>Ga0181579_10003066_pt1 | contig 13318 bp, 15 predicted proteins | sample 071ome_24_FD_132996 | JGI IMG/M metagenome (GOLD analysis project Ga0181579, IMG submission 132996) | Coastal salt marsh microbial communities from the Groves Creek Marsh, Skidaway Island, Georgia - 071402CT metaG (megahit assembly) | ecosystem: Environmental > Aquatic > Marine > Intertidal... | reverse complement strand
TCGTTCCGATCAGCTTGCCGATCTGCGCGTCGCTGAGCTCGGGATAGTAGCGCACGAGGTAGGCGATCCCGTCGGGCTTGTACTGGCGCTTCGACACCGGGACGTAGCGCGGGCCCTTGGTGCGCTTGACCGGCGCCGGGTTGTCGGATTCCTGGAGGACGAGGCGCGCGGCCGGGTCGGCCTGGCAGCGCTCGATCTCGGACCATTCGAGCTGACCGTTGGCGACCGGGTCGAGCCCGCGCATGCCCACGCCGACCTCGCCGTCGGCGATGCCCTGGATCTCGAGCATGTGCATGCCCGTGAAGTCCGCGATCTGCGCGAACGACAGCGAGGTGTTCTCGACCAGCCAGATCGCCGTGGCCTTCGGCATCAACGGAGGTGCCATGAAATCTCCTTTCGCCGGCCGTCCGCGCCCGCGCGGCCGATACGGCCCAAATTCGTCATCCCTGTGGGGGTTCGGCCCCTATATATGCGGCGTTCCGCCGAAATGCAAAGCGCAACGGCACCGCGCCCCTACGACATTTCGAGAATGATCTTGCCGATATGGGTGCTGGTTTCCATGAGCGCATGGGCAGCAGGCGCCTCGTCCATGGGGAAGGTCGCGTGAATGACCGGGGCCAGCTCGCCCGACGCGAACAGGGGCCAAGCCTTTTCGCGCAGCGCGGCGGCGATGGCGGCCTTCGCGGCGACGGACTGGGGCCTGAGCGTCGAACCGGTCAGCGTCATGCGGTTCATCATGATCTTCGCAAGATTGATCTCGGTTTTGGCCCCGCCCATCAGTGCGATCTGCACGATGCGCCCGTCGCGCCGGAGCGCGGAGATGTTCCGGGGCGTGTAGTCGCCGCCGACCATGTCGAGGATGACATCGACGCCGGGGCCGCCGTCCATGTCCGCCGTCAGCGCCGCGATCACTTCCTCGAACGCCTCTTCCTTGTAGTTGATGGCGCGGGTCGCCCCGAGGGTCTCGCAGAAGGCCGCCTTCTCCGCCGTGCCGACCGTGGTGTAGATCGCTTCCGCGCCAAACGCCTTGCAGAGCTGGATCGCGGTCGTACCGATGCCGCTCGATCCGCCATGCACCAGGAAGCGCTCGCCGGCCGTGAACCGGCCGCGATCGAAGACGTTGGTCCAGACGGTAAAGAAGGTCTCCGGCACGCCCGCGGCCTGCACCATGTCGAGGCCGTCGGGCACCGGCAGGGTCTGGGTTCCCGGCACCGCGACATACTCGGCATAGCCGCCGCCGGAGACGAGCGCACAGACCGCGTCCCCCGGCTTCCATTCGCCGGCGCTGTCGCCCACGGCGACGATCTCGCCCGCGACCTCGAGGCCCGGCAGGTCGGACGCGCCCGGCGGTGCGGGATACAGGCCCTTGCGCTGCGCCACGTCGGGACGGTTCACGCCGGCGGCCACCACCCGGATCAGGACATCGCCCGCGCCCGGCTCGGGCACGGGACGCTCCGTCGGCACCAGCACTTCCGGTCCGCCGGGCTCCGAAATCTCGATTGCGCGCATCGTTGCCGGTAACGCCATGGTCCTCTCCGATCCGGGGTCTCAGTCTTTCTGATGGTTGCGGGCGCAATCTAGGCGCGTCAAACTCGATGCACAACGACATGCCGCATGCGGCCACGCGAGGCGGCGGGGAGTGGACGATGAGCCTGGATGACGATCTGGAACCGACATTTCAGGGCCACAAGGCCGGTTTTGACGAAATGAACGTCGAAAGCCTGTCGGTCGAGGAACTCAAGGCCTATATCGAGCATGCGAAGAGCGAGATCGCGCGCGCCGAGGCCGAGATTGCCGGCCGCGAGGCGCTGCGCGGCGACGCGGACGCATTGTTCAAAAGCTAGGTTCAAGAGCTAGGAAAACAGGGTTCGGCGCCGGCAACGGGCGCCGGGAGGAAAACATGGCCAATCATTTCGAAACCGGCATGGACAAGAACGCGGCGAACTACACGTCGCTGTCGCCGCTGAGCTTCATCCGGCGTTCCGCGACCGTCTATCCGGACCGGGCGGCCGTCGTTCACGGCGAGACCAGTTTCACCTACCGCGAGTTCTACGCGCGCTGCCGCCGGCTCGCCTCGGCGCTCAGCCAGCGCGGCATCGGCGCGGGCGACTGCGTCGCGATCATGTCGCCCAACACGCCGCCCATGCTCGAGGCGCATTTCGGGGTGCCCATGACCGGGGGCGTGATCAACGCGCTGAACTATCGCCTCGACGCCAAGGCCATCGCCTTCATCCTCGACCATGGCGAGGCCAAGGTGATCCTGACGGACACCGAGTTCGCACCCGTCATCAAGGAGGCGCTCGCGCTGGCGGAGGTCGACCCGATCGTGATCGACATCGACGATCCCGAGGGACCGGGCGGCGAGAAACTCGGCGAGATGGACTATGAGGCCTTTATCGCGACCGGCGATCCCGAATTCGAATGGTCCCTGCCCGCCGACGAGTGGAACGCGATCGCCCTCAACTACACCTCGGGCACCACGGGCAACCCCAAGGGCGTGGTGTTTCATCATCGCGGCGCCTATCTGAACGCGATCGGCAACGTCTTCACCTGGGGCGCGACCGGCGGTCCGGTCTATCTCTGGACCCTGCCGATGTTCCACTGCAACGGCTGGTGCTTCACCTGGGGCGTCACCGCCGTCGCCGGCACCAATGTCTGCCTGCGCAACGTGAACTCCGCGTCGATCTACGAATCCTTCGAGACCAAGGGCATCACCCATCTGTGCGGCGCGCCCATCGTGATGCAGATGGTGGTCAACGCAACGGCGGAGGAACGGCGGCCGTTCGACCAGCAGATCGAGTTCATGACCGCCGCGGCGCCGCCGCCCGCCGCCGTCCTCGCGGCGATGGCCGAGGAAGGCATCACCGTGACCCATGTGTACGGGCTGACGGAAATTTACGGCCCGGCGATCATCTGCGCCTGGCAGGACGAGTGGGACGATCTTCCCCTCGACGAGCGCGCGCGACTGCAGTCGCGCCAGGGCGTGCCCTACGAGGTCCTCGAGGACATGATGGTCGCGGACCCCGAGACCATGGAGCCCGTCGCGCAGGACGGCGAGTCCATGGGCGAGGTCTTCACCCGCGGCAACGTGACCATGAAGGGGTATCTCAAGAACCCGAAGGCGACCGACGAGGCCTTCGCCGGCGGCTGGTTCCACACGGGCGACCTCGGTGTCTGGCATGCCGACGGCTATATCGAGCTCAAGGACCGGTCGAAGGACATCATCATTTCGGGCGGCGAGAACATCTCCTCGATCGAGGTCGAGGACGCGCTGTACAAGCATCCGGCGGTCGCCGCGGTGGGTGTGGTCGCCTGGCCGGACGAGAAATGGGGTGAAACGCCCTGCGCGTTCATCGAGCTCAAGCCCGGCGTGGAAGCGAGCGAGGACGACATGATCCAGCATTGCCGGGACAATCTCGCCCACTTCAAGTGCCCCCGGCACATCGTCTTCGGTCCCCTACCCAAGACGTCCACCGGCAAGATCCAGAAGTTCAAGCTCCGGGACCAGGCCAACGAGCTGGCGAGCGCCGCCCAGTAGGCGGTAAGTCCCGCCCGGAAATGCAAAAAGGCGGCCCGGGGGCCGCCTTTTCCGTTCTGTCCGACCGAGGCCCGGTCAGGCCTCTTCGAGGCTGACGATCGCGTCCTTCAGCTTGAGCTTTTCGCGCTTCAACTCGGTGATCACGGCCTGATCCGGATTGGGGCGCTGCTCTTCGCCTCCAAGTTCCTGATCCAGAGTGGCGTGTTTGCGCTTGAGGTTCTCAATCCTGGCATCCGTGGACACGTGACATGTCTCCTTGTCTGGGCTGCGGCTCATCCGATTTGTAACCCTCGAATGCTAGGACGATTCACCACGGCATGGAAAGGGTCGATGCCGCGCTGCGGTCCACAGGGGGCTGCTATACTGGGGCAACGACACCAGCCGGAACGGGATGAAGCTTGTCGGACGACCACACATCGGAGCCGGGTCAGGAGGCCCTGCAGCACCGCCTCAACGAACTGCGTTCGGAGCATCGCGACCTCGACGACGTGATCGCGCGCATCTCGGAGTCACAGCCGTTCGACCAGTTGCAGGTGCAGCGGCTCAAGAAACGGAAGCTGGGTCTGAAGGATGAAATCCTTCAGCTCGAGGCCGAGCTCCTGCCCGACATCATCGCCTGAAGGATGGCGCGCGGACGGCGCGCCGTTCAATCGCCGGCGGCGCGGCTCTGCTTCTGCTCGTACATCGCCTGGTCCGCGCGCTGCAGCGCCTCGCCGGCATCCTCGGTTCCCGTGAAGGAATAGACGCCGTAGGACACGGACAGGGACACGGCGGTGCCCTCCCAGTCCAGCGGCGTCGCGGCAATCAGCGCCGAAAGGGACGCCGCCTTCTCCGCCGCGATCTCTGGGCCGGCCTGGGCCAGGATCACGTCGAACTCGTCGCCGCCGAGGCGGCCGACAATGTCGGACTCACGCACATTATCGGCCAGCAGCTCCGCGATCTGGCGCAGCGCCGCATCGCCGGCGGCATGGCCGTGGCGGTCGTTGATTTCCTTGAAACCGTTGATATCGAAATATAGCACGCTCGAACCGGCGCCGTAGCGCTCGGCATAGGCCACCATGCGGCTCATCTCACGCACGAAGGCACGGCGGTTGGCCACGGGGACGAGCGTGTCCTCGTCGGCGAGTTTCTCGAGATAGTTGATCCGGTTGCGCGCCTGGCTTAGCTCCTCGCGCATCCACTGGACTTCGGTCATCAGCAGGTCGAGGGCCTGGCGCACCTTCGGCGTCAGATCGGCCGCCGTCAGGCCCGCGATCGTCGCGACGTCGCCGGCGGGCGGCGGACCGCTGGCCTGGCCGGCACCCGTGGCACCGTATGCCTGTGCGGCCTGTTCAGTCGCGCGGACAGGCGTCGCCGCGCTCGTCCGGCCGGTCTGTGTGCGTTCGATCTTCATCCAAACCCCGTCGGGGAGACACCAGAATCGGGCAAACAATTGTATTGCCACATAAATACGCTGCCCGAACCTATTCCGAAAGTGGTTAACAAATCTTTGCAGCGTGGCAGGAATCCCGGCAAATGCCGTCGGTCGCGCTTGCCACGTCGGGCCGCACACCTATAATCCGCGCTTTTCCGGGCCGGGCAGGCCCGAGGGAGCTAGCGATGGCAGACGCGCCGCTTGTCGGGATCATCATGGGCAGCCAGTCCGACTGGGAGACCATGCGCAACGCCGCGGAGACGCTGGATGCGCTCGGGGTCGCGCACGAGGTGCGGATCGTGTCCGCCCACCGCACCCCGGACCGAATGTCCGACTATGCCAAGCAGGCGCGCGGGCGGGGCCTGAAGGTCATCATCGCCGGCGCCGGCGGCGCGGCGCATCTTCCCGGCATGACCGCTTCGATGACCAGCCTGCCGGTGTTCGGCGTGCCGGTCGAGAGCAAGGCGCTGTCCGGCATGGACAGCCTGCTGTCCATCGTCCAGATGCCCGCCGGGGTGCCCGTCGGCACGCTCGCCATCGGCCGCGCCGGCGCGGTGAACGCCGCGCTGCTGGCGGCATCGGTCGTCGCGCTGGAGGACTTGGCCGTGGCCGACGCGCTCGACGCGTGGCGGGCGAACCAGACCGACGCGGTGGCCGACGCCCCGACCGACGACGCCTGAGCCCGATGCCGGACAACGACGGCAACACGGCGATCGCACCGGGCGCCACGATCGGCATCCTCGGTGGCGGCCAGCTCGGCCGCATGACCGCGCTTGCGGCGGCCAACCTCGGCTATCGCTGCCATGTCTTCTGCCAGAGCGCCGACGAGCCCGCGGCGCAGGTCGCCGCCGCGACGACGCTCGCGCCGTTCGACGACACCGACGCGCTCGACGCCTTCGCCGCGCGGATCGACGTGGCCACGCTCGAGTTCGAGAACGTCCCCATCGCGACCCTGGAACGCATCGCCGCACGCACGCCCGTCCACCCGTCGCCCGCCGTGCAGGCCGTGGCACAGAACCGGCTGCGCGAGAAGACGTTTGCCAACGAGATCGGCATCGCGACCGCGCCCTTCCGCGCGGTGGGCAGCGCGGACGAGCTGGCGGCGGCGATCGCGGAGATCGGCACGCCGTCCGTCCTGAAGACCGTGCGCTTCGGCTATGACGGCAAGGGACAGGTCGGGATCGACGAAGGCACGGACCCGGCGCAGGCCTGGGCCGACAGTGGCGCCGGCCCCGACACCGACGGCGGCATCCTCGAGGGGTTCGTCGATTTCGAACTCGAGATCTCGGTGATCGTCGCGCGGACCGAAGCCGGAGAAACGGCAGCGTTCGTCCCGGTCGAGAACCGGCACCGGAACCACATCATGGACGAGACCATCGTACCCGCCCCCATCCCGGACGCGACGGCCGACGCGGCGCGCGACATCGCTGTCCGGCTGTGCGAGGGGCTCGACGTGGTCGGCCTGCTGGCGGTCGAGATGTTCGTGACGGCCGAAGGCGAGGTGCTGGTGAACGAGGTGGCGCCACGCCCCCATAATTCCGGGCACTGGAGCATCGATGCCGGCCGCACCAGCCAGTACGAGCAGCTCGTGCGCGCCATCTGCGGGCTGCCGCTCGGCGACCCGACCCGGCGCTGCGATGCGGTGATGAAGAATCTCATCGGCGACGAGGTCGAGACCTGGCGCGACGAGATCGACGATCCCCGCGCGCGGCTTCACCTCTACGGCAAGACCGAGACCCGCGCGGGCCGCAAGATGGGCCATGTGACCCGGCTGGGGGCAGCGTTCAGCGGATGAGCACAAATTACTCTTCCGACAGACGCTGGCGTGCGCACCCACAAACGAGAATGCCGTAATGCCTGGCCGCGCCGCCGTGAGGGGCCGCCAAACCTGGATCATTCTCGTCAGCGCACTGGCCGTCATCGTCATTTCCGCCGGCATCCAACAGACGTTCGGGCTGTACATGCTGCCGATCAGTGTCGAACAGGGATGGGGACGCGAGATTCTGTCGCTGGCCCTCGCCGGCCAGGCGCTCATCATCGGCCTGACCACGCCCTTCGTCGCGGCGATCGCCGATAAATGGGGCGCACCCCGCGTGCTGGGGGCGGGCGGGCTTTTATACGTCGTCGGCCTGGTGCTGATGTCGCAATCGGTCACGCCGGTCGCGATGTTCCTGAACGCCGGATTACTGGTCGGCATCGCCGCCGCCGCGACCGGCATGCCGCTGGTCCTGTCGATTGTCAGCCGCAATGTCAGCGCCGAGAGGCGCAGCGTATGGCTCGGCACCGTGACGGCCTGCGGCACGCTCGGCCAGTTCCTCATCGTGCCCTTCAGCCAGCAGATGATCTCCGCCTATGGGTGGCCTGTCGCACTGGTCGCAGTGGCCTGCATCGTCAGCCTCATCGTGCCGCTGGCATTGGCCATCCGCCGGACGAGCAGCACCAGCGCAGAAGCACCCTCGACGCAGAAACTCGGTGAAGCGCTCGTCGAGGCACGAAGTAATTCCGGCTATATTCTCCTGATTGTCGGGTTCTTCGTCTGCGGATTCCACGTCCGTTTTATCGCCGTCCACCTGCCGGCCTATCTCGGTGATCTCGCCTTCACGCCCCAGCTGGCGGCGACGGCGCTGGTCGTCATCGCCGTGTGCAACGGCATCGGCTCGTGGGGATTCGGCTGGCTCGGCGGCCGCTACCGCAAGAAGCACCTGCTTTCCGGCCTCTACACGATGCGTTCTGTGGCGATCCTCGCATTCGTCGTCACGCCTCCCAGCACCGCCGGCGTGATGATATTCGCGGCGGCCATCGGTTTTCTCTGGCTCGGGACGGTGCCGCTCACGAGCGGCCTCGTCGCGCAGATATTCGGCACCCGCTATATGGCGACCCTGTTCGGAATCGTCTTCCTCAGCCACCAGATCGGTGCCTTCCTCGGCGTCTGGCTCGGCGGGCGCGTATTCGACGCGACCGGCTCCTACGAAACCATCTGGTGGATCGCGATCGCGCTCGGATTCATTTCGGCCGCGATACACATGGCGATCAACGACCGGCCAGTGAGGCGACTACAGGTGGCCAGGTAACGCAAACGCGTTCGGGAACGAATGCCGGGGCGTTGGCTGGACGTCAGTCGTCCGTCAGTCGCGGGTCGGCTGGCCGTTGGCATAGAATTCCCGCCGTTCGAGCAGGTCGAACAGTTCGTCGGTACGCCCGGCGCTGCGGAGCAGGCCGAAGAGTTCGTATTCCGTGGCACCGAGCAATCCGGCCCGATTTTCCTCGCGGCGCATGAAGTTGATCGCCTGATCTATGGTGGCGACGGCCTTGCGATACTCGCCAAGCTCGGCTTGCGCGGCGGCAAGGGTGGCCAGGTTCCTGGACGTGGTCTTGCCTTGCAGTGCGCGCTGCGCCCATCGGACGGCCAGAGCGCCGTCTCGAACCCGGAGATCGGGCGAGGTGGCATAGATCCACGCCATCGCATTCATCGCCTCGACGAGACCGCGATCGGCCGCCTTGCGATACCAGGCAATCGCCTCGGCTTCGCTCTGCGCGACACCCCGGCCATGCTCATAGGCGATCGCGAGATTATATGCCGCGCGGGCGTCGTTCTGCGCGGCCGCGCGCCGGTAGTAGAAGGCGGCGAGCGAATAGTTTCGGCTCACACCCTTGCCCTGGGCATACATGGTGCCGATGTTGTTCATCGACTTGACGTGGCCCTGATCTGCCAGCCGGGCCCAGATCGCCGCGGCCTGTTCATATTCACCGCGATAGTACGCCTCGTAACCGCGCTTGAAGGCCTCGGCCTGCGCGCGATCGGTCTCCGGCGGGCTGAGCGGCGAGCGCGCGCCGGGTGCAGGCGCCGCCTTGCCGCTCTGCGCCCACGCATCCCGATCCGCGATCGGCGTGAACGCAACGCCGGTCGCCAGCAGCGCCCATCCGACAATCAGAGCGAAGCGCCGGACCGGTGTCGTCCGCACGTGCGCTCCGAGGCCGGGGGCGGTTTGCTCTCGCTGCAAGCTGTACATGTTTTCGAACCCAGATCGGCACGTTGATCCTGTCAAGCTGACAGAAATCCTTCGCGCGTGGATTGACCGACATCAGTCCGGAAAAATTTCGCCCCGGTCGGCGCGCGGATATACGCGAATCAGCCGACCCCGCGCTCGCGCAGGCGATCCGAGACGAGGCGCGCGAAGCGCTGCGGGTTCGGCAGCAACCCGGTCGCGCGGCGCAGCTTCTCGCGCCGCTGGGGAATGCGCATCACCCCGGCGATGCGCCGGTCGAGAAACGCCCGGGTTGCGACACCGTCCTCGGACCCATCATCGAGCCAGAACAGCAGGGTCGCGGAATAGACGCCCGCGAGGGTCAGGCGCTTCGTATAGAAGTTGAAGTCCGTGGCGCGGTCGCCGGCCGCATACCACATCTCGTCCACGGTCCGGTACAGGCAGGCGAGGCCCTTGCCGCCATGCTGGGGCTGCGCCAGATAGGTGAGCGCGCGTCGCACCGCCTCGCGATGGTCGCCGACCGCGTCAATCCGGGCGCGCACCAGAAAGGTGATCCGCTCGCGGAAGCGCATCGCGTCCCCGTCCGCCTCCTCGTAGGCGGCGACCATGGCGCGGTCCGCCTCCCCGCTCCAAAAGGCGATCAGCTCCGCGACGCCACCCGGGAAGGCGAGTTTCGTCAGCTCGGGCGCGACCCCGGCGTCGGCGGCGGCGGCGCGCAGGGACTTCGCGGACCAGCCGTCGAAGGGCACATGCGGCAGGATCGCGGCCAGCAGCGCACGCTTCGTGTCTATCAGATGGGTGTCGTCAGCCGTCATCGGCCTCGTCCGCGGGTGCCTGGCCCTTGCTCAGCTCCTCGACGAAGCCGAACTGGGACATGTCCTCGATCCGGCTGGGGTAGAGGATGCCGTCGAGATGATCGCACTCGTGCTGGATCACCCGGGCATGGAAGCCCTCCGCCTCGAATTCCACCGTCTCGCCGTCGAGCGTCTGGTGCGTGACATGCACCCGGTCGAACCGGCGGACGGCGCCGGCCATGCCGGGCACCGAGAGGCACGCCTCGAAGCCCAGGTTGGTCGCCTCGCCGACGGGCGTGACCACGGGGTTGATCATCGCGGTCAGCGGGACACCGCCGGCATCGCCGCCGTCTTCATTAGCGGCGCGCGCGCCCTCCACCATGTAAACCACGATCCGCCAGGGCATGTGCACCTGGGGCGCGGCCAGGCCGGTGCCGTCGGCGTCCTCCATGGTCTCGATCATCGCATCGACGAGCCGCGCGACCTCCGGCGCCGTCGGGTCGGGCACCTCGGCGGCGCGCTCGCGCAAAATGGGATGCCCCATCCGGGCTATCTTGAGTATCGCCATGGCCGGAATATGCGTTTGCGGCCCGCCGCAGTAAAGGGCGCGGGCAAAGCAGGCTCGCGCCCGCCCGCGCGTTGGCGTTATCCTTGCCGCAACGTTTGCAGCAGGAGCGGCCCCTTGTCCGCACTCACCTACATCGACGGCGACTGGCACGAGGGCAACGTCCCGGTGATCGGCGCGACGTCCCATGCCATCTGGCTGGGCTCGATCGCGTTCGACGGCGCGCGCGCCTTCGAGGGGGTGACGCCCGACCTCGACCGCCACTGCCAGCGGGTGGTCAATTCCGCCGCCGCGATGCATCTCAAATCGCCGCTCTCGGCGGCCGATATCGAGCAGATTGCCCATGACGGCATCGCGCGCTTCGGCGACGATGCCGCGCTCTACATCCGGCCGATGCTCTATGCCGACGCTGGGAGCGGGCTGCTCGCGCCCGACCCGGCGAGCACGCGCTTCGTGCTCACCCTGTTCGAGGCGCCGATGCCCCCGGGCGACGGGTTCAGCTGCTGCCTCAGCCCCTATCGCCGCCCGGGACCCGAGGTCGCGCCGACCGACGCCAAGGCGTCGTGCCACTACCCGAACTCCTCGCGCGCGATCATCGATGCCCGCGAGCGCGGCTTCGACAACCCGGTCATGTGCGACGCACTCGGCCACGTGGCGGAGTTCGCGACGGCGAACATCTGGATCGTGCGCGACGGGGTGGCGATCACGCCGGTGCCGAACGGCTCCTTCCTGAACGGGATTACCCGCCAGCGCCTGATCGGCCTCCTGCGCGACGACGGGATCGAGGTCCAGGAGCGCACGGTCGAGACCCACGAGCTTCACGCAGCCGACGAGATCTTCAATTCCGGCAACTACGGCAAGGTCCAGCCGGTCATTCGCTACGAGGACCGGCGGCTCCAGCCCGGGCCGATCTATCGGCGCGCGCGGGAGCTCTACTGGGACTTCGCCCACTCAAGAGGCTAAATCAGGCGGCGCTCAGGTCCTCGCCCGCGAGCGCGCGGCGCAGCAGGTCCACCGTGGGGTCGCGGCCGTAGAGCGCGGCGAAGGACCCGAAGCGCGGACCCTGGCTCTGGCCGAACAGCACCTCGTAGAGCGCCCGGAACCAGTCGCGCAGCGGATCGAATTCATGGTCCTTGCCGACGGCATAGACCTCGTTCTGCAGCGCCTCGCCGTCGGCATCGGCCGGCAACGCGGCGAACCGGTCGGCGAGATCGGCGAGCGCGGCGCGCTCCCGGTCGTCGGGCGCGCGATACTGCTTCGCCGGCTTCACGAAGTCGCGGTAATACGCGATCGCGTGGCCGACGAGGCGGTCGAGAAACGGGCTGTTCTCCGGCGTCGCGCCCTCGGCGTAACGCGCGATGAAGCCCCAGAGCACTTCCGGGTCCTCGGAGTTGCACGCGGCCGCGAGGTTGAGCAGCAGGCCGAAGGAGAGATCGGCGCCGGCGGGCGGCACGTCGCCGCCATGGATGTGCCAGGCGGAGCTCTCAAGCTGCTTGTCCGGATCGAGACCAGGATAGCGCGCGATGTTGGTCAGATACTCGTCGACCGACTTCGGGATCACGTCGAAATGCAGCCGCTTGGCCGACTTCGGCTTGCCGAACATGTAGTGTGACAGGCTCTCGGGCGGGCCGTAGGTGAGCCATTCCTCGATGGTGAGACCATTGCCGCGGGACTTCGAGATCTTCTCGCCATGCTCGTCGAGGAAGAGCTCGTAGGTGAGACCTTCCGGCGGCTTCGCGCCGAGGATGCGGCAGATCTTCCCCGACAGGTTCACCGAATCGATCAGGTCCTTGCCCGACATCTCGTAATCCACGGCGAGCGCGACCCAGCGCATCGCCCAGTCGGCCTTCCACTGGAGCTTACAGTGGCCGCCCGTGACCGGCGTCTCGACCGTGTCCCCCGTCTCGGGATCGGTGTAGGTGACCGTGCCGGCGTCGGGGTCGGTCGCGTCCATGGGCACCTGCAGCACCACGCCGGTGCGCGGGCAGATCGGCAGGAACGGGCTGTAGGTCGCCTGCCGCTCCGGGCCCAGCGTCGGCAGGATCACGCCCATGATCGCGTCATACTGGGCGAGCATGGCCAGCAGCGTCTCGTCGAAGAGGCCCGCCCTGTAGCATTCGGTCGAACTCCGGAACTCGTACTCGAAACCGAAGGTATCGAGGAAGGCCTGCAGGCGTGCATTGTTGTGGGCGCCGAAGCTGTCATGGGTGCCGAACGGGTCGGGCACCGCCGTCAGCGGCTTGCCGAGATGGGTGTTCAGCATCTCCTGCTCGGGCACGTTGTCGGGCACCTTGCGCAGCCCGTCCATGTCGTCGGAGAAGGCGATCAGCCGGGTCGGGATGTCCGAGAGCTGCGCGAAGGCCTGGCGGACCATGGTCGTCCGCGCCACCTCGCCGAAGGTGCCGATATGCGGCAGGCCCGACGGGCCGTAGCCCGTCTCGAACAGCACGTACCCCTTCTCGGGCGCCTGCGCGGCATCGGGCCCGCCGAGGCGGTCGAGGATCGCCCGCGCCTCCTGGAACGGCCAGACCTTCGCCGCCAGCAGCATGTCGTGATCGTGTGCCATGGACCCGTTTCTGTTCGCCGGAATTCGTGCGGCGGAACCTAGGCGCGGGCCGGAATCAGGTCAACTGCCGACCGCATCGACCGGGACGTCAGATCGTCAGGTTGAGGCGTGCCGCACGCTCGGACAGGGGGAAGGAGCGATCCACCAGCGGTTCGGTCGGGGTGCGATCGACCCAGGGGTCGGCCGCCTGCTCGGCAGCCTTGGAAATCCGCACCTCGTCCTCGGGATTCCCGGCGGGATATTCGGTGCTCTGGTTGCCCGAACTCTCTTCCGACGTGTTCCCGGACGGCCGCGGCTCCCCGGCCGGTGGCTTCGCAGCGGGCGCGCGCGGCGGCTCGGCGACTAGCGTCGAGACCTGGCTCATGCCAGACAGATCCATCATTCTCGGCTCCCTTCGCATCGCATGCGGATCACGGACCCGCCCGATATAGATGACGCGCCGGGCGTCCGGGATC
>Ga0181579_10003064_pt1 | contig 13321 bp, 10 predicted proteins | sample 071ome_24_FD_132996 | JGI IMG/M metagenome (GOLD analysis project Ga0181579, IMG submission 132996) | Coastal salt marsh microbial communities from the Groves Creek Marsh, Skidaway Island, Georgia - 071402CT metaG (megahit assembly) | ecosystem: Environmental > Aquatic > Marine > Intertidal... | reverse complement strand
TTGAGCGCGTGTCAGCAGAAACGATTAAACTCGGCTCCGAACCGTTCGAGCAGGCGGTTTCCTGCACCGGTCGAACCGCAACAGGAATTGTCACGTCTCATGTCATCAGCTGGTTGAGCCCGCAGAAAGTTAGACAGGTGGTGGTAACCGGGGAAACCGGAACGATGACGGCAGACCTTCTGACAGCTGACTTGACTTTTATAAAAGCCCACGGCGGGGTACAGATTGAATGGTCAAACATGAAAAACCTCCGCGGAGCAGTGGATAGTGAAAAAACAACATTTGCCTTCGAAAAGGTAGAACCTTTACTCGCCGAGTTTAGAGACTTCGCTTTGGGGGTGGCTGGAAAGCCGTCTGTTGGAGCAACCTTGGCCCAGGGTGTTGCAGTTATTCGAGTTGCTCAGGCTGTGCTGGAAGCAGCCGAATCCGGCACTACCGTCCAGGTGAATTCAGGAGTGGGATAGAACTTGGGTTCCTCAGAGTTTGCGCAACCTCTGGTCTCATTTGTCCTGACTTACTACGAAAATCCAGAGACCTTCAAGATGCAACTCTCTAATTTTCAAAGTTTTTCCCCAAAGCTGCGTGAGTCAATCGAGCTGGTGATAGTCGACGATTGCTCTCAAGAATCGCCATTGCTCGTCGAACAGCTCCCAATTGATGGTCTCAAAGTTGTCCTGGCTAGGGTGTTGGAGAACAAAGCGTGGAATCATCTCGCAGCAAGGAACATAGGGGCTCATGAAGCTTCTGGTGAAGGGTTGTTCCTTCACGACATGGACATTCTAATCCCAGAGAAAACAGCCTCCCTTGCTTTCAACTTGGCTATTCGAGGTAATCTGCGAGGGAAGGTTTTCACTTTTTCGCGATTTGGGTATTTCGATGGTTCGATCCGCTCTGTCCATCACGACACCATGCTCATCAATAGAGGAGATTTTTGGGAGACTGGAGGATTCGATGAGGACTTTCAGGGCATTTACGGGGCGGGTCCTCTCTTTTCAAAAAGAGTCGAAAGAAAATTTCTAGCCGAAACAGTCTTGGACCACCACGTTTGGTCTCTCAGCCAAGACGTCCTGCCAGACTCAGCGACGAGGTCTTACTCGCGGACTCCCGGGTTCAAGAATCGCCTCAAATTGAAGGCGCTAGTCTTGGGAAAAGCCCTCCGGTTACTAAATCGTGTCACAAGTTTGCAATGCGAATACCAGGTGTTGTGGGATTGGAAGAAAGCATGACTGTTTCGGCAGGTAGTACACCAAAGTGCCTGCTCGTCGTTTTGGACCAGTTTGTTTTTTGGTCTTCGAGGCTTAGTCCTTGCATCAACCCCAGTTCGATCGGACAAAAAGCAAAAGCGTTTAGGAGAAAGAAGTATGCGCCGCTTCTCACGTGACTCGAGCCTCGCAACTCTAATTCAAACCTTAGGGTTATTGACCAGAAGGGAGGTAGCGTTATTTTTCTGGCTACTTCTGGGTAGGGTGTGTGCAAACCTTCTTGATGTCGCCGGCGTGGCAACTATTGGACTCTTGGCCACCGGGGGGGTAAGTGCGGCCATAGGACAAACAGACGGTAGCTTTCTCGGATTTGAAATATCATCGATTAACGAGTTTGGAATACTGAATCTTCTCTTCATTGTCCTCGGTTTTTTCTCGGCCAAGGCGGCACTCTCCTCAGTCTTGCTAAAAATCACCGTCAACTTTCTGGCTTCAGTTGAAGTTCGGGCCTCCAGCACAATCGCCCAGAGTGTATTCAACGGTTCAATTTCGGACCTCAAGAGGTACTCACGTGCCGAACTGGATTGGGCAATTGTTCATTCAACCCATGTCACATTTAGCGGACAGCTAACCTCCCTGATGACCTTCGTATCTGAGACAGCTCTCCTAATTGCCATTCTGTCTCTCTTTGTCGCAATAGACCTGATTTCTGCCCTCTTTATCATTAGTTATTTTGCCGTAATCATCGTCGCTTTTCAGCTCATTGTTAACAGAGGATTGAGAAAACTCGGCGGAGAAGTAACTGACGCTACAGTCGCCACAGGTACCTCCATTTTATCGATGGTCGATCTCTATCGTGAAATGTCGACCCTCGGGAAAACGGACTACATGATGTCCACATTTTCCCAAGCCCGGCGAAAAAGAGCATACGCTGCGGCCGACCTGAAGTTCTTAAATAACGTCCCCAGATACATTGTAGAGACTGCACTAATCCTGGGAGCCCTACTCTTCATTGCTTTTCAGTTAACCTCCTCTGGCGTGAGCTCAAGTATCGCGACCATCGGGGTTTTTCTTACCGGGGGAACCCGCATGATGGGATCGTTACTTCCACTACAGGCTGCCTTCGCGGGCCTCAGGGAACAGATGGAGCAGGTGAGGATGTCGCAGGACGTTCTAATTTCGGCTCAAACTAAGGATTTCCCTTCGGTGTATCGAACTTCATCATCCTCACACCCCAGCGAGGGGGCGCGGGTCAAGGTGTCGGAAATAACTTTTACCCATTCTGAAGAGGACGCTCCTGCGCTTCACAATGTTTCGCTCGCAATCGAACCCGGAGAATTTTTTGCGATAATTGGGCCCTCTGGATCGGGAAAATCAACTCTTGCAGACATAATCACAGGTCTGAGAATTCCCGATTTGGGTTCGGTTCTAATAGACGATAGACCGGCAGGAGAGGTCGTTAAGACCTCACCATCAGGAATCGCATACGTTCCCCAAAAGCCAGGCGTTCTCCCTGGCAGTGTTCTCGAGAACATCGCCTTCGGGGTTTCAGCTGGGGACGTGGACTGGGGGCTAATTGAGAAGGTGCTGCAGAGTACGGCACTCACCTCTTTAGTGAAGCAACTCCCGAACGGTATCGAGACGAACTTGGGAAAACATTCCGACAGTTTGAGTGGTGGTCAACTCCAGAGAATAGGCCTTGCGAGAGCACTCTACTCAAGACCTCGCTTACTCGTTCTCGATGAGGCAACCAGCGCTTTGGACGCAGAAACCGAGGCGGAAATATCAGCGAGCCTAGAGCAAATGACTGATCAATCGACCACCCGCATAGTAATTGCACATCGGCTTTCAACTGTGCAGCGAGCAGACCGAGTCTGTGTTTTGGTTGACGGTAGAGTTGAAGATATCGGCCGATTTCGTGAATTGCGCAAGCGCGTTCCATTGGTCAGGGATTACATTCGCCTGATGGCGATCGAGGATTAGCATCTCACACCAACTAGCAACCCATTGCCCCAACTGCGAACACTGTTCAGAAAAGCCACAATAGCGTTTGCAGTCCGAAAATCATCATTCATCTGGGGAAACCTTGAGCGTTCGGCGGGATGAGCTGCTCTAACCCTCCCACCTTCAAAACTCCTCAATTCTCCCCGAGCCTAATGAACTCGATGGAGCTGAAGGCGAGACTAGTGGACAAGCCGATAAACCACTAAATTCCAAATTTCTGGTGGTCAGTGCCTGAACATAGCGTCGAAAGCGTCAATTCGTGTCCGCGCCAACACCCGGTTCCCAGACCTCGTTCCACGTCTTCACTCCCGCGTCCGCTTAGAAATTACTTCCTTAGGCAACCAACTTCTAAACCAGAGCTCCAGGACGATAAAGGACCATACCAATAATCTTCGGTTAATTAGGCCTTCCGCGTGTTCGCTTACAAGTCTTGCAACCGATGTTTTCTCTAGCCAGGACTTTATCGCCGCATTCGGATCACCCAAAATAGCCTGCACAAACCCAACACTTTGGCCCCGAAACCAAGATGCGTCCGGCGACGAGAAACCCTGCTTCTCCATTCTCGCGACCCCCTCGGGAACGTAGGTTCCCATTACATCCCGAAGAATTTGCTTACCGTCGTTTGATTTTTTATGGGAATACAGAGACTTCGTGCTTAAGTCATTCTCGTTGACTGACACAACTCTTGATAAGTTTTTGAGTTTTGACGCTACGGGAAGGACCATAGCGAAATCCACAAGGTCATTGTCAAGAAAAGGAAGGCGAGTCTCTAACCCATGAGCCATCGACAACTTATCCTCAACGACAAGGAGACCATGTAGAAATGTTTTTGCCTCAAAATACATAGAATGGTTAATGTAGTCGGCCGGACTCTCCAACTTGTTCGAGTGGTTATGGAAAACGTCACGAAAAATATCTCTCGTCCAAACATGTTCAACGTCAGCCCATACGGGTGAGAAAAGTTCTCTGAGTTCAGAATTATCCGCGAGGCGTTGCCAATACAAGTAGTACGAGTCCACAAACTCCTCAAAATTATTGCTGTTTGCCCCGCGGTAATAGCGCCAGGGATAGCCCCCAAATAACTCATCTCCGCCCGCTCCCGACATCACAACCTTTACAAATCTGCTTGCAAGCTTCGCGGCATAAAAGTTTGGGTAACTTTGCCCCACCCTGGGTTCCTCTATGGCCCACACCAAATCAGAGAGACATCGCTCCATGTCGCCAGCCTTGAGCACCATTTCATAATGCTCAGTTTGGAACAGTGCAGACATCGCTTCTGCCTTGGATCTTTCGTCGAATGCTAATTCGATCCCGGAAGCCGAACTCAAGTCGAAACCAACCGTGAAACTCTTAAGGTTAGGTATCTCACGTGAGGCAATCGCAGTGATCGATCCAGAGTCGACACCACCGGACAAGTACGCTCCAACTTCAACATCACTCACCAGCTGACGACGAACTGCCTGGCGAAACAGCCTTTCTAGCTCTTCCTCGTATTCTCTCGAGTCAGAGGGTTTGGACGGCTCTTCGAAGTGAAAATCCCAGTAAAGGTGGCGCTCGATTGCATGACTTTTTTTGGAGACAGTCATGTAATGGCCGGCCGGGAGCAACGAAATGTCCTGGAGCAACGTCTGGTCGGTGAGGATATTTTGAAAAGTCATGTACTCAAGGAGAGCTGGCAAATTTAGATCTCGGCGAAATGTTGAATCGGCTACGATCGCTTTTTGCTCAGAAGCAAACCAAAAACGGTCACCTTGTCGAGCAAAATACATCGGCTTGATTCCGTAGCGATCGCGGGCCAAAAGGAGTCTTTCTTCCTCCGTGTCCCAAAAAGCCAAAGCGAACATTCCATTGAACATATGAAGTGCCGCTGACCCCCATTTCGCAAGCGCTTGGAGGACAACCTCTGAGTCGGTTTGGCTTCGAAAGTGAATTCCTTGGCCTTCAAGTTGGGCTCGGATTTCTTTGAAGTTGTATACCTCACCGTTATAGCTCAAGATAAATCGGCCATCAGCAGTTTTCATCGGCTGACGGCCCAATGGACTCAAGTCAATAACGGAAAGGCGACGATGGCCAATCGCAACACCACCCTGAGTCCATTGGCCTTCCCCATCAGGTCCGCGGTGCGCAACTGCATCAGTCATTCTCTTCAAAAGAGCTGGAGAAGCTGGTTCTTGATTAAAGTTGATAAAGCCCGCAACACCACACATCAAGCTATTCCTTCACAAACCACATCAATCACGTGCTGTAGTTCGAATTTTTCCATTCCATGGAACAAGGGCAGCGAAAGACTGCATTCATTTGCTGCGTGCGCCGATGGAAAACGATCAGGAGTAAGGGAATACTTCGACTTGTAGTAATCGAGCATGTGGACAGCGTGAGTGGCCGGTCTGGTTGAGACTCCGGCGCGATACAACTTCTCCATCCACGAGTTACGTTTGTTCTTGATTTGCTCTAGTGCCTTTGTGTCTCTCTTTCGGGCTGCAAGATGCGCATCTTCCGGCATGAACAGGCACGCATAGCTTTGGTAGCTGTGACCGTAACCTTCGATTTTTGGCGGTGTTTGCAGCCATTCAAGGGAAGCGAAAGCCGTGTCATACGTGTGCGCTAAGGAGCGTCGCTCCGCGACGATTGCTTCGGCTCGCATCATCTGAGCGTGTCCCAGCGCGGCCTGGATGTCTGTCATTCTCTGATTGAGGCCGGCATCGGTGAAGTCTGGCAGAAGGTACGGCTTCGGCCCAAGGTGACGTTGCAAGTCAGTAATTTCGGCGCCATGGTCGCGGAGTCTTCGAACTTTCGTAGCCAAAAAGTCATCCCCAGTTGTGACCATGCCACCCTCACCTGTGGTTATGGCTTTCCTTGGATGAAAACTGAAACTTCCTGTGTCACCGAAAGTGCCGACGTGTTGTCCGAAATAGGTGGCCCCAAAGCCACACGCCGCGTCCTCAACTACACGCAAATTGTGCTTTTCAGCAATCGCCATCAGGGGATTCATGTCAGCGGCCAACCCAAAAAGATGAACCGGCATTATCGCTCGCGTTCTGGCGGTAATTTTTTCTTCTACCTGGCCCAAATCGATGTTGAAGGTGGCGAGGTCTATATCTACAAATACGACTGTTGCACCTACACGTTCGACAACGTTGGCAGTAGAGATCCAGGTAAATGCCGGGACTATAACCTCATCTCCCGGCCCAATGCCGAGCGCTAATAGAGAAAGGTGAAGCGCCGAGGTGCAGGATGTTACCGCTATTGAGTGGGAGGCATTTGTAAACTCCGACCACGAATCCTCAAATTCTTGAGCTTTCGGCCCTTGGACTAACCAACCAGCGCGCAAAGGCTCGAGCACGCTATTGATTTCTACCTCTGTCAGGCTCGCGCGGGCAATGGGAACCGTGATTCCCTTATGGTGTTCATCTGTTGCCACCTAGTGATTCTCCCGCCATGAGATGAGGTCGAGCAAACCCTGCTCCAAATCGTCTTCAAAACAAAAACCAAGATCGGCTCTAGCCTTTTCTGTTGAACCAATTCGATTTTGCACAAATTGGCGCACATCCTCCGCTGAATAGGGTTTGTAAGTAACTTTCAAACTTGAATCCTTAAGTTTGAGAATCAAATCACACAGCTCTCTAATCGAAGTCTGGACTCCTGTTCCGACGTTATAAAATTCGTCTGATACGGTCGCTGTCAAGGCAGCGATGTTGGCGCGAGCCGCGTCGTGAGCAGTGATGAAGTCATAAGCCTGTGAACCATCCCCGTTGATGGTGGGGGCTTCATTGGCATCAATTTTGTTCAACATGATCGGAATAACTCCGGTATACGCCGCTGTTTGGTCTTGGTGCGGTCCATAGACATTCATATACCGAAGTCCAACAAAACTGAGACCATACCGATCATGAAAAGCACGAGCCATCGCCTCGCCCGCGATCTTAGTGGCGCCGTAGAAATTTCGGTTGTTGAAAGGGTGGCTCTCGGTCATAGGCACTTCAACTGCGTCACCGTATACACTGGCCGAGCTAGAGTAAATAAGGCGCTCCACGTCGTTCTTCACGCATGCCTCAAGAACATTAAACGTGCCCTGAATGTTCACATCAAAAGCCGTTCGAGGGTATTCCTTCGAGTGCAACAACCACATGGCCGCCAGGTGAATAACTCCATCAGCATCCCTAAGCGCGGCATTTAAGACATCAGTGTCTCGAATATCTCCACCGTCTGGGAAAAACTCGCATCGACCATCATTTAGAGCCCCCTCTAGGTTGCTAACCTTGCCTCGGGTGAGATTGTCATAGATTGTGACTCTCGCAACATCGGTCGTGAGAAGTTCCTGGACAACATGACTACCTATAAAGCCAGCCCCACCGATTACGACAATGTTCTTGCCGGCTAGGTCCACGGTTTTTTCCTCCAACTCGTTGAATAACTGCACCAAGCCTACTGATCTAAGAATCATCCGCGGTTCGAATCACTCGATTTATTGAATACGGAACAATTGAGAGATGAGGATCCGAAGCGCCATCATCATCGGTGGAGGTATTGTCGGGCTTGCTATATCGCATGAACTAAGTGCATCTGGGATCTCAGTCACGCTGATCGAAAAAGAGAGTGACTTTGGGCTCCATCAAACAGGCAGAAACTCCGGTGTGATTCATGCAGGCCCCTATTACAAACCGAGCTCCCTCAAAGCGAAACTCTGCACCGAGGGCAATCGACTCATGGTTAGATTTGCGCAAAACCACGACATTCCTCACGAAATCACAGGCAAGCTCCTCCTAGCAATTAGAAGGCAGGAAGTGCAGCAGCTTCAAGCGCTCGCAGCGAGAGCTCAGGCAAATGGCGTGCCCTCAGAAATCATCTCTAGAGAGAGAATTGAGGAACTCGAACCTTTCGCCGCGGGCATTTCAGCTTTGCACGTCAAAACGACAGGAATTATCAATTACGCCGCGGTTTCACAGAAACTCGCAACGCTTTGCCAAGAGAACGGAGCGGAACTTCTTTTGAGTTCCGCTGTGAAGAGCATCAGAACTTCGAATGAGTCCGTCACTGTGGAACACAGTAAGGGTAGCCACACCGCATCCTTGCTCATCAACGCAGCCGGTCTTTTCAGTGATCGGATAGCGATGATGGCAGGAATTACCCCTGACGTACGAATAGTCCCTTTCCGAGGTGAATATTTCGTACTAAGGCCAGAAATAGAGAACTGGGTTAACGGACTGATTTATCCGGTCCCGAATCCAAAATTGCCTTTCCTCGGTGTCCACTTGACCAAGATGATTGGCGGCGGCGTCCACGCAGGACCGAATGCTGTTCTTGCTTTGGCGAGGGAGGGTTACTCGTGGGGTTCAATCAATATGAGGGATCTATGGGAGACCCTAAACTACAAAGGGCTCGCGCGACTTGCAGCGCAAAACCTCTCTACCGGAGTCAAAGAGTTGGCTCGATCATTGTCCCCAGCTCTATTTGCCCGGGAAGTTAGCAGGCTTGTTCCCGGCATCGAGTCTAAACATCTCCTAAGAGCGGATTCAGGGGTCCGAGCACAAGCTGTCGACAAGAGTGGGAAGCTCGTTGACGACTTTGTAATCCAGCGGGTCAAAAATCAGGTTCATATTCTCAACGCACCCTCGCCCGCAGCCACTGCATCTCTGGCGATCGCAAAGCACATTGTCCGCACCCTTCAGCAGGATTAGGGGTTTACGCGAGTGATCGCCTAAGTGTCTATTCTTGAAGGGTGATCTCAAAACCGCCGGCGGACTTTTCGCCAATGGAGCTTGCGCGTCTGGCGGCTGATGAGATTGCAGTCGCCACAGGAGTTGAGCGCCATGTCATGGCCCTTACCCTTGGTAGCGGTTGGGCGAAGGCTGCGGACCTCATTGGGGCCACGGTAGCCGAAATTCCAGCAGAAGTAATACCTGGGTTCAAAGCATCGGCAATCCCCGGACACAGAGGCACAATTCGTTCCATTGCTCTTCCAAACGACGAACATGCCCTTGTGATTGGTGCCAGAACCCATTTGTACCAAGACAAAGGTGTTCGGGCTGTCGCGCATGGTGTGCGTGTTGCAGCTGCATGCGGTGCAAAGGTTATGATCCTGACGAACGGTGCTGGAGGAATCAAGGAACAGTGGAGTCCCGGAACTGCTGTCCTCATTTCCGACCACATTAATCTGACCGCATCCTCTCCTCTTGAGGGAGCAACCTTTGTTGATTTGACCGACTTGTATTCAACTCGCCTTCGTGAAGTGGCCCAATCCATTGAGCCAACCCTCGAAGAGGGTGTGTATGTACAGTTCAGAGGTCCCCAATATGAGACGCCGGCTGAAGTGCAAATGGCCAAAGCTATCGGTGGGCACATAGTAGGGATGTCGACAGCAATTGAAGCTATCGCTGCCCGCGAAGCGGGCATGGAGGTCCTAGGACTCTCATTGATTACAAACCTTGCGGCGGGAATCTCGTCTCATCCACTTAGCCACCAAGAGGTTGTAGATGCGGGTATAAATGCGGAGAAGGCAATCAGTGAGCTCCTGGCAAAGATTGTGCTTGCACTTTGACAAAGACCGAAGCCTTACTCTCAGCAGCCAAGATTTGGTTGGAGACTGACCCCGACGCAGAAACACGGAAGGAGCTCCGGGAGATAATCGCTGGCGCCGAAGCTGGAAACGTAGAGGCCATCGACGTCCTGGTTGAGCGGTTCTCCGGTCGACTAGTATTCGGAACTGCGGGTATCCGTGGCCCACTTGGGTTTGGCCCAAGAGCAATGAACCGTGTGGTAGTGACGCAGACCACGGCAGGGCTAGGTCAGTATTTGGTTTCAAAATGCGCGAGCAAGACGAGAAACCTGAGAGTACTCGTGGGCTTTGACGCGAGAACAAACTCTGCGACATTCGCCACAGATGCCGCCGAGGTTTTATCTGGCCATGGAATTGAAGTACTTCTGATGTCAAATCATGTTCCAACACCGATTGTGGCCTTTGGTGTTAGGCATCTCGATTGCGATGCAGCAATAATGATTACCGCGAGCCATAACCCGTCTGAGGACAACGGCTACAAAGTGTATTTCGGAGGTCGAGACGAAGGGTCACAAATCATCCCACCCACCGATATCGAAATTGAGGCTTGTATAGACAGCGTTTCCCGCACTGAGACTTGGTCGACTATCCCCAGGTCACCGGACCTAGTTTCCATCATTGCTCCCAACATTGTCGAGGACTACCTCGCTGAAAGTCTCAGCTCCCTCCAGCTCTCGCATTCTCGGGCATCTGCGCTAACAGTGGTCTACACAGCGATGCACGGAGTGGGCGGCGAAGCTTTCCTCGCGGCTATGGATAGTGCTGGTTTTCCCGCACCTCATGTCGTGGATGCTCAATTCACTCCTGACCCAGAATTCCCCACGGTAGCTTTTCCTAATCCAGAAGAAGCTGGCGCCCTCGATTTGAGCTTCGAAGAAGCCCGCGCCCACAAAGCGGACCTCATCATAGCTCACGATCCAGATGCAGACCGTGTTGCGGTTGCGCTTCCCGACTCGTCAGCACCCGGTGGATACGCATCGCTAACAGGAAACCAGGTTGGCGCAATCTTTGGTTGGCACATTGCTCACAACGCTCAATCTTCAAATAAGAGCGGAACTCTTGCGAACTCACTGGTGAGTTCGCCCGTCCTAGGCAAAATCGCGAGGCATTGTGGACTCGACCATGAGGAGACCCTGACCGGGTTCAAATACGTATCGCGGGTGAAGAATCTCATTTTTGGATTTGAAGAGGCGCTGGGGTATCTGGTCACTCCTGATGTAGTGCGCGACAAAGATGGAATTTCTGCCGGACTACTGATGGTGTCAATCGCTCACACACTGGCCAGTGAGGGAAGAACGCTATGGGACTATCTTGATGAGATTGAAGCGAGGGTGGGAGCCTTCGCATCAGGACAAGTCACTATCCGACTCGCTCCTGGAACTCCCGGGTCAACGGTCACTACCGCACTGCGAGAACGCGAGCTGTCTGCAATTGGTGCCCGCTCCGTGACTCGTCATGACGACTTCCTGGGTGGTGTGGGTAACTTCCCCCAGGACGACATTCTTCGCTACTACCTCGACGATGGCACTAGAGTCATCGCTCGCCCCAGCGGTACTGAGCCCAAAGTCAAGGTGTATATCGACACTGAGGGGGCAACCTCGTCAGAAGCGCAGATTCGACTAAGCGAGGTCGAATCGGATATCAACGAACTGATCAGCTCGTTTTAGGCGGGTGTGTAGGCCTCGAGCAGTTCGTCTATAACCTCTTCCCTCTGGTCGAAGCGCAGGAATGCCCCTTGAGCAGCCTTTAGCTGGAATGCAAGCAGATCCTCGATGCCGTAGCCAAAGGTATCAACTAACAGTCCCAACTCTTTCGTGAGCGTGGTGGCACTCATAAGCCGATTATCGGTGTTCACGGTGACCGCATAACCCAAACGATACAAAGCATCAAACGGGTGATCTTCCATGGACTTACCCCAACCGTCGATTGCTCCGGTTTGAATATTCGATGAAGGACTTGTTTCCAGAGGGATTCCCCGCTCCAAGACCCATCTCGCGACCAGTCCGAGGTCGGCCGACGTCGAATCTTCTGCCGCCAGGTTTCCGATGTCTTCAGCGATACGAACCCCATGACCCAAACGCAGTGCTCGCCCATCGAAAAGCGCACTGGAGATACTGTCGACACCGTCTGCCTCACCAGCGTGAACGGTGACGGGGAACAACTCTCGAGCAAGAAGGTCAAATGCTTCGCGGAAGCGGCTGGCAGGAAAACCAGCTTCAGGGCCTGCGATATCGAACCCCACGACTCCCTTATCCCGATGGCGAAGGGCAAGCTCTGCAATCTCGACGCTTCGGTCAAGGTGCCGCATGGCGGTGACAAGCTGTCCGACAAAGAGTGTTTTTCCCGATGCTCTAGCAGCAGTGACTGCGTCATCAATTCCTGCTTGCACTGCCTCGACCGCGGCATCAAGACTCAGGCCCCTCTGTACGTGTTGCTCAGGTGCCCATCGAATCTCTCCCACGATGACACCGTCATAGATGAGGTCCTCCACGAATTCTTTCGCGATGCGGTGAAGTCCGGCTTCACTTTGCATGACAGCAGTGGTGACATCAAAGGTCTTGAGGTACTCGACCAACGAACCTGAGTCAGACTTCTCCGCGAACCATTGACCGAGCCGGGCCGCATCGTTGACTGGTGTCCCCATTGCATCATTCGCAGGTAGCAACACTCCCTCGGCATCGGCGATCTCGAGAATTGTGGCTGGGCGAAGTCCACCATCGAGATGATCGTGCAGCGAAACCTTGGGCAACAACCGAAGGTCATCGAGAATAGCCTGTGGCTCAGCCATTTCGGAACTCGTCCAGCTGCCGTGGTCCAAAGGCATCGGGCAACACCTCATAAATAGTCTTAATTCCACTCACGGTCTCCAGCAGCATTCCGTCGGCAGAGTGTTCATAGAGCAGTTGGCGACAGCGTCCACAGGGCATCAGAATCTCACCCTTGCCATCCACACAGGTGAAGGCCACAAGTTTTCCACCGCCGGTCATGGTCAAATTCGACACTAAGGAGCATTCAGCGCAGAGCCCTACTCCATAACTAGCGTTTTCGACATTGCATCCCGATACGACACGACCATCGTCAACTACGGCTGCAACGCCTACAGGAAATTCTGAATAGGGGGCATAGGCCTTCCGCATAGCGTCCTGAGCCACCGCTCGCAGGGAATCCCAGTCAATTTCTGCCATGCGAATTACTCCTTGACATACGGTTTCCCCGACGCAGCGGGGGGTCTCACCTTACCGACGAATCCAACAACCGCGATGATGGTGACGAGATAGGGAACCATGATGATGAAGTCGGTCGGGATTCCAGGGCTAACTTGATTGGCCCAGACGCGAAGGATGATGGAGAAACCAAAGAGTAGTGCAGCGGCTGACATGTAGAACGGGTGCCACCGACCAAGTATGACGACAGCAAGCGCGATGAAGCCCTGCCCCTGCGTCATTTCCTTACCAAACGCACCCACGTTGCCAATGGTGAGGGCGGCCCCACCGAGCCCTGCAAGCGCTCCTCCCATCACTACCCACCAAAACCGGGTCGATGCGACTCTGATCCCCAT
>Ga0181579_10003061_pt1 | contig 13324 bp, 10 predicted proteins | sample 071ome_24_FD_132996 | JGI IMG/M metagenome (GOLD analysis project Ga0181579, IMG submission 132996) | Coastal salt marsh microbial communities from the Groves Creek Marsh, Skidaway Island, Georgia - 071402CT metaG (megahit assembly) | ecosystem: Environmental > Aquatic > Marine > Intertidal... | reverse complement strand
TCTAGCTGGCGAACCGGGTAAGACGTTTGAGCTGAACAAGGCTGAAGAGCGGAAGTTGTGTGACATTGCGTGCGCGCGTATGGTCGGCCTCGCACCCTTTGGGCAGACGTTGGCGGAGGACGCACCCGCACTCGTACCGGAGCATCTCGTGGGCTTACACAGAGTCGCTCGAGAGGCTGTTTTGATGTTATCTGCAAACTCTGTGCTCGCTCAGTCCCAGAAACTCAAGGAGAGCGCAGAGAAGAGCACGACGAGTCGCTGGTCGCGAAACGCCGTCAAGGTGGAAATTGTCAGAGGTGCCGCTGCTGGTACCTTGGAGGGTGTTCGAGTCACATTTTGGCGCGGCGAAGACAGTGCTGGTCTCATGGAGATTTCTTTTGATAACGATCAATCGAAGATGCACGCGAAAGCGAAGTGTCCGGGCGAGAGTGAGTTTGAATCGTTGACATTCAACAGTATGAGCATCGACATCGAAGGCATTCTCCTCGAGGCTATGCGAGTGGCTTCATTGAAAAAGTTCCGAGAGATGTGCGAAGAGTTGAAGAGCGACAAGACGTTTACAACTTCCGTCGAAGAGTCTATGACTGCGGAAGAGTGTGCTTGCCAAGAAGATGAAGATGGTTGGGCTTCGGACTCTCGTCCAGTGATGAAGGTGGAAATTTCCAAATTTACTCACCTCTTCGTCACGTGTCGTGTTTCTGATGGTTCTCTAGCTCTCCACGGAGCGAACGAGCTCGTGCCTCCCGCTACGGAAGCTGAACTTTCTAAGAGACTAGCTCTTGAGGGTCACAGCGCGCTCGCTAGCATTGTGGAGGAAGTTTCCGTCGCGGTTGGACGACAGGAGCTCAAGGGCCTGTTGCGTACGTCAGGTACGGCGGTGCATCCGGCTCCAGGTACCCTAGGTGGCAAGTCATGGAGTTCATTCGACTTTGTGCCGAACGGGGCGCTACCCACGGCTCTCGTTCCCGTGACACCGAGCGATGGGGGCGTTTTTGTTGCCGTTTGGATGGGCGCGACTCCTATTTTTGCTGTCGTCAGAGCGCACCGCGTCAGCGCCGCCGCAAGATACATCGTGGATGAGGCCGAGACTCTCAGTCTCGGCGCTAGGAAGGGATCAAAAGCTGACGTTGTGGTGAAGATGATTAGCGACGCTTGCAGGGATCTGGCTCCCGACGCTCAGAGGTCTGCTCTCGTGCAGTTACTGAAAGACTCGCGCGTTCCGTTTGTCGACATTCGACCCACCGCGAGCAAGAAGAGCAAGGCAGAGAACATGGTGAGCTTTGAAATCGCCAACACGGCGAGATGGGCGCGAAGCGTCTATAAACGCGCCATAAAATCAAAGTCCGCCTTGCGAGTTCACGTCACCTTGCGTGGTATAGATGGCGTCTCCGCGCGCATCGGAGACGAGACTCTCGATTACAGCCATTCTGAATTTGTGGCGCACGCTGTCATGTCCGATGTGCGCCGAATCGCAGCCGCGCAAGGTTTGCTTTCTTCCCTCACCGACAACGACACTGGAATCGATCTAGCCAACTTGGGCTGCAAGTTAGCCCGACAAGACGCGTTCAACGTCGCAGTGACCTACGAGAAGAATTTAGCTTGTTCAGTTTCTTGGCAAGACGGAGGTAGCCTCGGCCCAGGACTGTACGTCGACAGCGCCAAGCTCAAGGCGGGTGCAAAGCGCGCCCTAAGCTTAGCCGTCAGGGATGGACGCTGCGACGTATTGTTGCGCGCTCTGCGTGCGGTGACGGCTTCGTCGCGTCTCGATGCGCACCTCGGCGCCGACATGCAGTTGACGTTTGCCGATCCAACGGTGGTGTCGGTCGTCAAGATTGAAGGCGAAAACGCCATGAGGCTGTTCTCTCTGTCGTTTAAACTCGATGAATCTGCGACTGCAGTCATCGGCCGGGGTGGTGATGCCTCAGAAGCTGCGGTGGCGACCGATGACGACGAGATGCAAATCACCGACGACCAGGAACCCGTGTTGCCTGATCGTCCCGAGGGACTAACGCGGTACATCGACGCCCTCACCTCGGCTCTCAATTCGAGCGTCGGCGCGAAGCCCGCCCACGGAGAGTATGTAGTCATCGGCGCCAAGGATGTTGACAAGGTTGTCGACGCCCTCGGGGCCGCAATCAAGGCATAGGTTGAAGACGGTAGGAGGAAAAATTTAATGTCATATCACAAATTGTAGCCAGCGCAAGATCACGCATCGCTCGTAACCATCGCGCCTAGTTCGCGAAAGTAAACTTGATCCCGCTCTCTCCGACGGGCGCGTCGTCCTCCTTCGCCTCTTGCTTACCGAAGGACCGTTCGTACTCGGATCGCTCTTGTCTCGACGTGTCACCCTTGCACGAGTCACTCACGCAAACGCAAGACGCGCCGAGTACCTTCACCACCTGGAGCTCGTATCCATCGCCGCACGCGCCACCACCTTGCTTGAACAAATCCTCCGCACTCATTCCAGCGCCTTCCTTCTTACGATCGGCTTCCATCTGCTTCATCATCTCCGCGTACGCGTCCGAGTTACCCGCCTTGTTCAACCCGGCTCGCGCCTCCTCCGTTGGAACCGCGCTCACGGTGACACTCAACGTCGCCGCACCGATGACGATCGCCCGCCCGAGCTTACGAGTCCAAGTCACGCTCCGTTCACAGTCGTCGTCCGTTGCCTCTCGCGTCGCGCGAACGCTCGTCATCGTCGATCGGCTTCTCTGCTGCCGCTGCTGTTGTTTCGCGGCAAAAGTCACCGTCTTCGTTACCGTCGTCTTCGTCGTCATCATCATCATTCACCGTAAAATCCAAATCGCTCGAAACGGTGAACGCAACACCGTCGCGTCCTTTCCTGTCGTCGTCCTCGTCGCCGACTCCGCGTCGCGCACTGCCGAGGCGCACCCGCCCGAGAACGTTACGTGTCGCCCTCACAGTATTTTACATGTGAAATCGGTATCAAACTCATACCAACGACGCATCGACGATCACAACGAAATCGATTACATAAGTGTTTCAAAGCTTCAATGCGTAAACAGCAACTTGCGAAAGATATGGATAGCGTATCGGTGTGGTCGTTCGTTCGTTCGTTCGCCCGCACGACATTGACGCGCGCGAACGGGCGGACGTCCGTACGGACGGACGCACCGACGATGCGAGCGACTCTGGCGAACGCGTGTTCTTCGGCGACGGCGACGACGACGTGCGGGTCCCCGGCGCCTCGCGGCGCGGGGCGCAATAGAAACGCGATGGCGATGCGCGGACGAGGGTGTGGCTTTGAGAGCGGGAGCAGCGCGGTCGTTCGAACGCGCGCGGTCGCGTCGACAAATAAGACGGCGACGGGCCGCGCATCGGGCGCAAACGCACTTCGTGCCGTCGTTGATGGAGGGAGTGAGATCGGCGCGGCGTCGACGGAGGCGATGGGTGTCGGAAGAAGAAGGGCTGAGCGAGACTATTGGTTCCCAGTCGCGTTTTCAAGCGCACTGGAGGATAAGGGAAAAATGTTGCCGTTTGATCTATTTGACGTGCCGTGGGTGTTGTTTCGCGGACCGAACGGAGAGATTGGGTGCGTGAAGGATGAGTGCGCGCACCGGGCGTGTCCGCTGTCGCTGGGTAAGGTGGTCGAAGGCAAGGTGCAGTGTCCGTATCACGGGTGGGAGTTTACGACGAAGGGCGAGTGCGTGAAGATGCCGTCTTGTAGATTCATGAAGGATGTCGTCGTTGATGATCTCAGAGTGATTGAACGGGATGGGATGGTGTTTGTGTGGGCGGGTGATGGTGATCCGGATGATTTCGTCGGGGATTCGATGGGTGCGGGCGCGGCGAATGAATCATGGGATGAGGACGTGTACGCCGCGAGCGAACCGGGTATGTTTACGCCTCGGCCTGGATTCGTCACCATGGCGGAGGTGACGGCGGACGTTAAACTCGACAGCGAGGTTGTCGTGGAGAGATTATTGGATATCACGGAACGCGCGCGAAGGGAACCGGTGTCGGTCAAGAACCGGGCGCCGAGCGCGTTTGAAGCGGTGGATGGAACCAAGGCGATTTCCAAGCTGTTGAGAATCGGTTACGATCCCGTGCCGCAGAGCGTGGTGTTCAAGCCCTCATGCGTCATCTCGAGCACGATTGGGCTCAAGTCGCGCATCGGGGTCGGTGATGGGACATCCATGCAAGTGGAACAGCTTCACGTTTGCTTGCCCGCCAAGCCTGGACTCACGCGCGTCTTGTTCCGCATGGCGTTTGACTTCGTGCCGAGTGGGGCGGAAAACGCGGCGGGCGATGTGTGGAAAAATTTAGCAATGCAGGTACTTCAAGAGGAATTAGAGGACGTGCGCGGCGCCAAGCTCAAATCGGAGACGACTTCTGGCGCTGTCGAGTCCTTTAGAAACTTTAAAAGCCGGGATTAGTGCTTTTCATATCATAGTCTTGCGCAGCAGTGTAGTGAAAAATACCTCTTTATTTCATTTCAGTCTTCGCCCGGTCGCCATTCTAATATACTGTTCTACGCCGACAACAACGCCGGGGGCTTTTCTCGTCGACCTCTCTGCCGCCTATGCGTCGTCTTCGTCGCCATCTCCATCGACGCGCTCGCCGTCTTTCCCTTTTTCTTATTCGCCCCGTTTCGTCTCTCCTTGGTCCACATCACAAACTTGTACGAGAGGTACAACTTCCCCCCAAATGTGATCGGTTTGATCGCCCCCCGAAACATCAACGACTCTGCGAGTCCCAACGTTAGCCTCTCCGCATTCGCCGCCCGCATCGCTGGTATTTTTGTCGTCAATTTCGCCGTTTGCGTCGCCGCCATCTGAAGCGTCTTTGTAAACGTCGGCCCGAGCGCCTTCGCCACCCTCGTCCCTCCAAAAGGTTTCGCCAATCGCACCGACGGTTGCGCCGCGTAACACGCCGCCCAAGTCGACGCCGCGAACACGATGGATATCACCTCATGAAACCTAAAAACGCATCAAACGTCGTCGATATCACGAAACGTCAGTCAATCAACTCCGTGGAATGCAGGTCGAGCGCACACGAATGCATCGAGACGAAATTCGAAACGCCCACGTTTACTCACACGAACGCCGCCGGGACGTCCGCCGCCGTGAGTCCCCGATCGACAAAGTACTCTCGCACGCGTCCCATGTTCAAACACGCGCGCGGACGCGCGGAAACCCAGCGTCGACGAGTGGCGTTTCGTTCGTTATCCAAAACTGTGACCAAAAAGTGACACACACACAAAAAAACGTTGACGTCACTGCGCGCCACGCTGGGCGTTGACTGACGCGACAAATGCGGACGTGCGTTTCGTCCAACCCGACGACGACGGCGACGGCGACGCTGGGGAGCGCGAGAGACGGTCGTCGTTATCGATACCACCGCGGGGGTGGGGTGAAAACGCGGGCGTGGTGGGACCGGTTCGGGCGTGGTGGTGCCGACAAAGGCGGTACGAGTGGTGACGATGCTGATGTCGCGAAAGGAGGCGCCGCTGTAGCGACGACGACGACGGCGACGATGACGACGAGGAAGACGGAGATCAAGGCGGAGGATTCTCTCGCGTCGTTGAGCGCGGTGTTGGGGGTGGATGAGGAGGCAGAACGAGAGAAGAGGGAACAAGATGAGGCGGATGCGAGACGAGCGGAGGCCCAAAAAAGAGAGCGGGCGAGCCGCGAGGAGAGGATGGCGAGGGAGAAGGCGTTTGCAAAGGCGGATGCGGCGACGACGAGGATTCAGCGGTTACAGGCGGTGTTTTTGGACGTGCCGTTGGGGGTGATGGACTTTATGTCGGGGAAGGACTCGACGCCAGGCGGGGAGGATTTGGGCGAGGAACCGGCGTGGTTTAAGCTTCCGATGGAGGTTTTTGACAAAGTGACGGGGGAGCGGTTCGTGCTGTTGGATGAGAACGATAAGGATGATTTTCTCAAGGTGCAGAAGAGTGATGAGGAGATTGTGCGCCAACCTGGGGAGTTTCAAGTGCCGGTTATTCCGTACCCGTTTGTGGCGACGCCTGGATCGTACGTCCGGCTCAACTTGTTCGAGCCCAGGTGGTTGACGCTCTTCTCGAAGCTCATTCCGTGCAAGGATGAGGAAAAAGAGGGTGCAACTACGGGCGCGACGGACGAGGAAGGCTTCCGCAAGAGGCGCGTGTTGCGCGGCTTGGATGGCAGACAGAAAATTGACCTCAACGACTTGCAAATCATCGATGCGTACGAAAAAGGAGAGCGCACGTTTGACATTGTTCCAGGCTTTGGTCGCTTACCCGAGGACGAATTCTTGAACACGAACGCGTTCGGTGCCGTGTTCCGGGGCTTGGATGGTCAGATTGCGGGCGTGGGGACGATGATGGAAGTGCAAAGTCACGACGTTGTCGTCGACGGTCGTCTCCTCGCCGTCTGCGCCAAGGGCAAGCGTCGATTCAAGATTTTACGCGTGGCTCAAACTGAGCCGTACATCGTCGTCGACGCGGTACCGATCGAAGACGACGAACCTACGTCGACGAGCGCGAATGAGGCGATGGATATCGAGAATGCCGAAAAGGTAAACGAAGTCTTTGAGCTCATGAACAAGGTGGATCCGTATTACATGGAGGCAATCGGTCTTACGGATGTATCGAAGAAGGATGTCCAGGGTATGAACGAGTTTGACTTGGCCAACGTCATGCTCTACACCCATCCCACGCTGGCTTTGAAACTTTTAGCGAGCACGGATGTAGCCAAGCGAAAGCGCGTCATCCAGGCGACGGCGAAAAACTTCAAGCGTGCCATCGAGTTGGGGTTCACTTCTCGCAAGAGCCGACTCTTGTTTTCCGCCGTCAACTTTGGCACTGTATTCGCTGTGGGTTTCCTCATTCTCGCCATCAAGAGTGCTCTCGACGGCGACTCGTCCGGTTTGGATAACTTTCAAGATTTTTAGCGCGCGCGCCGCACATGTCACCATTTCATTCAGACGTCTTTCGGGCGAAAAAGGAAACAAAACATTTCTTTCTCTCGATGATCAAATTTGTGCCTCTGATTAATTCAATAACAACATTCCGAGCACCAGTAGTAGAGGAGCGAGAGTCAAGTCAAGTATCGCCGACCACAACCATCCAATTGCGTATCGTGTACTTCGGTACCAACCCAGCCTTGACGTACGCGTCCGCCTCGGCAAACTCCTTGACCCGTTCCTCGCTCACGTTCTTAAACACAAACACCCCCGCATCCACCGGGTCCGTCAGCGCTCCCGCCATGACAATCTCTCCCGCATCAAACCCTCGTCGCGCCCCGGCGAGGTGTTCCTCCCGATGCGGTCCTCGTTTTTCGAGCATGTCGTCGACGTACTCGAGCGTCAAGAGTTTATACGTGTTTCCATCGCTCGCGTTCGCCATCACTCGTCCTCGGTGCGCCGTCGCCGTCGATTTCGTCCTCGTCGTCCTCGTCGTGGTGGTGATTCTTTCCCGTCGTCGTCCACCGAACGCGTTTCTCGGCGTCGGCGTCTTCGTCGTCGTCGTCGCCGCGAGCATCCTCCTTATGAAGCGCAGTCAGTCAGTCAGTCAGTCAGTCAGTCAGGCAGGCGGTCGCGACGCACTCCAGGCACTCCAGGCACTCCGAGTCGGTGGGTCGTCGGTCCAGTCAGCATCACAGTATTGACGATATTCAGTCACTATTAAACGAGATTCTTTACCTTTAGTTTTAACCTTACATAGCTTTAAACATCGCGGTGTATAATACTCGACTCCCCGGGCCCCCTCCCCCCCCAAAACGAACACATCCCCCCCCCTCCTCTTCCCATCCGTATTCGGGGTTCCGAATGTCCCATGTACCGAGAAGATTGAGACCGTCGAGAAGATTGAGATTGAGATTGAGACCGAGAAGATCCTCGGCCGTGCTCGGCACACATCCGCACGACTTTCACTCAGTCGCCGGTTCATTCATTCCTTGCTTTGGTCTCTCGGCGCGCGCGTCGGTGACGGAAGAACCGATTCTAAAACGCACGCGCGCGTCGACGACGACGACGGCGACGACGAGCGAGGTTTCGTTTGTTTCACAGCGACGAGAGGAGAGGAGAGGACCAGCGCTCCACCCGATTCATTCAACCTTCGCTCGAGGAAGGAAATCCGCGACGAATTCCTTCGCGAAGCAGCGCTCGACACGCGGGCGATCGAAGCGCGCGGAAACCGGCGAGGGAAACGCGAGGGCGCGACCCGTTGGGAGACGCGGATAGACTAAAGAAAAAAACAGACGCGTCGACATGTCGGCGGTCGCGACGATTTCCGCGACGCGGGGCGGGGCGACGCGGGTGATTCTTCGCCCGGGAGCATCGGCGCGAGGCGGACGGGCGGTGCGCCGCGTCGGCGCGATTCGACGCGTCGGTGTCGCGCGGGACGTCGCGCGATGCGCGAGCGGGTGCGCGGACGCAGAGGTAGGTTTTGTTTTTCGTTTGTTTTCGGTGCGCGGGGGGGGATAGCGTCGGCAGGACGCGGGGCGCGGGGCGTGGGAATTCCACGTGGGTGGTGCCCTCGGGGGTACGACTCGAGCCAAGTCCTAGTTGGATAGCATTTGGAGTTTGCGTGATTCGCGGGATTTGTCGATGCGAACGAGAGATACTGACGAAACAATGTGCGTGTGCGCGCGTATCGCAGGATGCCGCCGTGAGCGATGATAAGGGTTTCCACGCGTCGATGCGAGTGCCGACGACAATGGCGAAGATTGGGTCGCAGCTCGGAGGCGGCGGGGCGGCGACGCTGGAAAAGACGGGTCTGAACATTCAGCAACAGGCGCAGGTTTCCTCGCCAAAGCTTGCCGATGGCGGCGGTGGCGGTGGAATGGGCGGTAAGATCAACAACGGTGGTGGAGGCGGCGACGGGGATGAAGGCGACGATGATGACTACTTTGAGGAGGGCGACGACGACGACGGGGAGGAGGGATTTTTTAGCACGAGAGCCGCCATTGGCGAGACGTTTGACAGAAAGGCTATCCAAGCCGTGTTGTCCGAGTGGTTTAAGACCATGGAGTCTCTTCCGGGTGGTATTCGTATGGCGGTTGAGATGGGTATCGTGTCTTCTCTCGCCTTGGTGCGATTTATGAGCGTCAACGTGCGTCCGTCTGTCGTGCGCGCCGTCTCGCGGGGCACGCCCCAGGCGTTTTCCCGCGCCTTTATCGGTAGACTCATGGCTGATCCAGCCTTCTTGTACAAGCTCGCCTTTGAACAAGTCGTCACCATTGGTGCCGCGACCATGTACGAGGTGGCGCATCGCGGTGAACGCCTCAAGTCGGAGTGGGATCTCGCGCTGAGCAACATCATGCAGCTCTCCTTGGCCAACGCTCTCACCGTCTGGTGCGTCACTCCGGCGCGCTCGTTCGGTTCCAACGCCACCAATGGCTTCTCCAAGTTTATGGCGATGATGCCGAACAATGCGTTCGACCGCGCTGGACCGTTGCGTCAGTACACTAACGCTACTCGCGGTTTGAGTGTCGTCACAAAGGCGGCTGAATTGTCCGCCGTCGGCGTTCTCACCGGTGGCGTCTTTGGTGCCGTCAACGCCGGCTTGGTCAACTCGCACAAGAAGAAGGAGGGTGAAGAATGGAAGCCGTCCATCCCGGTTCCGGATCTCAAGACCTCGGCGTTGGGTATGGGTGCCTTCCTCGGCATTTCCTGCAACTTGCGTTACCAGCTTCTTGGCGGCGCCGATCGCTGGATGACGGAGCACCTCACGTCTCTGGCATCCTCCGTCACCGCCACGGCACTCGGTCGCGTCGTCAACAACCAACTCGGCGAACCGACGCGTCTCTTCGCCCTTGGTTTACCGATGCACGCCACCATGGCTCAAACCGCTGGTGCCGCTGCCATTCCGCAGCTCACCAAGAAGAAGGTTGTCAAGAGGCGTCGCCGCGTCGTCAAGAAGCGTTCCGCCGCTTCCCAAACCCCTGTTGCCGCGGCGTAAGAAGGAACGGAGAATGATTAAAAATTGGCTAGAGAACAAAATACGCGCAGCGTTCGCGTCGAATTCGACGCGAAGAATAGTCAAAAAAAGTGTTGTAATCGTCAAAACGTGACACGTGACTTAAAGAAGAGCTTTGCTCTGCTCGAGACCCTCGACACGACGACACTCGTCGACATACCCGCACGCGGCGCGACGAGAGTCACCCACCGGTCGAGAGATGCGCGCGGTACACATGTTGTCGGCACTGTCGGCACCGTCGTCATCGGTGTCGAACGGACGACGCGCGTCGTCGTCGACGTTCGCTCGACGGTTTTCAATTCCTCGATTGGCGGCGAGACGCCGACCGACGACGCGACGCAACGCGACGATCGATGGCGATCCGACGACGACGCGAACGACGCGGTACGAGCGGGACGCCGAACGAATCTTGCGGTGTTGCGACCTGGCGAGACGATCGGAAGGGGTGACGGCGCCGCACACGCTGAGCGGGGTGGTGCTGGAGGACGCGCGAGGCGAAGTGGTGGTCGAAGCGTTTCAGCTCGGACAAGGCGGGACGCGGGCGGAGATCGCGTGTGAGGCGGCGGTACGGCGGTTAGGAGGCGTGGATGTGTTTGAGGGTGGATTGACGGCGTACACAAACCTGGAACCGACACACGGGACGGTTGCTGGGGAGACGAGGAGCGTCGAGGCGTTGAAGCAAGCGGGCGTGCGACGCGTCGTGGTCGGGATGTTGCACCCGATTCCCGGGTTGAGAGGGCGCGGGGTGCGGGCGCTTAGAGATTTCGGAATCGAAGTTAAAGTATTGGATGCTGATGCGGACGGAGTCGAGGGAAGAGCTGCGCAGGAGTGTCGAACGGTGAACGAGGCGGTGCTCTATCGTGTCGCGACATCTCTACCGTTTAGCGTGTACAAGTACGCCATGACGCTCGATGGGAAGATTGCGACGAGCACGGGACACTCATCGTGGGTGACGGGTACGGAGGCGCGCGAGAGGGTGTTTCGCGAGCGTAAGCGTTCGGATGCCGTCGTTGTCGGAGGGGAGACGGTGAGAAAGGACGACCCACGGTTAACGTGCAGAGAAGAAAGGGGCTTCCAGCCGGCGCGTGTGGTGCTCAGTCGGTCCCTGAATCTTCCAGATGATGCAAAACTGTGGGACGTGTCGGCAGCGCCGACCATAGTGCTCACGAACAAGGGTGTTCGGTCTGATTTCCAAAAGATGTTGCGATCGAAGGGCGTCGAGGTGGTCGAGTTCGATGAGCTCACGCCTCTCGCCGCGTCGCAGTACATGTACGCTCGCGGCTTTTTAAGGTGTTTCTGGGAGTGTGGCGGTGGTTTAGCTGCGCCTGCGATGAAGAGTGGAGTTTTCCACAACATCATGGCGTTCATTGCGCCGAAGCTCATCGGTGGCGGATCGTCGGCTCCAACACCCCTGGGAGATTTGGGCTTGCAAGCCATGCACGACGCTCTTCCGTTGTCTGGAGTCCAAGTTGAGACATGTGGGCGCGACATTCTCATGCGTGGCTACGCTCCAAACTCGCAAAGCACAGGGCGCCTGGGTCAAATCACCACTGTGGGGTACAGCGTCCGCGGCCTGGATTTCGACGTGGGCGAGAGTTCTGACGACGACGAACGGGCCGACGATGGCACGTTAATCGCAGTCGAGCTCGCCGCGGCATCTCTGGTGAATCACGATGAAGTGTGCGGAATGGATGAACTCCCCCCCATCAAGTTCTTCAAGGCTTGGGACGAGTACGGGGCGTTGAGCAACTTTTCTCCCTTCCCCATAGAGATCGACGGCTTCGTGTGGCCCACCGTTGAGCATTACTACCAAGCCGAAAAGTTTGCCGGCGTGGACTCTGAAATCGCAAAGAAAGCCATCGAAGGCATCAAGCGTGCCGACTCTCCAGAGGCAGCGGCCAAGATTGGTCGCACCACTCAGGCGAAGCATCCGGAAAGCGTGCGCTGCGACTGGGAGGAAGCCAAGTTGTCCGTCATGCGCCGTGGACTAAAAGAAAAGTTTGCGACGCACGAAGGCCCGAGGAGGCTCTTGATGGCGAGTGTTTGTAACGATGGACGCGCACGTCTCATCGAGGACTCCCCGGTTGACATGATTTGGGGCGCAGGCAGGGATGGCACGGGAAAAAATCTGCTCGGCATGATGCTTTCCAATATCCGTGAAGAGCTGTTGCAGCAGCAGCAGCAGTAGATTTTATTAGCTAGGAATATTCTAAGATTGTTGTTAAAAGTTGTCATTTTGCACTTTGCATGCTATGGATTTCTCGCAAAAGTGCCTTGGCCGCGTGCTTCGCCGGTCCCGGCGTGTCAAGCAAGCGAGTGCAGGCTTGCTCGGCTTCGTCTAGGCGTTGTTCCTTCTTGTAAAAGTGCGCCAAGAACTCAAGAGCCGCTATCTTTTCATCGCTTTCGATTCCTTGTTCATCTAAACGCTTGAGATTCAAGAGGTAGTAGTGCGCCGCCGCCTTTTCATTCTTCTCTCTATGGAGGGTGGCGAGCTTGGACAGGGCGATGCCCTCTCGTTCGTTGTTCGCGACGGCGCGTTGGTAGCACCTAATCGCCGACGTGAACATGCGAAGCTGATCGGATTCATAACACTGGCCCATTGCACACCACATTCGAGCGTCGTCTGGGCGCAGCTTGACGGCTTGTTGGTAATAGTACAGGGCGTAGTACGGCATTTGAAGAATCTCGTACGTTTGGCCGAGACCGTACCACGCTCTGTAATCTCTAGCGTTGATGTCCACGGCGTGTCTGTAAGCGTCGATCGCCGCGGCGGGATTCTTCATCTCAACGTATTCGTGTCCCATCAAGGTCCACGCGCTGAGATAGCGCGGATTCAGTCTCAATGCTCGCTTGAAGTACACCACAGCCTTGGCGTGTTGCGACTTGAGCGAGTAGTAGTTGCCCACAATGCAACACGTCTCTGGTCTGTACTTATCAGTCGTCATGAGATGATGCGCCAAGTGCGACAGCTCTGCGAACGATTCCTTTACGTAGAGCACGTTGGAATAGTTATCCATGCCATCGACGCGGTAGGGATCGATTTCGCGAATATCCTTGTAAATTTCCTGCGCCTCGTCGAATTCGCGCAAATTGTAGTGCGCCTCCGCCATGTGGCCGAGCAACAGCTTGCTATTGGGGAATTCCGATCCCAGAGACACGAAAGTGTCCAAACACTCTTTGTTCTTTTGAATCTCGAGCTGAAACGCGCCGACAAACCAACGATAGACCCAATGCCCCCGAGGAAGCTCGAGACTCTGCTCCTCCTCCTCGGAAGCGAGGAGCGGAATCAAAGCCTGCCACGCGCTCCAGTTGAGCGGAAACTTACAGCACGCCTCGGCGAGATACCGCTTCGCGTGGTCCGGCTGACCGCTCTCTCTGCATACGATACCGTGCAGATACGTC
>Ga0181579_10003057_pt1 | contig 13330 bp, 7 predicted proteins | sample 071ome_24_FD_132996 | JGI IMG/M metagenome (GOLD analysis project Ga0181579, IMG submission 132996) | Coastal salt marsh microbial communities from the Groves Creek Marsh, Skidaway Island, Georgia - 071402CT metaG (megahit assembly) | ecosystem: Environmental > Aquatic > Marine > Intertidal zone... | reverse complement strand
TCCCAACTTGTACGTAATCCTTAGCTGAAAAATCGGGACAACTTGTATGCCGACCAAAAATATATAAAAGAGACTCGATTCCAAGGATAGCATACAAGTTGAAATATTATAATAGTCTTATAGTAGGTGTCTCTTTTAGACCCGTAATTTTCTATTTGATCTTTTTGTCTTACTTACTGATCTGTGGCGTGTTTGTAACCCATTTCTACAAATGCAATAAGTTGGCGTTCCGGGAGTGCATCGTCACCATCTATCTTGTATTCGACAAACCCCATGTCGAGGACAACAGCTCCCTCTTGGTCTCCTTTATTCATCTGTTCCTTTAAGTGTTTCATGTTGTCGATGACAACCCGGATATTGGGCCCTGGTGGTCCAATGGGAACGAGCATCACCTCCCTGTCCCCGGGTAATCCATAAAACTCCTTTTCCTCGACCCTGATCTCGGGCCGACCATCGATGCCCATTCGGTGTTTCACTTCATCCATGGTCAACAACGACGGAGGATTCCCCAGACCAAACCAATTAATTCCCCGTAGGTCCAGGCCAGCAGGCGGCTTCCGGAAACTAAACCCCGTCAAACGCAGTCGCATTCCCAGTCGACAAAAGGGGTAGTCATCAGGGTATATTTCCTGAATGTCTTCCAGGAGTTCCGACCTTGCCGCATCCGAGAGGTTGAACAGGGGCCCATCGACCACTGAATAGAGCAGATCGTCCCGTCTATCCCATGCCACATCGGGCGACATATCACCCAATGATATAATCTGCCCCTGACCTACCTCTGGCGGCACCATGAGCATCATCGCCACTGCATACCTCACCAACATATCGACGTTATCACACTGCCAAAAACCATCGATATGACTATATTTCGAAATGGCATGAGCCACATTCATCAGTTGTGGCGCCGCGTCGAACAAAAGTGCTTTGTCCCTGGCTGTTCCGGTAGAATCGTCCCGATACCCCCCCGCCTCACCGAAATCAACTAAAAAGAAACGTCCTCGAGTCCACATGACATGCATGGGACTGGCACCACCCATCCCGATCCCCGCGTCAGCCAACGTGAAAACCAGGTTCGCCAATTGGTCCTGTTTTTCCTCCGAACACACGTCTTCTTCGCCCTCGTCCTGGACACTATTGACCTCCTCCAGTTTCTCAAACTCAATGAAAGGCGAAAGGAGTTGTCTGTTATCGGAAAACTCTTGTGTCACAATAAACCCCGCCGCCATCACCTTGGGCCCCACACCCAACCCATATGCCGCATATGATATTTTGAACTCCTCGACGGCATCCCAATACATCTTCCTGTAATCGGGGTCGTCTACCCAAAAAGGGGGGCGAATCTTCACTACGGTTCGTCCAAGATCAAACATTTGCTCAAACATTCCTGCACCCCCCATGGGTTCAGTGATACCCAACCCCTCCTTCCAGTCACGGCGCCGACCCCCTACTGTTGCAAGGTACTGATGTTTCACAGGATTCTTGTAAGTTTTGGACTTATAACCTAGTTTTTTCAATTTATCAGTAAATGTTTCGTTGATTGACGTATCCGGCCACAACCCCAACCCACTCAGGGAGAAAGTCCTATTTCTTGGGTGTTGATTCCTAATGGGTACAACTGGTTCCTCAATGATTTCGTGTCGGGATTCGGTAGCACTCATCGTGTTTGTCGTCTTTCTTTTACCATATAAATACATACATACGATAATACGAGATTAATATTTCAGATAGTCGAATATAAATATGAATATGAACACAAATATTAATAATATTAGTCAAATTCGTGTCCCCCACTGGACCATACTTTGTATATAAGAGTCGTCGAAAAAACATAAATTTGGCCTCCAAAGGTATCACTACCAGAACCTCCATTTCGCACAAACTGTAACCACAGTGTATCACGGAGAGGATTCAATGCAGTGATATCCAAGTCAAAAATATGGGAGATCTGGGGAGTTGAAGTTGCAGTGGAATTTACAGTGACAGTTTCATTTCCCGTACTTCGCAAAGTGGCGGTCGGTGTCCCACCGGGAACACCAATCGTATCCCCATCTTTAGTAAACGCATAATCAACGCGTATTTGTAGATCCCCCGTCGCTATATCAACTTCTGGAGCAAAAACTACTTTAAATTGTATGATTTCGGACGTGTCAATGGCATTGTCCATTTCCAGAATAAAGACTTGTGAAGTGTTTTGGCCATCATTCATTTGTCCATTAAGAATTAGTGCCGTCATGTCCGTCGCAGGAACTAAGCGTTGGTTAGCTGGATTGGTAAACCCTATATTACCGGGTTCATAAATCATTGCACTCGTGATATTAATTTTCCTCGTGGGTCGTGCCGCACCAAAGAATTCGAGATACCCATCCTTGTTAATTTCTGTCCTATTCGAATGCAATTTAATTTGCTCGATAATTGGGATTTGATCAATATTCGCCGCCGTGACAATTCTGGTTCGCACCCAATACCCACTGGTTCCATCTACAGTGGTCGTCGCCCAATCAGGAATATCACCATAACGATACTGGAAGGCAACGGGATCAGGGTTGCCCACTGTCGCATCATCGTACCCATAGGTATCATTGGCAAAGGAATCATACGGGGTATCACTATGGGTGGACATAAGGGGCAAAGTGACCCAGGCACTCCCATTCCAGTATTCGTTGATAATCGTGTTCGACAAGGTACCACTCGTCAACGTAATGGGTTTACTTAAAAATATTTTGATTCCTAGGAATTTCAATGGTAGTGTCCCCTGACTCCCAATATAGAGCGCATCGTTATTTGATGGTGTAGATGGAAACGCCGGCGCCGAATTCGATTCTACCCCGAACGATGTGGTCCCCACAATCACCGTAGAGGCAGGGAGGGTGGAAGCGTCTACTTTCCATAAACTCCCGTAATTGACGGTCCCCTCATCGACCCTGAAATAAGTATAATGGTCAAAGGCGCCTCCCGTGGGGAAATCAGACGTTCTTGTCATTGCCGCTCCGGTACCGTTCCATAGGTAAATCCCATTGTCTACACTATCTGTGCCTGGATTGGCACTACTTCCATCTTTTACTAGAACACGAGTCACTCCACTGGTTGGAGTCACCCCGTCAATCGTCGCCGGGGCACTTGTTAAATCAATGGAAGCCGTTGTACTTACATCCGTGGACAAAGGGGAACGGTCGACTCCCTTTACACTATCCGTAATATCAGTAAACACCCCACCATCATCTCGGAGAACCATCATCCCAAAAATATGGGAATTCCCTTCTCCTACCACTAACTCTCGTCCCGCATAAGGATACCCAATCACTGTATTGGCCAACGAAAAGGTTTGTAGTTCACCAATGGTAGGACTAAACAACATACCACTAATTTCCGTTGGATTGTTCGTTGCCCCATTCAATATATCAAGTCTCCCCCCATCCACTACACTGTCTTGTAAGATCACAACATTAGGATTCGCCGGGAGTGCGGGGGAGGTGATTTTCAAATCGGTTTGACTGGGGAAAATACCCGTATCATCATCAATAATCATACTATTCGTATACAAATAAGCTTTCGAGAGAACATCAATACAAGATTGGGAAATCAATCCAATTTTACATACACTCACTCGGAGAGACGGGTATTCCTTCGAACTAATCGAAGTGGTGCCTCCTCCTACCACTAATCCATCCGTGCACGAGGAGGCCTGGATGACATTCACATCCACAAACGAAAAATCATCATGGACGTAAAACCCCTTGAGCATAAACCCACCACCACTGAGAAACCCACTGGCATTGAGGTCTACCCCCGATAATAACCCAGCCTGTTCCACTTCAAAACCAGCATTCGTCGAAAAGGGGAACGATGCAGTCACTTGAGAGGACACATTTTTACAAATTAAAATCCTGCCAAATTGAGTGGAACCATCCCCCGTAACACGGATTCCCGCGGTAGAACAATTTCGAGCAGTGCATGCATTGAGAAGATCGATGGTAAAAGACGTTCCTCCCGTACAATGAAGACCAATGGTCGCGTAATTACTCGCTCCATCAAACCCATCAATAATAATTCCATGCATCCTTGCATTTCCCGCGGTGATGAACACTGCACTCGATGGTGCCGGAGCAGTGGGGCGAATGATCACTGCCGATTGGGTAGATGTGTTTCCTGAGACCGTGACATATTCAGGGATTGTAATTGGAATGGATTCCGAATAGGTGCCGGGATAAACCACCACTAAAACGTGGTTGGATGCCGTAGGAGTTAATGCGGTAGCATCGGCAATAGCTCCAGCAACTGTAGACCAATTGGGGCGAACGTCTGTGGCCGAGGGGTAAACGAAGAGAACTCGATCGGGTTCAAATGCCGCGGTCGATGGAGTTTGCCAGGTGGCAGCAATCGCAGACGTCGCCGTCAACACCTGTCCTGCCGTAGGATTGGCGGCGGCAAAGGTACTGACCGTGTTCGCACCACTATTACTAAATAGGGAGCGGGCCGTCACGTCATTATTTGAATTCGTCAAGGTTTTATTCGTCAGGGTTTGGGTATCGGAGGTGCCGACAAAATCTCCTGTCGGGGCTGTTTTCGATACATCGATCGCGGAGGTCCCCTGTCCCACCAACACGTTCCCGGACGCTAGCGTTGTATTTCCGGTCCCACCATACGCCACTGAAATAGTGTTGAGATCGAGGGACGTCCCCGTGTATTTCAATCGTGCGCTGATATCCGTCTGTATGGTAGACGTCCCCAAGGCCGTGGAATCAATCCCGTTTCCTGCGGAATAAGACTGTAACCCTCCAATTTGCACCCAAGTCACCGAATCGGTTAGGGGGTCAACATCATTGACTGTCGTCTGCAACGACCAACTTGTCCCCGTATTCGTGGTTGCAGAGGGATTGATTTCTACGAACACGGAGGCGCCCGCTAGGATTGGCATGGCGGCCTGGTTAAAATCGGACGAACGAGTGAGAACATAATTGGGGCCGGGAGTGGCACCATCATCCGTAACATCATAAACCCCGTTCTCGGTATCTGTTCCCTGATCTTTCACTAGAATACGATCGCCCACGGACACTACAACCGAGTCAATCGTCAATGACCCTGGCCCCCCAGTCGAAGTAATGGTTTCGGCGGGTGAAGCGTAAGCTGGGGTGGAAGGGAGGACTCCCGTGGTCGCCAATTGGACCACTTCTAAGGGGGAAGACCCCGTCGCGGCGACCGTATCGACATAGGATTTCGTCGCTGCATCTTGCCCTCCTACGGGGTCCAACACTCCACTGATTAACTGGCTCGACGCGTTCAGGCCAGCGAAAGTAGGGGTAGAGGTCGTGGTGACATCTTGGTCCATATTACCGAGGTACCCCCATTGAGGCGCACTGATGGTTGTCCCATTAATGTTTTCCAATTGGGACCGTTCACTGGGGGTAATGTTATCAATGTTGCCCGTGACCACCAGGTCGTTATCCACGGTGAGATCATTGACCCCCGTCACATTATCACTCGCGTCAATGCTAGCCCCCGTTTCCGTGACAGTGTTCGTTCCACTAACGCGAACAATGCGATTCGTCGTACTGACTGTGCCCGCCTCCACGTACCCAAGTGATGATGCCAAATCATTACTTGAGGTGGCCGTGAGAACGTCGGTGCGCACAAAGGGAGTCAATGTGGTATTCGAAAACCCTGCCCCGGTGGTGTACACTATATTGTCCGCGGCGCCAGCACCAATCGTGTTTAAATTGTCCAGATTGGAAGAGTGTTCCTGCACGTCTGTACCTGGAACCAATTGAATCAGGGCTTGTTGGTCCGGGGCTGTCGTCGCAGCCACAAAGCTACGCCCTGCACCCGAAACACCAGTAGTGGCATACACATCACTGGCAGTGGTGTAAATCAGTTCGCTTCCCGAAGTGCTGAGATTGGCGATACTTTGAAGTGGAGCGGGTAAACCAGCGGCGGCAGAAGCCACCCATTCTTCTTCTGAATCATCCCATTGCAACAAATTCATGTCAACGATATCTCGTACATTGACATCATTTAATCCTGCAACCGTCGCGCCAACATAGTCTCTTTTAAACCCAAACCGACTTCTATTTCTTTCAGCGGACATTTTATTTCCTTTTTTTTTGCTTACTTACCAACAAAGAAAAAAAAACCGTAATAATAACGAAAATTACCCCCGATAAAGTTTCACCGAAAAAAAGCCAGTTTTTCTTGGGTTTCCCCGATAAAACGGTGTTATTGACACAAATTTAACCGAAAACGAGTATTACCCCCCAGTGATGGATAATTCAAGCAAATACAACCATAAATTAAACAACCCACCAAAACCAAAACTCAAAAAACCAAAACTCCAAAAACCCAAGTAACAAAAACCAAAGTAACAAAAGCAAAAGCCATGACACTCCCAAGACGACAACCGACGACCATACTCCCCCAACCCCCTCGACTGAACACCAATGTGATGCCATTCACTGGTTTGGTATCGAAACGTTCCACGACCAACACGATCACGATCACAAGTGGGAACTACCCCCTCTACCGCCTTTTCGCTTCAGTGGTGCGACGTTATGGTCGATACATTACGAAGGATGCGTCTCAGTTTCAGTGGTGGAAGAAGAGGAATCTACCTGCTACCGCCCAACGGACGTTGGATCAGGTCGAGGAGGTGGTCTACCATTTCATCATGTTGTGCCGTACTTTTCCCTCGGATCTCTTTGCCTCGTCGTGTTCCGAGGGGCATTTCACTGATGCGCGGCGCCGGATTTCCGTTCTGATGACGACCATCAACATGTTGCGACTTGGGATTCCGCCACACGACCGTTTGCTTGCGGGTTCCCTCGAGGTCCTGCTGTCCATCTATGGGTTCTCGATGAACTGTGACCCATTCTTAGATTGCTTCGTGGAATACTCCAGGGAAAAGAACGTCAATGCCCGCTACGAGTTGATGCGTCTGGCGAACATGCTTGGCATCGAGATCCGGGAGAGTGAGGGGCCACATTCGCGGTCGTGGTCAGCACAGGCGAACGATATGTTGACCCATACTCAGACTCCTTTCCAGACACAACCATCTGCTCAGACTGCAACTCAGTTCGAATCCTCGCTCAGGTCTCACCTGGAAGAAGATTATGCACTGATTTCACAAATACTCCAAACCCGGATGCGACCGGTCCAGTCTCAGTCCCAGTCTCAGTCCCAGTCTCAGTCCCAGTCTCAGTCCCAGTCTCAGTCCCAGACCCAGCACCCACCTCCCAAGAAACGCAAATGCACGAACTCGATATCGTTACACTGCGACGAGACAATTACACCAACAACCACCCCAACCAACAAGGAAAAATCCCTACAACCAACACCAACACCAACCAATACACCAACCAACACACCAACCAACACACCAACCAACACACCGAAATTCAAGGTCGGTGATGAGGTTGAGATTGTCTTCGAGGGGAAACGAGTACATGGTCATCGCGCAATCGTCAAGAATGTGTTACACGACAACAAGTACATGGTTGGCATCTTTTCGTCCGATGACAAAACATTCCTAGAAACAAGAAAAGTGACCGAGGGGCGGCTGAAGAGGAGACCCCCTACCCCCTCCCCTCATCACAACTAACTAACTAACTAACCAACTTTTAATAATTTCAATAATTAATTAGTAAATACACAAATTTATTTATTCTTTTGGTCGACCACAAAAACTGAAACAAAAAAAACATTACACTACAAGGAAGGAAATCTGAAGGACCCCATTTAATGGGTTGGTGGCATGAAGGTTCCGGATGTTGATATTGAAGGACCCCGCTGCAATGGTATCGATGTCAATCACAGGATTTCCATTAGTAAAATAATCTACCGAATAATCTGTAATGGTGGCCAACACTACACTACTAGGGAGTACCACACTATTGGTGACCGCAAAGGTGCTGGTATCTACCGCGGCCGTGGTTGCTGTTACAGTTGTAATCACCCCAGCCGATCCATTAATGGTTACCCCAGTGGTAATACTGGTCTCCTGAGTTACCGCTTGTTTTCCGATAGTAAAAGGTCCCCCAATGACTCCAAGACTCTGGTACACTGTCATCCCTCCACTGGCTTGTACTTCCCCCTCGACCGCCACATCCCTGGAGACATGAAGGTCCCCCGTCTTGAGGTTGCCGATTTCGGTCGCCCCGAACGTGTTCCCCGAAATATCAAACACGGAGAGGAAGGGCGTCTGTGTCGTGGTCGCATTACCGAAATACATGTATTTTCCACGAAGAACGAGATTCATGGGAAGAGACATCGTGCTGACATCCGTGGCTGTAGTAGACACAATCCCACTAACCACCGGGTCGGCAGGATCACTAATATCGATACGGGCAATACCACTGCTTCCTGAAGTCTCGTTTTCTATCGAAGTATAGAGGTAGGGAAATGAAACCGCCGCCGAGTGAAAGGCGTCAAACCCAGTAATACGGAAAGGAGTAGAGTGGGTGACTTCTACTGGATTCGTAGGGTCGTCTACATTAAAGACAATGAGTTGTGATTGGGTGTCGGGATAGACGACCGAGGGGAAGAAAGTGGATCGCCCCGTAATAAAAACATGGGAACCCACTACTGCAAAGCCACTACCTCCAATCACCCCATTAATTCCCGACACACTAATATTTGTACTTCCCAATACAACAGGAGTAACCTTGTCACTCACATCGATAATACATAAACCAAACCCTGTGTTATTGGGAAAACATGCCACATAAAGAAGATCTCCTACCAATTCAATGTCTTGTAGGGATATTCCAATGTTGATATTATCATTAAATGTAGTCATTAACAAAGGAGCAGCGGGGTCACTAATATCCACAATGTAAATATATCCATTGTTTGTACTTCCTATATAGGCGTACCCACCACTAATAATTGGTTTGGTACATTCCTGTAACCCGGTCACCTCTCCCGCCTTGATGGGAGTCGTCTTGTCGGTGATATCAATAATTGTCATTCGGGCTGAACCACCTTTACATGTGACATAGGCGTAATTTCCATACACGACAACCGACGCCGCTTCGTTCAAATACGTTCCATCCGTTAATGTCCCAAGTACTACGGGTGCCCTCGGGTCGGCAATACTAGCAACCACAAACGAATCATCTTCCTTAGATACAAAATACGCATAATCCCCCTTTACATCCAAGGGGTTTACAAACCACCATTGACTCTGAGTCGTGTCGACACCGAGAACACCAAGTGATACTTTCGATACAAACGTGGGGGATTCATCGATAGTTTGGTGGAAACTCTGGGTCACGAGATCAGTGGTATTTACATTTTTGGTGCGCACATAACGTCTTTTAAACCCAAACGCGGACATAAGACAATGAATGGTTGGTGGGAAAGGGTTATTTATTCTTTTAACACACATAGATTTTTTTTTAATCCGGGGCAGCCCGGTGGTACGCTATCCTTGGGACGAGTCAAGTTCGAAAACCGGGGCAGCGCGGTGGTACGACAAGAGAATTTTCGATTCTTTTTATATACTAAGGATAGCATACAAGTAGAAATTCCGGTGTCACATTTTTTTGTAACGGTCGACATAATCTCGGCGAAAAAGAACAAAAACGGGAAATTTTGCATTCACACAATTAATGAACAATAAACAAAACAAAAGCAAAAAAAATGACGACGCACCACCTCGAGATGTTGGCGACTGTGGCGCAGACCAAAGAAAGACCAAAACAACACATCGTTTTTTACAGTGTGCCTAAAAACCCGAGGGTGTTTTCGGGTATCTACGTGTGCATCTATGTTTGTCACAAGAAGTTGAAATTGACTCACTTTAGTCAATTTGGTTTGTTCGGTGGTATTACCAAGATTGTCAGCCTGATCGTCGATGAGATCCTGACCAACCCGGTGTTCCGGCACTTGGGCGACAACCGGAAGATACTTACCAGAAACATGAAGCGGTACTTGGTCGAGACGATTCCGGGATCCTGTTCCACTCGGGCGCGGCAGTATATGAACAAGGATGGTACCAATGGACTCCCGCGTCTCCTATGGAAACTGGACGAACTTTATCATGGAGCAGGGGGGTTGCCGTACCCGAATGTTGAATATATTGATTTTGACGGATACATCACGGACAACATGGAAGACAAATAACGAACAAGGAACTTGTGGCCCATAATGTGGCCCATAATGTGGCCCATAATGTGGCCCATAATGTGGCCCATAATGTGGCCCATAACCTATAATACTATGTACATTTTGTTGGTTTATGTGGCCCTTGTTAGTAGGTTATGGGTCTCAGTGGCACTGGGAGTTGACCAACTTGTATGCTATCCTTGGAATCGAGTCTCTTCTATATAGTTTCAGCTGGCATACAAGTTGCCCCCGATTTTTCAGCTAAGGATTACATACAAGTTACCCCCGATTCTCGGCTTTTTACCCCCGATTTTCATCGGTTATGGGTCCCGGATTTCAGAAATGCCGTTTGTAATGGTAAAATCTATATGTATCCGATAAAATGTAGATGTATCCAGTCGAACATCCGGTGTCACCCCATTTTTTTCATTTTTATTTTCATTTTTTTTCATTTTTTTCACTGTTTCACCTGCATTTTTTAATTCCAACACCAAAATGAAACCAAAAAACCAAAAAACCAAAATGTCACTTTCTCATCAAATCTGCAAGACACCAGCCCTCATTGACGACTGCAAGACGATCGTGAGTGAATTTCTGTCAAGCACAGATAATTCAAGGGCCACTTTGGTTGCAAAGGAGATTGCCTTGTTTCCGTGTCGACCCCGTGTCGTCCGGATCGTGATCCCTTGCCTGGAGTGCCAGGAAGACCACAGTGCCGCGGTTCATGCCTTTTTGCGTCTGAGGGAAAGGCTGCCCGCGCTGTCCCGGGTTGAATGGGTCTTTCGTGGTGAAAACAAATACGAACTTTGTTTTTTCGACGACATGAAGCAATTTTACAAGGGAAAAATCGAGATGGTTCTGGTTTGCCTTGATCTCCGTCGTTTTGACGGGGGTGGCCTACAGGATGAGGAAGATGTGACGTTCCTGGAATTATACCCTGAAGTCGAGGAGTTTCACACCTGTCGCGACGAAAATTGTAATACATACATGGATGACTTGGTGAACTGGAAGACACTGAGGATCTTGGACTTTTTCGGTTGCGAACGTGGTGGTTGGGTTTCACTTTCTCCGTTCTTCGACACACTGGAGGAACTCGACATTCGCTCTTCCGACGTAGAGTTCGACCCTCAGGAATTCAAGAAATGCAAGAAACTCCGGGTGCTCAAGACCGACTATGGTACTACTACTACTACTCTGGGGGAGCCTTCGGCCATTCAAGGTTTGAGGGGGTGCAAGAACATTGAGGTGGTTGAGGTTTGTACGGACTCGCTTGGAGATCTCTTGGAGGTGGTCAAGGGGTGTGAGTTGGTTCGGAGCACACTGAAGGAAATATGGGTCGACGAAACAATGGTGTACCGCCGCGGTTCGACGGGTATTACACAAGTCATGATTTCTGTGTTACGAATCCCGAGTGTTCCCCTTGGTTTTACTTGGGGTGGAATAATTGGTTTGGTGGTGCAGATCGTAGATGCATTGGAAAAGAAGAGATAGTGTGTTTTTTTATACGCCATTAATTAATTAATATTGTATACCGGTATGTTTTTATCTTGTCTGGAATCATACGAGAGAAAGGGAAAGAAAGGGAAAGAAAAGGGAAAAAATGTGTTTTGAACCCAGGTCAAAAACGTCGTACCGGAGAAGATCCCGCCGATCCCACCGGAAGGGAAAAAGAAAGGGGGTGATGAGTGGGATTTGGTATACAGTGGCTAAAGCGCTTTATTCCGTGCCCGTTGTCGTTTTCCTGATGTTTTTATAGCGTCGGCGCTCGATTTTGCCCTTCCCAACTTGTACGTAATCCTTAGCTGAAAAATCGGGGGTAACTTGTATGCCGACCAAAAATATATAGAAGAGACTCGATTCCAAGGATAGCATACAAGTTGGTCAAATTCCAGTGCCACTCCAGTGCCACTCCAGTGTCGCGAAATTCCAGTGCCGCTACTAAAAGTCCCAAATCTCTCTTGTGTTTCTCAATAGACGCGCGAACACCCCGTCGTGTTGATGATATAGTCTCGTCTTGTTTATTCCGGGGGTGGTGCCGTTCATGGAATGGATGTCTCGGATGGACTTGTCGGCATATTCCTTGAGTTGGAATATTTGTGACACGGCGGTGGTCGCGGGCATCGATGGATCCGACAAGAAGTTGGAAATGGTGGCGCGAATCGTCACGGCATACATTTCGTATACGGCCGCCATCTCCCTCTCCTTGCGCTCCTTTTTGAACAAGCGCTGCATATCGATGCGAAACTTGTCGTTGTTCAGTTCGTTGTTGAGGTATTGGAGTCGCATCATCTGGTACTTCGGGGCAAAGTCGGTGGTTCTGGTGTCATATTCCATGATATGGTTACTCCGGGTGAATGCTTGGTATAGGAACAGACACCCTAGGAGTTCCATGTGTTGTGGATGGAACCCTCGATACATGTTCAAGTTGTTGACTCGGTTGTGTCGCATGTATTCGTTTTCGATGGTATTACTGGTGTGGCTCGGGAGCTGGAGAAACCATGTTCTTGATATGGGAAAGTGTGGGTTGCGTTTCATCCTTTGTATTATCAGGTTATGGGAGATACACGCGGCGCTCCGGTCGTTGGGATCGCGGGCGATGCCCCCCGCTGCCACGAACTCGGCGTAATGTGGGTTATGGAAATACCGGGTATTGATGACTTTTCCGCTGTTCCAGTCGAAGGCGGTGTTGCATTGTGTGCACCACATTTGGGCACACCCTTCGACGCGGAACACTCGGATGCGGCAGTTGGGACAGGGTTTGCACTGTTTTCGGATCAATGCCGTGCTTGTGAGATCTTCGTCTTTGCATTCGTGGTCGTCAGTCGGGGTAGTACTACTACTACTAGTAGGTGTAGTAGGTACGATGGCCATACATTTGGGGCAAATTTTTGCGGCACAGGAAACACACTCCCATCCTTTGCCAATGAACCCGTTACATTCTGTGGCGGGACAATGACCTCGAGTCCGGTACTTGTCATTCTCTTCCTTCTCGTTTTCTTCATTGTTGTTTTCGTTTTGGTTTTGGTTTTGGTTTTGGTTCTCGTTTTGGTTCTCGTTCTCGAGATCCCCGGGATCCGTGTCTCTTCGACCTTCGATGAAGGCATATTCTTGATAAAGTCGGTCCCTTAGTCTCTGCACTTGTCGGAAGAGTTTCTGTTGGGTGAATCGGATTTCATTGCATTTGAATTGGAGTTGTCGGATTTCGATGTCATCAGTGGGTGTTCTTTCGCGTTTG
>Ga0181579_10003052_pt1 | contig 13338 bp, 12 predicted proteins | sample 071ome_24_FD_132996 | JGI IMG/M metagenome (GOLD analysis project Ga0181579, IMG submission 132996) | Coastal salt marsh microbial communities from the Groves Creek Marsh, Skidaway Island, Georgia - 071402CT metaG (megahit assembly) | ecosystem: Environmental > Aquatic > Marine > Intertidal... | reverse complement strand
GGGCCAGTTATACGCGTTGCACCTTGCCGATCGATAGTGGCGCCAAGGGCTTCCATCACATCACAGAATCCGTAGTCACCCTGAACCGTTGTGTCGTCAAGATTGGTGAGTGTGATGGTGCCACCGTGAAGGGTAGCCAGCGCTAAGAAGTAACTGGCAGCCGAAGCATCGCCCTCAACAAGGTATTCGCCTGCATGGTATGCGGCTGAAGGGATCGTCAGTGTGGCGTTATCGGACCATTCGCCGCACACCTGCCGCTTGCGCATTTCGTTCCGAGTGATTTCAAGATAGGGGCGCGAAACTAGGTCGCCTGTGATGTGGATTAACTGATGGCTTCGGCTCTGGCGTTGCGCGAGAACCGGCGCTATCAGCATCAGCGCTGTGATGTATTGGCTGGATAGGGAGCCATCAATCTCTAGGGAGTCCTCAACCACGATTGGGCCGCGGATCTCTGCCGGTAATTTGCCGCCGTCGCTTTTAATCTCGCATCCATGGCGCGACAGGACATCAAACAGCGGTTGATTGGTGCGCACCCGCAACGAGGGGTGGCCGTCGATGCGCGTGATGCCGGAGCGCAAAGCCGCCAACGCGATGAGTAGGCGGGTGGAAGCGCCGCTCATGCGTGGGTTAAGGGTGACCAAGGCTTCGCCGAAATCCATAGGGCCATGGGCAGTTACATCGTTGCCAACGCGTTCAATGGAAACACCGAGAGCCGTTAGGCAGTCGATCATCGCATCTGTGTCGTCGCAGGCGGGAATACCTTTGATGTGACTAGCACCATCGACCAAGGCGCTGATAGCCAGCTGGCGTAAGGCTATGGATTTGCTCCCCGGGAGGGTAATGGATGTCTCGAAGCCTCGAGACAAATTTGCAATGGCGAAAGATTCCGAAGGTGTCATGGCGGGCTGCAGCTGTCGTTATGTACCAAACGCACTCTAACTCAGCGGCGGTGACTTTGATAATCTAAGCGCCACGGTAAATCGCAGCAACGGCGAAAAGTACGCAATCCACCTAGTAGGAAATCCATCCATGAGCAATTTTTACGCAGAATTGGCGCGTAGTTTTACCCGCAGCGCCGAGCGCCCGGCCCTGCTTTTAGATGGGCAGCCGGATTGGACCTACGCAGATTTGCTGGAGCGGGTTCGTGTTGCCGCGTTGGAGCTGGATGCCTTTGGTGCGGTTGCCGGCGATCGCGTGATGGTGCAGTTGCCGAAATCCCCCGAAAACCTAGCCTTGTACTTGGCGTGCTTGCACCTGGGTTTGGTCTATGTGCCCTTGAATACAGCTTATACCGCAGCGGAGCTGGACTATTTTGTAGCCGATGCTGAGCCTGTGCTCTACGTGGGAACGCAAAGCAGAGATGACGTGCCAAGCGCGACACTTCGTCTGGGGAATCAAGACAGCGCTCTAGAATTTTCGGTACCTGTGCAGACCGGCGGGACTCGTGCCCTTGCAACCGTTGAGCGCAAGCCCGATGACCTAGCAGCAATTCTTTATACCTCGGGCACAACGGGGCGGTCCAAGGGCGCCATGCTCAGTCACGGCAATCTGGCATCCAATGCCAAGTCGCTCAGCGAGCAGTGGGGCTGGGCGTCGTCAGATGTGCTCCTCAATGCGCTGCCTATTTTTCACGTACATGGCCTTTTTATTGCCAGTCACTGTGCGCTGCTTAACGCGACGCCAATGATCTTTCTGGACAGGTTCGATGCGGATCAGGTCATGGCACGACTGCCAGAGGCTACGGTTATGATGGGGGTGCCAACGTTTTATACCCGTCTGCTGGATCATCCCAACCTGACCGTTGCGTCTACGGCGCATGTTCGCGTGTTTATCTGTGGCTCCGCGCCGCTAACCGAGCAGACCTTTGCCGAGTGGGAAGCAAAAACCGGGCATAGAATTCTTGAACGCTACGGTATGAGCGAAACCATTATCAACACCAGTAACCCCTTGGATGGCGAGCGTATTGCCGGCACTGTGGGTTATCCGCTGCCCGGGCAGCGTGTGCGTGTTGCTGATGAAACCGGTCAGTCTGTTCCCGCGGGCGAGGTAGGCATGATCGAAGTGGCTGGCCCCAATGTATTTCAGGGCTACTGGCGAATGCCGGAGAAAACTGCTGAGGAGATTCGCCCGGACGGATTCTTTATCACCGGCGATCTCGGTGTTCTGTCATCGGACGGTCGACTCAGCATTGTCGGGCGTTCCAAAGACCTCGTGATTTCCGGTGGTTACAACGTGTATCCCAAGGAAGTAGAGATGGCGCTGGACGAAATGCCCGAGGTGGCCGAATCAGCGGTGATTGGTGTGCCGCATCCGGACTTCGGTGAAGCCGTTGTGGCCGTGGTTGTGCCGACAGGTAGGGAGGTGACCCTCGATGCAATCGATGGTGCCCTTGGTGATCAATTGGCCCGCTTTAAACAGCCCAAGCAGGTGATCAATGTGGGCGAGTTGCCGAGAAATACCATGGGCAAGGTGCAGAAGAATGTGCTGCGTGAGGCTCATTCCGAACTGTTTGTTCAGACAGCGAAATAACCCTAGGAGAAGCCTCCTGACTAGGCCTCACTTTGCAGCGCGGTTTTGCGCTGACGCAAGCAGCGGCAGCGTCAGGTGCCAGCTAAGGGGCCGCGAACAGGCCCGTTAACTGGTTCCCTCAAAACTCGTAATAGGCTCGAGGAATCTGCGCCTAGGCACATAGCCGGTGTTGATTCGAACCTCGCCTTGCGAATCCCCGCCGGCAACCGCCGTGAACATCTACAGAGCGTTTTTGATATCCAAAGACTCCCGCAGTTCTCGCTTGAGGAATTTTCCTGAAGCGTTTCGCGGTAGGGCCTGATCAACAAACCAGAAGTAGCGAGGAATCTTGAATTTCGCCAGCTGGGTCGCGCAATGATTGCGCAGTTCATCTGCTGTTGCGGTGGCTCCCTCTTTTAGAAAAACGGCAATTCCGACTTCTTCGCCGAGTCGGTCATCGGGCACGCCAAATACCGTGCACTCGGCCACGTCATCGTGATCAAAGATCGCGCTCTCGACTTCGGCGCAATAAATGTTCTCGCCGCCTCGAAGCACCATATCCTTTATTCTGTCGACGATGTAGATGAAGTCGTCTTCATCTTTGCGCGCCATATCACCTGTTCGCAACCAGCCGCCGACGATGGTTTCTGCTGTGGCTTCTTCTCGATTCAAGTAGCCCCGAATAACGTGGCCGCCACGCACCCACAGTTCACCGGGTTCGCCAGCAGGCATTTCTTCGCCAGTATCCGGGTTCACGATTTTGCTCTCATAGGCCGGCATGGCCGGGCCGCAGCTGGCGGGTTTATCGACAAAATAGTCCCCGCTAATAGACGTGATGATGCCGCAAGTTTCCGTCATTCCATAACCCGTGTTCGGTCTTGCCGTTGCTACTTGCTCGTCAATTTTACCGACAAGGTCTGGCTGCAGTTGAGCGCCGCCACCACCAAGGGTCATAAGGCTGGATGTATCTGTGGAAGCAAAGTCCGGATGAGAAATGATCTCTCTCGCCATTACCGGGACGCCGCTAACCGCGGTGATTTTTTCTCGCTCAATAAGCTTGAGCGCTTCGCCTGCGTCCCATTTGTACATGTGGATTAGCTTGCCGCCGCCAAGTGTGGTGCCGTGTGCGGCACAATTGTTGGCGGTGACATGAAACAGGGGGGTGGTGACCAAGGAACATCCAACCGGCGGCTCGTCGTCGGCATTGACCAAACCTTTCTGGATGGCGAGCAAACGCTGAAGGCCAGCGGAGAAGAGCATGCTAAAGATGTTGCTGACGCAGCCGCGATGCGTGAGCTGCGCACCTTTTGGCCGCCCGGTGGTGCCAGATGTATAGAAAATGCAGGCGTCGCTATCGGTGTCGATGTCGAGCATTGGTAGCGGGCTGTCGCCGGCGACAACGTCATCCCATGGTGTTACACCAGCCTCGGCTTCAGGGAAACGAACACCAACTAGGGCTACGTCGCTGACCTCAGCCCGATGTTCGCCTAACTGATCCAGACGCTCTTTGTCCAGAATCATCACCTTTGGGGTGGAGTCTTGGAGGGCGTAGAGCATCTCGGGTCCGATCCACCAAGCGTTCATACCGACCACGGCGGCACCAACAGACATGGTGGCCCAATAAGCCTGCATCCATTCAGGATAGTTACGCATGGCAATGGCCACGCGATCTCCCGGCTTGACGCCCTGTGCGATGAGCCAGTTGGCTAGGGCAGCAACCCGTTGGTGTGTCTGAGCGTAGGTTAAACGCTCGTTTTCATAGACTAAGTAGTCTCGGTCGGCGAAGGCAGCTGTGCTAAGCCAAACGTCCCTGAGGTTAGCTGGCGCGTTGGCATAGGTGCGAATATCCACACCGCGCACATTGGCGGTTACTACCTCAAAGTCTGCGCCCGGCGCTGTAAGTTGTGTCCAAGCTGCCTTGTAATCGTCGTACATTCTTTTCTCCCCAAAAACCCGAAACTCTACAGGGTCGCCGGGATTTTGCGAAGGAAATTGCTGCAAAACCTGCGTAAGAAGCATCTTCGGAGACTCTTAATCCTGACCTTTGATGTAGGCTAAGCAACCATGTCTAATCTCGGCGCTATCGAAACTCCATGACCGACCCTAAGGTTCAAAAACTTAACTTGTCGGTGGTCATTCCCCTCAAAGAGATCAGTGACTCGGCGGTAAGGCTGGCGGAAGTTATAGTCGGTTCCGGTTGTCAGTTAGTAATCGTAGAGGCTGGGGCAACCGACAACCCAGAGCAGCAGCAACGGCGGGTCAGTGCCTTACAAAATCTGGGAGTTGATGTCTGTTCCTCGCCGCCATCGAGAGGGGGGCAAATCGCTCGAGGCATTCTTCAAACGAATTCGGACTGGGTCTGGGTGCTGCACGGAGATACCTGCAATGTGGAACCGGCCCTTGGTTATCTTTCCGATCTGGTCAGCAGTACGGTTCCGGCATGGGGCCGTTTCGATGTGAATCTACTGGGGTCGGAAACAGCCTTGGCGTTGATTGGATTCCTAATGAATTTTCGTTCCCGGTGGACCGGCATCTGCACCGGAGATCAAGGCATGTTTTTTCACCGCAGTCTCCTGCATCGTATCGGCGGTTTCCCCGAGCAACGGCTGATGGAAGACATAGAGGTCAGTCGCCGGCTCAGAGGGGTCGGAGTCTTCCTCGCCCCGAAGGTCCGTATTTCCACCAGCGGGGAAAGATGGTTACGAGACGGTTGGGTGCGTACGGTGATGCGAATGTGGTGCTGGCGTTTGCGCTATTTTTTCGGTGCGTCGGCGGATGAACTTTATGCCGAGTACTATCCCAGTGAAGGCAGCGACTCGGCATGAGTAAAGACGTACTGATTTTTGCTAAAGCGCCAGTGCCGGGTCAAAGCAAAACCCGGCTGATTCCGCTATTGGGCGCCCAAGGGGCTGCCGCTGCGGGGGCGGAGTTAACAACTCATGTTTTGCACGCTGTTGCTCCCTTGGCCCAGGTATCTGCCGGCTTTGATCTATGGCTTTGGGGAGCGTCAGCGCACCCAGTCCTTCAGGCGTGGGCAGACCAGTACGAGCTGGGCTTGAAAATTCAGAGTGAGGGAGACCTAGGCCAGCGTATGCGCTACTGCTTTAAAACGTCGTTTGAGGACGGCGCGGAACATACTTTGTTGATTGGTTCTGACTGTCCGGGCATGAGTGCTGCCTATCTGCGTCGAGCCAGCGCTGCGCTTGAACGCACGGATCTCGTCCTTGGGCCGGCCCAAGATGGAGGCTATGTTTTGATTGGTTGCAAAGCCCTGTACGAGTCGCTGTTCGACGAAATAGAGTGGGGTTCGGAGCGAGTGTTGGCGCAGACGGTCACTAGGGCTCGAGCATTGAATCTTTCGGTCACGCTTTTGGAGACGTTGTGGGATGTGGATCGGCCCGATGACTGGTTGCGCTATCGCCGCCTGTCCGACGATTAGGCCCTGTTCGGCCGTCCTCTTTCCACGTTTCTCAAGCAGCCTCGAGTTCTGCGATAGCCTTGATGCGGGCGACCATGGCACGCAGGCCGTTGCCCCGGGTCACCGACAGATGGGCGAGCAGGTCAAGTTGTCCGAAAATACCCTCAATATCTAATTGCTTGACGTCGGCGGCCGAGCGGCCTCGGACCGCGATTAGAACGACCGCGATCAAGCCTCGAACAATATGAGCATCGCTGTCCATTTGAAAATTAAGCCAGCCGTTGTCGTTCTCGTAGGTCAGCCAAACCTGGCTTTGACACCCGCGGATTAAATGCTCTTCGGTTTTTGCCGTATTCGGCAGGCCCGGCAGTTCCTTGCCAAGGTCGATGATAAATCGGTATTTATCTTCCCAATCGTCGAAGAACGAAAACGTCTCGACGAGCTCTTCAAGGGTCATGTCGTCGTTCACCGCTAAAATACGCCCAGTTCCAGTTGCGCTTCCTCGCTCATCATGTCCCGTGACCATGGAGGATCGAATACGAGGTTAACCTCCACGGAGGCGAGGTTCGGCACTTGGAGCACCCGATCCTTTACCTCTTCCACCAACACGGGACCCATACCGCAGCCCGGCGCTGTCAACGTCATATCAATGGTGACAGCGTCTCCTGTGACGTTCACCGTGTAGATCAAACCCAGATCGGCGATGTTGACCGGTATCTCTGGATCGTAAACCGAACGCAGCGCTTGCCAAACATCTTCCACGTCAAGGCCCGCCGAGGCGTCGCGGTTAGGGAAGGTTAATGGCTCCACAGATAAGCCGATCGCATCGGCATCTGCGCCGGCGATTCGTGCCATGTTGCCGTTGATTATGACCGTGAAACTGCCCCCCAGAGTTTGCGTCAGGGTTAAAAAGGCGCCACTTGGAATGGTGATGGGATCACCGGTGGGTACCAAGCGGCCGGGGCACTCCCGAGTTGTGGTAACAATACGTCGTTCCACGATTAGTGGGACTGAGTCGCGTCGGTGGCGAGGCTCTCGGTGAGATCTGCGGTTTGCTCGGATCCGGCCTGATCCATAATCGCGAAACTCTCACCGCAGCCGCAGTAACTCGTGGCGTTGGAGTTCTTAAAGATAAGCGCAGAATTCAGCCCTTGAGTCACCATGTCGATTTCGGTGCCGTTGACCAAGGCAAGGTCTTGGTCTTTGACGCACACGGTTACGTCCTCGCCGACCTGCAGCAAATGGTCGTCGGCGTCGGCGTGCTCGAGGAAGTCCAGGGTGTACATAAAGCCATTACAGCCGCTTTCTTTGACGCCAAGGCGTAAGTAATTGCTGCGGGTCTGCTCAACCTGGGTACGAATATGGGCATGGGCGCGCTGGGATACGGAGATTTGCGGCGTCTTCATGGCTTGTCTATTCCTTTGGAGTCTTTGACGACTGTTTTCTTAGCCCGGTTTTAAAGAAAAGTGGCGGCTTTTTCCACACCCGCCAACAGTGCATCCACATCTGTTTCATCGTTGTACAGACTGAAAGATGCGCGAACGGTGCCGGCAATACCTAAACGGCTCATCAACGGCATGTTGCAATGATGCCCTGTGCGCAGAGCGATTCCTTGCTGATCGAGCAGAGTGCCTACGTCGTTGGGGTGTCCGCCATCCATTAGAAACGACACCACGGACGCTCGGTGTTGCGGCTCGCCTATGATCCGCACGCCGGGAATTTGCTTTAAGCCCGACAACGCTCGGGTCACTAGCGCGGCTTCGTCATCGATCAGCTTTTGCATGGGCAATGCAGATAAATAATCCAATGCCGCGCCCAGTCCCGCAGCGCCGGCTATGTTGGGCGTTCCGGCCTCGAAGCGAAATGGCGCATTTTGATACGTGCTGTTTTCAATGCTGACTTGATCGATCATCTCACCGCCGCCCTGCCAAGGAGGCAGATCGTTCAGCAGGGCCAGTCGGCCATACAAGATGCCGATACCGGTAGGGGCGAACATCTTGTGACCGGAGAAAACGTAGAAATCGCAGTCCAAGGCCTGCACGTCAATGCTGCTGTGCAGAACAGCCTGAGCGCCATCGATAAGGGTCAGGGCTCCGACGGCCTTCGCCTGTTGAACCAGTTGGGCCACCGGGTTGACGGTTCCCAGGCCATTGGAAATATGGGTTACGGCCAGCAGGGCAGTATTTTGGGTAATTTTGTCAGCCGCATCCCCAAGGTCTAAATCACCGGACTCCTCTATGTCGATGGCCTTGATGTTGGCGCCGGTGCGTTGGGCCAAAAGCTGCCAAGGCACAATGTTCGAATGGTGTTCCAATTGACTGATGACGATGTCTTGCCCCGGCTTGATGCGACTGCTCAGGACCTGTGCCACAAGGTTTATGCCTTCTGTGGTGCCGCGGGTGAAAATGATCTCTTCGCGATGTTTGGCGTTGACGAAACGCTGTCCCTTGGTTCTGGCACCTTCCATTAACGCCGTTGCTTCTTCCGCAAGTTCATGGGCCGCCCTATGTACGTTGGCGTTGCGCAGCCGGTAGTAATCGTCAATGGCGTCAATGACGCTCCGCGGTTTCTGAGTGGTGGCACCGTTATCTAGGTAAACCAAGGGTTTGCCGCGACTGGAGCGCTGTAGGATGGGGAAATCGTCGCGAATACTCACAATGAGACCGCCTCCCCAATCATTGACTGTAATGCTTCTTCTGCCAGTGGCCCGTCAATGCATTGCCTGAGAAATCCTTGGCTGAGCAGGGCTTCTGCCGTATCGGGGGCCACGCCCCGGCTCATCAGATAAAACAACGCCTCTTGGGAGATTGTTCCTACCGTGGCGCCATGGGAACAACTGACATCGTCGGTGTAGATCTCGAGTTCTGGCTTCGTGTTGATGGTGGCGTGGGCGCCCATGCCAAGATTCTTGTTGGATAACTGGGCGTCTGTGCCTGACGCGCCCTCGTGAATGTGAATGCGGCCGTTGAACGTGCACTTGCCGCCGTCGGCAACAATGTTGTGAACGGTTTGCTGACTGCTGCCGCGCGGCTGGCGGTGCTCGACGGTAACTTGCTGATCGAGGACGTCGTTGTGACGAACTCGCCCGGCCGACACCAAGGTCGCGACACTGCGTTGGCCGTCCAGCACAAGGTGGATGTCCTGTCGGCGCAGCTTGCTGCCCGATACATGGTTATTCATCTGGTAATTCGCGCCCTGCTGCAAGCGGACGTTCAAGTACTGCCAGTGGTTATCGCACGGTCTAAGGGCGTTCCGCGAGTGCTTGAGCTGGGCATTTTTGCCCAGGTCGATCCAAATCGATTGCTGCATTGCCTTAGAAGCACTTACATCCTCCAGCAGGGTCAGCGCGCTGTTGGCCGCCACGCGAATGATGATTGGCATGGTACTGCCACTGTGATGAATACGGAGCGGCTCTCTTAGAGGTTTCGTAACATCGATGGTCAGAGCTTGGTCGGCGTAACAAAGTCTGGCAAACGCTTCTGGCGCCTGCTCGAAATCGATTCCCGGCAGGGCCTTATCAAGCGGCCCTCGCGTAATTTCCAATTCGGCCTGTTCCGCACCGGTCAACATCGGCTCAACGGTTGGGGCAGCCACGCCGGCTAAAATCCCTTCGGCCTTGGTGTACTTCCAGCGCTCGCGGTGGGCGGCGCTGTTCAGTGCCCGATGCAGCTTATCGCCGATCTGTTCCGGCGCGCGTGCAGCCTGACTGCTGAGCCAGGCCGGTGGGTGGATAGCCTCGGGCAGGCTTAGGTCAGCCATGCGTAACCTTTTGCCTCTAGCTCCAACGCCAGCGACTTGTCGCCTGATTGAACAATGCTGCCGTTGGACAGCACGTGCACGAAGTCCGGCACAATGTAGTCGAGGAGCCGTTGATAGTGAGTAATTAAGATTACCCCATTGTCTGGGTTGCGATACCGGTTTACGCCCTCAGCTACGGTTTGCAGAGCATCGATATCCAAACCGGAGTCGGTCTCGTCCAGCACCGCCACTTTGGGGTCTAACAGAAGCAACTGCATGATTTCATTGCGTTTTTTCTCGCCGCCACTAAAGCCTTCATTGACGCCACGCTTGAGAAAGGCAGGGTCTAAATCCAGCGATGCCGCCAGTTCGCGCACCTGTTTCATAATCGTAGCGGTGTTGGGCTGGTCTTCACCGCGTGCTCGCGCGAGGGAATCCATGCTTGCTTTCAAGAATTCCATATTGCTCACGCCGGGTATTTCTACCGGGTATTGAAATGCTAGGAACAACCCAAGCTGCGCTCGTTCAAACGGCTCAAGATCCAACAGCGCGTCGGTGCCCAGCATCGCGCTACCTTCATCCACGGTGTAGCCGGGTCGGCCGGACAACACGTTGGCCAGTGTTGACTTGCCCGAGCCATTCGGCCCCATGATGGCATGCACTTCGCCGGCATTAACCTCAAGGGTGAGGCCTTTTAAAATGGGTTGCGGTCCTTCGTCGGTGACAACGCTGGCGTGTAAATTCGATACGCTAAGCAGGCTCATCCAACTGCACCCTCCAAGCTAACCTCCAATAGTTTCCCGGCTTCTACCGCAAATTCCATGGGTAGTTCCCGAAACACCTCTTTGCAAAAACCGTTGACGATCATGCTGACCGCTTGCTCGGTTTCAATGCCTCGTTGTTGACACGCGAAGAGCTGATCGTCGCTGACCTTTGAGGTGCTCGCCTCATGTTCCACTGTGGCGGAGTTATTTTTGTTCTCGATGTAGGGAAAGGTATGAGCGCCACATTGATCACCAATTAACAGTGAGTCACATTGGGTGAAGTTTCGAGCGTTTTGAGCAGTTGGCGATATTCGTACCAACCCCCGATAGCAGTTCTCGCTGCCACCGGCGCTGATTCCCTTGGATACAATGGTGCTCTTGGTGTTCTTACCCATATGAATCATTTTGGTGCCGGTGTCCGCTTGCTGGCGATTGTTTGTTAAGGCTACGGAATAAAACTCACCGACAGATTCGTCACCGCGCAGCACAACGCTCGGATACTTCCATGTAATGGCCGAGCCGGTCTCCACCTGAGTCCAAGAAATCTTTGCCCGGGGACCCGCGCACAGGCCACGCTTGGTGACAAAGTTATAGATACCGCCCTTACCGTTTTCGTCACCGGGATACCAATTTTGCACCGTTGAGTATTTGATTTGGGCGTCCCCCAGCGCTACCAGTTCCACAACTGCCGCGTGCAGCTGGTTTTCGTCGCGCATGGGGGCGGTGCAGCCTTCTAAGTAGCTCACATGAGAGCCTTCATCAGCGATGATCAAGGTGCGTTCAAACTGCCCGGTATTACGCTCGTTGATGCGGAAGTAGGTCGATAGCTCCATTGGGCAGCGCACGCCCTTGGGTATGTAAACAAATGAGCCGTCGCTAAAGACCGCAGAATTAAGCGCCGCGTAATAGTTGTCGCGCTGTGGAATCACCGACCCCAGATATTTTTGAACCAACTCCGGGTGGCTGTGCACGGCTTCAGAGATCGGACAAAAAATAACGCCAGCCTCGGCTAGGGTTTCTTTGAATGTTGTTGCGATAGAAACGCTATCGAAGACCACGTCTACGGCCACATTTGCCCCGGCGGGGGTGCCTACGGCCGCAGGATCTGGCACGACACCGGCCAAGGCCGCTTGCTCATGCAGGGGTATTCCCAGTTTTTCGTATGTGCGAAGCAGTTCGGGATCCACTTCGTCAAGCGAGCGTGGACCGTCTGCCTGACTTTTCGGCGCCGAATAATAAGAGATCTCTTGGAAGTTGATGGGCGGGTAGTCCACATGTGCCCATTTAGGTTCGTTCATCTCCTGCCAGCCCGTGAATGCTTTCAGGCGCCAGTCCGTCAGCCACTCAGGCTCACCCTTGCGTGCGGAAATGTAGCGCACCACATCCTCGTCCAGACCCGGAGGAAGGGTCTCAGACTCAACATCGGTGACGAAACCCGCATGGTATTCGCTGCCGGATTCGACTAAGTCATCAACAGTGGATGTGCTCACTGAAACTCCTGTGGTGGCTAATGGGCAATGCCCGCTGGTTTTCTCCGAATATGCTGCCCAACCAAAGCGCTGCCTATCCCCGATACCTCCGGGGCAGGGCTTTTGCCCGAGACGGTGGGCGGCGAATGTTACAGGTAGCACCGCGAGCAAGCAAAAGAGCCAAGGCCTGGAGGCAAGCGTTCATCAGCAAATGGTTGGGGCTACTCGAGGTATCCACAAGGCATCGGCCGAGCAAAAAAGTTGCGCAAAGCTGGACAAAGCTTGGGGCTGACTCTTTCAATATCGCAGCATCTTTTGCCTGCCTGAAACGCTAACGTCACAGCGGTATTGGCGCCGTGAAAAAATACCGGTTGCCTTGGTTGAAAACACAATCAATACGCCGGGTACTGGGTCATACTAGGCCTCGATTGTGGGTAGAGGCGCTGCCTTTTTGCTCACATGGTAAATGCCATCGACGGCCTGTTTTGTCCCCAATGAGGGTGTAGTTATGCCCAAGCTTCAGCGACTTCCGGAAGAGCATATTGATTTTGCTTACGGCATTTTTTTGCTCCAAGACTCGCACCGTTTAGTCAAAGCCCTAAAGCGCCGCTATCAGCCGACGATCCACGGAACCCGTACTTGGGGATCAGCCTTTTTGCTCATGGATTACTTACAGCAACACCCTCCGGCACGCCGCCGGCGGATAATGGAGCTCGGCTGCGGTTGGGGCGCAGTTTCTGTGTTTTGTGCGCACCAATTTCAATCCAAGGTTACGTCGGTGGATCTGGATCCGGCAGTATTTCCCTTTGTGGACGTGATGGCTGAAATCAATTCAGTATCGCTGACGAATAAGGTTTCGGATTTTTCCAGACTCAGCGGCCCGGTTCTGGGGGAGCACCCGATGATTGTCGCCAGCGACATTTGCTTTTGGGATAACCTGATTAAGCCATTGAAACTGCTTATTAACCGCGCTTTTAAGAGCGGCACTAAGCGTATCGTCATTACTGATCCCGGACGGCCACCGTTTTACGAGTTGTGTGATCAGTTATCAAAGACCCATCGGGTTTCTTTACAAGAATGGTATGCCATTGACCCAGAGCGCTTTGTCGGTGAGGTGGTTGAAATTCGGCCCCGCGCAAAGCGCCGGCAGGCAAAAAGTAGGCGCTAAAACTGGCTTCGGGCGCTCGTTGTCAGGTGTCATGTGAGCTGCAGCGCGATTGTTTAGCTGCAGCCCAAATAACGGAAATAGGCCTGGCGCAATTTTTCTTTCAGGGTATCGTCCAGCGTTGCGGTAATGGTCTCTCTCAGCTGCGCGGCAACAAGGTCGCTGGCATCGATAACGGGTAGGTTTTGTTGGTCCAATTCGACAGCGGAACAGGCTGAGGCCGCTTCGCCAGGAACGTCGGTTCCATCGGATGATGCCGCTACAGCCGTATCCGCC
>Ga0181579_10003051_pt1 | contig 13341 bp, 13 predicted proteins | sample 071ome_24_FD_132996 | JGI IMG/M metagenome (GOLD analysis project Ga0181579, IMG submission 132996) | Coastal salt marsh microbial communities from the Groves Creek Marsh, Skidaway Island, Georgia - 071402CT metaG (megahit assembly) | ecosystem: Environmental > Aquatic > Marine > Intertidal... | reverse complement strand
CGCTTTTCGCCGAGCCGCTCGATCAGCGGGACGATGGCATGGGCCGAGGTCGGGCCGGGATGCATCATGAGCAGCGGTACATCCTCTGCCGCGCCTTTGTACCGGTAATGCACCTGCCCTTCGGCAATGTCGACGAAGCCCCGTTTGACCGTCACTTTGTGTCTCTCCCTTTTTCTCTTGTTAGTCCGGAAACGCGATCGTGCCGCCGTCGTTGTCGACGACGCAGGGGACGTCGAGATAGGTGACGTCCGGTGCCGCGCCGTAACTTTGTTCCATGCGCGCGGCCCAGGCCGGCGTGAAGTAGCTTTCAGCCGCCGCGCGATCGGCCCAAATGTAGACGCCGCCGCTCTGCGCGCCGCGAACAAAATATTTGGTGCGCAGGCCGGGGATCGTTTGGAATCGCGGTGCGACCTCTTCGAAAAGTTTTCGCGCCGTGGCGGTATCGCCGTAGGCCTGTTGCGGTAGCGCAACGATGGTCAGGATCATGATCGCCCTCCCCGGCGCCAAGCTTCGAGCGTACGCGGCTTTTCCGTACCGGGTCTAGGCGCTGAGTTCGGTTGCGCGCATGACGAACCGATCGACATCGGCCATCGCGGTTGAAAAGCCGGTCACTAGGCGAACGACGTTGTCGGTCGGGTTGCCCCAAGGATGGAAATGAAAGCCGTCGGCCTGTAGCCCGGCGATTATCCCCGCGGGGAGCTGCAGGAAGATCTCGTTGGCCTGGAGTGGATGGCGTAAGGCGACACCCGGCAATCCGGAGACGCCGTCGACCAGGCGCTTTGCGGCGGCGTTCGCGTGAGATGCGTTGCGACGCCACACGTCGTCGCGCAGGTAGGCTTCGAGTTGCGCCGAGAGGAACCGCATTTTCGAGAACAAGTGGCCGGCGCGTTTACGCAAGTACGGCATCCGGCATGCCTGATCGGGGTTGAAGAACACGACCGCTTCGGCCGCCATCGCGCCGTTCTTGGTGGCGCCGAACGACAGAACGTCGACCCCGGCGCGCCACGTGAGGTCGGCAAACGAGCGTCCCAGATGAACCACGGCGTTGGCGATCCGCGCACCGTCCACGTGAAGTGCCACGCCGTGATCGCGGCACGCCGCACCGATCGCGGCGACCTCGTCCACGGCGTACACGGTGCCGACCTCGGTCGCTTGGCTGAGCGAGACCGCAGCCGGTTGCGCATTGTGATGGCCGTGCGGTGTGGCGTTGGCAAGCAAGGCGGCGACATCTTGCGCGCTCATCTTGCCGTCCGCCCCCGGTACCGGCACGACCTTGGCGCCGCCGGTATAGAACTCGGGCGCATTGCATTCGTCGACCGTGATATGGGCCGCGGCGTGCGCATAAATCGCACCGTAGACCGGTGCGACGCTGGCCAGGGATAGTGCGTTGGCGGCGGTTCCGGTGGCCACGGGAAAGACGGTCACCTCGCGCTCGAACAGATCGTTGAATGCGGTCTGCACCTGTGCGGTCCAGGCGTCTTCGCCATAGGCCGCGGCCGAGCCGTCGTTGGCCGCCGCTATGGCGGCCATGATTTCCGGACAGACACCGGTGACGTTATCGCTGCGGAAATCCATTTAGGCGCGTTTCATATCCAGGCGGCGAAAGGATGGCGGGTCGGTATTGTCGGCGGCGTAGATGCGTGACTCGCCGACGGCGCCGTCCTCGACAGCCGTGATCAACCATACGAGGTCGGGTTCCCAAATCGCGGCCTGATCAGTGGCCGAGGGGGTTGGGTCACCGGAAGGGTGGGAATGAAAGATCCCGACGATCTCCGCACCCTCCTCCCGTAACGCGCGTTGCAGGCGCAGGCGCAGGCCGGGGTCGACTTCGAAGGAGGTGCGCGGTTCGGCGGCGATGTTTCGGCTTTCCTGGGCATGCGACACGGTCACGCTGTCGTTGGCGCGCCGCCCCACCAACAATCCGCATGCCTCCTCGGGAAATCGTGCGAGCGCGCAGGCCGCGATGTGCTGCATCACCGGGGTCGGCATTTCGACGATCACGGCCGAGCAATACCCAGAATGCCGCGCAGCCTTCCGCGGTCGGTGTCGATGACGATGAGCTGCTCGGTGCCGTCGGGAAGGCGGTAGCGCAGCGTTACCTCGCCGGGCCCGCTCGTCATATCGAGAATTTCGCCGGCGGGCAGAGATATTTCCTTCTCATACGGTTTGGCCCGCTGCGCGGCGTCTTGCGAGCGGTTTATGATCGTGACGACAATCACGCCGAGTGCGGCGACGATCATCACACCCATCAAAATCACGAGGGCCTTTAGTGCCTGCACGTTTCCACAAAGCTCCGAGTTGTCATGGCGCCCGAAAAGACGGCTGAGACCATTTCCGAATCGAGCGAGCAACGCAAGCTTGTTGTGTCCGACGCCGATGCCGGTCTACGGCTGGATCAGTTCTTGGCGCGATCCTGTCCCGATATCTCGCGGTCTCGGTTGAAGGCGCTCATTGTCGACCAGGCCGTGAGGGTCGATGGGACGACGGCGGTCGATCCGGCGGCGAAGGTGCGGGTCGGCCAGGGCATCGACTTGCAAGTCCCCGCGCCTAGCGATCCCGTGCCCCAGGGCCAAGCGATGGACTTGGAGGTCGTATTCGAAGACGACGACGTCATCGTGATCGACAAGCCGGCCGGGCTGGTGGTGCATCCTGCGGCAGGCAATCCCGATCGGACGCTGGTCAACGCCCTGATCGCCCATTGCGGCGCCAGTCTTTCGGGGATCGGCGGGGTGCGCCGTCCCGGGATCGTGCACCGGCTCGACAAAGACACCAGCGGTCTGTTGATCGCGGCAAAGAACGATGCCGCCCATAAAGGGCTCGCCTCGCAGTTTGCCGATCATTCGATCGGTCGTGCCTACCGGGCCGTGGTCTGGGGCGTGCCGAACCCGACCGAAGGCGAATTTGAGGGCGCCATCGGCAGAAGCACGCGGAACCGCAAAAAAATGGCGGTGGTCGCCGAGGGGCGCGGCAAGAGGGCGCTTACCCGGTATAGAACGCTGCGTCGGTTCGGACGCGATGCCGCCTTAATCGAATGCCGGTTGGCGACCGGGCGGACCCATCAAATACGCGTCCACCTGAGCCATGCCGGATGCCCGATCATCGGCGACCGGGTCTACGGTCGCGCGCGATCCACGAGCCCCCCCATATCGCGGCAAGCGCTGCATGCCGGGTTTCTGGGCTTCCGCCACCCCCTGACCCAGACGTGGTTGGAGTTTGAGAGCGAACTTCCTCATGATTTCAATGACTTACTGTCCTGGTTGCGGGACAGGGAAAATCAATAACCCACCCTTGAACTCGGGTATAGAACGCCTATTTAATAGAAAAGCATCCGCGCACCTTGGGGCAGCGCGGTCCTAGCATGAGGGGCACGATGACCGCACGTACGGCGACCATTCCGAGCGTTTCGACAGAAGGAAGCTTGTCTTCCTATCTGCAGGCCATTCGCAAGTTTCCGATGTTGGAGCCCGACGAAGAGTTCATGCTCGCCAAGCGGTGGCGCGAGCATGAGGACTCCGAGGCGGCGCACCAGCTTGTGACCAGCCATTTGCGCTTGGTGGCCAAAATCGCGATGGGCTATCGCGGTTACGGTCTGCCGGTCAGCGAGCTCATTTCCGAAGGCAACGTCGGGATGATGCAGGCGGTCAAACGCTTCGACCCTGATCGCGGGTTCCGGTTGGCCACCTACGCGATGTGGTGGATCCGCGCCTCGATCCAAGAATACATCCTGCATTCGTGGTCGCTGGTCAAAATGGGCACCACCGCGGCGCAAAAAAAGCTGTTCTTCAACCTGCGCAAGATCAAGGGCCAGATCAACGCGTTGGAAGAAGGCGACCTCCACCCGGACAACGTCAAAGAGATTGCCACCCGGCTCAAGGTTTCCGAGACCGAGGTGGTCAACATGAATCGTCGGCTGTCGGCGGCCGATCATTCCCTCAACGCCCCGATGCGGATCGACGGCGACGGCGACGGCGAATGGATGGACTGGCTTGAGGATGATGCGCCCAGCCAAGAAACGGTGCTGGCGGAGTCCGAAGAGTTGGAGAGCCGGCGCGAATTGTTGAAAGAGGCGATGACCACGCTTAACGATCGCGAGCAGCACATTCTGACCGAGCGACGTTTGAAAGAGGAACCCTCGACCTTGGAAGAATTGTCGCAAACCTACGACATCAGTCGGGAACGGGTTCGGCAGATTGAGGTCCGAGCCTTCGAGAAGCTGCAAAAAGCGATGCGGAACGCCGCGATCGAACAACGCCTGTCTACGCAAGCCCTACCCAGCTAAGACGCATCGGCTAATCCCGGAACGGGTCGTGCACCAAAATGGTGTCTTCCCGCTCGGGACTCGTCGACAGCAGCGCGACCGGCGCTTCAATCAGTTCTTCGACACGGCGAATGTATTTGATCGCGGTCGCGGGAAGCGCGGCCCAGGTTCTGGCGCCCTGGGTCGATTCTTGCCACCCTTCAAGGGTTTCGTAGATCGGCTCGACGGCGGCCTGGGCGCTCATGCTGGCCGGTAGGTACTGAAGTTCTTCGCCATTGAGGCGATACCCCACGCAAATACGGATTTCCGGCAACCCGTCCAGGACATCGAGCTTGGTGAGGGCAATCCCGTCTATTCCGCCGGTTTTCACGGCTTGCCGCACGAGAACCGCGTCGAACCAGCCACAACGCCGCGCCCGCCCGGTGACGGTGCCGAATTCGTTCCCGCGTTCGCCCAGCGTTTGGCCCGTGTCGTCCAACAGTTCCGAGGGAAACGGCCCCTCGCCTACCCGCGTGGTGTAAGCCTTCGTAATGCCCAGGACATAGCCGACCGCACCAGGCCCCACGCCGGCACCGACGGCAACCTGGCCGGCCATCGTGTTGGACGAGGTCACGAAGGGGTACGTCCCGTGATCGTTGTCCAGCAACGTCCCTTGCGCGCCCTCGAACAAAATTCGCTTGCCCGCCGCACGGTACGCGTCGAGTTGCGACCAGACCGGTTTGGCAAAGGGAAGGATTTTCGGGGCAACCTCCGCCAGGGCCGCGCGGATCTCCGCTTCGTCGATCGAGGGACGACCGAAACCCGCCCGGAGCGCGTTGTGGTGCACCGACAACGCCTTGACTTTTTCATCGAGGATTTCCGGATCGGCCAAATCGCAAACCCGAACCGCCCGCCGACCGACCTTGTCTTCGTAGGCCGGCCCGATACCACGGCGGGTGGTGCCGATGTTCATGCCCGAGTTAGAGTCTTCGCGCGACGCATCCAACTCCCGGTGAAGCGATAGAATCAGGGTCGCGTTTTCGGCGATCGCAAGGTTGTCGGGCGTAATCTCGACGCCTTGATTGCGCAACGTGTCGATCTCCTTGAGCAACGCCCACGGATCCACGACAACGCCATTGCCGATAATGGAGTACTTGCCACCGCGGACGACGCCGGAGGGGAGCAAACTCAGCTTATAGACGACACCGTCGACGACCAGGGTATGTCCCGCATTGTGCCCGCCCTGAAACCGAACCACGACGTCGGCGCGTTCGGACAACCAATCGACGATCTTTCCCTTACCCTCGTCCCCCCACTGGGAGCCGACCACCGCAACATTCGTCATTCGCTTTGTTCGCTCTTTTTTATGCTGTTACCGATCGCCTGGACGGACCCATCCGCAAAGACATGCGTGCAGCCAAGACGGAGAGCCTCGGCCGTCGGGTCGGCGTCGTCGTCGAGCCCCCGCACGGTGCGCCATCCCTCGTCATGCAACGATTTGATCGTGTCGAAACCGTGGGACGCCGCGACGAAAACGCACGCGCCGTTCTTTTGCGCCGGCAAGGCGCGCCGCAGCGAATCGAGATAGACCGAGAACCCGGTCGCCGGCTCTTCGTTCGGCAAGATATAACGCCCGCCACGGCCGAGTTCGCCGCGCACGCCGCGCGCGAAGATCGAAAAACTGATCCCCGTGTGATACTCGAACCCGCGGTACTCGGTGGGATCGAGTGTCAGCAATAGATCGCCCAAATGCGGCCTGGTAAGCGCGACCAGGGCCGCGACCGACGCGACGATCTGGGCTGCTTTAGGCGAAAGCGACATCGATTCGAGCGCCGCCACTGCCTTGTCGACTGGCCCGTTCATCCCAAGGAGACTTTGGAAATCGATGCGCCCAGCGCTCGTAACGGCCGAAAGGGCTGCCGCGTCCTTTCGATCGAGCGCATCACGGAGCGCATCGAGTTGCGCTCCCTCGATTCCGGCATCAGCCGCCAAAACGCCAACCAAGTGCGGCACGGTGAGATCGATCGACAAATCTTTGGCACCGGCGCGTTGCAGCGCCTCTGCGGCCAACAGGATCGCTTCGGCATCGGCCTCCAAGCTGTCGGACCCGATGAGTTCGAACCCGGCTTGGGAGAACTGGCGTTCCGGCCGCAGCTGGCTGCCGCGCGTGCGGAGAACCTGGCCCGAATAGGACAAACGTAACGGCCGCGGGCGTGCGCCCAGCCGGGTTGCCGCGATTCGGGCGACCTGCCCCGTCATATCGGCGCGCACGCCCAGCATGCGCTGGGATTGGGGGTCCATGACCCGAAACATTTGCTGTGCCAGCGCCGCGCCGGGCCCGTCGAGCAGGCTTTCTTCGAACTCGATCAGCGGCGGCTTGACGCGCGCATAGCCGTGCGCCCGAAAGGTCGCCATCAAGATATTGACGGTTTCGGCCTCGATGTCCGCCTCAGGGGGCAGATCGTCCGAGAGGCCTGCCGGCAGAAGGCCGTTGCTGGGGTCCGATGTCATGTCGGGCTGAATTCTACTCGGTGCCCGACCGTTTGTCCGGGCTGTCGGTTTAGTCGAATCGCAGCGATTTAGCTGCGTTCACGAGCGGCAGCGCGAGGATCTTCTTCAATACCTCATCGCTGACCGGTTCATCGGTGGCGATCATCGACATCGCTTCGCCGCCGGCGGCTTTTCGCCCGAGATGGAACGTCGCGATGTTGACGCCAGATTCCCCCAATTCCATGCCCAGCCGGCCGATGAAGCCCGGCAGATCGTCGTTCGTGACGAACAGGGTGTTGGGTGCGAGTTCGGCCTCAATGTCGATGCCGTTGACATGGACGATCCGCGGATTGGTGTCGGCGAACAACGTGCCGGCAACAACCTTGTCGTTGCCGTCCCCTTCGACGGTGAGACGGATCAACGAATGATATTCGGCGCTGCGCTCGTTGGTCGCCTCGGTGACGTCGATATCGCGCTCGCGCGCGATGACCGGCGCGTTCACCATGTTCACGCTGTCCATTAGCGGCTGCAGCAAACCCTCGAGGACCACTGCGGTTAAGGGCTTCGTGTTGAGTTGGGCGACCTGGCCTTCGTAGTCGATCCGTACACGCTTCATCCCTGAGTCGACAAGTTGACCCAAAAAGCTGCCGACCTGCTGCGCCAATTTGAGGTAAGGCCGGAGTTTGGGCGCGTCCTCGGCACTAATCGACGGCATGTTGAGCGCATTGGTAACCGCCCCGACCGTAAGATAGTCGGCCATTTGCTCGGCCACTTGGATCGCGACGTTTTCCTGTGCTTCGTTGGTGGAGGCGCCGAGATGGGGTGTCGCGATGATTCCGTCCACACCGAATAGGACGTTGTCCTTCGCCGGCTCTTCGCTGAAGACATCCATGGCAGCGCCGGCAACCTTGCCCGATTCGAGGGCGGCCTTGAGATCTTCTTCGACCACCAAACCGCCGCGCGCGCAGTTAATGATCCGCACGCCGTCCCGCATTTTGGCCATCGCGTCTTTGTCGATGATATTGCGGGTCGCCTCCGTGAGCGGGGTGTGGAGGGTAATGAAGTTGGCGCGCGCGAACAGATCGTCAAGTTCGACCTTCTCGACACCGATATCTTCGGCCCGTTCCGGCGAAAGATACGGATCGTAAGCCACGACCTTCATCTTCAGTCCCAATGCGCGATCCGCGACGATCGAACCGATGTTGCCGCAGCCGATGAGACCGAGCGTCTTGCCGTAGACCTCGACACCCATGAAACGGGACTTCTCCCACTTGCCGGCTTGGGTCGAGGCGTCGGCTGCGGGGATTTGGCGCGCCAACGAGAACATCATGGCGATCGCATGTTCAGCCGTTGTGATGGAGTTACCGAAAGGGGTGTTCATCACGATGACACCCCGTCCCGTTGCCGCCGGGACATCAATATTGTCGACGCCGATCCCGGCGCGCCCGATGACCTTGAGCTGCGTCGCCGCCGCCAAGACCTTCTCGGTCACTTTGGAGGAGGATCTCACCGCGAGGCCGTCGTATTCGCCGATACAGGCGATGAGCTCGTCGGGCGTCATGCCGACCTTCTCGTCCACCTCGACCCCACGTTCTTTGAAGATGCGCGCCGCCTCGGCGCTGAGTTTGTCGGAGATCAATACTTTGGGCATGGGTCGCGTTCTCCCGCGGGCTAAGCGTCTGACGATTTTACGGTTTCGAAGGCCCAATCGAGCCAAGGGGTCAGCGACTCGAGGTCGGACTCTTCAACGGTGCCCCCGCACCAAATGCGCAGACCCGGCGGGGCGTCCCGATAGGCGTCGACATCGAGCCCCACGCCTTCGGCCTCAAGCGCCGCGCCAATCTTCTTGGCCGCCGCGGCCTGGGCGTCGGCATCGAGCCCGGTAAACCACGGATCGACAATCTTGAGGCACACCGAGGTGGGGGACCGGGTGGCCGCATCTTCGGCCAGGAAATCGACCCAAGGCGTTGCCGCGACCCAGGAGTCCAGCACACCCAGGTTGCGCCGCGCGCGCGCCACCATCTCGGCCAATCCGCCGATCGAGGCCACCCATTGCAATGCGTCCAACGCGTCTTCGACGCAGAGCATAGAGGGCGTGTTGATCGTCGCGCCGGCGAACAACGCTTCGTCGAGCTTGCCGCCTTTGGTCATGCGAAAGATCTTGGGCATCGGCCAAGAAGGTTTGTGGCTTTCAAGCCGTGCCACGGCGCGAGGCGACAGGATTAACATGCCGTGCGCCGCTTCGCCGCCAAGGACCTTTTGCCACGAGTAGGTGATGACATCGAGTTTGTCCCATGGCAGGTCGAACGCGAACACCGCGGAGGTGGCATCGCAAATCGTCAACCCCTCACGATCGTCGGCAATCCAGTCGCCATCGGGGACGCAGACCCCGGAGGTCGTGCCGTTCCACGTAAAGACGACATCGCGCGAGAAGTCGACGGCGCCAAGGTCCGGCAACGCACCATAATCGGCCTTCAGGGTACGCACGCCGTCGAGTTTGAGCTGTTTGGTGATGTCGGTGACCCAGCCCTGGCCGAAGCTTTCCCAGGTCAGCACGTCGACCTCACGGGGGCCCAACAGCGACCAGAGCGCCATTTCGACCGCGCCGGTATCAGACGCTGGGACGATGGCGATGCGATAATCCTCGGGCAAGCCGAGCAAGGTGCGGGAGTGGTCGAGAACCGCTTTGAGACGGGCTTTGCCGACCTTGGATCGGTGGGATCGACCGAGGCACGCCTCGTTAAGGACGTCGACCGACCAACCAGGTCTCTTGGTACAGGGCCCGGAAGAAAAAAGCGGATTCGCCGGGCGGCGCGCGGGGCGCTGAGGTGTCGTCATGTCTCTATTCCTTCCAGAATAGCGCAACCCGTTGGGGGGTCGTGGCCCGCCGCGGATATATGGGCCTGGCACGGGAATGTCAACGCGCTGCCGCGAATTAGCCACAGAATCGTGGTTGTCCTCGAGGGACCTCAGTGGAATCATCTCCAGACGAGTTTGAGGAGGAATTTGGTCATGCTGCGTTCACTATCCCTTGCCGCGGCTATCGCGGCGACGGCGCTGGTCGGCGTTATCTATGCGCCGGCCGGTCATGCTGCCGAAGCCATCATGGCAGCCAGCCCCCAGCCCGCCGACGGGGCGATCAAGCCCGGACTGAGCGTTTATTACGTCCAAGATCGGTTTAACCACATCGACGAAGTGATCAATGCCGCAACGTGGATGAAGAAGATCCCGGGCGACCCGCTACCGATGCTCAACTACAACGTGGGCGCGGGCCCGGTCTTGACGAACAAGAACGACGATCTCGTCGGTGCGTTCATCCAGGGCTATATCAAGATCGATCAACCGGGAACGTACATGTTCTCGGTGCAGCACAACGACGGGGTGCGTTTGTGGATCGGCGATACCATGATCTACGATTCGCCCTTCGTGACCCCCGATCTGTTTTCGCCCAACCTTGAGGTCGTGGCGGACAAAGCAGGCTGGTACCCGATCCGCGTGATCTACTACGAGAAAAAGACCACCTCTACGCTGGAGCTCTACTGGCAGCCGCCAGGAGCCGGGTCGTTTGAATTCGTGCCCGCGTCGGCCTTCGGTCACATTCCGGGCGAGCAAGACATCAGCTAGTCGCCGCTAAACGCCGGATACGGTGTGGCTGTGGTTCATCGGACCATGGCCCGCGCCGTAGCCCGGCGCCGTGCGGATAGCCGCCATCACGTAATTTCGCGCGCGGGTAATCGATGCGTCGACCGCGAGCCCTTGCGCCAAACCCGCCGCAACGGCAGAGGCGAGCGTGCACCCGGTGCCGTGGGTGTGTTTGGAGTCGATTCGGGGCGACTCGAACACCTGGGTTTCACCCGGGCCGAATAACAGATCGCGCACCCGATCGCCGGTCAGATGCCCGCCCTTCAGCAAGACGTACTTGGCCCCCAGCGCCAGGAGGTCGTCGCGCGCAGCCGTCATGTCAGAGATCGACGTAATGGGCCGCCCGACCAAGATCGACGCCTCCGGCAAGTTCGGCGTGAGCACCGTCGCGATCGGGATCAGACGCTCGGTGAGCGTGGCGGTCGCCGCAGTCGAGATCAACGAATCACCGCTTTTGGCCATCATGACCGGATCCACAACCAGAGGGGCCTTTGTCTTGGCCGCAGCAAAGGCGTCGACGACGGACCCGATCACGTCAGGCGTATGAAGCATCCCGGTTTTTATGGCGTCGGCGCCGAGATCAGCCAGCACAATGTCTATCTGTTGAGCGACGAAACTCGGCGGGACGTCATGGATCCCGGAGACGCCATTGGTGTCCTGGGCGGTGAGCGCCGTAATCGCCGTCATCGCATAGGCGTCGAGCGCCGTGATCGTCTTGATATCGGCTTGAATGCCGGCCCCGCCCCCGGAATCCGATCCGGCGACAACAAGTACCCGCCCTCTCATGATTCTGCGAGACCTATGGAGCGGCTTGTTCGACCGCGGCGCTCAGATCGTCGACGACTTGGGTGACGAGCGCCGAGTCGAAGCCTTCCGCCATCACCCGAACCAGCGGCTCGGTCCCGGATTTTCGCACCAGAACACGCCCCTTGTCGCCCAAGCGCTGTTCGGCGTCGGCGATCGCACGTTGCACGTCGTCACACTCCAGCGGCACATCGCCCTGGACGCGGACGTTCTTCAGCACCTGAGGTACGGGCTCGAAAAGGCGGCCGACTTCGCTGACCGGACGCGCCTCGTCCGCGACGAGAGCAAGAACCTGCAGCGCCGCCAGAAGGCCGTCACCCGTGGTCGCGTGATCGGAAATGATGATGTGCCCGGATTGCTCGCCGCCAAGGTTGAGCCCGTTTGCTCGCATATGTTCCAAGACATATCGATCGCCCACTTGGACGCGATGGAGTGCTAGACCACGTTCGCGCAGGAATATTTCGAGCCCGAGGTTGGACATGACCGTGGCAACGAGCGCATCGCCGCGCAGCCGACCGGTTTTGTGCCAGCGCTGGGCAATCATCGCCATGACCTGATCGCCATCCAGAACCTGGCCCGCTTCGTCGGCGATGACGAGCCGGTCGGCATCGCCGTCGAGCGCAATCCCGATATCGGCGCCGTGCGCGACGACCTGTTCGCAAAGCGCCGCAGGATTGGTCGAGCCGCACCCTTCGTTGATGTTGGTGCCGTCGGGGTTTACCCCAATGGGGATCACCTCGGCGCCCAGTTCCCAAAGGACCGTCGGGGCGACTTTGTAGGCCGCGCCGTTGGCGCAATCGATGACGACCTTGAGGTCGTCCAGCGTGCGCTCGCTCGAATAGGTGCTCTTGATGAATTCGACATAGCGACCGCCGGCATCTTCAAGTCGTTGCGCGCGACCGAGTTGGGCGGCCTGGGCCAGTTCGGGTCCGGACTCGAAACGCTTTTCGATGCGTATCTCGTCGGCGTCGGAGAGCTTGAAACCGTCCGGCCCGAACAGCTTGATTCCGTTGTCTTGAAAGGGATTGTGCGAGGCCGACAGCATGACACCAAGGTCGGCGCGCAAACTCCGCGTCAACATGGCCACAGCCGGCGTCGGCATAGGGCCAACCAAAATCACGTCCATACCGACCGAGGTAAAGCCCGCGGTGAGCGCCGGTTCGAGCATATACCCCGACAACCGCGTGTCCTTGCCGATCAGGACGCGGTGCCGGTGATCGCCCCGATAGAACTCGCGTCCGGCGGCCATCCCCAGCTTGAGAGCCGTTTCGGCCGTCATCGGTTCCTGGTTGGCGGTCCCGCGGATGCCGTCGGTCCCGAAATATTTGCGCGTCATAGTGCCTTCGCCGCTAATGATGGCTGCATGGAATCACATCTCGGCGACGAAGTCTCGTCTGCACGCCGTCAATACTTGCTGCGAAGTGTTTCAGCGCCCTTCGATGTGCCTCCAAACCGCGACCGCTTGCCGGGTTTGCGCCACATCATGTACGCGAAGAAACTGCACGCCTCGTGTCAGGCCCAGGGTTGCTGCCGCCACAGATCCACCAAGACGCGCGGACGCCGGCCCTTCTCGGTCGATCCGGCCAATAAAGCTTTTGCGCGACGCGCCGAGCATCACCGCGCAACCCAGGCCGTGGAGAACCGCCAGATCGCGGAGGAGAAGCGCGATGTGCGTGTCGTTTTGGCCGAAGCCGATCCCCGGATCGACGACTATCCGATCTCGCGAAATGCCCTGGGCAGCGCAGGCAGCGAGCCGCTTGTCGAGATAGTCGGCGATATCGAGCCGCACATCGCGATAGCGGGGTGCCACTTGCATGGTCTTGGGCGCCCGCAGGCTGTGCATCAGGATCACCGGACAACCGAGATCGGCGACCGCCTCGAGCGCCTCGGGGTCGGCCGACAACGCCGAGACATCGTTGACGACGGATGCCCCGGCGGCGACCGCCGACCGCATGACCTGCGCGCTGCGGGTATCCACCGATATCGGAATCCGCCCGGCAAGCGCCTCGATGACGGGTATGATTCGGCGGCACTGATGTTCGGGCGACACCGGGTCGGCCCCGGGTCGGGTCGATTCACCGCCGATGTCGATCATGTCGGCGCCGTCGTCGATCATGCCCATGCCATGGCTTATCGCGGCCTCGACGTTTTCGAACTGACCGCCGTCG
>Ga0181579_10003045_pt1 | contig 13348 bp, 14 predicted proteins | sample 071ome_24_FD_132996 | JGI IMG/M metagenome (GOLD analysis project Ga0181579, IMG submission 132996) | Coastal salt marsh microbial communities from the Groves Creek Marsh, Skidaway Island, Georgia - 071402CT metaG (megahit assembly) | ecosystem: Environmental > Aquatic > Marine > Intertidal... | reverse complement strand
AACTGCGAGAAGACGTCGACCTCTTCGTCCGAGAAAATCCCTTTCGAGAAATTGCTGATCGTCCGCAGGTCGATACCCATGGCGAGGATGCGGCGGGCGACATCGGTCCAGCCCGTGAACATCGTGATTTCGGCGTCGCCCGACATGGTCACGTAGTCGACCGGAAAGTCGCGCAAGAAATCGACGATGCCTTCGATCAAGAGCGGATTGGCGTCTTTGCCGCGTCGCGACAGCGGCGCAAAATGACAATAGACGCATGCGAGGTTGCAAGTGGTGGTCAACTCGACACCCATCTGGCGCAAACGCCGAATGCGGAGCAACTGCTCCGGGATGTCTTTCACCGCCTCGGCGGCGTCGACCACGGCGAGATCCTGGGGGTCGGAATGGGCGTGAACGGTCATCGGGTTAATCCCTTTTAGTGAGTAGCGGCGACCTGGGCGCGACGAGGTGACTCGGTTTCGATAAGTGCGGCTTCGTCCAGATAGTCTTCGACGGACAATTCTTCGAGCGGAGCAAACCGCGCGGCAGTTTCGAGCGCTTCGAAAGTTCTGAATTTGTGCACCCAGAACCCGGCTTTTTCGGAAAGCTCCTCACGCAGGCTGTCGTCATTGCCAATCACGAGGTCGGCAGGGGTTAGATTGAGGCCAAGGATTTCGGCCCGGCTACCGACGGCGACGATGTCGTCTTGGCGCAAATCCGAGACCAATTCGCGCAGCGCCCCCGCGTCTTCACCCGCTTCGATAAAGATGCGATCGATCGGGCTCATGGAGGTGATCAACGCCGTCACCCCTTCGGCGATGAAGTTGAGGCGGTGCTTCGCCCATGCTTCGTCGATTTGTTTTTCGGCCTCCTCGGGCAAATAGACCCGGGCGCGGAGCAGCAAGTCACGGCCAATGAGATAGAAGCCGCGGGCAATCGCCCGGTCGGCGGCAACGAAATACTGCTTGGCCAAAACGTGGGTCACCATTTGCGCACCGATACCCGAGCGCATCGGCCCAAATTGCGAGAAAAACAGTTCGTAATCGGCGAGATAGCATTGCAAGACATCGGCACGGTAGAGGTTCTGCGATTCTTGGTCGCCGTGCAGCGTTACCCGGACCATCGTGTCCTCGATCATCAAGAGATCGCCGTACTTGGTTAGGAGAGCCGCACCGTAAAAATCGAACCCATATTGGTTCTGAAAAGGCATGTGGGAGCGATGCAAGATATCGGTGCGAACGATCGGCAACTCGGGCGTTGCCGCATTGAGGTACCAGTGAATGAGATCGCGTTGGCAGACCCGAGTCTCGCGCTCGATCGCGACGGCTTTGAACTTGCACTTGTCGTCATCCGGCAGCCAACCCTCCCAGGCGCCGTAGACCGCGGAAATCGTGGGGTCGGCGTCGAGCCGGCGGACTGCCTCGATGAGTCCCTCTTCGACGACGAAATCGTCGTCCGACGTGCAGATCGCGTAGCGGCCGCCGGCACTGTTCATGACGGCCATCTGTGACTCGAAGAAACTCAAGGGGGTTTGCTGCCGGACATAAACAACGGACTTGAGCTCCGATCGATACGCCTCAACGACTTCGGCGGTGTCATCGTCAGAACAGTTGTCGGAAACCACGACTTCGTAGTCGAGGTCTTTGAACGTCGCGATATGGCGCAGATGGCGTGCGAGCCATAGCCGTCGATTTCGCGTCGGAATACAAATGCTGAGCGCTGGGCGATGCACGTCGGGCCCCTCCGTCATGAATTCGGAGGCCAAACTAGTGCTTTCATGTTTAACAGACTGTTAAGAATACCTGTGCCTTCATAGAGCTTCGCGGCAGAAAGCTGCGGGACTATGTGAGGACGACACGTGTCACAACCGGCACATCCGATACGACAAGCAGTCATTTTGGCGGGCGGCCTGGGAACGCGGCTACGCCCCCTGACCGACGATCGCGCCAAGCCGATGGTGGAGATCAACGGACGACCGTTCCTCGACTATTTGTTTGAGTTGCTGCGCGAGCATGGAATCACGCACGCGTTGCTGCTGCTGGGATACCACGCCGATAGCGTGATCGATCACTACCGCGCCAACCCGCCCGAGGGACTTCATCTCGATTTCCAAGTTTCCCCGATTGAGGACGAGACCGGCCGCCGATTGAAGCGCGCCGAGGCGCGTTTGGACGACACGTTCCTGCTGCTCTATTGCGACAACTATTGTCCCGTGGACCTGGCGAAAGCTTGGGCCCAGCGCGAGGCACTAGGCACACCCTTGCAGATCACGGTTTACGCAAACCGGGACGGAAGCTCGCGCGACAACCTTTCGGTGACCGATAACGGGCTTGTGGCCGTCTACGACAAGAGCCGCACGGCACCTGGGTTGGCCGGTGTGGACATTGGTTTCGCGCTGGTCGACCGCACCGTGGTGACCGACCTACCCGATGACAATGTTTCTTTCGAAGCCCACGTTTATCCACGAGCGGTCGACCGCAAGGCGCTTTCTGCTTTCGTCACCGAACACCGGTATTACTCGATCGGCAGCTTGGAGCGGTTGGACGAAACAGCGCGGTTCCTGGCGCGCCCACCGACGGTGCTGCTGGACCGTGACGGTGTCTTGAACCGAAAAATGGGCCGCGCAGAGTACGTCTGCGACTGGTCGCAGTGGGAGTGGTTACCCGGTGCGTTGGATGCCGTGGCCCGGCTCCACGCCAGTGGCTACCGCGTGATCGTGGCGACGAACCAGCCCGGTATTGCACGCGGCCATCTTACACCGAGCGCGCTAGACGCCATTCACGACCGAATGCGTGCCGATGTGCGCGCTGCAGGCGGCGACGTCGCGGCGGTCTATCATTGCCCGCATGGCTGGGACGAGAACTGCGACTGCCGCAAACCCGCACCGGGTCTGTTGTTTCAAGCCCAAAAAGATTTCGCGCTCGATCTGAGTCGCAACACCTTCATCGGGGACGACGACCGAGACCGCCAGGCGGCCGAGGCCGCCGGATGCCGCTTCATTCACGTTTCCGAAGACCGTCCGCTGATAACGGCGGTCGACGAACTTCTCCATCACGCCGCTTAGGAAGGACAGCATGGCCGAACGCATTTTGATTACTGGGGTTACCGGATTCGTCGGATCGCACCTGGCCGACTCGGTTCTCTCAAAGGGATCCGACTACGAGATCTATGCGACGCGGCGTTGGCATTTGTCGCGGCCGGATCACGTCAAGCACATCGAGGATCGGATCAATTGGGTTGATTCCGACCTGACCGACCCGGTCGGCGTGCGCGACATGATGGAAAAGGTCGCGCCCGATCGCATCTTCCATTGCGCCGCCGAGAGCTTTGTCTCGCCGTCTTGGACGCATCCCCACCGCTATATGACGGTGAACTACGACGCGACCGTCAACCTCTTGGATGCCCTGAAATACTTCGGCTCCAAGGCGAAAATCCATTTACCAGGCTCGGGCGAAGAATACGGCGACATCAAAGAAGACGAACTGCCCATCACCGAGGAAACCGTGCTGCGGCCGGTCAATCCCTATGCCGTGAGTAAGGTGGCGCAGGACCTGATCTCCTACGTCTATTACCGGTCTTACGGGGTCAACACGATTCGCACACGCGCGTTCAACCACGAAGGGCCGCGGCGCGAATACGTCTTCGGCATTCCTTGGTACGCCTATCAAGTGGCACGCATCGAGGCAGGCTTGCAGGCGCCGTTGGTCAAGGTGGGGCACGTAGACGATCGGCGGAACTTCACCCACGTCAAAGACATGGTCGAGGCCTATTGGACGGCCACCGAGAAGTGCACCCCAGGCGAGCTTTACTTGATCGGCTCGGAAGGCGACGACCGAGTTTTCACCTTCCGCCAAGCGTTGGAAATGCTGATCGAAATGTCGTCGGTCAAGTCGATCAAATACGAGACCGATAGCCAATACGTGCGCCCGACCCAGGTGCCACGCTTGATTGCCGATACATCGAAATTCCGCGAAGCGACGGGGTGGGAACCCAAACTATCGTTCGCAAAGATCCTGTCCGATACGCTGAACTATTGGCGCTGGCGGGTGGCCCAAGACATCCCGCCGATGGAGATGGCGTCTTGAACGCGCGCCCCGTCACCGGCCCCGACGCCAAACTGACGTTAGCCGGCGCCGAAGGCACCCGCACGGTGGACCTCTATTCCGAAGAGGGGCTCGCCCTGGTGTCGGATTTGTGGCTCAAGCTCTCGGCTGAGTACAAGATCATGTACGAGCCGACATGGTTGGGTCGGCCAATCATTCAATTGCCGCACGACATCTTGCAGATGCAGGAACTGATTTGGCGGGTCAAGCCGGACCTGATCATCGAAACCGGCGTCGCGCATGGCGGTTCGTTGATCCTGTCGGCATCGATCCTGGAATTGCTTGGCAAGGGCCGCGTGCTGGGTGTCGATATCGACATCCGCGCCCACAATCGCGTCGCCATCGAGGCGCACCCCCTCACCCATCGCATCGACCTGCTGCAGGGCAGCTCGATCGACCCGGCGGTCGTCGCCGACGTCTCGGCGCGGGCGGCAAACGCCGGCACCGTCATGGTGGTGCTCGATTCGAATCATTCCGCGGCGCATGTGGCGGCCGAACTGGCTGCGTATGCATCCTTGGTCGATGAGGGGAGCTACCTCGTGGTGATGGACGGCGCCCAGGGGCAGGTCTTCGACATTCCCCGTGGCAAAGCGGCATGGAAGGACGATAACCCGTTGGCCGCGCTTGAGGCCTTTGTCGCCGGCACCGACGAGTTCGTGGTCGACGACCATTTCACGCGGCTGCATGTGACCTCGAACCCGCGTGGCTACTTGCGGCGCGTCAAAGCCGCCGCCAAACCCGCACGGCAAGCGGCATGAATCTCGCCGTGCACCCGCAAAACATCATGACGCAAGGCGCCGGACTGGCCGGTTTGCGTGTGCTGGTAACGGGTGCGCGCGGCGGCATTGGCCATGCCATCGCCGAACATTTCTTGGCCGGAGGCGCCATCGTCGGCGCCCATCACCGCAGCGACGCACCAACCTTTGATGCGGGCGAACCGGCGATGACCATCAAGGCCGACCTATGCGATCACGCTGCCCGACGGGCTGTTGTGGCGCAGTTCGTCGCCGAAACCGGCGGGATCGATGTTCTGGTCAACAACGCCGGCGCGGTCCCGTCTTATGCCCCTTTTTCCGAAATCGACGATTCGGTCCTGGCGGAAACGTTCGAGATCAACGCGCTGGCGCCGTTCCGCTTGATCGGCGAGGCGTGGCCGCACATGACGGCGCAAGGTCACGGTCGGATCATCAATATCGGCACCGCGGCGGTGAAATACGGCGGCAGCCCCAGCGGCGTGCACTACGTGGCGGCGAAAGGCGCGTTGGACGCGATGACCGTTGCCTTCGCCAAAGCCGGCGCGGCAAATGGACTCCGCGTCAACGCCGTGCGCTGCGGAGTCGTGAACAGTGGGATGCATTTGAACGTGCCGGGCTACACCGATGCCCGTTTTGCCAAGCGCGCGGCGCAGGTGCCGGTAGGGCGCGCCGGGCGGACCGAGGAAGTGGCAGCGTTGGTCGCGTTCCTGGCCTCACCCGAGGCCGACTATATCACCGGCCAATTAATCGACATTGCGGGAGGCGACTGATGGCGCAGGCAAAGATCTTTGTGACCGGTGCCGAGAGTTTTGTCGGCCGCGCACTGCAGGCAGCTTGCGCCGATCAGGACGTGGCGTACTCCGGGATCGACTTGGCGACGTCCTCGCACCCCGACATTGGCGTCGGCGACATTCTGGACGCCAATCTAGAGGACGCGATCCCGACGGGTACCGACACCGTGGTTCACCTCGCCGCCCTCTCGCGCGATGCGGACTGCAAAGGCCGATTGGCCGAATGCCTGCGCTTGAACGTGATGGGCACGTTGAATGTCGCCCAAGCGGCGCGGGCCCGCGGCGTGCGCCAAGTCATCTTCGCCTCATCCGAGTGGGTGTACGGCAATGGTCCCTTCCCCACCGCCCGAACCGAAGAAAGTCCGATCGATATCGATGCGCTGACCAGCGAATACGCGCTGTCCAAAGCGATGGCCGAAGCCGCGCTGCGACAGGAGACGGCCGCGCATGGCGGCGACATGACGGTTCTGCGCTTTGGCATTATCTACGGTCCGCGCCCGAGCAATTGGTCGGCCGTCGAAGCGCTAACCCATGCGGTCGGCACACAAGACGAAATTCGTGTTGGCGCCCTAGCGACCGCACGCCGCTTCATTCACGTCGACGACATCGCGCGCGCCATTCTAGCAGCGCGCGGACGGACGGGATTCGAAGTATTCAACGTTCAAGGCCCGACGTTGACGTCTCTAGGCGATGTGATCGCCGCTGGTTCCGCTCAGTTCGGGTGCACGCCCCGCATTGTTGAGAAAAACCCGAGTGCGCCGAGCATTCGCAACATTGAAGCCACACGTTTCACCGAGGCTACGGGCTGGCGGCCGACAATCACGTTGGCTGACGGCATTGCCTCGCTCGGGCCCACCGTCCTCGCGAGGGCCGCCTAATGCACCCCAAGCGTTGCCTGATCTGCGGCTCGTTCGACGCCAACCCTGTGTTCACCTACGACGCACCGGATTGCTATGAGGCCGAAGTCGGCGTTGAAGCAGACGGGTTTGAAAGGTCCTGGGTGCGCTGCGCCGGCTGCGGCTTCCACTATTCGCGGTACTCTCGCGACCCGGAAGTGCTGGAGCGCATCTACGACGAAGCTTACCGCGCGACGAATGTTGCATGGCGCAGTGCCACACCGCGCGAGACCTTTGACGCGGTCGTACAGCTACCACTCGACAAATCGGAAACCAAGCAACGCGTTCGCTGGATCAAGGAACACCTGGACACTCTTACGCAGAACAGCCAGTTCCATATGAATGGTGCGCCCTGCACGTTTTTGGATATCGGCGGGGCCAACGCCATCTTTGCCTATGAGTTTCGCGATACGCGTTGGCAACCCCATGTGATGGACCCCAGCGCTGCGGGTCGGGCGCTGTGCGACGAGCTAGCCATTCCCTACGCCCATACCGCGATGGAAGATGCGAGTGAGCGGCAACGTTACGACCTCGTGACGCTGACCTATGTGTTGGAACACCTCCGCGATCCAGGCAAAGCATTGCAAGCGGCACGCAAACTGGTTGCCGAGGACGGCGCGATCTTCGTTGAGGTACCCGATGCCGCATGTTTCGAAACGCGACCGGCCGATGACGACATCTTCAACGCGTGCCATCTCTGGATGTTCTCCGCAGCCGACCTTGGCCGGTTGTTATGGGCCAACGGATTCGAGCCCGTTGCCGAGGAACGCGGCACCAGCGTGCGCGGCCACGAATCGCTCAAAGTCCTGGCGGTGCCGGCATGAAGATGACCGCAACCGCACTCGAAGGACTGCAGGTCGTGCAGCTTGACCGCCTTGACGATGCGCGCGGCCACCTGTTGCGCGTGTTCGACGCCCTGGAGTGGGCACCGCACGGCGAGGATCTCTCGGGTTGGGCCCAAGTCGTCACGTCATTCACCGCGGCAAAGAACACGTTGCGCGGCATGCACTACCAACTACCGCCTTACGCCGAAGGCAAGCTCGTGGTGCCGCTGACCGGCCGCATGTTTTGGGCGAGCGTCGATGTCCGCCCCAACAGCCCAACCTTGGGGCGCTGGCACGGCGAGACCTTAGAAGCCGTCGACGGCGCAGCGCTAGCTGCCGCGCCGGGATTTGCCCATGGCTGCCTGTCGTTGTCGGGCGATGTGACCTTGCTGATCCTGTCGACGCAAACCCACCGGGTCGACGGTGGCGCGGGCTTTCGCTGGGACGATCCGTCCGTCGCCATTACATGGCCGGATTTGGGTGCGCCCCCCCATTTATCGCCGGCGCATCGTCGTCTGCCGCGCTTCGACGCTTTTGCCGAAGGGCTGGGCATTGCGCGGGAAAGAGAGGCCGTTCATGCATGAAGATCGCTTAACCGCTTTGGCCGAACGGGTGCTCGCCGTCCGTTTAGGTCAAATGTTGATCAACGAACGTAACAAAGCTGGGGCCTTTCGCGTTCCGATCCACTTGGCCTTGGGCCACGAAGCGATCGCCGTCGCGGTATCAGATGCCATGAAGACCGGCGATCAACTGCTGCTGACCCATCGCAACGTACACTACAATTTGGCACGCAATCCGAGTCTTGCCGAAAAGCTACGGGAATTTGCGCTCGACCCGACCGGCGGCGCCGGCGGCCAGTTGGGCTGCATGAACTATAGCGATGCCGCGGCAGGCATCCCCTATACCTCGAGCATTCTGGCGAACAGCCTGAGCGTGGCCCCCGGCATTGCGTTGGGTCAGTCGATCTTGGGTCGGCGCGTGGCCACCTTTGTCGTCACCGGCGACGGCGCCATCGAAGAAGGCGCGTTTTACGAATCACTGTTGATGGGCCGGTCCGTGGCCGCATCGATGGTCGTCGTGGTTGAAAACAACGGCTGGTCGTTGGCAACCCAAATTCACGAACGCCGCGCGCCGATCGGCCTCGAACAAATGGCCAACGCCCTGGACATTCCCTTCCAGCGTCTGCGTGGCAACGATCCTTTGGACTATGCCGAGCACCTTGTGGCCCTGCGCGATGAGGCGATCGAAGCCCGTACGCCGGCACTTCTTGAGGTTTGCGTCAGTACACTGGGAGACTGGACGCAGGAAACGCCCGAACGTCCCGAAGGCAAGTTGATCAACTACCACGCCGGGATCGCCCCAACGGTCGATCTAGAGAAGGGCCCCCTACTCGCCGAAGACATCGGCGACCCAGTCTACGTTCTGATGCAGCAGTTCAGCACGGAGGACCTCGCTGAGCTGGCCACTCGCGCAATGGCCTCTTTGGGGGAGGTCTCCCAATGACCTATGTCGGTCACCTCAATGGCCTGATCCGCGATGCGATTGCGACGACCGACACCCCGGTGATTTTTGGGCAAAACGTCGCGGCGGGGAGTTGCCTCTCGGGCTTGACCCGCGGCATTGATCAAACCGCGGCACAAGTCATCAATACGCCGAACTTGGAGAACACCCTGGTGGGAACCGGGTTTGGCCTCATGATGAGCGGGGTACAGGCCGCGTTCTTCATGAAGCAGCAGGATTTCTTGCTGCTAGGCGTAGATCACCTCGTCAACACCTACAACTTGATACGACGGCAAGACACCGGCGCCGGATCGTTCACGATCGTGCAGATCGTTGTCGACAGCGGATTCGAAGGACCGCAATCCGCGCTCAACAATTTGCCGGATCTGTGCTCGCTCGCACGGATCGAAGGCTACGCCATCGCCAACGCCCACGATGCCGACACGGTCGTGGGCAACGAGCTCTTCGCGCCGGGTTTCCGCATCATCAGCGTGAGCCAGCGCTTGTTCAAACGCGACATGCCGGCCTGGGAGTCGTCTGTGGAACCGGCAGGCGGAAACGCCGTGAACCGGTATGCCCTTGGTGAAGACGTCACCATCGTGGCGCTGAATTTCGCCTTCGAACAAGCGGTTGATCTCTACCGAGCGGCGCAAGGATACGACCTCAGCGCATCATTGTTCGCGTCGAACAGCTTGAGCGAGGTGGATTGGCACGCGGTGACCGCCGATGCCGCCAAGACCGGGCGTCTTGTCATTCTCGACGACACCAAGAGCGTGCGCAGTCCTGGCCACATTCTGGCGCTGGAAGCACGGGCGGCCGGCGTAGCCGAGGTCATTCACCACCGCCGGTCGCTTGATGACGGGCTTTTCCGCCCGCAAGCCGATCGGTTCGAGATTGATTGCGCCGCGACTTTGGACGCGCTCGGCTTGCTCAGTCGCCCCCGGATTTCCTTGTTGAGTGCCTAACGAACGAGATCAGACGATGGACGCACGACAAAAATATCTGTTCGACCTTCACGGCTATGTCGTGCTGCGCGGCGTGCTATCGACCGACCAGGTCGCCGCATTGAACGCCGCCTGCGCCGAAATCGAAGCGGGCGTTCCGGACCGACTGCCGGGCGGCGTTGCGCTTGGCAAGCCTGTCGAAAATGGCGAGCTATATATTTCCAACATCGCCGAAGGTGGCCCGGCATTCGAAGATCTGATCGACCTCGAACCGGTAGTCGATATTGTACGCGGCACGTCGCCGTGGCAGTTCCGGTTGAATCACACCAACCTGACCACAAGGCACGGCGAGGGTTACACCTACATGCACATGGGCGGCACCCCGGTGCACCCCAAGGGCATGTACGTCTGTCAGAACGGGCAGATCGGTTCGACCCTGACCAAAGCGGTCTTCCCGCTGGCCGGCACGCGCATCGAAGACGGGTGTTTCGCGGTTATTCCGGGATCGCACAAAAGCAATTTCGAACGCCCCTTCGGCGATCACCCCGACGACAACCCGCCGCTGGTCCCGATCGCGTGCGAACCGGGCGACGCCGTTGTGTTTACCGAAGCGTTGGCGCATGGATCGCTGGTCAACAAATCAGGCGCCCTGCGCCGAACGCTTTTCTACTGCTACAGCGTCGGGTTCATGCCCGACTGGGGAAAACTCGATCTGCGGTTCAGCGACGAGTTTGTCGCCCGTCTAAGCGAACCCCGCCGTGAAATCGTCAGAATGAAATGAGGTATGCCATGGCTCTGGCCGAAGCAGACATCGCGACACCCAAGTATGACCCCGAAGCGCTCATTCAGTTCTTTAACTGGGACACCGGCGCCTTTGATTTTGTCGGGCACTACCGCGCACACCTCGCGCGCGCCGTCGGATGCGACGATCCGCGCCGGTTTCACGAGTTCATCCCGGTTGAGCACATGCCGAGCGACACGTTCGAGGGGACGGCGCACACCTACGGGCACGATTTGCTTTATGCGATCGACCCGGCATTCCGGCAAGCCGACTATGTCCCCGCGCAAGACATCGGGTTCATCGCGACCTACCAGCGCTTTATCCGGTTCATCCAAGACGAGATCATCGGCGAACCTGTGGTCTACCAACGTCTCCCCTCCTTGCGGATTCAATACCCCGGCAAGACGTCCTACGGCGTGATGCACACCGATCGCGAGTACAACCACCCGCCGGAAGAGATCAACGTCTGGGTGCCGATCACCGAGGTGCGGGGCACCGCCTCAATGGTGATCGAGAGCGATTTCGGCAAGCACGATTACGCACCGGTCGAGATGCCTTACGGACAAATGGTGATTTTCGATTCCGGCTTGATGCACGGCAACGTCGTCAACGAAGAAGGTTACACGCGGATGAGTTTCGATCTGCGTGTCATTCCGAAGCGGATTTACCGCGATAGCAAAGGCGCCTTTTCGGCGACCGCCGGGAAAGAATTCACGCTCGGCAACTACTACGCAGAATTGCCGGACGAGGGCTAAGCATATGACCATTCATGACGTCAAAGTGGTCCCTCTGCGCCGCATCCCCGACGAACGCGGCCTGATCATGCATATGCTGAAAAGCAGCGATCCACACTTTACCGAGTTCGGCGAAATCTACTTTTCGTGCGGCTATCCGGGTGTCGTGAAGGCCTGGCACATCCACAAGGAGATGACGCTGAACAATTGCTGCGTCGTCGGCATGATGAAGCTGGTTTTGTACGACGGGCGCGAGGACTCGCCGACAAAGGGCGAGCTGATGGAACTGTTCATCGGCGAGCAGAACTACTGCTTGGTGCAGATCCCGCCCGGAATCACCAACGGCTACAAGGCTTATGGCGACAAAATGGCGGTCCTCGCCAATTGCGCCTCGATGCCGCATGACCGCAACGAGCTGATCTACATAGATCCGTTCGAGAACGACGTTCCTTACGACTGGTCGCTGAAACACGGGTAGAACCATGACCCCTAACGGCAAATTTATCACGACCCGAACCCCCCTGCGCGTCAGCTTTGCAGGCGGTGGCACCGATTTGCCCGAGTTCTACGAAAAGGGCTACGGCGCGGTTTTTTCTACGGCGATCGACAAACATCTTTACGTCACGCTGAAGCCGTTGAGCCCAATCTACGGGACCAACTACCGCCTGAACTATTCCCAAAGCGAGCAGGCCGACTGCATCGACGACATTGAGAACGCCATTGCACGCGAGTGCTTGCGCCTCGTCGATGTCGAACCGCCCATCTACATCGGCACCGTCGCCGACCTGCCGGCTTTTTCCGGCCTCGGCTCTTCGAGCAGTTTCGCGGTGGGGCTGCTGCATGCGCTGCACGCCTATCGCGGCGAACGCGTCTCGAGCGGTCACATCGCCGAAGAAGCGGCGCACGTTGAAATCGAAGTGTTAAAACGCCCGATGGGCAAACAAGACCACTTTGCCGCTGCCTTCGGCGGTCTGAACTACATCCGATTTCGCAACGATGGCGGGGTATCGATCGAGCCGCAGAATATCGATGCTGGAAAGGTCTCCAAACTATTCGACAACGTTTTGTTGTTCTGGACGGGCTTGCACCGAGATTCCAGCGAAGTGCTTTGCGAACAACGTCATAACGTCGATGACCGAACAGCCGAATTGGAGACCATGCGCGACCAGGCAATGTCGTTGCGCGATGTGGTCAGCAACGGGTTCTGCATCAGACAATTCGGGACGCTTCTCGACGAGGGCTGGGCCCTAAAGCAAAAACTTGCTTCTTCGATCACCAACGACCGCATCTCAGGTTGGTATCGCCGCGCCAAGGAGGCTGGCGCCATCGGTGGCAAACTGTGCGGTGCGGGTGGCGGCGGCTTTCTGCTGTTCGTCGCAGAGCCGGACCGGCACGACCATATTCGGGATGCGTTGTCGGATCTGACAGAAGTCGACATCGGTTACGAGCCCCAGGGCTCCAGCGTCTTGGTCACGGTTGCCGACTGAGATGCGCGCATTGATCTTCGGCGGAAGCGGTACGGTGGGCGCCAATTTGGTGCGTCGGCTACTGGCGGACGAATGCGATGTGACGGTGGCTTCACGCAAGGCCGCCCACGCGATTCGCCTTGCCGGACTCGACGCTGTGACCAAGTTGAATGTTGATTGTCAAGACGCCGAAGCCGTGGCGGCGGTTGTTTCGATAGCCAAGCCGGATGCCGTTTTTCATCTCGTGAGTTCTCGTTTTGGTTCGCCAGAGACGACGGCGCAAGATCACCTCGCGATCAATACCCTCGGCACGCTGAACGTTCTCGAAGCCGCACGCCGGCACGACGTGCCCCGTGTGGTGCTGAGCGGGTCGGCAGCGGAATACGGGTCGGGCACACGATTTAGCGAAGCCCAAACGCCGCAACCGGCAAACCTATATGGCGCCACCAAGTTATGCGGCAGCCTACTCGGCGAGACCTATGCCCGGGACGGTCTGTCGGTGATCAAATTACGCCTCTTTACACCGTATGGTACGTGCGAGCCCACCCAACACCTCATTCCGTCGGTAATTCTTT
>Ga0181579_10003037_pt1 | contig 13358 bp, 11 predicted proteins | sample 071ome_24_FD_132996 | JGI IMG/M metagenome (GOLD analysis project Ga0181579, IMG submission 132996) | Coastal salt marsh microbial communities from the Groves Creek Marsh, Skidaway Island, Georgia - 071402CT metaG (megahit assembly) | ecosystem: Environmental > Aquatic > Marine > Intertidal... | reverse complement strand
TCGCCCGGCTGCCGTGAACTTCTAACTCGCGCATGACGATGTCCCAACCGCTGAGGTCAAGCGCACCGCCACCGGTAAGCGTGATGCGGCCTTGCATCGCGGCCACGGCGAAACTTTGACGCAAGCCCCATTCGGTGGCCGAGGTTTCGATGACCAGCGGCACACTGTCGGGATAGCGCGCGAGGAAGCGGTCTTTGATGTCTTCGTCATGCGCGGTAATGGCGACGACGTCGTCGGCCCCGCTGACACGTGCGAGTTCTGCCCGGTGACCGGTGCCACCAATGGCGACGACGTTGAGATCAAATGCCTTGGCTGCGGCAATCGCGCCCCAACCCATCGCCCCGACCCCGACGACCGCGATGGTCTCACCGGGCTGCGGCCGCATTTTGTCGAAGGCATTCAAGGCATCCGCGATACCGCCCAGCATGGCGGCATCATCGAAGGTCACGCCTTCAGGAAGGCGTGCAAGTTTGCGGGCAAAGACCGGCGTGAGTTCCTGACAACACACCTGGCGCGGCGGTGGCGTGAAGGCAGGATCAAGACAGAGGTTTGTGCGACCGTTGCGACAATTCGCACAGGCACCGCAATGGGCCAGTGTCAGAGCTGCTACCCGATCGCCCGGCTGCCAGCCATCTACGTTAACGCCGACCTGTTCGATGGTGCCGGAAAAATCCGCACCGATGCCGACGGGATAGGCCTGCGGATAGCGCCCACCGCGATTGAGATAAACCCCAAGGTCCGTACCATAGGGCGCGAAACTGCCGACACGGACCGTGACTTCGTCCGGACCCGGAACGGGATCAGGCGCGTCAACCACACGGAGGTCTTCCGGGCCGTAGAGGAGTGCCGCCTTCATCCCGGTATCTTATCGCGGACCGCGGGCCTTGGCGCGGGCGGTGCGGAGTGCCACCATGCCGGCCGATTTCTGATGGACTGTCCAGGAGAATGCCGCGTGACCGGCAACGTTTTTGCGCTATTCGAGAGCCGGTTTCCGGGCGACCGCACCACGACGATTATCGAAAGCCCGACACGCGGGGCCTATGCCTATGGCGATGCCGCGCGTTGGATCGACCGCTTCGCCGCGTTTCTGACGGCAAGCGGCGCCACGCCAGGCGATCGGATTGCGGTGCAGGTCGATAAATCGCCCGAAGCGTTGTTTCTCTACTTTGCCTGCCTGAAGGCCGGGCTCGTGTTTCTGCCGCTCAATACCGGGTATGAGGCCGAGGAGATCCGGTATTTCGTGGGCGACGCCGAACCGCGTTTTTTCGTGACAGCCGATGCCGCGGTCGCGGGCATCGGCGAAGCGATCGGCGACACGCCGTTGCTTACGTTAAACGCCGACGGGACGGGGTCGTTGATAGAGGCGAGTGCCGGCCATGACGGCGCAACGGTCGAGACCCAAGAGGTCGCCGGGGACGACTTGGCGTCGATCATCTATACCTCGGGCACGACCGGGCGGCCCAAGGGGGCGATGCTGACGCACGACAACCTCGCGTCGAACGCGTTGTCGCTGCATCGCATTTGGGGATTCTTGCCGGGTGACGTGCTGCTTCACGCGTTGCCGATCTATCACGTGCACGGCCTTTTCGTGGCGACCCATTGTGCGGTGCTGAACGGGTCGGCAATGCTGTTCCTCGAATCGTTCGACGCCAAGACGGTGCTGGGCCTGCTACCACGCGCTACCGTGATGATGGGCGTGCCGACGTTTTACACGCGGTTGCTGGGCGAGGCTGCGTTCGACGCGGCGGCTTGCGCGACGATCCGGTTGTTCGTGAGCGGGTCAGCGCCGCTGTTGCCCGAGACGTTTGCCGAATTCGAAACGCGGACCGGGCATCGAATCCTCGAACGCTACGGCATGACCGAAGCGGGCATGATCACCTCCAACCCGCTTGAAGGGGCGCGACTGCCGGGCACCGTGGGGTATCCCTTGCCCGACGTCTCAGTCCGGGTGACGGGCGAGGACGGCGCGACGTTGGCGGTCGATGACGTCGGCGGGCTGGAAGTGCGCGGCCCCAACCTGTTCAAAGGATATTGGCGCAAGCCCGAAAAAACCGCCGAGGACATGACCGACGACGGTTATTTCCGCACCGGCGATCTGGCCTCGATCAGCGACGATGGCCGCGTATCGCTGGTCGGCCGAGCCAAAGACCTCATCATCAGCGGCGGGCTGAACGTCTACCCTAAGGAGATCGAAACCGAGATCGACGCCGTGGCGGGGATCGGCGAGAGCGCAGTGATCGGAGTCCCGCACGCCGATTTTGGCGAGGCTGTGGTCGCGGTGGCGACCCGTACCGACGCCGGGCTGGACGAAGCACAGGTTCTGGGTGCGCTGGATGGCAAACTGGCCCGGTTCAAACGGCCCAAACGGGTATTCTTTGTCGATGCCTTGCCGCGCAATGCGATGGGCAAAGTGCGCAAGAACGCCTTGCGAGATCGTTTCAGTGATACTTTCGGATAATCGCCGGGCTTGATAGCGATCAATGAGGTCTGTCGTTTGGGAGCAGACCTTTGGGGGCAACCCGGCACCAGCCGATGGAGGGTTGTCATGACAGGACGTTTTGCGGTGTTCGCCGCCTTCGCCTTTGGAGTTGGGGTCGGCGCGGCAGCGACCGCTTCGATCGGCTCCCAGGCCGCCGAACGCCCGCAACTTGCGGTGACCGATATCGAGGGATTGGACGATCACATCCGCAAGATCGCCGAGGAATGCGTGATCGCCGGGGCGGGCACCAGCCTGGCGCACCTGACCTGTCGGCGCGCCGCGTTTTAGGAACATCGCGCCGCCGCTTTCACCGCGACGGCGCGATTTTTTCCTAGGCCGCCTTGACCTCGATCTTTCGGGATTTGGCCTCGGCCTCGGCCGTCTTGGGTAACGTGACCTCAAGGACGCCGTTCTTCAGCTTGGCATCGATGTTGTCTTCGTCGATCCCCGGCGGCAGCGAGAGCGACCGCCGATAAGTGCGACGCGACCGCTCGACTCGGTGATATTGCTTGTCTTTTTCGTCCGACTTTTCTTCGTGCGTCCCGGTAATGGTGAGCACGCCGTCGGCTATTTCGATCGACATGTCTTTTTCCGAGATGCCGGGAAGTTCGGCCGAGACGTGAACGGCCTTGTCGCTCTCGGCGACATCGAGCTTGGGCATCGCGAACCCTTCCGCGCTGTCGGCGTCGAGCCACGGCCCCCGCCGCGGCCCCCAGCCACCCATAAAATCTTCGAACAGGCGGTCGATTTCGCCCTGCAACGAAGTAAGAGAACCAAAACCAGCGCGACGGGGCGCAACTTCACCTTTCGCCATCTTGTCCTCCATCGATTGACTTAGTGGGAATACCGCAATCTTACGTTCACTGAGGTGGGGCCGACGTTGATTGTCGTCAAGGCTCGGTTTGACCTCGCGCAATGGAGAGGCACAATTGCGACGGAGGAAGGGGTTATGTTTCAGCCAACCGGCCAGAGCGCCCATCGCGACACCTTTGCGCGCGACAACCTGCCGCCGCGCGACCTGTGGCCGGATATGAACTACGGCGCGGTACCCGACCTCGCGGCCTACCCGGCCCAGATCAACGTGGCGCGCGATCTTCTGGATGTTCACGTGGCGGCGGGCTTCGGCGACCGCCCTGCCCTGCATTTCGGCGACCTGACGTGGCGCTATGCGGACTTGCAGGTGCGCGCGAACCAAATTGCCCATGTGTTGGTCGACGATTTGGGCTTGGAACCCGGCAATCGGGTGCTGTTACGGGCACCCAACAACCCGATGTTGGTGGCGACATGGTTTGCCGTGCTGAAAGCCGGCGGGATTTGCGTGACGACCATGCCGATGTTGCGCGCCGCCGAGTTGGTGCCGTTGATCGACACCGCCCAAGTCCGTCACGCATTGTGCGACATCGCGTTGGCCGACGACCTTGAGAAGGTCCGCAACGACGCGCCGGGCCTCACGTCGGTCCTGCACTTCGGCGCCGACGGTCGCGGCGACACCGCGCTGGAACAGGCGATGGCGGGCAAGCCCGAGACCTTCGAGACGGTCGACACGGCGGCCGACGACGTGGCGCTGATCGCCTTCACCTCGGGGACGACCGGCGGATCCAAGGGCACCGTCCATTTTCATCGGGACGTACTGGCGATTGCCGATCTATTTCCCAAGCATGTCATTTCGATCAACCGCGACGACGTCTTTGCCGGCTCGCCGCCGCTGGCGTTTACGTTTGGACTAGGCGCGCTGGTGGTGTTCCCGATGCGCTACGGCGCGTCCTCGGTGATGGTCGAACGATTTGGACCCGACACGATGTTGGAGACCATCGCGCGGCATCGCTGCACCGGCATTTACACCGCACCGACGGCCTATCGTGCGATGTTGGCGAAGGTCGGCGACTACGACTTGTCGAGTTTGAAGGTGTGCGTCTCGGCCGGCGAGCATTTGCCGCGTGCCACGTGGGAGGCCTGGAAAGCGGCGACCGGGATTGCCTTGGTCGACGGATTGGGCGCGACCGAGTTGTTGCATATCTTCGTCTCGGCATCGGGCGAGGACATTCGACCTGGCGCGACGGGCAAAGCGATCCCCGGCTACGAAGCGCGGCTGATCGACGCCAACGGCACCCCTTTGCCGCCCGGCGGCGAAGGGCGATTGGCGGTGCGCGGGCCGACAGGATGCCGTTATCTAGCCAATCCCGAACGGCAGAAAGGGTATGTGCTGGATGGTTGGAACCTGACCGGCGACGTCTATCGCCAGGACGAAGACGGCTACCTGCACTACGTCGCGCGCGCCGACGACATGATTATTTCGGCCGGCTACAACATCGCGGGCCCCGAAGTGGAGAACGCGTTGCTGACCCATCCTGCGGTACAGGAATGCGCCGTGGTCGGCGTGGCCGACCCCGAGCGCGGGCAGATCGTCAAAGCCCACGTCGTGCTGAAAGACGGGACCACCGGCGATGCCACATTGGCCAAAGCCTTGCAGGATCACGTCAAAGCGGAAATTGCGCCCTACAAATACCCGCGGGCGATCGCTTTTGCCGACGCGCTGCCGAAAACCCAAACCGGCAAAGTTCAGCGGTTCAAGCTGCGGGACGCCTGATGAAGGCGGTTCAGTTCGACCGTTTCGGCGGACCGGAGGTCCTGGACTACCGAGAGGTTGCCGCGCCCGAGCCGGGACCGCACGAGGTGCTGATCGACATCGCGTGTATCGGCGTCAACCATCTGGATATCGATGTGCGGGAGGGCGTGTCGGGATTGCCGGTCGCCCTGCCCCACACGTTGGGCACCGAGGCCGCCGGGGTGGTGTCGGCGATCGGCGCCGCGGTCGAGGGATTTGCCGTGGGCGACTCGGTCGCGACCTATGCGTTTCGTAGTTGCGGGACCTGCGATGCCTGCACGGCAGGGCGGCCTAATCTTTGTGCGCGCATCGGCACGTTGGGGGCCCACGATCCCGGCACGTATGCCGAGCAGATCGCCTTGCCCTTGGCGCGCGTGGTCAAACTGCCCGATGGATTGAGCCCGGTTGGCTCGGTCGCAAGCTACAAGCTGGCCACGGCATGGGAGGCGTTGATCGATACCGCCGCCCTGCAGCCCGGCGAAACGGTGGCCATTACAGGCGCCGGCGGTAGCGTCGGCTCCGCCGCCGTCGTGCTGGCCAAACACCTCGGCGCACGGGTCATCGGCATCGCAAGTAGCGAGGCGCGCTGCGCACGTATCGAAGACTCCGGTGCGGATCACACGATCAACTATCGCGCCGTCGATCTGACCGAGGGGTTGTTGGCGCTGACCGACGGCAAAGGCGTCGATCTTGTTTTCGACGTGGCCGGCGGCGAGGGATTGGTCGCCGCGATCAAGGGATTGGCCTGGGGCGGTCGAGTGGCGTTGGTCGGCGCCCATGCGGGCGAGGTGGTGCCCGTCGACATGGTCGATTTGTTTCGCCGCCACCTGACGATCTACGGCTGCGGGCGCTATACCCGCCCAATCCTCGAATCGGTGCTGGCGGCGCGCGCCGAAGGGCTTGGCGCACCGCCGATCCATGCGACGCTGCCTCTTGCCGAAGCGGCCGAAGCGCACCGCTTAATGGAAAGCCGCGCCTTTTTCGGGCGGATCTTGCTCACCACGCAGTAGACGCGCGGCCATCGCCGACGTGACATCGCGTTGCGGCGCGCCGACAATGGCGGCAAGAGTTTTGGGAGGACATTACGTGGAACATCGCACTTTGGGGCCGTCGGGCCTGTCGGTTTCGCTGGTCGGTCTGGGCTGCAACAACTTCGGTGGCCGGATTGGCGTGGATGAAACCCGCCAAGTGGTCGACCGGGCGCTCGACCTCGGCATCAATTTTTTCGATACCGCCGATGTTTACGGCAATCGAGGCGGATCGGAAGATTGTCTTGGGCAGGTGATGGGCGACCGGCGCAAAGACATCATTCTGGCGACCAAGTTCGCCATGCCGATGAGCGACGATCCGGCAATGAAGGGCGCCTCGCGCGACTACATCATGAAAGCGTGCGACGCGAGCCTGAAGCGGTTGAAGACCGATTGGATCGATCTCTATCAGGTGCACCAGCCCGACAGCGAAACGCCGATCGAAGAAACCTTGGGCGCCCTCGACGACTTGATCAAACAAGGCAAGGTGCGCCACATCGGCAGTTCCAACTATTCGGCCGCGCAACTGGACGAAGCACAGGACGCCGCAGCCGGCAACGGGTGGGCCGCATTCGTTTCGTGCCAGGATCATTACAGTTTGCTGGCGCGCGAGATCGACGACGAGCTGCTGCCCGCCATCACGCGGCGCGATCTAGGGCTCCTGCCCTACTTCCCTTTGGCAAGCGGTTTCCTGACCGGCAAATACACGCGCGACAACCCGCCGCCGGAAGGTACCCGCATGGCCAACATGCCGCAGCTGGCCGACCGCTATATGACCGAGAAAAACTGGGACATCGTCGAAGGGCTCGACGCCTTCGCCAAGAAGCACAATCACACGCTGCTGGAGCTGGCGTTTGCGTGGCTCGCCGCGCGACCCAACGTGTCGAGCATCATTGCCGGCGCGACGCACCCCGACCAGGTGAGCCAGAACGCCGCGGCGGTGGGTTGGACGCTGAACGCCGACGAGATGGCCGAGATCGACGCGATCACTGGCGGTGCGTGAGGCTTCTTCTAAGCCTTTGCTTTCAAAAAGCTTTCTGACGCGGAGCCACGCGCAGGTTATTCCGCGGCGTCGCTTTTCTTGCCATCTTCCGCGGCTTGGCGGTCGATGATGACTTGTTGGGCACGACGTGCCGAAGCCTTGAAGTCTTCTTGGCTGTCGCGCACCCAATCGTAGGATTGACGGCGCTGGATGTTGTGAGCTTGGAAGTGCGGCATGACGTGCCGGGCGAAGAGCTCGTAGGACTTGAGCTTGTCTTCGAACCGGGCCCAGTTGTGGTCGACCAGCAGGTAGCAGCCGAAGCCGCCCGTCGCTTCCTGGAGCGTCTCGATTTGGCGGATAGCATCGCTGGGATCGCCGATGACCGCGCGACCCACGCTGACGAGGTGCTCGGCGGGGTCGCCTTTGCCTTCGGGCGGCACCATGGGGTGGGTGGCGACGTCTTCGAAGTATTGGATCCACTCGTCGATCCCGTAGCGCACGTTGGCGAAGGCCTGTTCGCGCGTCTCCGCGATATGCACCAAGCCGACTAGACGCCAATCCCGGCGCTCCATGGGATGTCCGTTGGCCGCCGCGGTTTCGGTCGCGATTTCCCAATTTCGCGTGGCCGCGGCAATGCCTTCGGGAGAGGTGCCGCCCATCGCCATCAAACCGGTGCCGAAACGACCGGCCGAGCGTGCGCCGGACGGCGTGAAGACGCTGGCCGTGGCGATTTGGATGGGTTCGTTGGCGTAGGGCCGCATCTGAAGACGCGCTTCGTTGAGCTCGAACCAATCGGTTTTCCGCGTGACGGTCTCGCCGTTGAACAAACGGATCATGACATCGAGGGCTTCGTCCATCATGTCGCGTTGGCGCTCGGGCGTAATGCCCAGTGCCTTGGCGTCCGACACCAGCGCCCCGGGCCCCGCGCCTAGCATCGCGCGGCCCCGCGTCATGTGGTGAAGCTGCATCATGCGGTCGGCAAGAATTAGGGGATGGTGGTAGGGCAACGACGAGACGCCGGTGCCAAGACGAATGCGTTTGGTGCGATCGCCGAGCACCGCCAAAACAAGCTCGGGCGAGGCAATGAGCTCGGTGCCCGCCGAGTGATGTTCGCCGATCCATGCTTCGTCGTAACCCAGGGCATCGAGATGCTCGACGGTTTGCATATCGCGCTCGATACACAAGGTCGGGTTTTCGTCGACCGGATGGATCGGCGGAATGAACGTGCCGAAACGAAGTTGAGTCATTGTGATCCTCCCACGCAGGCATTGTGGCAGCGCACGCCGACGCCACCTAGCCGGTTTGGCGTCGCCGTTCGGCGGGCGGGCGCGCTAAATCGGTTCGGGCGGGAACTGCATCACCAGAACGGCGGCGCCGGCATCCCCTGCCCGGAAAGTGTCCGTGTCGTTAGGGCCGATATGAACGCAGCTACCGGTCTCGAGCGCCTTGTCCTGGCCGTATATTTCGCCGGCGAGCACGAGGCCGAAGCGTCCCTCGCCCGGACGCGAAAGCGCCAGATCGGAATCGGCGCCGGCGCCTAGGCCGAAGGTCGACACGCCAAGGCCGTCTTCTTCGCAGGCCAGCGCGTCGTGACGATCGACCGTCCCGGCGCCGAGCGGCGCTAGATCGGGCATGACGATTTCCTCGATCATGCGGAAGCGGCGGCGCACCTTGCGTAGGGTCGGCCGGCTCTGCGGCATCGTTTTGCCGCCCGAGTCCCATTGGTTGCGCAGCGTGAGGTAATGGGTCGCCTGGTCGTGGGTGACGATCGGACCGTACGGGGTGTGACCGTTGGCGTAATGAACCGCCAGGGGCGCGACCGGTTTTTTGCCGAAGACCGCTTCGCCGCGCAGGAAGACCTGGAATTGGTTGGTGTCGTGATAGTGCGGGGGCACGGTGGCCTGGGGCGGCTGCTCGACGTAATAGGCTTGCGGTTGGCCCATCGCGGAGTCCGGCGGGTTGGGATCGACGTTGGCCGGAAGCGCACCAAAGAACTGGGTGACGTAATAGTTCTCGTCACTGCCGGTTTCGGTGTAGCCGGGCACCATAAGGACTTGGCGGCGGGCAAAAGCTTCTTGTGTCGCGACGACATCGACCACGGGCACGCTCCCAATCTGTGAGCCCTAATTGTGGCGGCTGGGACGGGGTCCGTACAGGGGCAAATGAGGACGAGAAGCTAGGTGCCGACGCTGGGGACCGGCGGCGCGCCGTCGATCTCAAAAGCGCCGATTTGCTGGGCCATGGCGTCGATGGGGTCGTGCACCGACAGGGTACGAGCGTTGCGCCAGAACCGGTCGAGCCGATACTTGTTGTTTGTGGCGCGACCACCGGCGAGGCCGTGGACCTGGCCCGTGACATCGAGCGCGGTCGCAACGATCACGGTTTTGGCCCGCATCATCTGCACCGCGCAGGCGCCACGGTCGGCAGCCCCAATTTCGGCGTCCGCCACCATTTGGCTGGCATCGCGTTGCAACGCGTGGGCCGCGGCAAGAGCGGCGGAGGCGCGCCCGATGTGCAGCCGATTGACCGGATCGTCCGCGGCACGGTCGAGGGTCGGCAGATTGGGCCGAGCATGGTCGCGGACGAACGCAGCCATGGCGTCGAGCGCACCGAAACCCATGCCGAGAATGGTGGCGCCGATCAGGAGCTGAAAGAACGGGCCGATGACGCTGGCCGGGCCGGTGAGGCCGTCGGCGCCGGCGGCCATCGGGAAGAAAAAACGCGCCGGCACGAAGACGTTGTCGAAGGTGATGGTCCCGCTGCCGGTGGCGCGCTGGCCCATGTTATCCCAGTCGTTGTGGGGTTTGACGCCCTCGGCGTCGATGGGCACCAAGAGGTAGACCACGCCCTTGTCTTCGTCGCCGCGGATGCGCACCGGGGTAATGGTGTAAGTCGCGCCGGCGGTCCCGGTGTTGAACACTTTGACGCCGCTGAGGCGATAGCCGCCGTCGACCGGATCGGCGGTGACGTGATATTCGCCGCGGCGCGGCCCCGCTTCGGCGGCCGAGTTGGCAAGTCGTATGCCGTGGTTCAGCACGCCGTCGGCGATTTCTTCGCGAACCGCCTCGTCGACCTTGAGAGCCCCGCCGAAGATGAGCCGTGCGGCAACGAGGTGGATGCTCCAGATCTGCGCGGTGGCGCTTTCGCCGGCACTGAGTTCGGTCAGCAGGTCGGTGATCAACGGTAAGTCCGCCGCCAAGGCCTGGGCCGAGGCGATGCCGCCATACGCGGACGGAATGAGGAGCCGCGTCAGCCCGGCCTCGTGGATGCGCCGCAGATTATCGGCTGGGTCCTCGCCGGTGCGATCAATCTCGGCCGCGGTCTGGGTGAAGTCTAGGCGCAGTTGGTGCGCCGCCGCCGGCAAGGCGGCGCGAGCCGCGGCGTTGTCGTCTGTTGCCACTGGGTTTTCTCCTGCCATGCTGGGGTTTTAACACACATGGAGGCTTGTCATGGACGCCCAGCGCATTCACCTCGATCCCGATCCGTTCGATCAGTTCTACATCTCGCAAGGGTTTCGCATCGGCGATCTTATCCTGCTGTCGGGCCAGGTCGGAATCGGCGACGACGGCACCACCGTCGAGGGCGGCTTCGATGCGCAGGCCGATCAGGCGATGCGCAATATCCAACGCGCCCTTCAGGCCGCGGGCAGCGATGTCGACAAAATCGTCAAGGTGACGATCTACGTCACCGATATGCAGTATCGCGAGAACGTGTTTGCCTTACGGCAACGTTGGTTCAAGGTACCCTACCCCGCCGACACGTTTGTCCAGGTGGCCGCGCTGGGCCGCCCGGAACGGCTGATCGAGATCGATGCAACGGCATTGGTCGAGGGCCAACTGCGGCCTTAGTCGGGGCTGCAGGAAGCAAGAAGCCCGCGCCTTGGGCACCACGGGCCGAAGGTTTGGCCAAACCGGCCCAGAGGTGCGAGTATCTCGCAAATCGTGATCCATACTCGAACCCCAAATTAGCGCTTGAAGCCAATCGACGATTATTCTGGCGGCCGCCGGACGGCGGGCGACGCCGCCATTTTGTGGCGAATCATTAAGCTCGCCCTGAAAAACCGCACCCGCGTGACCATTGCCGTGGTCGCGACGCTGATCGCCGTCGTCCTGCAGTTGCTGATGCCCCGCCTATTGGGCGATGCGGTGGACGGCGCGTTGCTCTCGCTCGGCGAGGAGGCGGTCGATGCCGAAGCGGCCCGCGCCGCGCTATGGACGACCGCGGGACTTTTGTTCGTGGTTTCGGTCGCGCGCGGGGCGTTTACGCTGATCCACAACTACGGCGGCGAATCGATCGGCCACTTGGTGGGCTATCAGTTGCGGCTCGATTTCTACGCCAAGCTGCAAAAACTGAATTTCGCATTCCATGACAGCGTGCATACCGGCGACCTGGTCACACGGGGGCTGTTGGACATCGAAGGCGTCCGAATGTTTTTCAACATGGCCGTGCTGCGCTCGTTGCTGTTGGTCGTGATGGTGGCGGTCGGCGCGTGGTTGATGCTGTCCACCGATGTGGTGTTGGGCCTGTTGAGCCTGAGTTTCGTGCCGTTTGTCGCGTGGCGCTCGGCAACCATTCGGCTGCGGCTGCGCGGATTGTGGCTCAAGCTGCAGGAACACCTCGGCATATTGGGTCGGATCATGGACGAGAACCTGACTGGCATCCGCGTGGTCCGCGCCTTTGGGGCGGAAGATTACGAAATGACCAAGTACGACGGCACGGCCGTGCCGGCTCTGGGCATTTCGCGCGAACGGATCTCCGCCCGGTCGTCGGCAACCAGCGCCATGACCTTCGCTTTTTTCGTCGCGATGGGCCTGGTGCTGTGGGTCGGTGGTTTGCGTGTGCTCGACGGCACCATGACGGTGGGCACGCTGACGGAATTCCTCGCCTTCATGACCATTTTGCAGCAACCCGTGCGGATGATCGGCATGGTGGTGAACTCGTTCGCACGGGCCTCGACCTGCGGCGGGCGCTTGTTTGCCGTGCTCGACTCGGATGTGGTGATCAAGGATGCGCCGGGTGCGCAAGCCCTGGGACCGGGCGACGGCGCCATCGCCTTCGAACATGTGACTTTCGCTTATGAGACGACCCCGGAGGCGCCGGTGTTGCGCGACGTCTCGTTTTCCGTGGCGCGCGGCAAGACGCTCGGCATTGTCGGCCCCCCCGGCAGCGGCAAGTCGACGATCTCGCAGTTGCTACCGCGGCACTACGAACCGACAGAAGGCCGGATCACGATCAACGGCCAAGATATCCGCAGCGTAACCGCGGATTCGCTGCGCAAAGCGGTCTGCGTCGTAGCGCAAGACCCCTATCTTTTTACGTCTTCGATCGAGAACAACATTGCGTATGGGGACCCTTGGGCCGAGGAGCGCGACATCCGCGAGGCCGCGGGCGCCGCACAAATCGGGCCATTTATCGACAGTTTACCTGAGGGCTATGAAAGCCTTGTCGGCGAACGCGGGGTGTCGCTGTCGGGCGGACAAAAGCAACGCGTCGCTATCGCGCGGGCGGCGCTACTAGAGCCCACGGTGTTGGTGCTGGACGACTCCACCGCCGCGATCGACGCCGGCACCGAACGCGCGATACAACGCGAACTCAATGCCGATGCGGCGAACCGAACGACGATTATCGTTTCCCACCGCCTGAGCACCTTGAAGCACGCCGACGAGATCATTTTTCTCGAAGCCGGACATATTGTCGAACGCGGCACCCACGACGATCTGCTGGCGCAAAACGGCAAGTATGCGGCGCTGTATCGTCTGCAGACCACCGGCGAGGAAGGCCCAGCCCTTGAGGTAACGGAATGACGGCCCTGGATCCGACCCAAAACGGTGGGCGCAAATTGCGCGCGGTCGTCGGCTCGCAAATCAGCCGCGACGAGGAGATGTTCGGCGCGGCGTTCGACCGCCACGTGGTGCGGCGCTTCATGGGCTATGTGCGCCCCTACCGCGGCGCCATCGTGTTGGCCGTCATCGCGGTGCTGACGTTTACCGCGAGCCAACTGGCCATTCCCTTGATCATTCGCTGGTCGATCGACGAGGCACTGCTGTCCGAGGCACGGGGCGCCGATCTTTTGACCGTGACGGTTTGCGTGTTCTTTGCCGTGGTGCTGACCAATTACGCCGCAAATTGGCTGCAGGACTGGCTGGTCGGATGGACCGGCGAACGCGTGATCTTCGAATTGCGCCGCAGCATGTTCGCCCACCTGCAAAACGTCGCGCTGACGTTCATGGATCGCACCGAGGTGGGGCGCATGATGTCGCGCCT
>Ga0181579_10003034_pt1 | contig 13364 bp, 9 predicted proteins | sample 071ome_24_FD_132996 | JGI IMG/M metagenome (GOLD analysis project Ga0181579, IMG submission 132996) | Coastal salt marsh microbial communities from the Groves Creek Marsh, Skidaway Island, Georgia - 071402CT metaG (megahit assembly) | ecosystem: Environmental > Aquatic > Marine > Intertidal zone... | reverse complement strand
TCCAGCGGCTTGCGGCCGAACTCGCCGAGCGTCAGCAAGCCCAGGTTGACGGGGTCGTTGAGCGGGTGGTGTCGGTAGCGGGGGAGAGCTTCGACAGTCGGCTTCAGACGGGCACCGCCGAGCTCGAGCACCGCCGCCAGGCAATCGATGAACGGCTGGAGGGCGTCGTGAAGTCGCTCGCCGAAAAAGTCGAATCGGTCGACAAGCTTGTCGCTGAACGGGTCGGCGGCATGTCAGAGACGGTCGGCGAACGTGTCGGCGGCATGTCGAAGAGCCTGGGTCATCAGGTCACGACGATGAATGCGGAGCTCACCCAGCTGCGAGGTCTTGTCGGGCAACTTCAGAAGGAGCGGGCACAGCAACACGGCCAATTCGTCGAGTCGCTCGAGAACGCCACCCGCCAGCAGCAGCTCTTGGCCGAGACCACCCAGCACCTGCGCGAGGCCTTGGCCAGCCCCCAGGCACGCGGACAGTGGGGTGAGCGCATGGCTGAAGACGTGCTGCGTACCGCTGGCATGCGTGAGGGCATCAACTACCGCAAGCAGCGAGCGATCGAGGGCGGCACACGGCCTGACTTCACGTTTCTGCTGCCTGACGATCAGCACCTCCACATGGATGTGAAGTTCCCGGTTGCCAACTATCTGCGGTATCTCGAAGCGGCAACCGACGGTGAGGCCGTCGAGCTGCGCGACCGCTTCCTGCGCGATGTTCGTGATCGGGTCAAGGAGCTCCACGGCCGGGGGTATGCCGCAACTGACACGACCGTGGGTTACCTGCTGCTGTTCATTCCGAACGAGAGCGTCTATGGCTTCATTCACGAACATGACGCTTCCCTGCTCGATGATGCGCTCGGTAAGAAGGTCGTGCTGTGCTCGCCGACCACCCTGTTTGCGGTGCTCGGCGTGGTCCGTCAGGCGATGGACACCTTTGCGGTTGAACGCAAGACCGATGAGATCCTCGACGCCCTGGCGGGATTCGGTGAGCAGTGGAAGAAGTACTCCGAGCAGGTCGACAAGGTCGAAAAGCACCTGGGCACGCTCAGCAACAGTGTCCGGGACCTGACCGGGGCGAGGCGCAACCAGCTGGAGAAGCAACTCGACAAGATCGACACCATCCGTTCACGGTCTGTCGATGACGCGATCGGTGATGGGGCCGAGTCCATAGGCGACCGTGGCGATGGTTCCGTGCCGGAGCTGTCGGCTCCTGAGCACGACGCGCCGTTCCTGCGAGACGTAACCGACCGCAGCGCCAGTTAGGCGCCAGTACGCTCGGGGTTGTGAGCACCCCCGTTCTTGTCGCAGTCGCTTGGCCCTACGCCTCAGGGTCGCGGCACCTTGGTCACCTCGCCGGTGCCTATCTGCCGGCTGATGTCTTTGCCCGGCATCAGCGCATGGTGGGGAACGAGGTGCTGATGGTCAGCGGCTCCGACGTCCACGGCACGCCGATCACGGTGCGGGCCGATGCCGAGGGCGTCACTGCGCAGGACATCGTTGACCGATACCACGGCGAGTTCGTTCGTCAGTGGGACGAGATGGGTCTGCAGTGGGACCTCTACACGACAACGGGAACCCCACACCACGCTCGGGTCACGCAGGAAATGTTCCTGAAGCAGCTGGAACAGGGCCACATCGACAAGCGAACGTCTGACCAGTTCTTTGATCCCGAGGCCGAACGTTTCCTTCCCGACCGCTACATCGAGGGCACCTGCCCGCATTGCAGCTACGGCGAGGCGCGCGGCGACCAGTGTGATGAGTGCGGGCGCACCCTCGACGCCACCGATCTAATCGACCCGCGGTCGAAGATCACCGGCGCAACCCCGGAACTCCGTCCCACCGAACACTTTTACTTCCGCTACTCCGACTTCACCGACGAGGTCGGTGCGTTCCTCGCCGACAAGCAGGGATGGCGGCCCCACGTTCTCAACTTCGTAAAGAGCTGGATCCGCGAAGACGGGCTCCTCGACCGTGCCATCACCCGAGACCTCGACTGGGGGGTCGAACTGCCGGTCGACGACCTCGGGCCCGGCAAGCGCATCTATGTCTGGTACGACGCGGTCATCGGCTATCTGTCGGCGTCCCAGGAGTGGGCCCAGCGGCAAGGCGACGATGAGCGCTGGCGGCACTGGTGGTACAACCCCGATAGCCGCCACGTCTACTTCATCGGCAAAGACAACATCCCGTTCCACTGCCTGTTCTGGCCAGCCCAGCTGATGGGGTACGACGCGGAGATTCACCTGCCTGATGACGTCCCCGCCAACCAATACATCACCTTCAAGGGAGGCAAGGCTTCGGCCTCCCGAGGCGTCGGGCTCACGATCCAAGAGGGACTCGACCTGTTTCAGCCCGACGGCTTGCGGTACGCCCTTGCTGCCAGCTTTCCCGAGCAGGCCGACACCGACATCTCGGTCGAGGAAATCGCCCGCCGCATCAACGAGGAACTGGTCGCGACCTGGGGCAACTTGGTCAACCGGGTGCTGTCGATGGTCGCGAAGAACTTCGGAGAGCAACCTTCCGTCGCTGGACGAACGGCCGAGGACGACGACGTGCTGGCCGTTGTCGACGGCGCCTTGGTCACCGCAAGCGGCCAACTCGAACGAGTCGAACTCAAGGCGGCGCTGCGCACGGCGATGGACGCAGCCCAGGCCGTGAACGCCTACCTCAATGCAACCGAGCCCTGGAAGATCGCCAAGGAGGATCTCGATCGAGCTGGAGTCGTGCTCGGCACGGCGCTCGATGCCATCAACGGGGTTCGGGTTGCCTTCGCGCCCTATCTGCCCTTTAGCAGTGCCGCTCTCGATGACGTGCTTGGTCCGCCCGACGGGTGGCACCGCCAGCCGGTGCCGACCGGGACCCCGATCGCGAAGCCGACACCGCTGTTCACCAAGGTCGATCTCGAGACGCTCTTGGGCGACGACGCCTGACCCATGGCGTGGATCGACCAGCACTGTCACCTGTCGCCTGGAACCGACGGTGCCGAGCAGGTGGCGGCAGCTCGATCGGCGGGCGTCAGCCGGATGGTGACCGTCGGCTGTCATCTCGAGCAGTCGCAGCAGATGGCGGCGATTGCCCTCGCACACGATGGGGTCTACGCGACCGCTGGTGTGCACCCGCACGACGCCAGCCAAGGCGTCGACGGGATCGAGGAACTCCTTGATCTTCCTCAGGTCGTCGCAGTGGGGGAGGCTGGCCTCGACTACCACTACGACCATTCGCCTCGTGCCGCGCAACGTGACGTCTTTGCGGCCCAGATCCAGATGGCCAATCAGCGGTCGATACCTCTGGTGATCCACAGTCGACGTGCATGGGACGAGACGTTTGAGATCCTCGACCGAGAGGGCACGCCGGCAAAAACGGTGTTCCATTGCTTCACCGGTGGGCCCGACGAAGCACGGGAATGTCTCGATCGCGGCACGCTCGTGTCCTTTTCCGGCATCATCACGTTCCCGAGCGGACAGGACCTTCGCGACGCAGCAGCGATCACCCCGCTCGACCGACTGCTTGTCGAGACCGACTCGCCCTACCTCGCTCCTGTCCCGAACCGGGGCAAGACCAATCAGCCGGGATGGGTTCCGTTCGTGGGTCAGGCGGTCGCCGAGGCCAAGGGCGTCTCGGTTGCGGACGTCGAGGCGACGACCTGGGCGACCGCTGAACGCTTCTATGACCTGGACGCTGTGGACGAACTACTTGGCGCCCGCGACGGCTGATCTCGCCCACTAGCCACCCGCCCCGCCGACCCGTCCAACATTGCATTTGTGTTACAGGGCCCATACCGTTTTGGGATGCCCGAGGTCGCTCCAGAACGGAGCCTGCGCACAACGCATCCGCTCTGGGTTCGGCTCATAGCCGTCGTGCTCGTAGCACTCGGCGCAGCCGGGCCCGCTGCGGCGCGATCGCAGGCCAACGGTGATGTCGTCAATGTGGAGCGGTTGAGCGCACGTGCCGCGGCCTGGTCAGCCGCCCACCTCACACATCAGCAAGCGGCAGTGGAGCGAGCGATTGCTCTGGGCGAAGCGGCGTCAGCTGCCGAGGCCGCCGCCGAAGAAGCCGAACGGCGGGCGGTGATTGAGGCTGCTGCGGTTGCCGCCACCTCGGTGCCGCCAACGACGATGCCTGCGCCGAGTACGACGAGCACGACGACCACAACAACAACGACCACCACAGCAGCACCTCCCGCAGACGACGAAGCTGACACCCAGCCGGCTTCGCCCGATTCCACAACGACAACAACGAGCACCACCGCACCCACATCGGGACCAACCCCCGAACAGTGGGAGGCGCTTCGTCAGTGTGAGTCCGGAGGCCGCTACGACGCGCTGAGTCCCGGCGGCCGCTACCGAGGTGCGTACCAGTTCTCACAGTCGACGTGGGACTGGGTCGCCAGTTGGGCCAACTCGAGCCTGGTCGGCGTTGACCCCGCCGCCGCATCGGTCGCAGACCAGGACGCCCAAGCCCAAGCCCTCTTCGACCGGCAGGGGGCCGGCCCGTGGCCGCACTGCGGCACGTACCTGTCGTGACCCACGCCCCATGACCCATTCCCCGACCGAACTGCGAGCCCTGCTCGACCGTCATGGCCTGGCGGCTCGGCGAGCCCTCGGACAGAACTTCGTGGTGGACCCCAACACGGTGCGTCGGATCGCGGAACTTAGTGGAGCGGGCCCCGGAGACCCGGTCGTGGAGATCGGGCCCGGACTCGGTTCGCTTACCCTCGCACTCCTCGAGGTGGGTGCCTCGGTGACGGCGGTGGAGATGGACAACGAACTCGTGCCGATCCTGCAAGAGGTCGTGGCTGGCCGGGATGTGTCCATCGTTGAGGCGGACGCCCAGCACGTGGATTGGGACGATGTGTTGTCCGCGCACCCATCATGGAAACTCGTCGCGAACCTGCCCTACAACGTGGCAACGCCGCTCGTGCTCGACCTTCTCCGCGACGTGCCCCAGATCACCGAGATGCTCGTCATGGTGCAACTCGAGGTCGCCGAACGGCTCGCGGCAACCGCCCCCGACCCTGCTATCGGCATTCCGTCTGTGCTCGTTGCGTACCACGGCACTGCGTCGATCGCCGCTCGAGTTCCCCCAACGGTGTTTCACCCGCGGCCACGGGTCGACAGCGCCGTGGTGCGAATCGTCCGTCATGCCACGCCACCGATCACCGCACCACTGGATCGTCTCGAGTCGCTCGTCCGAGCCGGCTATGGGCAGCGCCGGAAAATGATCCGCAAGTCGCTCGCCGGCCTCCTCAGCAGCGAACAGATCGAGCGCGCAGGAGTCGACCCGCAGGCGCGACCCGAAACCCTTGATCTTGACGGGTGGGGTCGGCTCGCCCTCATCAACTGATTCACACCAAAGCCGGCCCCCCGGAGCCTTCCCGAGCCCCTTACTTGCCGCTTGTTCGAGCGGTGTCCCACTGAGCGGCCATGAGGGCGAACAGTTCAGCCATCGGGGTTTGGGTCGAGCGGCCCGAGAACTCCCGGAAGCACGTATCGAGCAGTGTCACGATTCGTTCCGGTTCGCCCCAGTCAGCCCACCGATCCAACGAGATCGTTGCCGCTGCAGTCGCCAGATCCATCCCCGCCTCGAAACACTCCCGCGCTTGCCCATGGCAGTACTCGTAGTACGCCCGAATCTCGCGCACACCGGCAAGATCAGTGACCGGCCCGTGGCCGGGCACGATCACCTCAGGCGCCCACGCGTCAATGACATCCAAAGCCGACAGCAGGTCCGGAATCGTCCCCGCCCACAGGATCGGATGGCCCTCCACAAACAGGATGTCGCCGGAGTACACCACTGATCGGTCCGGCACGTGCACGAGAACATCACCGCCGGTGTGGGCAGGACCGACCTCGACCAACTCAACCACGGTGCTCCCAACGGTTCGCTGGGCGGCGCCGGTGAACGTCGCCGACGGCTCAGGACGGTTCACTCCGGCAAAGTCGAACGACCCGAAACAGTGTGCGAAGAAATCGCCGACAACCCCCATCGCGGGCGCGGCCTCCAACAACCCAACCATCATCGCCGGGCTCTCGTTCGCCATTTCCTCGGCCGCAACCTCCGAGCACAGAATCTCAGCGCCGATGACGAGTTCGTTTCCGTTGCAGTGGTCGCCGTTGCTATGCGTGTTGACGAGCGTCGAGATCGTCACGCCGGGCAGCGCCGCGGCGAAGCCGTCAAGCATTGCCCGTGTGAGCGGTAGGTCGTACAGCGTGTCGACGAGCAGAGCATCGTTCCCATCGACAATTAAGCCAGCATTCGACCAGCCCCATCCACCATCGGGCTGAAGCCACGCGTAGCTGTCGTCGCCGACATCAATCAGCCCGGGTTCGAACGGATGAGTACCGAGGCCCATGCCCGCGACCGTAGTCTGCGTCGGTGGACACCTTCCCAGCCGTCACCGTGAACGCGCCAGCCAAGCTCACGCTCTCACTGCGCGTGACTGGACTCCGTGACGATGGGTACCACCTGATCGATGCCGAAATGGTCTCCCTCGATTTCCACGACCGCCTCGACCTCGTCCCTGGTGACGCTCTGCGTGTCGTCGGGCCCGCCGCCACCGAGAGCCTGGGTCGGCCAGACGACAACCTTGTCCGCCGCGCGCTGGCGCTTGTTGGCCGGACCGCTGATGTCACCCTCCACAAGGAGATCCCGGCCGGTGCGGGGCTGGGGGGCGGCTCGTCCGATGCTGCTGCGATCCTGCGATGGGCTGGCTTCACCGATCTCGACGCTGCGGCTCAACTCGGTGCCGACGTCGCGTACTGCGTCGTCGGTGGGCGGGCCAGGGTGCAAGGGATTGGCGAGATTGTCGACCCGCTGCCGTTCCAGCCGCTCGCCCTCACGCTTGTCACCCCGCCGGTGTTCTGCTCGACCCCAGCGGTGTACCGAGCCTGGGACGAACTGGGAGGGCCGGAGGGCGACCACGGCAACGATCTCGAACCCGCAGCACTCGTTGTTGCCCCTGACCTGGCGCGTTGGCGCGACGAACTGGCCGATGCGACTGGGCAACGACCCCGGCTCGCGGGGAGCGGAAGCACCTGGTTTGTCGAGGGAGTGTTCCCCGATGCCGGACGAGTGGTCAGGACGGTGCCCGCCACCGAGGCGCGCTAGGGCACGCCTAGCGTTTGATCAGCTACCAGCTCGGGCGGCGGAGGCCTGGACCCGAACGAACGAGTGGCGCAGAGGCACCAACCGTTACTTCCGCTGGTGACGCGTCCTCCGCAGCATCTTCTTGTGCTTCTTCTTGCGCATGCGCTTGCGGCGCTTCTTGATCAGTGAACCCACGGCAGGCGACGCTACCGGCTTGTTGACGGTGTGCCACGCGCTGCGCTCGACAGTCGCTAGCGTAAGCGCCTCGGTGGCCCGTAGTTCAACTGGTTAGAACGTCGGACTTTGACTCCGGATGTTGCAGGTTCGAGTCCTGCCGGGCCAGCTCAGATTGCCTCTTCAGCCCTTTGGCATCCGCATCTCGCCAGTCGGTTGTCAGATCCGGCACCTGGCCATGCCAGGACGCCAATCGCGCGAGTAGGGTGCGGACGAGCGACGTCCCGGGGGCTGAGTCGAAGATGCAATTGCTCAACCACAAGAAACTGCACATTGTCGCGGGCCGAGCCACACAGGAGCTCGCCAGCGAAATTTGCAACGAGCTCGACGTTGGGCTTGGAACGCCGAACATCGCCGAGTTCGCGAACGGCGAGATCCACGTGAAGTACGGAGAGTCGATACGTGGCTCCGACGTCTTCATCGTGCAGACCCACACCGGGTGGGAAGGCCGCTCCATCAACGACTCGGTCATGGAGCACCTCATCATGGTGGATGCTGCCAAGCGCGCGTCGGCCAAACGCATCACCGCAGTGGCGCCCTTCTACGGCTACAGCCGCCAGGATCGCAAGGCGTCGGGCCGAGAGCCCATCACCGCTCGGTTGATCGCCGATCTGTTCCATGCGGCCGGTGCCGACCGGCTCATCTCGGTCGACCTGCACAGCGGTCAGATCCAGGGGTTCTTCGACGGCCCCGTCGACCACCTCACGGCGATGCCGGTGCTGATCGATTATCTGGCCGATCTCAAGGGTGACGAGGACATGGTGATCGTCTCGCCCGACGCGGGTCGGATGAAGGTCGCGGAGCGTTACACCAACCTGCTCGATGCCGACCTTGCGTACGTCCACAAGCGTCGGTCGACGACCGAAAAGAACACGGTCGAAGCCAAGGAAATCGTCGGTGACGTTGCCGGTCGCTGCTGTGTCCTGATCGATGACATGATCGACACGGGCGGCACGATCTGTGCCGCGGCCGAGCTGCTCCACGAGTACAACGCGGCACGGATCATCATCGCCACCACGCACGGTGTGTTCTCGGGGCCGGCGATCGATCGGTTGAAAAACGCCCCAGTCGAGACAGTGCTCATCACCGACACCCTCCCGCTACCGAGCGAGAAGCAGGCCGACAAGATCACGGTGTTGTCGGTGGCCCCCATCATCGCCCAGGCCATCGCCGCCGTGTTCGAGGACACCTCGGTCAGTGAAATCTTCCAGGGCAACCATCTTGCGTGAGCAGCCCTTCGGCCTTGCGTGAGCAGCCATTCGGCTGAACCTGCTCAGGGATTTTCTCGACGCTGAACCTGGCCGTTCAGCCCGCTCCTCGGCTTGGTGGGAGTCGTACCCCGGAGCGCTACCCTTGACCCTCGGCCCGCATCCGGGCCCTGTTCGTTTTGCCCGTGCCCGTTCTGGAGCCGAATTCTCATGTCTGACCTGCTGTTGAGCGCCGAAACCGGGCGCAAGGAAGGCACCCGCCCGTCCCGTCGCCTGCGTCGTGAGGGCAAGGTCCCTGCCGTTGTCTACGGCCTTGGCGGTGACCCTGTTGCCGTGTCGGTCGACTGGCCAGAACTGCGCCGTTGTCTCACGACGGACGCCGGGCTCAACGCGCTCATCACGCTCGATATTGACGGGGCGAACCACCTGTCGGTGGTCAAGGACATTCAGCGGCACCCGACCCGTCGAGACGTTCTCCATGTCGACTTCCTGCGCGTCACCGAAGATCAGCAGATCGAGGTCAACGTTCCGCTCGTGCTCGTTGGCGAGGCTCGCAACGTCACGATGTACGACGGCATGGTCGATCAGTCGATGTACGAGATGACGATCTCGGCGAAGCCGACCGCTGTTCCCCAGCAAATCGAGATCAACATCGAGGCCCTCGAATTGGGCGAGACCATCAAGGTCGGGGACGTCGAACTGCCAGAAGGCGCCGAGCCCGCAATGAGCCCGGATGAGACCGTAGCCATCGCCCTCATCACCCGTTCAACTCGTGAAGCGATTCGCCGGGCCGAGCAGGGCGAAGCCGCTGACGGCGCCGAAGCTGAGGCGGGTGCCGACGCCGACGCCGACGCCGACGCCGACGCCGGCGGCGACGAGGACTGAGCCCCGGGCTGACCGGCGATGGTCCGGCGGTCCGACAGCGAACGATCCGGAACGCCGGCCGACCTTCTCGTGGTCGGCCTCGGTAACCCCGGTGACGACTACGCCCAAACGCGTCACAACGCCGGCTTCTGGGTCGTCGACGAGCTCGTTCGGCGTCACGGTGGCAAGCTCCGCCGCGGGCGACGGGATCACGCCGAGACCGACGTGCTGCGAATCGGTGATCGTCGTGTCGTCGTCGCCCAGCCAACGACGTTCTACAACGAGGCCGGGCGCGCCGTCGGAGCACTGACCAAGAAGTACCGCATCAGCGAGTACAGCCGGCTGGTCATGGTGCACGATGAGCTTGATCTTCCGGTCGGGCGCATGAAGCTGAAGTTCGGTGGGGGACTGGCGGGCAACAACGGTCTCAAGTCGGTTCGTGCCCATCTCCACAGCGAAGACTTCGCTCGTCTTCGGATTGGCGTCGGAAAGCCTGCACCCGGCACCGTCACCGGTCGCGACTGGGTGCTGAAGCGGCCTGCTCGGGCCGAACGGCCAACGCTCGAATCGATCGTCGCCGACGCCGCCGATGCGCTGGAGTATCTCGCTGCCGCTGACATCGAGTCGGCCATGAACCGCTACAACCGGACCTGAGCGAACACGGTCCCGTCCTATGAGCGATCCACGCCCAACCCCTACACCTCTCGGCGATCTGCTCGACCTGCTCAGTGAAGAGCCGTCGATCGATGCAGCCCTCGGGCGCCGCGACCCGGTCCTCGCTGTCGCTGATCCGGGGCGAGCACTCGTCATCGCCGGTCTCGTTGCGGCATCGGACCGGCGCCCGGTGCTCGTTGGCACACCGACGCAGGCCGAGGCCGAGCGTCTCGCTGCCGACGCCGCTGCTGTCCTCGGGGCGGATCGGGTCCTCCACTTTCCGGCATGGGAGACACTTCCGTTCGAGCGGGTATCGCCCGGTGTCGAGACCATGGGTCAGCGACTCGAGGTGCTGCACCGCCTTCGCAGCGCTCGGCCACCGTCGTTGGTTGTCGCCTCGGCCCGGGCGTTGATCCAGCGCATCGATCCCGAAGCCGGTCGTCCCCCAATCGTGGTGAAGCCAGGTGATCAGATCGACCCGGTCGAGTTGGTCGAGGAACTCGTCATGCTCGGCTACCGCCGAGAGGGGCAGGTCGAGCATCGAGGTGAGGTCGCCGTGCGCGGGTCGATCGTCGACGTCTATCCGAGCACCGCTGATGCTCCGATCCGGATCGACCTGTGGGGTGACGAAGTTGATCGTTTGACCGAGTTCGCCGTTGCCGATCAGCGCTCCACGGTTGCCGTCGGGTCGGCGCGCATTTTCCCGTGTCGAGAATTTCGACCGACCGAGAGTCGGCAGGCTCGGGCCGCGGCGCTCGTTGGTGAAGAGCCGTGGGGCCGTGAGCATTGGGACCGTTTTGCCGACGGTGTGCTCTTCGACGGCATGGAGTCGTGGCTGCCCTGGCTGGCCGAGGGAGAACACCTCGTCACCGACCTGATCGGTGCCGACGGGCTCATTGCGTTCATCGAGCCTCGCCGGGTTCGTGATCGTGCCGCAGAGATCATTGCGGAGGAAGCCGACCTGGCATCTTCCCTTGCCCGGACATGGGATGTCGCGGCCGATGATGTGCATCGGCTTCATCTCGACTTCGACCGTCTCCTCGCGTCGACGGAGGCACCGTCGTGGTCGATCCTTTCCACGCCCGACAAGCCGAGTACTCCCGTTGTGGCGGCGTCGGGATGGGAGCCGGTCGTTGGTGATCTCACACCGACGATCACCCAGATTCGAAACCTTCTCGCCGAGGGGTACCGGGTCGTTGTCGCCGCCGACGGTGACGCGAGCGCAAACCGGTTGTCGACCTTGCTGGCCGAGCACGATGTTGTGATGCCCGTCCGGGAGGTCTCGTCCCGGGTCGGGGAGACCCCGCCCGCTGGCAGCATCGTGGTCGCCCCCATCGAGCGGGGCGCAGTGCTGGCCGATCTCAAGCTCGCTGTGATTGCAGAATCGGATCTGACCGGCCGCCGCCGCACCCACCGTCAGGCGCGACGACGCAAGCGCGACACGCAGCGGTTCTTCGAGGACCTGCGCGAGGGCAGCTTTGTTGTGCACCATCAGCACGGCGTGGCCCGCTTCGGGGGCATGGTCACTCGGGCTATCGGTGGCAATGAACGTGACTACCTCCTGCTCGAGTACCGCGGTGGCGACAAGCTGTATGTGCCATCCGACCAGATCGAATCGGTTCGTCACTACACCGGAGGCGACACCCCGACCCTGTCGAAGATGGGCGGCTCCGACTGGAACCAGACGAAAGCGAAGGTCCGGTCGGCTGTCCAGGAGATCGCTCAGGAATTGGTGGTGCTCTATCAGAAACGGGTGACGAGTCTCGGCCACCCGTTCGCACCGGACACCCCATGGCAGGGTGAATTCGAGGCGTCGTTCCCCTTCCAAGAGACCACCGATCAACTCAACGCGATCATCGACGTCAAGAACGACATGGAGCTTGAATCGCCCATGGACCGACTCGTCGTCGGCGATGTCGGCTTCGGGAAGACCGAGGTGGCGATGCGGGCGGCGTTCAAGGCCGTGCAGGATGGCAGGCAGGTTGCGGTGCTGGTGCCGACGACCCTGCTTGCGCAGCAGCACTTCACGACCTTTACCGAACGGATGGCTCCGTATCCCATTCGGGTCGAGGTGTTGAGTCGGTTCCTGACTGCCAAGCAAGCCAGGGCGGTCACCGATGGGCTCAAGGATGGTGAGGTCGACCTGGTGATCGGCACCCATCGATTGCTTGGCGGCGATATCGGCTTCAAGAACCTTGGCCTCTTGATCGTGGACGAAGAGCAGCGCTTCGGCGTTAGCCACAAGGAGCAGATCAAGGAACTCCGCACCGATGTCGACGTGCTCACCCTGACCGCAACGCCAATTCCTCGAACGATGGAGATGAGCCTCACCGGGATCCGAGACATGTCCCTGCTCAATACGCCGCCAGCGGACCGCCAGCCGATCCTCACCTATGTCGGCGAGTACGAGGAGCGGGCGGTGGCGGAGGCGATCCGGCGCGAACTCCTCCGAGAGGGACAGGTCTTCTTTGTGCACAACCGCGTGCGCGACATCGACCATGTCGCGGAACGGTTGCGAGACCTTGTGCCGGAGGCTCGGGTCGCGGTGGCGCACGGTCAGATGGACGAAGGCACCCTCGAACGGGTCGTCATCGACTTCTGGGAGGGCAACTACGACGTTCTGGTGTGCACCACCATCATCGAGTCCGGCATCGACATGCCGACGGTCAACACCCTTGTTGTGGATCGTGCCGACCTGCTCGGATTGGGTCAGCTCCACCAGTTGCGCGGGCGTGTCGGTCGGGCCGGTCAGCGGGCGTATGCGTACCTGTTCCACCCCGTGGATCGTGTTCTGTCCGAGGAGGCCTACGAACGGCTCAAGACGATCGGTGAAGCAACTGAGCTTGGCTCCGGATTCCGAATCGCCATGCGCGATCTGGAGATCCGCGGTGCCGGCAACCTTCTCGGCACCGGGCAGTCGGGTCACATCGCCGCGGTCGGGTACGACCTCTACTGCCAGATGGTCACCGAAGCGGTGGGAGAACTGAAAGGTGAGAAGCCGAAGGATCCGATCGAGATTGCGATCGAAGTGCCAGGTGATGCCCACCTGCCCGACGACTATGTCCTCAAGGAGACCAATCGACTCGAGGCGTATCGTCGGCTTGCGTCGATCGAGTCCTTAGAGGCGCTCGATGATGTGCGGAGCGAATGGCTCGACCGGTTCGGTCCCATCCCGAAGCCGGCCGAGGCGCTCCTGCAGGTTGGTCGGCTTCGGGTCGAGTGTGTTCGCACCGGGGTGCGTGAGATCACGGTCACCAAGGGTCCCGGTTTCGGTGGACCCGACTGGGTTGCCCGGCTCTCGCCGGTCCATTTGCCTGACAGCAAGCAG
>Ga0181579_10003031_pt1 | contig 13367 bp, 12 predicted proteins | sample 071ome_24_FD_132996 | JGI IMG/M metagenome (GOLD analysis project Ga0181579, IMG submission 132996) | Coastal salt marsh microbial communities from the Groves Creek Marsh, Skidaway Island, Georgia - 071402CT metaG (megahit assembly) | ecosystem: Environmental > Aquatic > Marine > Intertidal... | reverse complement strand
CTCGCCATTGGTGTGTGTGGTGGACAGCGCTCAGGGCGGCGGCGCAGCGATCGCCGCGGCGCGGTCTGCAGCGCGCTGGCGCGAGCAGGGCCTCGGCACTTTACATACTGGCTGCGACCCCATGGGCCGCATCACAGTCAACGTCACGCTGCCGGGTGAGACAGCGCCCGCCGTGTTTGGCCGACTGGACGATTGGCCGTTACTGCCGGCGTCTGTGAGCGCCATGGAAATTCACTCTCTGGCCGGATTTACCCAACCCCACGCTGTTGCGGCATGGTTGATCCGGGCCATGGCACAGATCCAAGACAACAGCGTTCAAGACAAGACAGTGTTGGAAGATGGGGCAAAGATGCCGGTGGCAGATGCAGCAGCCGACAATCCGTCGTCCGTCACGGTGCACTGGCACGATCATTATCTGATGTGTCCCACCCGCCACTTGCTCAATGCAGAGAGCCGTTATTGTGGCGTCCCCGACCCCAGCGTCTGTGCCCGTTGCCTACCCAATAACGCTCACTGTCTCGACGCGCCGCTGCGCTCGATAGACATTCTGGCCTGGCGAGATCAGTGGGGGCAGGTGTTGGCAGGCGCCTCTTCGATACGGGTGTTCTCGCCATCGAGTCGGGAATTGCTGCGCCGCGTGTGGCCCGAGTTCGATAGCAAGGTGGTGCTGACTCCCCACAGCACTTCACACATTCCGCGGAGTGATCTGTCGCCCGCGCCTGAATCCCCTCTGCATATCGGCGTCGTAGGGCGCATTGCGCCACACAAAGGGGCGACGCAGGTGGCAAGGCTTGCAAGGCATATCGCGGAGACTGGGGCGAACGCCCGAATTACGGTGTTTGGCACACTGGAGGAACCCGCACCCGCTTCCGTGGTCTCACAAACCGGCGTCTATTCAGCTGAAGCCTTGCCCGCCTTATGTGCCGAGCAGGGCGTGAATGTATTTTGGTTTCCTTCGATTTGGCCGGAGTCCTTCAGTTTTGTGGTGCACGAGATGAAAGCGATGGGGTTGCCCGTGCTCGCGTATGATGTCGGTGCGCAGGCAGACACGCTGGTTGATGAAGATCGGCATCGAGTGGTGTCTTTGGATACGAGCCCCGAAGATATTTTGGCAACGTTGACTGACATGAGGAGTGCTCCTTGAAGAGGCCGTTCCATGAGGACGAGAAATATCCGGCGAGTCTTGCGCAACCGTTGCGTTCGCTCTCGGATTGGGCGCCTCTATCAGGGTGTCTTGCCTCTATGTGTCAAGGATCATGCCATCGTTTGTTGTCCACGCTTTGTGTAATCGCGATGAGTCGGATGCCACGCATTCGCTCACGCGTGACCCGCTAAGAGCGCGCCCATATGTCTCGGATTCATGTCTTTACCAGCGCGGCGGGGAATTACCTGCCGAAAGTAAAGGTCCTGTTCGACAGCCTCGCCGAGCATCACCCCGATTGGCAGCGCCATTTGCTGCTAGTGGAAGATTGGCCCGAGTCTGAGGTTGCCACTGTGGCCCTCGAGGCCGAGATTCATCAGCCACGGGACCTAGACATACCGGACTGGCGACCCTGGGCGTTTTGCCATTCGATGGTTGAGCTGTGTACGGCGGTGAAGCCCTTCATGCTGAAGCAGCTTCTTGAGCGGGAAGATTGTGATGCGGTCGTGTATCTGGATCCCGATATCCGTGTTTTCTCGGCGGTGGAGGAGGTGGTCGATGGCCTCGCGAGTCACAGCATCTTGTTAACGCCTCACCTTATCGCTCCCGAGATTTCTGTAGAGGGAGTGATGGGTAATGAGCTGACCAGCCTTCGTTTCGGAACCTACAACCTGGGATTCATCGCGGTCAGTGCATCTGAGGTGGGGCAGTCTTTCGCTGCGTGGTGGGCTGATCGCTGCTATCGGTTCTGCCGTGACAATCCCGAGCAGGGTCTTTTCACCGATCAACGCTGGATAGATCTGGCTCCCGGTTTATTCCCCGGTCTAGGCGTCCTGCGCCATCCCCGTCTAAATGTGGCGGCCTGGAACTGGAACCATCGTCGGCTCACTCATGAAAACGGGATCTTTGCGGTGTCGGGTGAACCGATGGGGTTCTATCATTTCACAGCATTCGATTCGGGTGATCATCAGTTAATGCTGGAAAAATACCCTGTGCAGAGGCCTGTCATTGAGGAATTGATGAATTCTTACCGGGAAGCATTGTCCGAGGCTGACCGTCTCTTCAGTGATACTGGCTGGAGTTTCGAGTTTTTCAGCGACGGAACACCGGTGTCGGGTGCCTGTCGGCGTAGCTTTCGTGATAATCCGGGTTTGCAAGAGGCCTATCCGGATCCTTGGCATTGCAGTGAGGCGCTGTTGGCGACAACGCCAACCTCGCAAGGTGAGGGCAGCGTCAGTTTGGGCTACGTTGGTGCAGAGCCGGCTTTGGACGGGAGCAAGTTGATCCAGCTGGCTATGTCGGCGGCGAAGAGCCCTAAACTGGCGGCTGATATGGCCCGTGCGGCGGGTCGAATAGTGAAAACCGAAGGTTGGTATGGGATACGCCGACGGTTGATCAAGGAGCGCAAGTCATAAAGATGACCGCAGCAACGGAAATAAAGGCAGACTCTGAGCAACTCGTGCCTGCAGCACCCATGCTGGGGCAAATGTTGGTCGCTGCAGGAAAGCTCTCCGAGCGCGATTTGGAGCGTGCATTGGTCGCACAGCGAGAAATGGGAGGGCTGCTGGGAGAAGTGTTGGTGCGGCTAGGGCTGGTGGCCGAGATGGATGTTGTCACCGCGCTATGTGAGCAGCTTAGCCTCACATTTGTGCCGAAGGAGGCCTACCCCGAGGAGCCTGTGACGGTGGAGTCCTTACAGGAGCATTTTCTGCTGGGTAACCAAATTGTGCCAATCTCGGCAGACGAACACAGTATTACGCTGGCCTCAGTCAAGCCGCAGGATCCGTTTATCGCCAAGGCGCTGGCTTTGGGTACCGGCATGAAGATTGAGTTGAAGCTGGGATTGGCTTCAGACATCGATGCTGCGTTAGAGCGTTATACCCAGTCAGATGAGGATGAGCTCGAGGGCGGCTTTGGTGCCTTCGACGCCTCGGACGACGAGTTTGTTGAGCACCTGAGAGACCTCGCCAGTGAGGCACCCGTTATTCAGCGCGTCAATCAGATCATCCAGCGTTCCCTCGACATCGAAGCCTCTGATATCCATCTCGAGTACTTTGATGATGGGTTGAGGCTGCGCTATCGCATCGACGGCGTGCTGCAGGAAGCCAGTCAGGTCGTGGACGACAGCTTGTCAGCAGCGATCATTTCGCGCATCAAGCTGTTGGCCAATTTGAATATTGCAGAACGTCGATTACCTCAGGACGGGCGCATCATGATGCGGGTTAAGGGTCACGAACTCGACCTGCGCGTATCGACCTTGCCCACGGTGCATGGCGAGGGAATCGTGATGCGCGTGCTTGACCGACAAAGTATCCGCTTGGATCTCGCGGATATGGGGTTCAGTGACGATACCTATGACTACTATACGGAGCTCCTAAAAAGGCCCCATGGCATTTTGCTACTGACGGGCCCGACTGGCTCTGGCAAGACAACGACGCTGTATGCGTCTCTCTCCAACATGGATTCGGATTCGCTCAAAGTGATTACGGTTGAGGACCCGGTCGAATATCAGCTTCATGGTATTAACCAAATCCCGGTCCACAGCCAGATCGGTTTGACCTTTGCTAGGGCGCTGCGGTCGATTCTGCGACAGGACCCGGACATCATCATGATCGGCGAGATGCGCGATACCGAAACCGCGCAGATCGCGGTGCAATCAGCGCTCACCGGACACCTGGTGCTTTCCACGCTGCACACCAACACCGCCGCGGGCGCGATTACGCGACTGGAGGACATGGGTGTTGAGCGCTTTCTGATTACGGCGGCGGTGAATGGCGTCTTATCCCAGAGGTTGATTCGAAAGCTGTGTGGTGAGTGCAAAAGACCCGTTAAGGCGTCTGTGGAGATGCTGGCTTCTTCGGGGCTTCAACCTTTTATGCCAGAGGGGTCCACAGAGATTTTTGAGGCAACGGGTTGCCCCGCGTGTAAGCAAACGGGTTATCGGGGGCGAATGGCCATCCATGAGTTGTTTGTGCTTGACCCCAGTGCGCAAAGGGTGGTGTTGGATGGTGCGGATGCCCATCAGCTCCGTGAACATGCGCGATCACGAGGTATGCGCACGCTGTACGAGGATGGTTTGCGAAAAGTCGCACTCGGCTTAAGTTCCATGGATGAGGTGCTGCGGGTTACCCAAGACCAGAGCGATGACATGCTTGAGGCGGCGGACGCGAGCTGAATCCAGCTCGAGTCTCTTTGGATACTGAGTTATGCCAGCGTTTAAATACCGAGCTGTTGGTCGAAGCGGAGCCGTTGACACCGGTGTGATTACTGCAGTGGACCTCACCGCTGCACAACTGCAGTTGCGCGCTAAGAAATTGACACCGCTCTCTTTAACGCCCGCCGCAGCGCAAAAAGCCACAGGGGCATCCGCGGCTTTAGCCGACGCAAATGTGGTGGATCCAAAACAGCTGACTGGCATGCTGGATAAGATCTCTTCAGCGCCGCGTAGTAAGCGTGTCAAAAAACGTATCGAGCGCGACGATGTACTGCGCTTTACCAATGAGTTGGCGGTGTTGCTGAAGGCTGGGTTGCCTCTTGACCGCGCAATGCGCGTGCAAATTGATTCTGCCCCGCCGGGGCCACAGCAAGACCTGTTGAGCGATCTTTTGGAGCAGTTGAAGGGCGGTAAATCCCTCAGTGCCGGTTTAGATAAGCGTCCAGATGTATTCAGTCACTTCTATATCAATATGGTCCGATCTGGCGAGGCCAGCGGCCATCTAGCCGATGTGTTGGCTGAGTTGGCAGCCTATCTTGAGCGAGCCAAGACGGTTCGCGCCTCGGTTGTATCGGCGTTGATCTATCCGGCTATTCTGGCCTCGGTAGCCGTACTTTCTGTCTTTATTATGCTCGGTTACGTCGTGCCCGAATTCGAGGCCCTGTTTGAAGATATGGGTGACGCATTGCCGCTTCTGACCCAACTCATCGTGGGTTTGGGAGATGTGGTCTCTGCTTACGGGGTGGTGTTATTGCTACTTGGCGCCGCAGTGGCGTGGTGGATGCGCCGCTGGTTGCAGGGCGCTGCCGGCAGGGCCTGGCTCGACCTCAAAGCCCTGAGCGTGCCAATGGTGGGAGCGATCACACTGAAATACGAAGTGGCTAGATTCTCGCGAACGATGGGCACATTGTTGAACAATGGCGTCGCCATGCTGCGAGCCACTGAGATTGCCGTTGGTACGGTCGGGAATAGCCTAGTGCAGGCCTCGCTCGCGGAGTTGCCGATGGTGATCAAGCGAGGCGGCAAACTGTCCCAGGCGCTTGATCCACGCGTATTTTCACCCGTGGCGCTGCAGATGGTGAGAGTGGGTGAAGAGTCCGGGAGCCTCGACACCATGTTGCTTGAATTGGCGCAGGTTTATGAGTCAGAGGTTGAGGACGAGGTGAAGCGCGCGCTGACGCTATTGGAGCCGGCGCTGATTCTCGGTATGGGTGGGATCATTGCGATTATCATCATGGGGATCCTGATGGGGATTTTGTCTGTGAATACGCTGGTGGTGTGATAGCCCAACGAATTGAGTGGTAGGAGGAGAAGCATGTTGGACCGAAAAAGAAGCACGATTAGCGGCTTCACGCTGGTTGAATTGTTGGTTGTGTTGGCCATTCTGGGTATGTTGGCGGCGCTGGTGGGCCCGCAGGTGCTGAACCAGCTGGGTGGAGCGAAGTCCAAATCTGCGGCGATTCAGATTCGAGATTTTGAGCAGGCGCTAGAACTCTACAAGCTAGACGTAGGTCGCTTTCCCAGCTCGAATGAGGGGCTCAATGCTTTGGTTCGTCAGCCCTCCAGCGCAAAGGGCTGGAATGGACCGTACCTGAAAAAAGATGAGGTGCCGATGGACCCATGGAGCAACCCCTATCAATACCGGGCGTCAGGTTCCACTATCGATATTTCTTCATACGGTGCGGACGGTCGACAGGGCGGCAGCGGCGAGGACGCTGACGTCTCGAACTAGGGGCTGACTTATGAGACGGTCCAGCGGCGGTTTTACGCTGCTTGAGCTGGTGGTTGTGCTCGTCATCGGCGGCCTGTTATTTGCTCTGGCGGGCCCCTCCGGGAGTGCACTGTTCGAGACCATGCAGTACCGGGACGCAGTGAGGGAACTGGTTTCGGCCGCCAAAAATGGCAAGCGCGATGCGCTCGCAAAGGGTAGCCCGATAGACCTCGTCATCGATACCGCCAGAAATCGCTATGTCGTGACGGCAAACGCCGACGCCGATATGGGTTCAGCGGCAGTGCCGCTACCCGAGGAGCTGATGCTTGAGGTCGAATACGCGGCAGAGGTCAGTCCGGGTAATGGTCTTGCGGCGATCCGGTTTTATCCCATGGGCGGTTCCTCGGGCGGTGAAATTAGAATTCAGCGCCCAACCGGGGCGGGCACGGTGTTGACCATCGACTGGCTGCTCGGGGATGTCAGGCAGGTTTCCCTATGATCAGGCGATTGGCAACGACAAGGCTCAGTGGAGCCCACCGTCTAGCGAGCCGAAAACGGGGAGTTGCTCCTGCCTGTCGCAAACAACCGCGTTTACAGGCGCCTCTGACCTCAACGGGTTTCTCCCTGATCGAGATGCTGGTGGCACTGGTGATTCTTTCTTTATCACTGGGTGTGCTCTATCAAGCCGCCATGGGCGCGACGCGGAACGTCAGGGTAGCGTCTGAATACACCGACGCTGTCATGCTGGCCGAGTCGATGCTGAACGAATACCGCTACGTGCCTGAGGAGAACTTTCAGACGCAGGGTGGCTTTGGCGATTTTTTCTGGCGCATCAGTTCATGGCCCGTGCCGCTGCCGGAGGGCGCTGATGAAGATGACGGCGCACGATACGGCACTCCACTCCAGTATCTGAAAGCTAGCGTCTCTTGGCCCAGCGGTAGTGGTGAACGAGCGATTGATCTGCTGACAATTGTGCCGTTGGAGGAGGTTGAGCTGTGAGGTCGGCAGAGCGAGGCATGACGCTGGTCGAGGTCGTGGTAGCGTCGACGGTCTTTGCACTGGTCATGCTGGCCACGGTAACGGCATTTCGTACGTTCGGTCAGGCGTATCAACGCCTTGATCAAGTGACCACTGAAACGGCAAAGAAAAGGGAAGTGGACCGATTTCTCCGGGCTTCATTGGTTGATGCCATGAATGGCGAGTCGCGGTTTGAGGGCAACACCAGAGAGGTCAGCTGGATTACGCCGCTGGATCGTGTGGGCAGTGCGGGTGGGATACAGCACTTGCGGCTGAGGCGGCGCGGCGACAACGTGGTGCTGTCTTTCGCGCCGTTTGACCCTGCTCGCGCCCCTGAGAAGTCGCCCGACTGGGGTTCGGTGGTGGATGACTATGTGCTACTGGAGGATGTGACCGAGATGCGACTGCGCTACCGTCCATCTCCACAGGATGACTGGTCCCGCTCCGCGAAGCTTGATGACGATGAAGATTTGGGTCTGTCGCTACCTTCGGCAATGATGCTGGAGCTGACAGCGGGTGGCCAAGCTTGGCCACCCCTGACAGTCGCTTTCGACCAATACGGGCGGCGAGAGTGAAGAATTCACAATGCCAATCGGGCTTCGCCCTCGCCCTGTTATTGTGGACGATTGCCGGGATGTCATTGATGGTGACAGCCGTCATACACTTTGCCCGCGATGATACGGGCATGGCGGAATTGCGCCTTAAAGAGGCGAAATCCTTAGCGATAAGCCGTGGCGCCGCGCTGCTAGCGGTGCGCGACCGCTCAATGCGCAACGGTTTGGCCGATGGCCAAGCCATGGACTTAAATGGGGAAGAATCGGGTGAAAATGGCGAGCAACAGGGTTTTAAGGCCCGCTATGAATTCCCGGATATCGGCTCCGTGCAGGTGCAGATCAGGCCTGGCAGTGGTTATGTGTCGCTCAACACTGCGAGTGCTGAGGAGTTGGCGGTGATGTTCTCCGGTATCGGCGGTGTGGCCGATTTTCAGGCTGAGCAAATGGCCATGGCGGTTATGGATTACCGCGAGGGCGTGACGTCTGAAGCGGGTGATCGCACGTTTAGCTCGGGCTTTCAATACAGCGAGGAGTTGCTGAGCGTTCCGGGTGTCGGGCGCGGAGTTTATGACAAGGTGCGCAGATACGTGCATCCGTATCGCTCTGGTGCCATTAATCCCGATGCGGCACCAGGCCCGCTACAAGGGCTCTTCTCAAGTGATCAGGAGACTGCCGAGGCCGCGTCAGGTCCGGGGGGTGACGCGACTATGAATGGCGGTGGCGCCGGGTCAGCGGGTGCTTCGGGCAGCACGCGTCAGGGTCTGGTCACATTTGATTCGATCTGGGAAGAGAAACGCCAGGGAGCAGGTGGTGGCGGTGGTGTTGCCGCGGTAGAGGTGGCCCTGATTGGCGCTTCGGGGGAACGCACTGAGCGGCGTGTATGGGTCTCGACAGCGCGCAACCGAATTGTCAGGGCAGAGCCTGCGTCGTTCTCAAGTAGAGCCGGTAAGCAGTGATGGCAGACCAGTCGCAGTGGAATCTGTTCGGCCTTGATCTGTCGCAGTTGGGTGCGCGTGCAAGACTAGGGATCTCGCAGCTTTTTCTGGATCCCAGATCTGACATCTACCGTCGGTGCTGCCCTGCGGTCACTTTTTACACCGATGCGGCGGAGCCTCGGCTGCAGCGTCCGGAAGTGCCTTCTTTTTTCCCTGATACTTTTACGGCGGCTGTCACGGAGTCGGACGCAGTGGCCGCTGTGGTGCCTGAGCAATCGGTGTTGTGCCGGTCTTTGACCTTGCCGCTTGAGGCTGAGGTTGAGCTGCCTCAGGTTGTGAGCTTCGAGGTGGCGGCCCACACGCCCTTCCCGCACGATGAGACGGTAGCTGGTTGGCAGGTGGTAGAGCGGGCACCGGAGCAGCTGCAGGTTGTGGTTGCGATGACTGCGAGGCAGGCGGTGGAGACGGCGCTGGATTATGCGGCCGCGGCATCCGAAAGCCCGCGATCAGAGGCAGAGGTATGGGCGGACACCGAGCAGGGCTTGGTCATGCTGCCCGGATATGGCGAAGCGGCGCGGCAGCGACAGTACTTGCGCGCATTGGGTGCAGTAGCGGGCCAAACCGGGCTCATTTGTGCCGCAGTGTTAGCGGTGCTATTGGTGCCGCTGATTTGGCTGAGCATCAGTAGCACGCAGCTCGAGTCGCAGCTGGCCGAGACGCAGCAACGTGCCGCCAATGTCACGACTATTCGCGATGCGTTATCAGACCTTGAGGCCAGCGTTGCCATCGCCGAGGATTTCTTTGAAGACCGACCGCTTTATGATGAGTGGCTAAATCAACTTGCACACGTGACGCCCGACTCCGTATTTTTGCAGCGACTGCAGTTGCAGTCGTCCCAGTTAACCATCACAGGTTTGGCTGAGAACGCGGCTGACTATCAGACTATTCTTGCCTCCTCGGGAGAATTCTCGGCACTGCAGGCGCCTACCGCATTTACGCGCGATACGCGGCAGAACCGGGAACGCTTCGTGCTGGTCATGCAGCTGGCCGGGAGCGAGTTGTGATGATGGCCTGGATCAAGACTCTTCCCTTGGAAGCACGCGCGCTTGTGGCGATCGTTGCGGGCGCGGTCGCCATGATCACGCTGTGGATTTTGCTCTCGATTTTGGGTGCCTACATCAGCCAGTTCTCTGAGGTGGGGAGATTGGAGCCCCGGATAGGTCGTCTCATTGGCTACGAGGCCGGCGCAGAGGATCTGGTGCGCTCACGAGCCACTGCCGAGAGTGCCTTGGCCTCATTGGCTTTTGTAAGGGATGCGGAGGCGTCCTCCGTCGGTGCCGAACTGCAGCAGGTTCTGCGTGCCCTTGCCTCCGGAGCGGGCCTGACGGTCAGTGGCAGTCAGTTGGAGCTTGAGGACGATGTTGATGATGAGCAGCGCTTCACGAAGATGGTGGTGTCTTTAAAGCTTGAGGGGCCACCCATCGCCCTCGATGCGTTTCTCACGGACCTTTACCAGCAGAGTCCGGCGCTGACGGTCACCAATCTTGATCTCAGGCCCATGCCTCCAAGGCGGCGCGCAGGCAAGATTGACGATGACCCTGAACGTTTATCGATCGCAACCAAAGTGGTTGCGCTGAAGGTGGGTGCCTGACGTGTCTTATGCAGTCAAAGCGGCGAGCGCCTTCCAGTGGTCGGTGACCCATCTGAAGTTGATTTGGATAGCGGTGGGGTGCTTCGCGCTGACCGTGCCGGTGGCTTGGCTGATCGACCCCAATGTAGATGCCATCCCACCCGTTATCGCACCGGTTGAGGGTGTGAGCGCGGGCGCTATGGCGCCAGAGGGTGGTGCCAAGGGCCCGGATTTTGTGTTTCGGCCGCTTTTTTTGGCGGGCCGTAAACCGCTTGCTCCGCAAGAAGCGGCGGTGGAGGAAACACAAGCCGATGCGGCGGACGCCTCAGACGCCGAGCCCGAAACGCTGGACGGCGTAATTTTGCTGGGCGTTATCGCCTCGGGAGATCGACAGGCCATCATTGTGCGATCCGAGGGCGAGCGGCGCAGTCTCATGGCTGGCGATCAGATCCTCGGATGGACCCTTTCCACCGTGAACGCAAGGTCGGCAGAATTTACGAACGCGAGCGGCGGATTGGCGAAGGTTGACCTGGCCATGGCGTCTAACTTGGTGTTGCCGCTGGCCCAGCAAGTCGCCGCCGCTGACGAACCCCAGCAAGCACCGAGGGCGGAGGGCCCCGTGACTTTTGAATCGATGTACGAGCGCCGCAAAGCCAACGGAGCTGCAGAGGGTGCTCAGGCGGCTGTCGACCCGGGAGCAACCGAATAATGCAACACGACCAAACTCGAAGCCTCATTGGCCCGCAGTGGCGAGCGATGACCGCAAAAATTGAGGGGCATGCCCAACGGGGGCGAGGCCCTGCAGGAGTGAAGATGAAGAGCCATGGCGATCTGCTGAGGGAAGCAATGGGTGTGTTGGTCGTGATGACAGTGCTCAACGCCTGCGCAACACAGCCCGAACAAGACCCCTATGTGAACACGAGCGCCCGATCTACTGCAGGGGTGTCTAATCCTGCCGCGGCATCTGAAAGTGCGCCTGCGGAAGCCGTGAGTGAGCCGACGACAGGGCCCGTCAGCATGGTATCGATGGGCACCGGTGAACTGATCGCGCCGCGCCCGGAACGACCGCCCATCCGACTCGATGGCGATGCCGTCATGTTGAACTTCGAGCAGGCGCCTCTCAGCGAGGTGGTGCACACGATACTCGGTGACACGCTGGGGCTCGACTACGTGGTGGAGCACCCCGTTGGGGGAGAGATCACCTTACGTACGCGATCACCTGTTCCAAGGGATCAGCTACTCACTATTCTCGAGTCGCTTCTCAGAAACAATAACGTGTTGATGATTCGGGGCCCCAACGACCGCTTCTTCATCAGTGGCTCGCCGACCATGAAGTCGACCGTGCCGAGTTTTGAGAGCGCACCGACAACCGGCTTCAGCAACGTGATCGTGCCGCTTCAGTACATCAGCGCCAGCGAGATGGCCGAAATTTTGAAGCCGGTGGCGCGAGAAGACACGTTTGTTCGCATCGACAATGGACGCAACTTGCTGATCCTTGCGGGTACACAGATGCAGCTCACCGGGTGGCTGGATATCGTCGCCACTTTCGACGTGGACCGATTAGCGGGCATGTCTGTGGGGGTCTTCCCTATCAGTAACTCGGAGGTGGAAGAGGTCTACGAAGAACTTGAGCACATTTTGATGTCCTCGGCGAGCGAGGGCGGCGAAGGTGCCGGGCTGGCGTCTTTAATCCGGGTGATGCCGGTCGAGCGCTTAAACAGCATTATGGTGGTATCGCCAAGGGCACATTACATCGACACAGTGCGTCAGTGGGTTGAAAAACTAGACAACGTGCAAGATCCGGCGTCCGAGCCTACTTTGCAGATTTACCCGGTGCGCAACGGCAATGCTGCTCAGCTCGCCGGGTTGTTGAGCACTATTTATGGGGGGTCAGGGGGCGGCGGAAGTAAGAGCTCAGGTGTCGCCCCGGGCATGACAAAAGCAACATCGGGCGGTGGGTCGGGTACTGTGGCTGGCGGCTCGGGCAAGGGCGCGAGCGGCGGAGGCACGTTCTCTCTGGATGATGACATTCGGGTGGTAGCGGACGAGTTCAACAATACGCTGCTGGTTTACGCCACGCCTTATGAGTATCAGAAGATCTCGCGGATCCTGCAGAAGCTCGACCGGATTCAGACTCAGGTATTGATAGAGGCCAGCATTGTGGAGGTCCAATTGGTAGGGGACCTGCAATACGGCATCGAGTGGATGTTTAATAATAACCTGGGTGGGGGTGACACCGGTACGGGCATGCTGGATTTAGGAGGCGGCCTGCAGCCGACAACCGGCTTCTCGTACCAGATTACCAATAGTGCCTTAGAGACCATGGCGGTCATTAATGCGCTGGCGACGAAGTCCTTGATCAATGTGATCTCTACGCCTTCTGTCATGGTCCTTGATAACTACACTGCGATGATCAATGTGGGCAATCAGCAACCCATTCAGGATCGCACAACCGTCTCAGATGGCGGCGTGATCACCAATTCTATTACCTACAAGGACACGGGCGTGCAGCTAACTGTGACGCCTTCCGTAAACGATGGCGGGCTCGTGACGCTCGAGATCGAGCAGTCGGTGACCGATGTGGGCCCCGTAGACGCCGCCACCGGACAGCGGAGCTTTCTGGCGAGAGATTTGAGCTCAACGGTCGCGATTCGTGATGGCGATTCAATCGTGCTCGGCGGACTGATCCAGGACAACGAAACAACGGGTAAAAGTGGCGTGCCTTTGCTGATGGACATACCCGTTGTGGGCGGCCTGTTCAGTACGACAAGTGACAGCAACAATCGCACAGAGTTACTGGTATTCATTACGCCCCGCGTGATGGAGTCAGAGCAGGACCTCAGGGCGCTCAATATTGAAATGCGCAACCGCATGAGCGGCATTCCCGATTTTGAGGACCTGCCCGTTAACTTTGAAGCCGGCGAAGCTGAAACCGAAGGAGAGTAAGCGGTGAAAATGAAGTTGATAACCCTACTTTTGATCGCCGCCGCGCTTGGCGGCTGTGCAATTTTTGATAATCGGCCGCCTGAAGAGATCGTGGGTGAGCGGGCCCAGACCAGATTAGATCTTTTGCTGAGCAAGGATTTTGAGCGGTCCTATCAATACATGACGCCCGGTTACCGGGCGATCCATACCGTAGACCAATACACTGTCGATTTTGCGGGT
>Ga0181579_10003027_pt1 | contig 13372 bp, 9 predicted proteins | sample 071ome_24_FD_132996 | JGI IMG/M metagenome (GOLD analysis project Ga0181579, IMG submission 132996) | Coastal salt marsh microbial communities from the Groves Creek Marsh, Skidaway Island, Georgia - 071402CT metaG (megahit assembly) | ecosystem: Environmental > Aquatic > Marine > Intertidal zone... | reverse complement strand
TAAAGACCGAGCCGCGTACGAGCCTCTTGCCGCAAGGCATCAATTAACACTACTTTACGGTTCTTTTTCATGTACCAAAAGGTCCAGCCATTACAGCTTTGTCTTCCCAGCAATTGTGCTGCCAAGCTGTGAATTGAGCCACTTACTGCGCCGGCTTTAAGGCTTCCATCGACGCGCACTTTAGCTCGGTAATCACCTTTTTCACTGATCAGCTCATCCCCTGGTTGAATAAGTCCTTGTTCCAGAAGGGCGCCAAAAGGTATCTTAACCTCGCCCCTGCGCTCTGGTGTCTCTAGCAGATCAGGATCACCAATGGCTCGCGTCGATTGTATCCGTGCTTCTGCGAGATTAGCATAATCAGGATCTGCCTCAATACCGATCCAATGCCTCCTCAACCGTTTCGCTACGACCCCCGTTGTTCCCGTGCCAAAAAACGGATCAAGAACAACATCCCCAGGACGGGTTGATGCAAGGATCACCCGCTGAAGAAGCGCTTCAGGTTTTTGGGTGGGATGGGCTTTCTCACCCTCATGCTTTAGGCGTTCATTCCCTGAGCAAATCGGCAACCACCAATCAGATCGAAGCTGGCGATCATCATTAAAGGTTTTCATCGCCTGATAATTAAAAGTATATCGGGATTTCCGATCACGAGATGCCCAGATCAACGTCTCATGCGCGTTCGTCATACGCCGGCCGCGAAAATTAGGCATGGGATTGCTTTTCAACCAGATGACATCATTGAGTGTCCAGAACCCCAGATTCTGCATCACCGTACCTACCCGAAAAATATTATGATAAGACCCAATAACCCAAATCGTACCATCTGGTTTTAGAACTCTGCGTGCCTCTGCCATCCAAGCTGTGGTGAAGTGGTCATAGGCCTCAAAACTGCCAAATTGATCCCATGTGTCCCCAGCATCAATGCCATCAACCGCTGAATGATCAGGTCGTATTAACACCGATTGCCCTAGCTGAAGATTATAAGGGGGGTCCGCAAAAATCATGTCGACTGAAGCGTCATCAAGCTGACGCATCATCTCAACACAATCGCCTTTCAACACCATATCGCGTCTTAATTGACCCACGTTTTATGTCCTTTCGGCTTAATCTGCTCATGCCTTAGGTTATCATAAAACGATATTCTCATAATAAGTCAATGAGTTATAAAGAGAAATTGATTCGTAATCTATATATTGTGCTAGGGACATCACAAGATTCTCTATCTTGTGGCAGGCCAAACTTAAATTTCCACCAAAACGGTTCTTAAAGTAGGCGCGATAGTTTTTTCAACATGTCATCCATATCCCATTCGTGATCCAGAGTGATATCAGGTGACAATGGTGGCTCATAGGGAGAGCCAATGCCTGTGAAATTTGGAATCTCACCTGCTCGTGCCTTTTTGTAGAGCCCTTTGGCGTCACGCTTTTCACAAACTTCTAATGGGGTATCAACAAAAATTTCGACAAACTCACCGTCATCCAACAGCTCACGTGCCATGTCCCTTTCGGAACGGAAAGGCGAAATAAAGGCGGTTAGTACGACCAAACCCGCATCAACCATCAACCGAGCTACCTCACCAATGCGGCGAATATTTTCTACTCGATCCTCATCTGAAAACCCAAGGTCCTTATTCAGCCCATGCCGAATATTATCCCCATCCAACAGATATGTCCGTATGCCTTGAGCGTGGAGATAGGCGGCGAACGCGTTAGCGATGGTAGATTTTCCAGATCCACTAAGCCCTGTAAACCAGAACACTTTTGAGTTATGGCCATTCAAAGTACGGCGCGCCGATTTGTCGATATCCAAATGCTGGCGGTGGATATTTGACGCCCTTCTTAAGGCAAAGCGGATCATTCCTGCGGCAATCGTTTGGTTGGTAACAGGGTCAATTATAATTAATGCCCCCAGTTCTGGTGCCGCCTCATAGGCCTCATAGCACACCGGCTTTTGACAATTGATCGTTACTCTAGCGATGTCATTTAATTCAAGTTTTCGCGCTGCCAGATTATTTCCGGTGTTGATATCCCGTTTGTATTTGATGGAAAGGATGCTGGTTGAAACCACTTGTCCCCCCAGTTTCATCAAATAACTTCGCCCGGCTATACCTTCAATATCACTCATCCAGACCAAATCGACTTCAAACTGGTCACCGACTTCAACAGGATGATCGCGTGAAGCGATGACTTCACCGCGTGAAATATCAACCTCATCCGTGAGCTCAAGCGTGACCGAGAGTCCAGGTGAGGCTTTATCAAGTTTCGTTCCAGCTAGCCATATATTTTTGACACTGCTACTAACCCCTGATGGCGATATTCTCACCGCCTCACCTGTCGACACTGGTTGCCGTAAAATGATGCCACTATATCCGCGGAAATTCGAATCTGGCCGATTGACCAATTGTACTGGCATAGCAAAACCGCCAGCCTCATTTTCTATTCGGTTAGGCACGGTTTCTAGTTTTGATATCAAAGTCGGACCTTTATACCATGGCATAGCTTTTGACCGGCTGTTGATATGATCGCCTTTCAACGCTGATATTGGAATGGCTGTCACATCTGCGAACGCCAAGGGTTTTGCAAAGGCCATATAGTCGGTGACAATATCCTCAAAGACCTCTGGCTGATAATCCATGAGGTCCATTTTATTAACCGCAAGAATGATCTGGCGAATGCCCATCAAATGGCAAATGTGTGAATGCCGCCGAGTTTGTTCCAGCACTCCTTGTCTGGCATCTACTAGGATGATTGCCAGTGATGCTGTAGAAGCGCCTGTGGCCATATTACGGGTATATTGCTGATGGCCCGGGGTATCGGCAACGATGAAACGGCGGCGATCAGTGGTAAAAAACCGATAGGCAACATCAATCGTTATGCCCTGTTCACGCTCTGCTGATAAACCATCTACTAATAAGGCAAAATCAATATCTGCCCCTTGTGTGCCATGTTTTTTAGAATCTGATTTGAGACTTTCCACCTGATCATCAAAGAGGCTTTGTGCTTCATAAAGAACCCGCCCGATAAGGGTGGATTTTCCATCATCTACCGAGCCACAGGTGATAAAGCGCAACGTATCCAGTTCTGACTGAGTTTTTAGATATGTGGCCATTTTGACAGGTTCCGTCATATCAAAAATACCCTTCTTTTTTCTTTTCTTCCATGGAGGATTGCGCGTCTTTGTCTATTGTTCGACCACTTCGTTCTGATGTTCGCGCGGTTAACAATTCAAGGATAATATCTTCAACACTGTTGGCTGGGCTTTCTACTGCCCCCGTCAACGGGTAACAGCCAAGCGTGCGAAATCGCACTGCTTTCATTTCTACTTTATCTGAATTGGCTAGCGGTAGGCGTTTATCATCCACCATGATCAGACTGCCATCTCGATTAATGACTGGTCTTTCAGCACTAAAATAAAGAGGCACAATGGGGATCTCTTCACGGTGGATGTAAGTCCAAATATCAAGCTCTGTCCAATTTGAGAGAGGAAAGACACGAATAGATTCGCCCTTAGCTACCCTCGTATTAAAGAGATTCCAGCATTCAGGCCGTTGGTTTTTTGGGTCCCATTGGTGGGTTGCGGTACGAAAAGAAAAGATGCGTTCCTTGGCTCGGCTTTTCTCTTCATCCCGCCTGGCGCCGCCAAAAGCAGCATCAAAGTGATGCAAATCCAGAGCTTGTTTGAGCCCTTGGGTTTTCATGATATCAGTATGAATGGCAGACCCGTGATCAATAGGATTAATGCCTTGTTTGATGCCATCTGGATTTTTATGGATGAGCAGTTCCATCCCATATGCATCTGCTATTTGATCACGCATCTCATACATGGCGCGAAACTTCCATCCCGTATCTACATGGAGTAAAGAAAAAGGGGGTTTTCCTGGCCAAAAAGCCTTACGTGCCAGATGCAGCATCACAGCGCTATCTTTACCAATAGAATAAAGCATCACAGGATTCTTTGCTTCTGCTACCACTTCACGAATAATGTGAATGCTTTCCGCTTCAAGTTGATCGAGATGTGAAAGAGGTTGAGTTGGCGAAGTTGGCTTTATCGCATTCGTTATCGCTATTTGATAATGTTCAGGATAGGAAAGCGTCGCCAGTTTAAGCCGGCGTGATGCCCTGCAGTCGCGCCGATATGCCGCCAGTGGCCCATGAAGATAAAGCAGAATAGGTTGGTTGATTTCTACCGCAAGGCTGTCGATAAAGGCTTGCAACTGGTCAGCGACATTTTGATTTTCCCCAGAAAAACACCAATAGCGTGCCCCGCGGCCATCATGAGCACAGATCATGGCTGGCTGATCATTAGGACACCAATACTGAACAATCAGCCACTTGCCCCTCTTTGATTGCACAGAAGCTACCTCATGCGGCATTAGGTTATTCAATAACGCTTTGCCATCTGCGTTCACGATATCTTCTAGACCAATCAAAGGCGGAAAATATGAGACTTCTTTACATAATCTTTCTAGTTTTTTCTTTCCTGCGGCGGTACTTGCCAATCCCAAATGCTGGGCAAGGGCATCTCGTGTCCATATTAATGTGTCAGGTAAAGAAGGATTAACAAAAGGTAACATCAACTGTGTCGCAATAACTAATTAATAATATATATAAATGTAATATATTAAATTATTTTAATTTTTGCAACGACAATATTGCCATATTCAAAATCACGACATGTTCTCTTTCGTCAATCGCCTAGCCACCGGACGATAAGAAGTTCTGTGGTAAGGGGTAACCCCATAGGCATCAAGGGCAGACTGATGGTCAGCCGTGCCATAGCCTTTGTTGTTTTGCCATTGATAATTAGGATATTCTTGGGCAAGGGCCAGCATGTCCTGATCACGGTCATATTTCGCCATAATTGCCGCCGCCGCGATAGATAGCACTTGGCGATCACCCTTTATGATGGCCTCAACATGGGTATGTTTTGCCGCTGTTGTCAAATCTGGCGTAAGCGACCCATCTACCAGCAAAACCGCAAAATCCCTATCCTTTAGATGGGCCAGTTGATCAACCGCCATCTGCATGGCACGAAAAGTGGCTGGCAAGATCCCGATACGATCAATCTCTGCTGCGGAAACAGAGGCCGTAGCTAATTGAAGCTGTGTGGGATTTTGCGCCAACACTTTTAATTGATGATAGATGCGGTGCCGGCTAGCCTCAGAAAGGGTTTTGCTATCTGCAAGGTCTGGTGGCAAAGCCTTAACCGCATCAGGGGCAATCCATGCCGCACCAGCCACAACAGGCCCTGCCCATGGGCCACGTCCGGCCTCATCAAGACCAACCACCATGGCATCAGGATATGTATTAAGCCACTGGTCTTCGTATTTGAAATTTGGCTTTTGCTTCACAATATCATCCTGGAAGTGATGGCCTTGCTAACGGTTACGCCTTAACCCTAAAAGCATAATCAGGAAGACCGACCACCAATCCCCTGTTCCATCAGACGGGGCATAATCTCAACAAAATTACAGGGTTTATGCCGTAAATCCAATTGGGCAGATAGCAAATCATCCCATCCATCTCGGCACGCTGAGGGTGATCCGGGAAGAGCAAATACATAAATGCCCTTGACCACACATGCCATAGCCCTGCTTTGCATAGCTGATGTGCCTATTTTCTGCCAACTGATCCAACGAAAAGCTTCACCAAAGCCTTCAATTTCTTTGTCCATGATATGCCGAAGTGCTTCGGGGGTAACATCACGGCCTGTCAAACCTGTACCGCCAGTGGTAATCACCGCATCAATATTTCCAGCTGACGCCCAGCTAAGGATTTGCCCGCCTATCGCAGCGATATCATCAGCCACAATGCCGCGCGCGGCGAGATGATGACCTGCTTCAGTGATGCGGCTAGCCAGAGTATCGCCAGATTTATCATCCTGCACTGTCCGCGTATCCGATATGGTTAACACCGCAATGGAAATAGGCTGAAAGGCAACAGAAGGGTCAATGGCCATAATAAACAGTTATTCCGAACAGAGTTCCGATAGATTTGTGATCTGGCAATCTGAACCACCAATATTATCTATCACGGCACCATCCCCCGCAGCTAGTGCCGCTACCGTTGGTGCATTTTTTCCCATCAATTTGCTGTAAATCCAAAGATTGGTCATCACATTTTTTACATAAAAACGAGTTTCGCGGGACGGTAGGGATTCTAACAGAATTAACTGATCCCCTCCGTGATCAATTTTTTTTGACCATTTGCTAAGATTTCCTGGCCCTGCATTATAAGCAGCAAGAAGGCGGATCATATCACTATCCACCACTGGGGCTTCTACCAAATAAAGGATATAATCCTCCCCCAGACGGATATTGACCTCAGGGATCAGCAAATCATGGCGTTTGGCATTGCGGTAGCCGCCATCGCGCGCAATATAGGCCGCAGTAGCGGGCATCAATTGCATCAGTCCACTAGCCTTTGCCCATGATTTAGCACGGGGGTTAAAGCCTGATTCTTGACGCATAATTGCCAGCAATAAAGACTGATCCACCCGAATAGGCATATCAGTGGTGAAATCCGGAACAGGATAAAGCCCGGCATACCAGCTCCGCCCGGTATCCTCGTTGATAATTCCTGCTGTGCGAAAGGCTAGACCAGCCATATGAGTATCTGCCGCTAATGCCATTAATTTTGGTTGGTCTTCAACACTATGTTCATCCCAGAGATAACGAAGCTCACGACTGGCGTGATACGTCTCACCCACTTGCAGCAACGCAAAAGCTCGCTTGCCACCAGGCAGACTGTTCAACCAGTTGATGTAATTCTGATCAACGTTAGGTAGAGAAAAATCAAGGGTGATATCTTGGCCAAGAGCTTCGGCAGCTAACATTCCATAAAAGGTATCCTGATAACGCGCGGCTTGCTCCAGATAAATCATGGACTGATTGGCATTACCATCTCTAAGATCAGCGCGGCTTGCCCAAAACGCCCCCGCACTGGCCAAAGCGTGATCATGTTCAATTTCAAGATCAGCTAGGCTGTGCATATAGCCAGAAGCCAGTTCCATTTTGCCCATACGCCAAGCTGCTATCCCAGCCACCCAATACGCCCTGGGAACATCGTTACCAGAAAGTTCAAGCGCTAGGTTAGCCTGTTTTATCGCTTCATCATCTTTGCCATAGATAAAATAGCCATGGGCAATATCTACCCGAAGAACCGCCTCTTCATGTTTAGTCAAATAACGAAGATTGTTTTTATCAGCAAGAATTTGAACACCGCCAGAAGGAAATCCCGACCGTATTTTACGGCGAACATCCCGAGCAATCGCGCGTGTTTTAGATGGGGAAGAACGGTTTTCATAACTTAAAGGAAAGTTGACATAATGCCCATCTGCTTGGGTACGTCCATAACCGTTCAAATACCCTTTTTTCGGTTCACGCGGATTTTTATAATTCGCTGGTTGGCGTTTCTTGGCTAACCGATAAATTCGGGTAGCCGAAGGATGGTCATAATAAAGAGCTAGCCAGTCCCGCAATTCGGTATATTTAGAACGCCACCCTGTAGGATGCAGATAGCGTTGTGACAGCACCCGGCCCATTAACAAATCACTTTCCAGTGTCTTGATGATCGCCTCAGCCTCTTTCCATTTCTTATCTTGTTGCAGGGCAAAGATTTCCTGATAACGTTTCACATCTGCCAAAGACAGGGGCTGAGGCAATTGCAATTCTGCCATAACCGGGCGCGACAATGCCATCATCAGCATTGCCATGAGAACAAACGCCGCCATCAGCGTCCGAACAACCGATTTCGTCTTCATGTGTGGGATTATGAATACCATGGTGATACTTTAGCATAGATCATATGGCTAATTCTCTCATCTTTTTTGCAATTAAACGAAAATCTTTCCATGCTAGCGCCTTTTGCTGAGGGGAGCGTAACAAATACGCGGGGTGAAGGGTTGGCATAACTGGAAGCTCACGGCCATCACCTGCATCATAATGATGCCATGAGCCGCGTAATTTCAAAATGCCCAAATCTGTTGCCAGCAACCCCTTGGCTGCCGCGCCGCCGAGACAAACCAAAACATCTGGCTGAACCAACTGAATATGCCGCCGCAAAATTGGCAGAAACTGGGCGGTTTCCTCACTGGTCGGTGTTCGGTTTCCAGGCGGACGCCACAAAATGATATTGGTGATATAGATGGTATCTCGCAAAAGACCAATGGAAGCTAACATCTGATTGAGCAACTGACCACTAACGCCAACAAAAGGTTTTCCTTGCCGATCTTCGTCTGCACCAGGGGCCTCACCTATAAACATAATCTTTGACGCTGGATCACCATCAGCAAACACCATCTGGGTTGCCGTGCGCTTCAGTTCTGAGCCATCATAGTGTTCAACTGCCTGCCGCAAGGCATCAAGTGTGGCGCAATGCGCCACATCTAGCGTTTTGCCACTGGCTTTGGCAGCGATAGAGGGGGTCTTAATGACCGGATCAAGATGGTCAGGATTTGGGGTATCTTGCGGCTTAGTTATGTCATCGGGGTTATCAGAGACCAAAGGCTGTTTAGTCAATGAAAGTTCGTCTGTTTTCGATGATGAGGATGAGTGAGCAGCCAAGGGTTCAGGGTGGTCCAAAATGGCCTCATCTGCGCCCATTTCGACTTGCCAACGCAAAGCTTCAAGCATCTGCTGAGGGTCACTGATGCTTGCAATGGGCTGAAATGACGATTTTTCATCATTTTCCGGCGTCATCATGGTTTTTGATTCCCTTCCTTGCCACTTATAGATAGTGTATGAAGGCATAAAAAGCCATAATAATGACCATAAAATGATAACATTTAGAATGACATGATGGAAAATGTTCTGGAATGTTACTCAAATGGGATATGAGAAAAGTTAACCGCAACATAGGGATCAGGTTATGATGGAACGGGAATCGATGGAATTTGATGTGGTGATTGTTGGGGGAGGTCCATCTGGGCTTTCGGCCGCTATCCGCCTAAAACAACGCGCCGCCGAAGAAGGCCGCGAGGTCAATGTCTGTCTGATCGAAAAAGGGGCTGAAATTGGCGCCCATATCCTTTCTGGTGCTGTGCTAGAACCGCGCGCCTTAAACGAATTGTTGCCGGATTGGGCTGAACGCGGCGCACCCCTAGATACGCCTGTGACCAATGATCGTTTTATGTATCTTACCAAAACAGGGGCTTTCCGTCTGCCAACCCCGCCACAGATGAACAATCATGGTAATTATATCATCAGCCTTGGTAATTTTTGCCGCTGGCTTGGTGAGCAGGCTGAGGCCATGGGCATAGAAATCTATCCCGGCTTTCCTGCGGCAGAAGTGCTTTATGATGAGAATGGCCGTGTACGCGGCGTTGCCACCGGTGACATGGGGCGTGATAAAAACGGTGACCCTACGGATGCTTTTGAAATGGGTATGGAATTGCTTGGTAAGCAAACAATCTTTGCCGAAGGGTGTCGTGGGCATCTGACCAAAACGCTCTTTGAGCGGTATGATTTGCGCGAAGGCAAAGACCCCCAAACCTATGCGATCGGCATCAAAGAATTATGGGATATTGACCCTGCTAAGTCCGAACCCGGTAAAGTTTGGCATTCGGTAGGCTGGCCTGTGAAAAGCGATGTTTATGGCGGCTCATTCCTTTACCATCTCAATGGTAATCAGGTGGCTGTTGGTTATGTTGTAGGGCTGGATTATAAAAATCCCCATTTATCCCCGTTTGAAGAGTTCCAGCGTTTCAAAACACACCCCAAAGTTCGGGATGTGTTTGAAGGCGGACGCCGGGTGTCTTATGGGGCACGTGCGTTAAACGAAGGTGGCTTTCAATCTATTCCTAAACTGACTTTCCCTGGGGGTTGTCTGGTTGGATGTACCGCAGGCTTTCTTAATGTGCCAAAGATTAAGGGCACACATACTTCAATGAAATCAGGAATGCTGGCCGCGGATGCGGTGTTCGATGCCCTTGCAGAAGAAGCCACAGGGGTTGAGCCAGTCAGCTATGCGGAAAATATTAAAAACTCATGGTTATGGGATGAACTCCACCGGGTGCGAAATATTCGGCCAGGGTTCAAACGCGGGCTATGGCTGGGCATGGCCTATGCTGGGCTTGATACCTATATTCTGCGTGGTAAAGCGCCGTGGACATTCAAGCATCATAGTGATCATGATCAGCTTCGTCCTGCGGCTGAGATGCCAAAGATTGAATATCCAAAACCTGATGGAGTGGTCAGTTTTGACCGGAATTCTTCTGTTTATCTTTCGGGAACCAATCATGCTGATGGACAGCCTGTTCATCTTAAGCTGAAAAATCCTGCTGTTGCCATTGAACATAATCTGGCCATTTATGACTCCCCTGAACAGCGTTATTGTCCTGCTGGGGTTTATGAAATCGTCAGAGAAGAAGATGGAAGTAACCCTAGACTTCAGATCAATTCCCAAAATTGCGTTCATTGCAAAACCTGCGATATCAAAGACCCTACGCAGAATATCACTTGGGTTACACCTGAAGGTGGTGGTGGCCCAGCCTATCCCAATATGTGATATTGGCAATAGGATTTGGCAACTGGGGTTTTCCTCGCCATAATGGGGTTATGTTTGGCAACCCCTTGATCAGTTATATGGTGCAATAATGGTGATCCCTCGCCATATCTGTTTTGGATTATTGTTGTTGCTTTGGGTAACACTCTCATCCTGCCAAACAGGCGGGTTAGATAACCGCCCGCCAACAATTACCCAAGACCCCACCTCAGAAGTGACCGCCATGCGCGTCCAGAACTATCAGTCTGCCGCTTTTCTGGTAGGACAGTTTTCCCTTAAAAAAGGGGAATTGGCTGTTGCCGCGAATGCCTTTACCAATGCTCTGGCTAAAAATCAGAATGATGCCTATCTGTTGAACTTGGCCTTTCAGACCCAATATTTTAGCGGCGATATTAAAGCAGCAAGTGATTTGGCAGCGCGGATTGAGCGCGGTGATAACCATGTGACGATGTCAAGTGAACCTGCAGCCGCTCTCGCTGCTCTGCAAAAAGATTGGGAAGCGCTTTATGCGTTGGCAGATCATCTTAAATCTGATTCTCAATCTCATGCTATTGGCACTATCATGGCGTCATGGGCACTAGCCGCGCAAGGCCAAGGCGACGCAGGTCTGATTATGCTCAAAGAAATAGATCCGTTTGAAAATGAACCTGACTCTATTACTTTCTTAAGCCAGCAAGCTTTAATGGCTGAATACACCGGACAAGAAGAATTAGCTGTCTCATTAGCGCTTGAAATCATGGATAGGGAAATCTCTGATCAAGGAGTAATCCTTGAAATGGCCGGAGTGTTATTGCGCCATGATGAGGCCGAAACCGCAAAAGAATGGATAGCGCGTTTAGGCCCTCGTTTTCATCATAAACGCATATTAGCAAATATCGCAAATGGCACTTCTGGCTTACTTACCCCGCCTAATGAGCTTGAAGCCATTGCAAGTGGAATGGTTATCAGCCAAACCGATCTCAATGCCAATTGGAATCAACCTATTTCCCTAGCCCAACTTCATCTAGCTTCGTATCTAGATAGCGGTAATGACGAGGCACGATACTTGATTGGTGCCAATTATATTGATGCGAATTTGATTGATGATGGGATAGCTGTGCTGAGCACAATTTCTCCAGAGAGTCCGTGGTTTGAAGAATCACGTCTGATGATGATTTCTGCCTTACGATATGACCCAGGCCAGTTGCGTTTTGTGCGCGAATTGATCCAAACCTTAATTCATCGCGACCCTGATAACTACCTATTGTGGTTGGAAAAAGGATTAACGGAACACGCAAATGGACATGAAAGAAAAGCCCAGATCGCACTTCAAAAGGCGATTGACCTGGGCTTTGAAAATGGCCGCGCTTATTATTTTCTTGCCATCACACAGGCAAACCAGAACATGGTGGAAGACGCAGAAGCATCCTTTTATCGCTCTATTTCTCTTTCCCCTTTCAACGCATACACACATAACTATTTTGGGTACTGGCTGATCGAACAAAACCGCAATCTGGATGAAGCCAAAGTCTTAATTCAAAAGGCTGTAAATAGGCAGCCGAATAATGGGGCTTTCGTCGACTCGCTAGGATGGGTCTATTATAAATTAGGGGATTTGGACAAAGCCTTACTATTTATGGAAAGAGCCGCAACACTCATTCCTGATGATCCTGTGATTACTGACCATCTGGGTGATGTGTATTGGGCGCTTGGACGGAAAGATGAAGCCATGCACGAATGGCGACGAGCAAAATTATTTTCCCCTGATGCCGCGCTAGAGGCCGCCATTCTTGATAAAATGCAAAAGGCTTTATCAGATGTCTGACGACCGTCTGATTATTGATGCACCAGCTAAGATCAATCTGTATCTTAACATCACAGGAAAGCGTGATGATGGTTATCACCTGCTGGATTCTGTCGTTGTCTTTGCCGCTCTTGCTGACCGTCTGACCATCAGCCTTGCTGATGCTGATCATGTGATTATAACCGGGCCCGTGGGTAACCCCTTAAGCGAGGGGGATGGTGCTGAAAAAACGACGATCCACCGTGCCCGAGATGCGTTTCGTAATGCCACAGGTTGGACAGCGCCATTATGTATTGAGGTTAAAAAGCGTATTCCCATTGCTGCTGGATTAGGCGGGGGGTCTGCTGATGCGGCGGCGACTTTACGCGCTATGGCGCATTTATCAAACACCCCGGTTGAAGAAGATACGCTGATGGAATTAGGGCTTGGTATTGGCGCAGATGTGCCAGCCTTGCTCATGAGTTGGCGATCCGAAATCATCCGGATGGAGGGAATTGGGGAAAACCTAACGCCTATCCCATGGAACGCTCACTTGGGCAATCACCCGGGAATATTGCTGGCCAATCCAGGGGTGGCGGTTTCCACGCAAGAGGTGTTTTCGGCTTATGGAAAAAGCAAGCAGAGGTTTTCGCAATCGACGCCGTTATCTGAAATAGAACAAAAAGATTTAGGCGCCTTAATCCTTATGGGAAATGATCTGACAAAGCCAGCCTCTGTGATCACCCCTGCGATTTCAGATTTGCTGTCTCTATTAAACACATTATCCATTGATTTTGGGGGTTATGGTGCGGCCATGAGCGGTTCTGGCGGCACTTGCTTTGCTCTGTTTTCAACACCAGCTAAGGCAAGTGAGGCAGAAGCGGCATTCACAGGCGCAACCCAAACCCTAGATTACTGGAGCTGGTCGGGTGCAATGGCATTCCCTACAAGGGATTTTAGAGTTGAGCAGAAAGCCTGATGCTAGTCTTTTGAATTAGGTTAGGTTAATGTCTTCTTTGAATTATTAGATTTGAGTGTTTGAGATTTTTATTATGGTTATGCAAAACGCATTAGAAAAATGGCTATCTTTTAGTTCATATTTCAAATC
>Ga0181579_10003024_pt1 | contig 13383 bp, 9 predicted proteins | sample 071ome_24_FD_132996 | JGI IMG/M metagenome (GOLD analysis project Ga0181579, IMG submission 132996) | Coastal salt marsh microbial communities from the Groves Creek Marsh, Skidaway Island, Georgia - 071402CT metaG (megahit assembly) | ecosystem: Environmental > Aquatic > Marine > Intertidal zone... | reverse complement strand
TTGAGCATGTTGCCCGCATCCATGGCGCCCTCGGCCTTGCCGGCGCCGACCATGGTGTGAATTTCGTCGATGAACAGGATGACCTGCCCTTCCTGCTTGGACAATTCATTGAGGACGCTTTTCAGGCGCTCCTCGAATTCGCCGCGGAACTTCGCGCCGGCAATCAGGGCGCCCATGTCGAGCGACAGGATGCGCTTGTCTTTCAGGCCTTCGGGTACTTCGCCGTTGACGATGCGCTGGGCAAGACCGTCCACGATGGCAGTCTTGCCGACACCGGGTTCGCCTATTAACACGGGATTGTTCTTGGTGCGGCGCTGCAAAACCTGGATGGTGCGACGGATCTCGTCGTCACGGCCGATGACCGGATCGAGCTCGCCCTGTTCCGCCTTCTGGGTGACGTCGACGGTGAATTTTTCCAGGGCCTGGTAGTTTTCCTCGGCCTCGGGGTTGTCGACGCTGGCACCGCCGCGCAGGTTCTTGATGGCGTTTTCCAGGGCCTGTCTGGACACGTTGAACGAATTCAACAGCTTGCCCAGGGCGCCCTTGTCATCCATGGCGGCAAGGAACACGTTTTCACTGGAGATGTACTGATCGCGGCCCTTCTGGCTGATCTTGTCGGCCATGTTGAGCAGCTTGCCCAGGTCGGGACCCATGAGCACTTCGCCGCCGTGGTCCTTGACCACGGGCAGGTCCTCGATGATCTTTTTCAGGCCATTGCGCAGCGCCGGGATGTCGAACCCGGTCTGCATCAGCAGCGGGCGGATGGAGCCGCCCTTCTGGTCCACCAGCACGCTGACAAGGTGTGCCGGCTCGATGTAGTTGTGATCCTTGCCAACGGCAAGCGACTGGGCGTCCGATAAGGCCATCTGCAGCTTGCTGGTCAGTTTATCCATGCGCATGCGTGAATTCCCACGAGGTAATTAAAAACAATACTGCCAATGTGGGGATTAAAGGGGATGATTCAAGTCAAACCGCCCTGCAGACTTGCTTCGATTGATAAATATCAAACCCGTAAAAAGGGGGTTAAAAAGAGGGTCAGATTCCTATTTCTATATAAAGAGGGTCAGATCGTCTTAATGTAAAAACAGGAATCTGACCCCATTATTCCCTCCAGATGATGCTGGCAAAACGCCCGGTTTCGCCATCCCGGCGATAGGAGTAAAAGCGGTCGAATTTGCACCAGGTGCAGATGGGCTCGCCGTATACCTGCTTCACGCCCTGGGCGGCGAGGATGATCTTCGCCAGCCCATACAAATCGCACATCCATTTACCCGGTTCTTCACTTTCCTGGAACAGGATGCCTTCCTCGTTATCGATCTCCGCGATATCCATGTCCAGGAAGGCGTCGCGCACATCCTCACCCACCTCGAAATGACAGGGCCCGATCCCGGGACCGATCCAGGCCAGGATGTGCGCCGGATCGGCATCGAACTGTTTCAGGGTGTTCTGCAGCACGCCGCCGGCCAGGCCGCGCCAGCCGGCGTGGGCCACGGCGATCTCCTGACCCTCGGCGTCGCAGAAGAACACCGACAGGCAATCTGCCGTGAGCACACCGCAGGCGATGTCGGTTGCCTGCGTGTAGATGGCATCCGCCTCCCGGTCTTCATCGACCAGGCCGTTGTCCAGCACCAGCACGTCGGTGCCATGCACCTGCCTGATCCACTGGAATTGCGTCGAGCCGCCGATGTCATCGGCCAGCAGCTTGCGGTTGTGATGCACGGCATAGTCCTCGTCGCCGACATGCCCGCCCAGGTTGAAGCGGTCATAGGGCGGCTCGCTGATGCCGCCGATACGGGTCGTGACGGTAGTGCGGATGTTGGCCGGCGCCGGCCAGTCGGGAATAAAAAAAGAATCAGATTGCATTGTCCTGCTCCATCAATGCCAGCAAGGCCTGCATGTCGTCGGGCAGATCCGCCTGCCAGGCCATGGCTTCACCGGTAACCGGGTGCACAAGGCCGAGCTGCCAGGCATGCAGCGCCTGTCGTTTGAAATGTTCGATACAACTGATCAGCGCCGGGGCCGCCCCCTTGGGAATGCGCGGACGTCCGCTGTAAAGCGGGTCACCGACCAGCGGGTAACCGATGTAGGCCATGTGCACACGGATCTGGTGTGTCCGCCCGGTTTCCAGTTCGCACTGCACCAGGGTATGGCTGCGGAATTTTTTCAGGATACGGTAATGGGTGACCGCCTCGCGGGCATCGGCATTGTGTGAGACGGCGCGGCGGGTGCGATGCACCGGGTGCCGGCCCAGGGGTTCATTGACGGTGCCGCCTGCGGTCAGAACTCCGCAGACCACCGCCTGGTAGATGCGGCTGACGGTTTTTTGCCGCAGCTGCTCAACGAGATCCAGGTGGCTTGCCAGGGTCTTGGCCACCACCATCAGTCCGCTGGTCTCCTTGTCTAGACGGTGAACGATACCGGCGCGCGGCACCTGGCCCAGGGCCTGGCAGTGGTACAGCAGGCCATTGAGCAGGGTTCCGGACCGATTACCGGCTGCCGGGTGCACGACCAGGCCCGCCGGCTTGTTGATGACCAGGATGGCCTCGTCTTCATGGACGATTTCCAGCGGCAGTGGCTCGGCTTCCCACTGCACCTGGTCTTCCACCTCGGCCACCAGGGTCAGGGTTTCCCCGCCCAGCACCTTGTCCTTGCCCTTGGCCGGCTTGCCGTTCAGCAGCAGGTTGCCGTCCCGGATCCAGCCCTGCAGGCGGGCCCGGGAAAAGTCCGGAAACAGCAGGGCCGCGGCCTGGTCAAGGCGCTGCCCCCGCATATCCGCAGTGACTTCGGCATCCAGGGTGGATTCTTCCCCGGTTTCTTCAGGGTTGGCAAACTTTTCGCTCATGCAAGGGTCTATAAGAGGTAGTTGGCGACAGGCGCAACGCGCGCCTTTGTTCACGATACAGAACATAGTACACTGCGTGCCTTGTTTAGTCAGTGCCCCGAAATTTACCCGCGATTCGTTGTGAAAAAGCCTCTCCTAACGCTCATCATCCTTGTTGCCGCATTGGTCAGCGGATGCTCTTCCGATGACGAGGATTTTGCCAACTCCGGCGAGGATTTCCTCTACCGCGAGGGTGAGCGGTCCATGGATGTGAGCAACTGGCCGCGTGCGATCCAGATCTGGCAGCAGTTGGAAGCCCAGTTTCCCTTCGGCCAGTATGCCGAACAGTCACAGCTCGAATTGATCTATGCCTACTACCGCAACAGCGAACCGGAAGCCGCGCGTGCCGCAGCGGACCGTTTCATCCGCCTCTACCCGGACAGCGAGAGCCTCGACTACGCCTACTACATGAAGGGCATGGCCTATTACAGCGAAGACGCCCGCATCCTCGGTCGCTACCTGCCCACCGATCCCAGCAAGCGCGATCCCGGCAAGGCACGTGAATCATTCGCCGACTTCGCCCAGTTGCTCAATATCTTCCCCAACAGCCAGTACGCTCCCGATGCGCGGGCGCGCATGATCTACCTGAAGAATTTGCTGGCGGATTACGAGGTGCATGTGGCCGAGTTCTACATTGAACGCCAGGCCTACCTGTCGGCCCTGAGCCGGGCCCGCTTTGTCATGGAGAATTTCCAGGGCACCCCGGCTGTACCGCGGGCGCTGGAGATCATGGTGGAAATGTACCTGCGCATGGGCCTGAACGACCTCGCCGATGCCTCGCTGGAGATTCTCACCCTGAACTACCCGGACAGCCCGCAGCTGACCCCGGAAGGCGACTTCATCGTCAATACCCAGATCACCGACCCGTCCTTCCTCTATTCCGTCACCTTCGGGCTGCTGGGATCCAACAAGAAGGACACCCCCCTCGCTCCGACCCGACGTCCCGTCAGGACTACCGGTCAGGAAGGCTTCAGCATGCCTGAACTGGAAAGGCCCCGCTCCTTCCTGAACGTACTTACCCTTGGCCTTTTAGGCGATCCTGGCACTGAAGGCCAGGAAGAAGAAGAAAACTAAACCAGCCTACAAGCTAGTCGTAGTCCTTCCAGTAATTGTCCACATGCTCCTTCATGTTCTTTCGCATCATCATGATGCCGAACAGGTTGGGTAATGTCATAACCACAATGGCGACGGCCGAGAAATTCCAGACGATCGTCGTGTCGGTAAATGCGGCGATGAAAAAAGCGATACAGTAAACAATCCGGTATGCCTGTACGTACTTGAACCCAACGAGATAAATAATCGCGCGGTCACCGTAGTACGACCAGGCGATCGCTGTCGAGAAGGCAAACAGGACCAGCGACAGGGACACGATGTACTGGCCATACTGTCCTGCGATGCCATAGGTGAAGGCCATGGTGGTCAGGGCTGCCGAATGGATTCGCGATTTGCCGCGCAGGGTGATGGTTGAATCATCAGGCAGGCCGTTGGTGATGCTGACAGGTCCGGTGTAGAGCTCGCCGTTCTGGAAATAGGCTACTCCCTCCGCGATGGAGCGCGCATGCAGCACCGTGAAATCGGCACGATTCGGCAAACCACTGACGACATCGACCGCTCCGGTGAAGCGCGTTACCGCATTGTCATTGCCGTTCACCAGGTAATCGAACAGGACCCCCCGATCCGCCTCGACCTGTTCGCTGTAGTTTCCTTCCAGGATGACTAGGTCGGCAGTCTGGAATTCATTGTCGAACTTCTGCGTCCACACACCGGACGACAGGATAACCAGCCCGGTGATGGTGCAGATAATGATGGTGTCAATGAAAGGCTCAAGCAGAGACACCATGCCTTCGGACACATGCTCATCGGCCCTGGCGGAAGCATGAGCGATCGGTGCTGACCCCTGCCCGGCCTCGTTGGAAAACAGGCCGCGGTTCACACCCCTGTTAAAGGCATAGGCAAAACTGGCGCCCAGGAAGCCGCCGGTTGCAGATGAACCGGTGAATACATCGCTGAAGATGCTGATGAAGGACGGAATGATGTTCTGGTAATTCATCAGGATGACAGACAGGGCGCCGATGACGTACAGGGTGCCCATGGTCGGCACGATGGCGGCGGCAACTCGGGCGATGCGCTTGATGCCCCCCACGATGACCAGGAACAGCAACGTGGCCAGCACGGCGCCCGTGATGACTGGCCGGATGCCGAAACTCGATTCCACGCTGATGGCGATGTTGTTGATCTGCGGCAGGTTGCCGGTGCCGAAGGAGCAGATCACGGTCGCCACGGCGAAGAAGATCGCCAGCCAGTGCATTTTCAGGCCGTGCTCCATGTAGTACATGGGGCCGCCCGCCATGGTGCCGTTGTCCGCCTTTACGCGGTATTCATGCGAGAGGGTGACTTCCACGAACTTGGTGGCCATGCCCAGGAAGGCGGTCATCCACATCCAGAACAAGGCAGCGGGCCCACCGATATAGATGGCCAGGCCCACACCGCCGATGTTACCGGTTCCGACGGTGCCGGAAAGTGCCGTGCTTAGAGCCTGGAAGTGGCTGGTATCGCCGGGATCGTCCGGTTTTTCATATTTACCGCGCAGGACCGTCCAGGCATGGCCGAAATAGCGGAACTGGGGAAAGCGCAGGTAGATGGTGAAGAACAGTCCCACACCCAGCAGCACGAACGGAAACCACGCCGACGATCCCAGGTAGCCATCCAGTGTCAGTAAAAATGCATTGAAACTGTCCACGCCCTATCCTCACAACTCTTTTTTTACGACAATGGGCCAATCATACAGGAAAAGATTTACCTGGCCAGAATTCACCATGGACAAGCAATACATCACAGCCAACCGTCTTCTCGAGAATTCCATCGAGCTTGCGTTCAGGATCATCGACAGCGGATTTCGACCCGACCTAATCGTTGGAATCTGGCGCGGAGGCACGCCGGTCGGCATCGCCGTACAGGAAGTGATGGATTACGTAGGCATCAACAGTGACCACTTTTCTATCCGCACCTCGTCATATACCAGCATCGGCCAGCGCACCACGGTCAAGGTGCACGGACTGGAATACCTGGAACGCCACCTGACATCCAACGACAAGCTTCTCCTGGTCGATGACGTGTTCGACACCGGCCTGAGCATCGACAGCGTGATGCGCGAACTCAACCAGTTCTACAAAGACAGCCCGCCCGAGTGCAAGGTAGCCACTCCCTATTTCAAACCAGCCAACAACGAGACCGACCGCGTACCCGACTTCTACCTTTATGAGACGGATAAGTGGCTGGTGTTTCCGCACGAACTGGCCGGGCTTACGGACCGGGAAATCATAGAAAACAAGCCGCTGCCGGACCATCTGAAAGAGCGCTTGCTGTTCCTGCAAAGACGGCTGGCGAACAACCGTTAAGCCCTTCCGCAACGCACAAAATAGCACTGGTGTAATCCGGCTTTTCTAGTAGAATACTTTGTCCTGCGGCGATCATTCTGCCTTGAGTTCTCCGTCTGAATTATTATTAAAATCCACTAAGATCAGCAAGATATGACATACTGTTGCGCTATTTCTGTAGATGCCGGGATTGTATTTTGTTCAGACTCCCGAACCAATGCCGGGGTCGACCAGGTCAGCACCTACAGCAAGATGTTTACCTTCGACAAGGGCGTTGACCGTCAGTTTGTCATTCTGGCCGCCGGCAATCTCGCCACCACCCAGGCTACCCTCGCCCACCTGAAAAAGGATGTGCGCCAGAATGCCGAGACCAGCCTGAACACAGTCAGCTCGATCGGTGATGCCGCCGACTATGTGGGTGAAGTTAGCAGAATGATGCAGGAGAAACATGGCAAAACAGGCCATGGTTATGAAGCCAGCTTCCTGCTGGGCGGACAGATTGTGGGCTCGCACCACCGGGTCGTCATGATCTATCCTGAGGGCAACCACATAACCAGTTCTGCAGATACTCCCTATCTACAGATCGGCGAAAGCAAGTACGGCAAACCGATCCTCGACAGGATAATCAAACTCGATACGCCGCTGGAAACAGCAGCTTTATGTGCACTGGTTTCGATGGATTCAACCATGCGCAGCAACCTGACGGTGGGCCCGCCAATCGAGATGCTGGTTTACCATACGGACAGCTACAGCCTGCAAAACTATCACCGCTTCGAAGAGGATGATGAATACCTGCGCGAATTGAAAAAGAGCTGGGACAGCTACCTGAAATCAGCTTTCCACCAGTTGCCGCCACTGGCCTGGGCCGCAAACTGGAAAAAAATTGCTGAAGGCAATTCTGGCATTTACTAGCCGACAGTCGAAACCTGGACCGTCACCAATCCACAATTTTCCACAATTTCTGAAATCAATGCCTTGTAAGCGCGTTATGCTTTTCGCTTTCTGGCGGGCGCTTTCTCCGTAGCGGCTTTTTTCGCGGGAGCTTTCTTCCTGGCGGGCGCTTCCAGCTGCTCCGATTTTGCAATTGCCTTTTCGACCACTATGGAAACCTCGGGCGGTGCCGGGGCTTTCACGACCGGCCCGAACCAGGTTCGGCTCAGCTCCTCGTGGATATCTCCGATGGAAATCTGCAATTCATCGATGAATTCCAGCAACCCCTTTTCCAACAGGTGGAAAACATTGGCTTCCGATGTGATGCGTTTTACCCGCACCACGGCCATCTGCACATCGTCATGATTGGGCAGATGCTCAAGATTATAGTTAATGGCATCCAGGCAGTAAGTCACCGCACGCGGAAATTCATCATCCTGCAGCATGAAACGGACCACACCTTCGCCATTGATACGGTTAGCCACATTCTGGCGATAGGCCTGGTAGCCGCTGAGGCTGCGCAGGATATTCATCCACACCACGTTTTCGAACGGTTCGCCAACCTGCTTCCTGTATTTGGCAAATGCCGGCAGCAGGGAAATGGAGCCCACATCCACGATACGGGTAGTCATGTCGGCACGCTCCAGCATGCGGCCAAGCTGGATAAAGGTATAAGCCGTGTTATGCGACATGCAGCCTGACAAAAGGCCGCCAAGGCGCTGGCAATCCGAGATGATTTCCATGAACAGCTCACGGCGGGATTTGCGGCCAATACCAGAGGCGATCGAATCTTTTGCCAGCAGGTAAAGCTCGTTTATCTGCTCCCAGGCCTCCGAAGGGATGACTTCGCGGGTTGTTCGGGCATTTTCCCTCAGCATCTTGAGGCTGCTGTAAATTGAGGACGAGTTGTTGGCATCAGCCAGGAGGAAGCGTATTACGGCTGTTTCCGTCAAGGTATTGTTCTTTTCTTCGTATGACTCACGCAGGCCCGTGATATCGAGCAGGATATCCCATCCAAAACGGGAACCACGAGGCATGTCGAAAAGCATGGAGGAATAGACATCCATAAGGCGCGCGGAATTCTCCACGCGCTCCATGTAGCGGCCTAGCCAATATACTCTTTCAGCAACACTCGACAGCATGTTCTATTCTTGCAGTTACCAGTTATCCACTTTATTCAGTCTTCAACGATCCAGGTATCCTTGCTTCCCCCGCCCTGGGACGAATTCACCACATAGGAGCCTTTCACCATGGCGACACGTGTCAGGCCGCCGGCGGTGATATAGGTTTTCGAGCCCTGCAGGATGAAAGGGCGCAGGTCGATATGCCGCGGTTCCGCGTTGCGGTCACCGAGAATCGGCGCCGTGGACAGGGAAATCAGCGGCTGCGCCATGTAGTTGCGCGGGTTTGCGCGGATCTTGCGGGCAAAGGCCTCGCGCTCCTTCTTGCTCGCCTGGGGTCCCATCAGCATGCCGTAGCCGCCCGATTCGTTTGCCGGCTTGACCACCAGCTTGTCTAGGTTGGCCAGCACGTGCTGCATCTGCGTCTTGTCACTGCAGATATAACTCGGCACGTTCGGAATGATCGGATCTTCATCCAGGTAGTACTTGATAATGGCCGGCACATAGGTATAGATGACCTTGTCATCGGCGACACCGGCGCCCGGTGCGTTGGCCAGGCCGACATTACCCTTCAGCCATGCCTTCATCAGGCCTTTCACGCCCAGAGTCGATTCCGGATTGAAAACGGCAGGATCCAGGAACAGGTCATCAATGCGGCGGTAGATAACGTCAACCGGCGACAGGCCGTTGATGGTTTTCATGAAGACATGGTCGTTTTCCACCACCAGGTCGCTGCCCTGCACCAGTTCCGCCCCCATGCGCTGTGCCAGGAAGGAATGTTCGAAATACGCTGAGTTGTAAATGCCCGGCGTCAGCACCACCACTTCAGGATAATCTTTCGGCACCGGTGAAATGTCGGCCAGCGTATCGAAGAGCTGCCCGGGATATTCGGTGATCGGGTGTATGTCGTAGTTTTCAAACAGCTCGGGGAAAACACGCTTGGTCACCGTACGGTTCTCCAGCATGTAGGACACACCGGAGGGTACGCGCAGGTTGTCTTCGAGCACGTAGAACAAGCCATCGCCGCCACGGATCAGGTCGGTGCCGCACACATGGGCCCAGACACCGTGGAGCGGCTTGATACCCTTGCACTCCTTGCGGAAATTGACTGACTCGGTGATCAGCTCGCGGGGAACGACCTTGTCCTTGAGGATCTTGCCCTCGTTATAGACGTCGTTGATGAAACAGTTCAAGGCACGTAGGCGCTGTTCGAGCCCCCTGCTCGTCACTGACCATTCGCTGGCAGTGATGATGCGGGGAATGATGTCGAACGGCCATTCGCGGTCAATGTTGCCGGCATCGCTGTATACGGTAAATGAAATGCCCATCGTTTTGATGGCATCGATGACGGAAGCCTTGCGCAGGTCAAGTTCTTCGGGGGAGAGAGAGGCAAGATAACGGCAAAGGGCCCTGGCAGCCGGCCGTGGTTTACCCGGAGCACTGATTAATTCGTCAAAAAAGTTACCCGGGTGGTATGATTTCCAGTCTATTTTCATAAATTCACTGTGCCTGGAATTATACACTCATGGCAATCAAAATTGCTATCAAGCATCACACCGAATACCGCTTCGACCGCCTGACCGAAATACATCCCCACGTCGTCAGGTTAAGACCAGCACCGCATTGCCGAACCCCGATAGAATCCTATTCACTTAAAGTGACACCGGACAACCACTTCATCAACTGGCAGCAGGATCCCTTTTCCAACCACCTTGCCCGCCTGGTATTTCCCGAGCGCAGCCGCAAGCTGGTTTTTGACGTAGAAGTGATCGCCGACATGACGGTGATCAATCCCTTCGATTTCTTTCTTGACGAACAGTTCGAAAAGTTTCCTTTCAGTTACGACAAGCAACTAAAGAAGGACCTGGCACCTTACCTGCAAATCACCGAGAAGGGTCCGCTGCTGATGAAGTGGCTGGAAAAAGTCAGCCACGTGAAGACTCCTACCATCAATTTCCTGGTAGACCTGAACATACGCCTGCAGCAGGAGCTGAGCTACCTGATCCGCATGGATCCCGGCGTGCAGACCTGCGAGGAAACCCTGACCCTGAAACAGGGCTCCTGCCGCGACTATGCCTGGCTGATGGTGCAGATCATGCGCCACCTCGGTCTGGCCGCCCGTTTCGTATCCGGATACCTGGTCCAGCTGACTGCCGACGTCAAGGCACTGGACGGCCCTTCCGGTCCGGAAGCCGACTTCACCGACCTGCATGCATGGACCGAAGTCTATATTCCGGGCGCCGGGTGGCTGGGCCTGGATGCAACCTCCGGTCTCTTTGCGGGCGAAGGCCACATCCCCCTGGCATGCACACCCGACCCGTTCAGCGCCGCGCCGATCACCGGTGCCACCAGCACCTGTGAAGTCGAGTTCAAATTCTACAACAGGGTTACCCGCATCCATGAGGATCCGCGCGTCACCAAACCCTATACCCAGAGACAGTGGCGAGAGATCAATGCCCTGGGAAAGGAAGTGGACATGGAACTGCATACGGACAAGGTGCAGCTCACCATGGGCGGCGAACCCACTTTCGTCTCCATCGACGATATGGATGGTCCGGAATGGAACACGGCGGCGCTGGGCAAGAAGAAACTGGAACTGTCAGGCAAGTTGCTCCAGTCCCTGAAAGCACACTACGCACCCAAGGGTTTCTATCACCACGGCCAGGGCAAGTGGTACCCAGGCGAACAGCTGCCACGCTGGGCCCTCGGCATATTCTGGCGTACCGACCACAAGCCGATCTGGCACCATCCAGAACTTCTGGCTACGCCCGCGGACGACAGCAAGGTCCCGCAAGCAGCAGCCCGCAAATTCCTGAAAAACCTCTGCACTGAGCTCGGCATACCCGACACCTGCATGGTTCCCGGTTTTGAGGACCGTGAATTTTACCTGACGAAGGAAGGCAGCTTGCCGAAGAACGTCAGTGTTGCGGACAGCAAGTTGAAGGATCCGCAGGAACGTGCACGTGTGCGCAAGGTTTTCGACCAGGGCCTGAATACACAGGTAGGTTTCGCCCTCCCGATCACCGCCAGCGATAATCGCTGGCAGTCCAGCCCCTGGAAATTCAGGCGTGGAAAAATGTTCCTGGTACCGGGTGATTCACCCATGGGATTGCGCTTGCCTCTGGACAGCCTGCCATGGACCATCGAGCGTGAAGTGGATTTCGCCAAGGATCCCTTCGACGACTGGGAGGCCCTGGAATACCCGATCAACCCGAAAGGCAAAAAGAAAAAAATGCCGGCCGGGAAACAGAAAGTTAAACAGAAGATCATCCATACGGCCCTGTGCGTACAGGTGCGTGACGACAAGCTGTATATCTTCATGCCGCCTTTACCGCGACTGGAATCCTACCTGGCCCTGCTCGATCACATCGAAACCGTGGCGACAAAAGAAAAGCTGCCGGTGATCTTCGAAGGTTACGAGCCACCGAAGGATCCGCGTGTCCGCAAACTCATGATCACCCCGGATCCAGGCGTTATCGAGGTGAATATTCACCCGGCCAGCAGCTGGAATGAACTGATCAAGACCACCTCCACGCTCTACGAACAGGCTCGCGAGTGCCGCCTGGGCACCGAAAAATTCATGCTCGACGGCAAGCACACAGGAACCGGCGGCGGCAACCATGTCACCCTGGGGGCAGCAAAGGCAGAGGATTCACCCTTTCTGCGCCGGCCCGACCTGCTGGCCAGCATGCTGCGCTACTGGCAGAACCACCCGAGCCTTTCCTACCTGTTCTCAGGCCAGTTCATCGGGCCAACCAGCCAGGCACCGCGCATCGATGAGGCCAGGGACGACAACCTCTATGAACTGGAAATCGCCATGCAGCAGCTGCCCAAGGCAGGAGGCGACAAGCCGTGGCTGATCGACCGGATCCTGCGTAATTTCCTCATCGACCTGACCGGCAATACACACCGCTCCGAGTTCTGTATCGACAAGCTGTATTCACCCGACTCTGCTTCCGGTCGCCTGGGCCTGGTGGAATTCCGCAACTTCGAAATGCCGCCGCACTGGCAGATGAGCGCGGTGCAGATGCTGCTGATCAGGTGCCTGGTATCGTGGTTCTGGAAAAAACCCTATACCCGCAATTTCATCCGCTGGGGCAGCCAGCTACATGACCGCTTCATGCTGCCGCACTACATCTGGCAAGACCTCAGCTGGGTGGTGAAAGATCTCAATGATAACGGCTACGCCATAGACCTCGACTGGTTCGCGCCTTTTCAGGAATTCCGCTTCCCCCATTACGGCCGCTTCCACATCGCCGGCCTGCAACTGGACATCCATGGCGCCATTGAACCCTGGCATGTGCTGGGCGAGGAAATGAGCGGTGGCGGCACGGCCCGCTACGTGGACTCGTCGGTGGAAAGATTGCAGGTGCAGGTACAGGGAATGACCGGCAACCGCTTGGCCATATGCTGCAACGGGCGCAAGCTGCCGCTACAGGCCACAGGGCAGGAAGGTGAATACGTCGCCGGGATCCGCTACAAGGCCTGGGACCCCTACTCTGCGCTGCACCCGACCATCAAGGTGCACACGCCACTGGTCATCGACGTGGTGGACACGGTCAACAACCGTTCGATGGGCGGCTGCCAGTATCATGTCTCACACCCGGGCGGGCGCAATTACGACACCTTCCCCGTGAATGCCAACGAGGCCGAGGCGCGGCGCGTTGCGCGATTCAACAGCTTCGGCCACACGCAGGAAGAAATGGATATACGGGAAGAAGAACCGCATCCCGAGAGACCTTATACCCTGGACCTGCGTTTCCTGGATGTTTAACTAAAACGCCGGATGCGGTCATTGTCGGCAAACAGCCCTGCGGGCTTATGCCGACCTGCGACCTTGTCCGGCCTACCTTAGAAAGCCTGAAGATTTAACGGCGACAGCAGGGCGAGCGCACGCTGCTCGCCCCAACAAAGCCCCGCGCTGGCAGCGTCGCGAGCGACGACAAATCGAGGCAAAAATTTTTTTGGAAGCCGGGCGCATACAGGCAGTATGTAACCGGTTCCGAAAAAATTTTTAACGAAGAGTTGGCGAGCGTAGCAACTGCTACGTAAGTGAATTACCTGAAGTCAGTGG
>Ga0181579_10003021_pt1 | contig 13387 bp, 10 predicted proteins | sample 071ome_24_FD_132996 | JGI IMG/M metagenome (GOLD analysis project Ga0181579, IMG submission 132996) | Coastal salt marsh microbial communities from the Groves Creek Marsh, Skidaway Island, Georgia - 071402CT metaG (megahit assembly) | ecosystem: Environmental > Aquatic > Marine > Intertidal... | reverse complement strand
CTGTAGCCGCGGGATTCGTCCGGCTGTTCAGGGTATGTCATTGTTTGTCTGAAAGCCCAGCAAGTTAGGGCAAGAGCGATATCTTAGGATGGCCTGCTTGGCTTAAATCTTGAGGTATGATGATTGGGGGAGAGAACCCAAGCCGGTAAATCATCCTATTGCGAATGCCGCGAGCGTTTTTTGGGTCAGCTCGGACTTGATAAGGTAGTATCAGGAGTGCCGTTATGATCAATCAAGACAATGGGACGATAGTTTTAACCTTAGGCCTTGTCCTTGCGTTGGGAGGGGTAGTCTTGTTGTTGCAAAACGAACAGGGGCGGTCGATTGACGCGACACCAAACTTTTCGACGTTTCAAGATGTCAATGCAAAGAAAACGGCTTTTTTTAATATCTTGAACCGAAGATTCAGGCGGTCAATAGCGCAATCGCCGAAGAACGGACAGAGCTCTTAAGGCTGATTGAAGCGCTTGATACTCGGGCCAATCTAACGCGAAAGCAGCAGCGATGGCTTCGCGATCGGGCGATTAAATATCGTGTGCCGGACCGTGACGCGTTGCCCGATCAAGTTCTGGCGAGTCGGTTAAGGGAGCGTATTGATGAGATCCCAGCTGCCTTAGCCCTCGCGCAGTCTGCGAATGAATCGGGCTGGGGCACCTCGAGATTTGCGGTGAACCAGAACAATTTTTTTGGCTTGTGGTGTTACACCGAAGATTGTGGGGTTCGCCCGCTGGCCGCAAGCAGCGAAACTCGACATCAAGTGGCTGGGTTTGATTCAGTGCAGGGAGGTGTGCAGGAATACATGCTAACGCTCAATAGTCATCCAGCCTATGAGACCCTAAGAGCCATTCGTCGAGATCTGAGGATTGCCAGCGCCCCCGTGACCGGCGATGCATTGGCAGCAGGTTTGATCCGTTATTCGGAACGGGGCGAGGCTTATGTTGAGGAGCTTCGGGCAATGATCAGAATAAATGGTCTCGATGATCGGGATTCTTAATAAAATTGTCTGAAAACCTTGAGGACGCCTGAAAACGACAATATTTTTTCCTCATAATTTTTCTTGCTTTCGTGCTGTTCACGGTTTTGTGAGTGCTATCCGTTAGGCGTAAGTTGCGTGCGAGAAATGACACCTGCAGTCATCCTTCAGGGCACTAAAGAAAGAATACTTTTGGATAAAGAAAGAATACTTTTGGATAAAGAATCACAATTGTCTGAAATAAAACGTTGAACGAGTGCAGATAGTGCAGATAAAGGAGATATTTCGATCATATTGAATACTTCAAAGGCAGTTGTGGTGGGTTGCTCAAAACTCGTAAGAAGCAGAGCAGCGATCGATAAAAGCAGTGATCGATAAAAGCAGTGATCGATAAAAGTAGCGATCGATAAAAACAACAGTCGATTAAATCAATGGTCAATTAAAGTGATGATTCATAAGGTAACGAGTTATAGCAGTGACAATTTAAAAGGTAACGAGTCATAAAAGTGACGATTCGTTAGGGGTGGCGCATAGACAGAATCGGGCGCAGAAGGGCTTGTTCCAAACGGTCGGACGTTTTGCGACAGGTAGCAGTAAAATTCTTGTCCCACGCTAATGAGCATGCCTCTGCCGTGCAGCATCGATCATAAGAGGCAATAGCAATGGGCGATGAAAAGCGTGTGACGAGTGTTCGGCGCTTAGAAGTTACAGGTTAAAGAAAACGAGCAGGTGAGCGGGTGAAAATAACAGAACTTGAGGGTGTCGGCGCTGAAGTCACCGGAGTTGATCTCCGACAATTGACAACTAGCCAGGGGGCGGCGTTAGAGAGCGCTTTCGCGGAACAAGGGTTGCTCATTATTCGAGACCAGACGTTATCCGAACGGGATCACCTGGCTTTTGCAGCGCGTTGGGGAAGTATTAACACTAATCGGTTTTTTAAAGCTCACCCAGACTTTGCTGAAATCGCTTTGGTGGGTAAAGAGCCTGACCAAGTTGTGAATATAGGTGGTGATTGGCACACCGATCATTCGTATGACGAAATCCCTGCGCTAGGATCAATACTGGTGGCCAAAGAGCTACCCGATGTTGGTGGCGAGACCTGGTTTGTGAGTATGTATCGAGCCTTTGAAGGCTTGTCCGATGGCTTAAAGAAGTTGCTCGTAGGTCTCAGTGCAGTCCATTCCGCAAAGCATGTGTTCGGGGGATCTGCCCCTTACATGCAGGAAATGCAAAAAGTCGCTCGGTTGGGACGGCCGGAATTGGCTGATGCATTGAGTGATCCGGTACACCCGGTCGTTGTTCGCCATCCCTTAAGTGGCAGGCCGGCGCTTTATGTTAATCCAGCGTTTACGCTCCGCTTCGACGGTTGGACAGAAGCGGAATCTAAACCATTACTTGATTATTTATACGAGGCGGCGGTAGCTCAGCAAAAGGTTTATAGATTAGTGTGGCACCCAGGAACCATAGCATTTTGGGATAATCGAGCGACTTGGCACTTCGCCCAGAACGATTATCACGGCCAGCGAAGGATGATGCATCGAGTCACTGTTGAGGGTGTCCCCTTAGAGCCGTTTACGGGTAGGCCCCACAAAACACCCGTACACCACCGAGGCCCCGGTGATTGATCGCCAATTCAGACGATAAATAATTTATTTTCAGAGCGATTTCTACTAGAGTTAGCGCTCTTTTTTGTCCTGGGGCGTCTTATGGCCAACTATTTTAATTCACTTTCACTCCGTGAACAGCTCGCACAACTTGGTACCTGCGAATTTATGAGTGCGGCTGAATTCGAAACGGGTGTTGATTACCTCAAAGGTAAGCAGTTGGTGATTATCGGATGTGGGTCTCAGGGTCTGAACCAAGGACTCAATCTTCGAGATAGCGGTTTAAATGTGGCTTACACGTTACGAGCCTCAGCAATCGCAGAAAAACGGCAGTCTTTTTTAAATGCCGAGGGCAATGGATTTCAAGTGGGTACCTACGAGGAGATGATTCCCGGGGCAGATTTGGTCTTGAATTTAACGCCTGATAAGCAGCACAGTTCGGTGATTGCTGAAATCGAACCGCTGATGAAAGAAAATGCTTGTTTAGCCTACTCTCATGGTTTCAACATCGTCGAAGAAGGACAGAAAATCCGTGAAGATTTAACGGTCATCATGGTTGCGCCAAAGTGTCCAGGAACTGAAGTGCGCGAGGAGTACAAACGGGGTTTTGGCGTGCCTACGTTAATTGCGGTTCATGCTGACAATGACCCAAGAGGCGAGGGACTAGCGATAGCCAAAGCTTATGCAGCGGGCACTGGCGGCCATCGAGCTGGGGTATTAATGTCATCCTTTGTCGCCGAAGTGAAATCAGACCTGATGGGTGAGCAGACCATTTTGTGCGGTATGTTACAGACAGGTTCGTTGTTGTGTTTCGACAAAATGATTGAGAAAGGCCTTGAGCCGGGGTATGCCTCAAAGTTGGTGCAATACGGTTGGGAAACCATCACCGAGGCGCTAAAGCACGGTGGCATTACCAACATGATGGATCGCCTCAGTAATCCTGCAAAAATTAAAGCTTTTGAGCTATCAGAAGCCATGAAGCAGCTCATGCGGCCGCTCTATGAAAAGCATATGGACGATATTATGACCGGCGCATTCAGTGGGGGCATGATGTCGGATTGGGCCGATGACGACGCCAAATTACTCGCTTGGCGGGCTGAAACCGGTGAGACCGGTTTTGAACGGACCGAGGGTTCATCCGATGAAATCGCCGAGCAAACCTTTTTTGATCAGGGCATCTTGATGGTAGCAATGGTGAAAGCCGGCGTTGAGCTGGCTTTTGAGACCATGACGGCTGCTGGCATAAAGGCAGAATCAGCTTATTACGAAAGTTTGCATGAAGTACCGCTCATCGCCAATACCATCGCTCGAAAGAAGTTATATGAAATGAACAGCACCATTTCTGACACCGCTGAATACGGCTGCTACTTATACAATCACGCTTGTTTACCGTTGCTCCAACCCTTCATGGCTGATCTGGATACTGATGTGATCGGTCGTGGGCTGGGATTGAATGACCAGGGTGTTGACAACCAGACGCTAATTGCCGTCAATCAGGAGATTCGTAGTCATCCCGTTGAAGCGATCGGTCAGACCCTGCGCGGATACATGACCGCTATGAAAGCCATCGTCTAGATTATTTGCCAATCGGATGGTGTCTGCGGTGTCTGAGGTCACAGGCGCGATAGGGTTTCGGGATGCACGGGTCCTTCTCCGTCAAGATCTTATGCTGGGCCCCTTAAATTGGCTGATCGAACCCAACCAAAAATGGCTCATTGTTGGCCGCAATGGTGCGGGCAAGTCTGCGCTGGTCGCTGCCCTTCAGGGCGAGGGCGAGCGGATTTCCGGCGATATCTGGTACAACGATGACGAAGCGGCGGTTGTCTCAACCGAAATTCAAAAAACGCTTCTTGAAGAAGAGCGCATTCGATGCGAAGGGCAAGACGAGCGCATATCAGGAACCCCCGTCTCGGCAGTGCTCCGCGCGCTCTCGCCAGATGAGGCGGAGTTGTCTCGATTTGTTCAGCGCTTGGGCCTCTCAGGTAGAGAGACTCAGCCTTTTAGGTCTCTATCGACGGGTGAAACCCGAAAAGTTCTGCTCGCTAGAGCGCTTGCTTCGAATAGATCATTACTCATTTTAGATGAACCCGCCTCAGGGCTTGATGCCGAGAGTTTAGAACGGCTTCATCAAATCTTAGAAGATGTTAAGGATCGAACCGTGCTCCTGCTATCGAATGATTGGTCTCGATTGCCGAGCTGGATTGATCACGTCGCTTTGGTCGATGCTGGCGAGTTGGTATTTTGTGGGCCGCTTGCGGGGGCAGATATAGAGCCATGGTTAGCACAAATGATGGCGCTGAGCGATCGAGCCGGCCATTTGCCAGAGGCTGCTGCCAGCGATTTACCAGCACTTGATGACGATGCACCGTTGGTAGATATGCGACAGATTCATGTTGCCTATGGAGACCGGGTCGTTTTGACCCAATTTGATTGGCGGATAGAGTCTGGTCAGCACTGGCAGGTTACTGGCGCAAATGGATCTGGCAAGACAACCCTTTTAGAGCTGATCACGGGCGACAGTCCTCACTGCTACACTAACGATTTGACGGTCTTTGGCTACAAGCGCGGCACGGGTGAGAGTATTTGGCAGATTAAACAATATATAGGCTTGGTCTCATCAGCTCTTCATATGGCTTATCGAGTTAGTAGTAGCCTTGAGAACGTTTTGGTTTCAGGTTTCTTTGATAGCATTGGGGTGTACCAAAAGCCTAGTGAAGCCCAGCGTCAAATTGTCGGGGCCTGGTTGCAGAGGCTGGGGTTAGACGCGGTGCGGCAGCAGCCGTTTAACCAACAGAGCTATGGCAACCAGCGATTACTGTTGATCGCTCGGGCGATGATCAAGCAGCCTGCGCTATTGATTCTCGATGAGCCGTGCTTGGGGCTAGATGCACCGAACCGTGCGTTGGTACTGGCTTTGATCGAGCAACTCATCGCGCGTGCTCAAACTACGGTTATCTATGTCAGTCATGACGCAAGAGACCGGGTAGATAGTATTTCGAACACGTTAGCACTCTCATAATCGCCCCAGATTCTGGCTTCAAGCATCGGGGGTTCGACGACGCCACCAGCCTTCCTCTGCTCGAGAAAGATCAAGTATGTCTGCTTCATCGGCAAGGAAGCGCTCGTAATTGGCATCGGCGCCCTGAAACACGCCCTGATTACTATAGATAGCGGCTAGCGAAAAACGCCCATTGCCCGCTTGAAAAATTCGGCCAGTAGGCGCATTAGCACTTGCCATATAAAGTACTGCAGGCGTGACTAGGTGCGGCGCTCTCGTGGGGTCTGGTTCATCTAAATTTTCATCACGACCGGGAATGGTATTGGTGAGTCGAGTCGCAGCAGCTGGGGCGAGCGTGTTGACCTTGATGTTATGGGAGGCACCTTCAAGAGCCAGAACATTCATTAAGCCAACCATGCCCATTTTCGCAGCGCCATAGTTTGATTGTCCAAAATTACCAAAAATACCGGAGGTAGAGCTGGTCAAAATGATACGGCCATAGTTCTTTGCATACATGATGGGCCAGGCTGCGTGAGTGACGTACGCAGTGCCGTTTAGATGCACTTTTATGACGATGTCCCAATCATCTAAGTCCATATTTTTAAATGATTTGTCTCGCAATATGCCCGCGTTATTGACGAGGATATCCACGGTGCCAAAGGCTGCGACGGCATCGTCAATGATGCTTTTTGCTCCGGCGCGATCGGCCACTGAGGCTTTATTGGCGATGGCTATACCGCCGCCCTGATGGATTTCTTCGACAACTTGATCGGCCATGTCACTTTGCCCGGAACCATCGGCGGAACCCCCAAGGTCGTTGACCACGACTTTAGCGCCGCGTTTTGCAAACTCCAAGGCATGAGCCCGTCCAAGTCCGCCACCAGCACCTGTAATCACAACGACTTTATCTGCGAAGGTTTCCATAAAGTATGCTCCTAAGTTTGGGTTACATTGATTTCGAATGTCGGTAGCAGCTGCTTAATGTTCGCTTTGTCGATCACTTTGCCATAGATGTAGTCGTCGACGTAAAAGCCTGCTCCGATAGCTTCAAGAACTGACTGAAGATGATGATAACCAGCTCGGTGGTAGGCTTTTATCGCTTTTTGATTGTGTTTGTTTACATTGAGAGTGACGAGTTCAGCGCTCAAGGTCATTGCCTGGGCCTCTATGTGATTTAGCATCCATTGCCCGAGACCAAGTCTCTGATGACTCAAGGACAGGTAGAGTTTATCTAAATGCACTTGGCCTGCTTTGATGAGCCGAAATCCGGCGAAACCAATGGGCTTAGTGTTATCAGTAACTATCAGAAATTGGGTGCCACTGGCGAGGGTATTCCTGAGGTGATCAAGGTTATAATCTTTTTCCAACATGTAGTCGATCTGGGTTTGGGTGATAATACCTAAGTAGTGTTGATTCCAGATGCTATGTGCCAGCCGATGGATGTGAGGCAGGTCTTCAGTAGTAGCTGAGGCTATTAAAATGGTCATGTTAAGAGCATAGCTCAAGGAAGAGGCTTACGACCATGGTCGAAGATGTGCAAGGCAACACGCTTACAAGCCAAGAATTTGATTTAATCATTATTGGTGGCGGTATCACCGGTGCTGGGTTATTCAGAGAGGCGGCTGGATTAGGTTGGAAGGTACTTTTACTAGAGAGTAAAGACTTCGCCAGCGGTACATCAAGTCGGTCTACTAAACTCATTCACGGTGGAATCCGGTATTTACAAAATGGGCAGTGGCAATTAGTGGCTGAGGGCGCGAGGGAACGCAAAAAAATTGCTCGTGAAGCGCCGCACCTAGCCCAACCCATCGATTTATTGCTAACCGCATCCAATTTGTTTCAGGCTTGTAAATACTGGTTAGGGGTATCGTTGTATGAGTGGTTGGGCCAGGTCGCCAAAGCAGACCGGCATCGTCTGCTTTGGGGTGCTCAGTTGCGGGCGCTCGAGCCGGAACTAAATCAGGAAAAATTTCCTTACGGAATCGTCTATCGAGAATATTTGACCGATGATGCGCGCTTGGTCTTGGCGAATATTAGGGCGGGTTTGGCGGCAGGCGGCATCGCTTGTAACTATACCCCGGTCGTGGGGTTGCATCACGACGAAAAGCGGCTAGTGGGGGTTCAGGTCGACTCCGGCGGCGTGTTATCAACGATCAAGGCCGAGCGAATTGTAAACGCAGCAGGACCCTGGGTGACGGATATTCTGGCGATGGATAGCCCCAGTGACCGTCAGCTGATCTTAAGCAAGGGCGTACATTTGGTGGTTTCGCGTGCGAGCTTGCCGCTTACCCAAAGCTGTATGCTTGTTGCCGACGATGGTCGTCCAATTTTTGTGATACCAAGCGATGAAACTGTCTACGTCGGTACGACAGATTCCCTGTGTGAAGGGACTGACCGTTATGGGCCAACGGTAGATCGCAAAGATGTGGACTATTTGCTGAAAGTGGTCAACCACTACTTTAAGTCGAGCTTGAGTGAAGCCCAGATTATCGGTAGTTGGGCTGGTGTGAGACCTTTGATTTCAGAAGGTTTCAACACCGCCAAGTCTGATGTTAAGACTGAGATAAAAGCCGTCACTAAAAGAACCCCAGAGTACAGCGCGCCGTTAAAAACCAGCGAAATATCTCGCAAGGACGAAGTCTGGTTGAGTCCAAATGGACTTTTGACCATTGCAGGTGGAAAGCTCACCGGTTACTTAAAGATGTCCGAACGTGTGATTGCGGCGATCTGTAAACAAAGCCCTCGGTTAAGCTTATCTAGGGCCGTGCCTGAGTCAATATTGCCCGGGGCTAGGTCCGGCAAAACCAGGGATCAAGTGTTAGCCGACCTTCAAGGTAGCATGAATGTCGAACCGATGGCGCTCAAGCGACTGGCTCAGCGTTACGGTGATGAAGCGCCTAGGGTGATTGGGTTAGGAGAGACTGTAATCGCCCCAGGGATACCAATTTTTAAAGGGGAGGTCATTTGGGCATTAGAGCAAGAGTATGCAAAAACCCTTGAAGATGTGATTTATCGGCGGCTTCGATTGCCGCTCTATCATCCGCTCATAGCGGAACAGAGCTGTGAGCCGCTGAGCCAACTGATGGCGTCTCGATTGCGCTGGGATGAGCCAAAGCGCATAGAACAAGTTGAGGTGACCTTAAAGCAGCTGAAGGCTGATCTGATGTTTGGTGACCCGGTCAGTTGAAGAGGTAAATGCTTGCCTTGGGCGCTTTAAGGTCAGGTCTGTGTGGCAGTTTGCCGAAGAAATTTTCGGTACTGATAGTTCAGCTGAGGCGTTGATAAGCGAACTCGCTCGAATGCAATTCGATTAATTTGTAGAAACTGAGTATCCGTAACAGCACTTGCAGTCCCGATTAATTCCTGGGCAAAAGGAGGGGCGCCAAGCACCTCTGCGCTTTCTAGGGTTGGATCATCACTTCGAATGTCTCCGTGCACTTTAAAATACACATTGTCGCCAGAAAATGTCATGTCGCTACCGGCAGGGTAGTCAAGTTTCTCGGCAGCTGCGGTTAGCTTTTCGACAACGGTGGCATGAATCCCGCGAAAGGCCTTCACGGTTTTGATGACTGGACGCAACTGCCAACGTTTGGTGAGTTCAGTGCGAAAGGTTGCCCCGGCCGCGAGGGCAGTAAAGACATCTTCCGAAAACTCGCATAAAACAACGGGCGTTTTGGCTATCACAGAGGCGTTACGGGCGCCCAGGTCTGTTAGCACAGCCATCTCGCCAATCAAATCTCCGGCTTGCAAAGTCGCAACCGATCGCGGTGCTGAGGTGTCGTGATGAACGACTGAGCAGTAGCCTGTAAGGATCAAATAGACATTCCCGCGAGAGGGCTGCCCTTGAACCAAGATCACATCTTCCAAGTTGAAGTGTTTAATTGTGGCATTGGTGACAAGGTTTCTAAGCCAGCGGTCTGAACCCTGCTCGCCGATCCAATTGGATAAATAGTGCTGGATTAAAGCACCATAAAGACTGTCGCTGCCTTCAATTAAATTATAGCGTTTGCCGGCAGAGGCAAGAGAGAACGTCGCCGTGAACTCCTCGGGAAGCTGATCGATATGTACAAATACCACGCGTTCGGCGAGCGATGTGATGAGTTCTTTTGGATCGCCGTGTAAAGGTCCTGCGCCGCCATCGGCAATCAGCAGATCAAAGGGTTCTTGGTATATCGTTTCAAGTCTGCTGAGAGTTTCATGTCTCACAACACTGGTTTCGACTAACGGTTTGATTTTTTTGAGCGCGTGGTTATCTCCGATGACACATATGCGCTTATCTTTGCCTGCATCTCTGACAGTAAAGGTCGCGCCAATGGTCGGAACGCTATGGACTGTGGTGTGAGCTTCTATGATTAGGCCATAGTGATTGAGCGCTTGACCGATTGCGATTGGCACAAACGAAAAATGTTCGGCCACCACCTCGATTGACCAATCAAGGCTGAGTGCGAGCTTCTCTAGCGCCATTTGATAGATTTCCAAGGTCGTAATGATCTCTACCTTGTGACCGCACTGCATTAACGGGAAAAGCGCGCAGTGGTCATCATGGACATGGGTTAAAAAGCAACTCGATATCTGATTCTTAGAGATACCCCGCGCAATGAGATGCTCATCGAGAAAAGGAATCACGTCGATCAGTAGATACTCACCGTTATAACAAAGGGCAAGACCGGTGCAAGGTTCGTTAGGTGAAAACCCAGATGCGCCGCCTAACACCTCGAGAGAAAATTTGGCCAAAGGCGCTGCGTGGTTATCTCGTTGAACAGGGTAGCTTGGTGTGATGCGCTGATCTTCATCGAGATTGAGGTCAAGGGCGCTATCCCCGTGCTTGATCGTGTATTGGTCCCAGCCGGTATGTTCTAAAGTGAACCCGTCGATGGAGACGCTTTCCTCTTGAAAAACGTGGGTTTGAAAAAAGTCATCAATAGTCAATATCTGTTGATTTGCGTCTTTGAGGGCAGCGTCTTGGCTGACTGCTAACCATTCTTTAGCAAGCGCAGGGTCTGTATCCCAGGTATTGAGTTGTTCAGGGTCTGGTCCGAGCAGACAAAGCTTCAAAACCCGTTTGACTTGCCGAATGGCGGTCTCGTTACCAATTAAATGGAGTTTTCGACCCTCGCTATAGCCCCCTAGCTCAAACAAGAAGTAGTAGAGTAGAAATTCAACATGATTGAGCAGAGACCCGTCTCGCTCTCGAGTGTCGATGATAACTAGGCCATCAAAGTGGTCGATTTGGTGTCGCAAAAGCCCTTTTAGTGCCTCTGGAGGTTGGCCAAAAAGCAGCGAAAGGTCCTGAGTTTTAACCAATCGGCAACCGGAGGCAGGTGCAATAACTTCTACGTCGTCCATAAATCCTGTTGCCTTGGTTTCGATGCTAATAATGAGATAAAAACCCAATCTGGTCATTCTGCGCCGCTAGTGAGATTAAGACAAGGCAGCGATCGCGATCCGCTGAGTCAGCGCTAAGACGCCAGCCGGTAAGTCTTACGGCTGCGGATGTGTTCGACGGTGCAACTTAAGCGGCATATAATTGGAGTTTACCCAAGAGCAGACACGATGAACCAGATAGCAAACCTAGACCAACAGGACAAAGAATTATTTAGGGATAATCTCAAAAGATTTTTAGCCGATGAGGTTGCGCCGCATTACGATGAATGGGAAAAAGCGGGTATTTGGCCCAGATCACTTTGGCGCCAGTTTGGCGAACAGGGGTTTTTGTGTGTTGATGTGCCAGAGCAATTCGGCGGTTATGGTGTATCTTTTGAATTGAGTTGCTTGGTTGTTGATGAGGTGTCTCGTGCCGGCTTTGGCGCGCTCGCGAGCGGCCTGTCAGTGCATTCAGATATTGTCGCACCTTATATCCTTAATCTTGGTACGGATGCGCAGCGAGAACACTACCTTCCTAAGATGGTCTCCGGGGAGATCGTCGGGGCGATCGGCATGACGGAACCGAGCGCCGGGAGCGATTTGCAACGCATCAAAACAACTGCGCTCCGAGATGGTGACGACTTTCGTATTAATGGCCAAAAGACGTTTATCACCAATGGTCAGCACTGTGACCTAATTGTGCTTGCCACCAAAACGGATCCAAATCAGGGCGCCAGGGGCATGACCTTGTTTACAGTGGATTGCGATCTCCCAGGTTTTAATCGTGGTCGAAACTTGGACAAGATGGGCTTGCACAGCGGCGATACGTCAGAACTATTTTTTGACGACCTTAGGGTGTCTGCTGACGCGATCCTCGGCGGAGAGGGGAAAGGTTTCGCGAACATGATGAACGAGTTGCCAAGGGAACGGCTAATTTTGGGCGTCGGATGTGTCGGGGCGGCGCAAGGTGCATTGGATATCACCGTTGAGTACGTCAAAGAACGAATGGCGTTCGGTCAATCAGTAGCAGACTTTCAAAATACTCGATACAAATTGGCTGAAATGAAAACCGATATTGAGTTAAGCCGTGCTCTGGCCGAGAAATATACGAAGATTTTTATTGAGGGTACGTTGTCATCTGCGGAGGCATCGATGCTTAAGCTTGCTGCCAGCGAAATGCAAGGACGTATTGCTGATCAGTGTGTGCAGATGTTTGGTGGTTACGGCTATATGAGCGAATATCCTATCTCCAGAGCTTATCTAGATGCTCGTATCCAAAGAATTTATGGTGGTACCAGCGAAATAATGAAAGAGCTGATCTCGCGGAGCGTTGTGGCAAGCTAGTCCGCGAAAACAAATGCATCACGACACCGTGCGTATTGAATTTAGCCGTGAGCTGATTTCTCAATAGCACGGTGTCTCGGCCAAGATGTGCATCCCCTAAACTGAGATCATGAGGGTTGTTGTTTTTTGTCAGCGAGTTGCCTAATTTGTAGGCTGGCAGCTAAATGCCAAGCGAGAGTTGGTCGTGGCGGAGCGGGCGGACGAGCCGTTCTGAAATGGTAAATAGAGCACGCAAGGAGCATGACGTGAATGTAAATATTGGATCTTTTCTTGCGCGGCGGGCAGATATTAGTCCAGAGCGCGAGGCTTATGTTGATGTAGCCACCGGGACTCGACTGACCTTTGCGGAGCTCAACGCGCGAGTTAATCGGCTGAGCCATCAACTGCGAGCAAAAGGGGTCGATCATGGTGATCGCGTCGCGCTTTGCTTGATGAACAGCATCGAATTTATCGAGGGTTTTCTCGCGATCGCCAAGATCGGCGGTGTGGTTGTGCCCCTCAACTGGCGCCTAGTGGCAGATGAGTTGGAATTTATCATCAAAGACAGCGGTGCAAAAACCATGATCTTTGGGTCAGAGTTTCAGGATGTGGTGACTGATCTCCAGGGTCGTGGCGATAAAACGGATGTGGAAAACTGGCTGCAAGTAGGCGGTGCATGTCTGCCTTTTGCTGAGGATTACGCGGCCTTTTGTAAAGCCGGTAGCGCTGATGAGCCGAAGATATCAGCGGCTGGCGATGACCTCCTCTACATTATGTATACATCAGGTACCACCGGTTTGCCAAAGGGCGTCGTGCATTCGCATACGACCTCTTTTTGGGCTTTGCTTACTTTCGAAGCCAGCTGCGATCTTAGGGATGGCGATCGCTATCTGGTGGCGCTGCCGTTATTTCATGTGGGCGCTCTGACACCCGTTGCACTCAACATTTATCGGGGCGTCACCAGTGTTGTAATGCGAGAGTTTGATCCTCAAAAAGCATGGGAGGTCATCAGTGAGGAGCAGATAGGGGTCTCATTGCTTGTGCCCGCCATGTTGAATTTTATGTTGCAAGTCCCTGATGCAGCGATTGGCTATGACCATCTAAGATGGATTCAAAGCGGTGCGT
>Ga0181579_10003020_pt1 | contig 13387 bp, 9 predicted proteins | sample 071ome_24_FD_132996 | JGI IMG/M metagenome (GOLD analysis project Ga0181579, IMG submission 132996) | Coastal salt marsh microbial communities from the Groves Creek Marsh, Skidaway Island, Georgia - 071402CT metaG (megahit assembly) | ecosystem: Environmental > Aquatic > Marine > Intertidal zone... | reverse complement strand
TGGGTAGTTGTCTGATTTCCATTGCGCCATGCCGCCTTTCAACACCGAAACATCGCTCGCGCCCAGCTTGACGATGGCAGCCGCGGTGGTCAGGGCAGTCTGTCCGCTCTTGCACACCACCAACACGGACGATTCCCGGAGCTTTTCCAATTCCTTGTCGGGCTTGGAAAACCGTGAGGGAGGATAATTCCGTGCGCCGACGATGTGACCCTGGTTGAAATCTGCTGGCGGTGAGATGTCAACCACCATCGTATCGCCGCGATTGATCAGGGGCACCGCGTCGGCCGGGCTGATCTCTTTGAAGCCGCGCACGCGGCGTGAAATCTCGCCCCATACCAGCAGCGCCAGCACAAGGATAAAACCACCGGACAACATCGGATGGTTGCCCGCAAATTCAAGCCATTGTTCCAAAGTGCACTCCTCCGGCTTCGCCTGCCCTCGCCCCGCTGTCAGATTAACGTACAGGTGGGCGTTGCAAGCCGCCATCACAACCCCATCTGTGGAATAATGGCGGCAGAAATCTTTCACGGCCTCATCTGGAGGCCGACCCGCCAAATTGCAAGGCCTTGTCAACACATCACGCAACGGAGAGACTAGAAATATGAGCATCACATCGGCTCCCAAACCGCTGGTTCTCATGATCCTGGACGGCTGGGGCAGTCGCGCGGCTGCGGCGGATAATGCCATCAGCCTGGCGCACACCCCTGCCTGGGACGACTTGATGGCGCAATACCCCAACTGCGAGCTGCATACCTCCGGTGAAGCCGTCGGGCTGCCGGCCGGGCAGATGGGTAACTCCGAGGTGGGGCACATGAACATCGGGGCAGGCAGGATTGTTTACCAGGATTTCACCCGGATCTCCCGAGCCATCGAAGACGGTTCTTTCTTTGAGAATCCCGCGCTGTGCGACGCGATCGACAGCAGTGTAGAGGCGGGAGGCAAGCTTCATATCATGGGTCTGCTGTCGCCGGGCGGGGTGCACAGCCATGACGATCATTTCATCGCCGCGGTCCAATTGGCCGCGCGGAGGGGCGCGCGCGAAATCATTGTTCATGGTTTTCTCGATGGGCGGGATACACCCCCGCGAAGCGCAGAGACAACCATCATGCGTATGCAGGCGGAGCTCGACACGCTGGACAACGCCCGCTTTGGCGTTATCGCGGGACGCTACTACGCCATGGACCGGGATCAGAGGTGGGATCGCGTAGAACGGGCCTGGAGCGCGCTGGTCGAGGCCAACGCGCCGTATACGTCAGACTCGGCGGCGACCGCCCTCGCCACGGCCTACGCTCGAGATGAAAATGATGAGTTCGTCCAGCCAACGGTGATTGGACAGTACGCGGGAATCGAAGACGGTGATGCCGTGCTGTTCATCAACTTTCGCGCCGATCGGGCACGGGAAATCACGCAGGCTTTCATCGAACCGGATTTTATCGGGTTTCAGCGCCACGCTCCGAATCTTGCGGCTTTCGTGTGCATGACGGAGTATCTCGCCGGATTGCCGGCCCAGATCGCTTTCCCCCCCGAGACCCTGCCCGAACTGTTGGGGCAGGTGCTGGCCAGGGAGGGACTGCACCAGCTGCGCATCGCCGAGACTGAGAAATACGCGCATGTCACCTTTTTCTTCAACGGCGGGGAGGAAAACCCCTTCGAAAACGAAGACAGGATCCTTGTGCCTTCGCCCCAGGTCGCTACTTATGACCTGCAGCCCGAAATGAGTGCGTCCGAAGTAGCCAGCCGGCTTGACCAGGCCATCCGCGCCGATCGATACGATGTGATCATCTGCAACATCGCCAATCCGGACATGGTCGGCCACACGGGCAAGCTGGAGGCCGCCATCAAGGCGGTAGAGGCCGTCGATCGTTGCCTGGGCATGGTCCGCAAGGCCCTGCAGGATGTGGGCGGTGAACTGATGGTCACCGCTGATCACGGCAACGTGGAGCAGATGAGTGACCCCGAAAGCGGTCAGTCACACACGGCACACACCACCAACCCTGTCCCCTTTGTTTTCGAGGGACGGCCCGCTGAAATCTCGTCCGCAGGTTCCCTGCGGGATATCGCCCCGACGATGCTTTACCTGCTTGGCTTGCCTTGCCCGGATGTCATGAGCGGCCGACCGCTGCTGCGACTGCAGGAGGATGAGCGAAGCGCCGCCTGACCCTTCTCAGCATGCGACCCGCTAACCGGTTCCTGTCAATATTTGCAAGTGCATGGGTCACTTGCACGCCGGGCGCGCTGGCGGATGATTTGACCCAAGCGGAAGTCGAGCAGCGACTGGAGCAGCTGAAAGCCGAGATACGAACTTTGCAGGACACCCTGACAAGTTCCAGGCAACGGTTCTCCAGCGAGCAGGAAAAGCTGCGGTCGCTGGATCTGAAAGTGCAAGCTGCCGCGCTGGCCTTGCGCGATATCCAAGGGCGAATCTCGCAGCAGGAATCCAGGCTCGCGGAGCTCAGAGAAGACCGGGAAGCGTATCTCAACAGCCTCGATGAACGCCGTGACGCCCTGTCACGCCAGATCGTCGACGCTTATCGCATGGGGCGGGAATCAAGACTCAAACTTTTGCTGAACCAGGACAGCCCGGCGCGCCTCGGACGCATGCTGGCCTACTACGAGTATTACAACGGCGCGCAGATCGGCCGGATCGAGGAGCTGAGAACAGCACTGGCAGGTCTTGAGCGCCTGCAGCAGGACATTGATGCGACCCTGGCTGAGCTTCACACCGAGCAGGCGCGCCAAAACGCGGGCCTTGAAGAGCTGCAAGGACGACGCGAAGCTCGCCGGGTCATCCTGGCTCAGATCGAGCGGGAGATCGAAACAGGGTCGGAGCGCCTCGAAGAGCTGTCCAGAAACCAGGCGGATCTGGAGGCGCTTTTGCGGCGCCTGGTCGAGGCGCTGTCCAATATTCCCACTGAACTGGGCCAGTACCAGCACCCCCGGGACATCAAAGGCCAGCTGCCTATGCCGCTTGCGGGTCGGGTGCGCCGCGCTTTCGGGCAGGTCCGGGCCGGCGGTATGCGTTGGCAGGGCTGGCTGATTGCCGCCAAACAAGGCGCGGAGGTGGAATCGGTGGCCTATGGCAGAGTGGCCTACGCCGACTGGCTGCGCGGCTACGGCCTGCTGATGATCATCGACCACGGCGACGGATTCATGAGCCTGTATGGCAACAACGAGGCCCTGCTTTTCGAACCCGGCGACTGGGTTCAGCCAGGCGAGGTCATCGCCACAGTCGGGGACCAGCCGGGCGATGAACAGGGCTTATATTTTGAACTGCGTAACAAAGGCAGGGCCATCGATCCGGCCGCATGGATCGACCGGAACTGATATGCCGGTTGAATGGAGACGTGACATGAAGTTGACCCGATATTTTCTGCTGACCGCCTGCCTGGTGCTGTTGACCGCGCCGCAGACGCAAGCCCAATCGGAGCCCGGCCAGGTGAGCCAGTTGACCCTGGATGATCTTCGGACATTCACTGACGTCTTCGAGCAAATAAGAAGCAACTACATTGATGAGATCGGCGATGCCGAGTTGCTTCGTGCCGCGATCCGGGGCATGTTGTCAGAAACCGACGGCTACTCCACCTTCATCGACGAAGAAGCATTTCAGGCGCTCGACCGCAACACCCGCGGGCATGATGGCGGCATCGGCGCACTGGTCATCATTCAAAAACACATGCTGGTGGTGTCCTCGGTACAGAAAGGCGGGCCCGCAGACCGCGCCGGGCTGGATGCGGGCGACCGCATCACGGCGGTGGACGGCATTCCGGTCAGGGGACGGTCACTGGCTGATTCGATCGATGCCCTGAACGGAAACCCGGGCAGCGTGGTCCAGGTGACTGCACTCAGCCCCGGCCAGGACGCCCGCGAGATCGAACTGACCAGGGAGTCCTTTCCCGTGGCCAGCGTCAGCGGAGAGTGGCTGGAGTCCGGTATTGGAAAAATCAACATCAGCCACTTTCACCAGAACACCCACAGGGAATTTCAGGATCAGCTGCAGGCGCTCCAGTCTGATGGCGCGTCGCTGGACGCATTGATCATTGATCTGCAACACAACCTCGGGGGTGCGCTGCAGTCGGCGGTATCCATCGCAGACGGATTCCTGGACGACGGCCTGATCGCGAGGACCCGCAGCAGGTATCCATCCACCCAAATGGAGTTCCACGCCAACGAAGGTCAGTGGACCGACGATATTCCGCTGGCGCTGCTGGTGGATGAGAAGACAGCATCAGCCTCGGAAGTGATGGCGGCAGCACTGCAGGACCATGGGCGCGCGACCGTCATCGGCACACGCACCTACGGCAAGGGTTCGATCCAGTCCGTACTGAACCTGCGCAACGGCAGCGCCCTGAGGCTGACCACGGCCATTTATTACACCCCTGATGGACATTCCCTGCAGGAGCGGGGCATTGAGCCCGACATCGAGGTAACGGACGCCGGTGAGCGCCTGGACCGTGCTGTTTCTGAGCTACGCGGGCACCTTGACCAGGATGGCTAGACGGCGGGAGCGCCGGAATGGCTGAAAGCCACCCGCGGCGAGTGAAAGGCGCTCTCCGGCCATAACGACTGGCGTGGGGTCAGTTGCGGGACCGGGGTGGCGAAATCGGAAAAGGGGTGACCTTCTCACCGCTTTCGCGGTCCCGGATGACCGCCTGTCCTTTCTTGGCCACCTGTTCGACGCGGACGATACTGTGCATGGGCAGGTGAAGGGTTTCTACACCTTCGAACTCATCCCGCATTCTCTCCTCGGTGGGATCAATAACCATGCCCTCGCCTTCCCCGAAAACCAGGCCCGAGACCTCTATGAAGCCCCAAAGGTTACTGGATACCACGGACTCGCAGAATAGCTCGTAGACCTTGCCGTTGTTATGAAACGCGATTCGGAATAACTGCTTTTCGGACACCATCGGATTCACCGTCAATTACGCAGGTAGGAAACAGCCCTCACCAGGAAAGCAAACATCAACCCCAGGGTGAAACCCGCTAGGTGGGTCCACCACGCCACAAAACCGGAAATGGGGCCAAACACCGTGTAAACCAACTGCAAGGTGAACCAGGAACCTATCACGATGACCGCCGGCACCCGCGCAAACTGCAGGTACAGCCCGAGCGGCACATAAAGCCCGATACTCCGGTAGGGGAATAAACCAAGATAGGCTCCGACCACGGCTGAAACCGCTCCGCTGGCGCCAACGATGGGAATATCCAGATCAGGCAACCTGGCCGCCAGGATCAAATGCGACAACACGCCACCAAGAAGGAACAGCAGCGCCAACAGGAAACCGCCCATCTGGCGCTCCACCGGCAGCCCAAAAACCCATAGGTAGGCCAGATTTCCGGCCAGGTGCAGCCAGCTGGCATGCAGGAACAGGCTGGCTACCAATGACAGCATTCCATTCCCCACCCAATCGGTCAGTGGCAGGGAGAGCATGGCGGATGTCCGGGCGGGCACGGCGCCAAGGACGTCGATGAGCGCCTGCTGGGCCAGGGGCGTTGCGAATGAGTACATCAGCGCGAAGAGCAGGCATAGGAAACTGATGGCCAGCATCACCCAGGGCGTGGTCGGGGGCTTGCGCGACCAGTTCGTGACGATGTCTGACATGGCAGCCGGTACTTGCCGGACTGATCAGCGCGAGATCATGAAGCGGTACCTGCGGTAGCTGAAAATCACGCCATCCCGCTGCACCTCTCGCAACACCAAACCTGACCGCAGCTCCTCACCCTGATACAGCCGTCTCCCATTGATCAGGATAAAACGATCTGCCGGCTCCTCCGCATAGACCGACACGCTGATTCTGAATTCGGGTAACTCCCCGCGTATGTTGTCGGGCAGTTCCCAATAATTGATGTGGTTTTGTGCGGCAGGCCTCGCCTGTTGCGATCCACCGCCGGGTTGTGTGCCCGGCCGTGACGCAGGCTGCCCCTCTTGCACAGACTCACTGGCCATGGCCTCTTCAATGGCCCGGGATGCAGCCTCGAGCGGATCCTCGGGCCGATCCTCGGGCAAGCTGGGTGGCGCGCCGGGTCCGGCTTGACCCTGGCCTGAACCCTGGCCTGCATCCCGACCGGCCTGATCCGCGCTGGCGGTCAGTTGTTCCACCGGCGTGCGCGGGCGTGGGCTGGGAGCGTCCTGTCCGGTCGCTGCTTGCCCGGGAGGCATTTCAACCTCCGTCGGCGAGTTCGCGCCCCCGGCGACAGGCCGTTCGGCTTGCGTCTCGCGGGCAACAGGACCTGCCACCGCCTGGCGGTTCACGGCATTGGATTCCCCGCCTGTCGAGGTGGTGGAACTGAACTGCTGCAGCCCGAACCAGCTCATCAGTACAAACGCGGGCACCAGGAACGCCATCAGCGGGAGTATTTCGCTCTCATCCGCGTCTGCAGGCTGATCAACTCGGGTATCACTGTGTATGGTCGGGGCGCTGCGGCGTTTGGCCGCGCGTTCAGATTTTCGCAATGCATCCAGCAGGAAAGACATGCTCAGGAACTCCCGGGCCAATCTGACAAGAGTTTAGGTTCGGTGACCGAATGACGCATCAGATACAACAGCGTCTTGGGGCCAACGATACCATCCATTTCGAGACCATGCCGCTGCTGGAACTCCATCAACCAGCGCTCGAAACGTACATCGAAAGCGGTCGAGCCCTGCAGCGGCTGATCGGCCATGCCCGCCAGGCTGAGCACGGTATCGACCGCCGGGCCGGAATCGCCGCGCCGGAGTTGTTTGGGCCAATCCGGGGATTGCGGCCAGGCCACCAGGTAAGCGCCCAGCCAGCGGCGCGCGACCTCCCGGCGCTGCAGCACCCGGGATTCGCTTTCCGTTCCCACCAGCAAAGCATCCTCATGAATGCCGCGCAACAGTAAATAGCGCTCGTCAACGCCCTCGAGAACGAGGATCACCGGCCAGCCGAGCTTCTCAATCCGGGACCAGTTGCCCTGGTTGTAAACGCAGGCGTATCCCGTTGCCTCCGTGCCCTGACAGGCCGCCTCGACCGCCCACGCGTCCCCGTCATTGCCCCACGCATGCGCAATGCCCCGCCACGCATCCCGGCTTTGCTCGGCCAGCCATGACTCATCCATCTGGTCATAAACCGGGCCGGTTGGGCGGGGCTCCGGGGCCGTCGCCATGGCCGTCGTCGTGGTCGTCTCCATTGGGGGCGCCACATCGGCGGCAGCCGTTTCGGCCTGACTGACCGGAGGCTCCTGAGCAACTTCAGCAGGCGCCACAACCGCCGGGGGCAACGTCATGCCCACGGCGACGGCAAGGGCCGCCAATGCGGCCGCCGCGCCCACCCAGGGCCAGACGGCGCGGCGGGCTTCGGGCTCACCGAGTTGCACTTCATCAGCGGCGGCATGGACCAGGCGCGCGTTAACCCACGCGCGCTCACTGGCGTAGGCCGCCACCAGGGAACGATCCGCGATGATGTTGATCAGCCTGGGGATTCCGTGAGAGCGTTGGAACAAGGCCTTGATCGCGGATCTTTGAAATGGATTTCTTTCCGCGCCGGCAACCTGCATCCGGTGCCCAACATATGCCGCCGTATCCCTGGCGTTCAGTGGTGTCAGGTGATAGCGGGCAGTGATTCGTTGCGCCAGTTGCCGCAGACTTCTTCTCTGCAGCATCTCGCGCAATTCCGGCTGACCCAACAGGACGATCTGGAGGAGCTTTTCTTTGCTGGTTTCCAGGTTGGTGAGCAAACGAACCTGCTCCAGGGCCTCCGGCGCCAAGTTCTGGGCTTCATCAATCACCACCACGACGCGCTCCCCGTTCTGGTGCGCGTCCAACAGGTATCGGGTCAGCCTGTCGACCAGTCCCTTGGCGCTACCGTTGACGTCCGCGGCCGGTATCTGGAGTTCCTCACAGATGGCCGTCAACAACTCCATGGGCGTAACCAACGGGTTCAGTATCAGCGCAATGTGAGTGTTTTCAGGAACCTGCTCCAGCAAGCAGCGGCAAAGCGTGGTTTTTCCGGTGCCCACTTCGCCTGTCAGCTGAACAAAGCCTCCACTGCCCCCCTGGCCGACGCCGAACAACAGGTGCGCGAGTGCGTCGCGATGACGGTCGCTGAGGTAGACAAATGCCGGGTCCGGCGTGATCGCAAACGGCGGTTCATCCAGCCCAAAATAGTGCAAATACATTCAGGGAACCCCTAGTCTTCCATGGCCAGCAAGCCGGCATTTCCGCCAACGGCCGCGGTATTGATGGTCAGGGTCCGTTCGGTCGCGAATCTCAACAGGTAGTGCGGCCCGCCAGCCTTTGGGCCAGTGCCGGACAAACCTTCGCCACCAAAGGGTTGCACTCCTACGACCGCGCCAATCATGGATCGGTTCACATAACAGTTCCCGACACGCGCCTGGGATGCCACGTGGCGCTGCACCCGGTCGATGCGACTGTGCACGCCCAGCGTCAGGCCAAATCCGGTCCCGTTGATGTCGGCAATGACTTTGTCCAAATCCCCCGAGTTGTAGCGCACCACGTGCAACACCGGGCCGAAAACCTCGTCCTCGAGTTGAGTGATCGAATCGATCTCATACGCCACCGGGGCAAAAAAGTATCCCGTCAGCGTGTCATCCAGCGGTGCCCGGGCGATCAGGCGGGCGTCCCGGTCCATGCGCTGTGTATGCTGAAGCAACTCCTGCCGGGCATGCTCACTGATGACAGGGCCTACGTCCGTCGACAGCCAGCGTGGATCCCCCAGAACCATCTCACGCATGGCGCCGGCAAGCATTTCAAGCACCTTGTCCGCGATATCGGACTGCAGGTAGAGCACACGCAGTGCGGAACAGCGTTGTCCCGCGCTGTGAAAAGCGCTGGTAATGACGTCCTTGACGACCTGCTCAGGTAATGCAGAACTGTCTACCAGCATCGCGTTCTGACCACCGGTCTCCGCCACCAGGCAGGCCAGAGGCGCATCGCGCTCAGCCAGCGTGCGGTTAATCACTCTCGCGGTCGCGGTGGACCCGGTCAACGCGACACCTGCCAGCCTGGGGTCTGAATTCAGTATCGCCCCGATCTCGCGTCCCGGCCCGGGCAGAAATTGCAGTGCGGCGCCCGGTATGCCGGCTTCATGCAACAACTCGACGGCACGATAAGCCACCAGTGGTGTCGGATCGGCCGGCTTGGCCAGAACCGTGTTGCCGGACACCAGGGCCGCGCTGACCTGACCCGTGAAAATTGCCAGCGGGAAATTCCAGGGACTGATGCAGGCAAAGACGCCGCGGCCATGCAGTGACACTTGATTGCGCTCTCCGGTAGGCCCGGGCAGTCTTTGAGGTTGGGCAAACTGTTCGCGCGCCTGCAGGGCGTAATACCTCAGGAAATCCGCCGCTTCACGCACCTCCGCCACACCATCATCGAGCGTGCGGCCGGCTTCACGACCCAACAGCGCCAGAAACTCGGGCAGGTTCTCTTCGAACAGGTCCGCTGCCCGCTCCAGCATGGCAGCCCTTTCGGTAGCGGGTGTCGCATCCCATTCCGGATGAAAATCATACGCCGCCGACAGCGCCGCTTTGACCTGCTCAGCGGAGACGAATCGCACCTGCCCGACGGTGCCGCCGCGCACTGACGGGTTGCCAACATCATGCAAATCACCGGCCGGTATGTCTTTCGCGGCCTCGGCCAGCAAAGGCCCGGCCTGCCAGCTCGCCTCCGCCCATGGCCCCATTCGCCGTGCAAGCCTCGGCCATTCATCTTCACCCGCCAGATTGACGCCCATTGAATTGCGCCTGCGTTCGCCGTACAGCGCCACGGGCAATGGAATGGACGGGTGCGCCGCCGGCTGGGAAGTCCTGACCCGCTCAATGGGGTCCTCGGCCACGGCCTCCACGGGCAGCTTTTCATCGACGATACGGTTGACGAACGAGGTGTTGGAACCGTTCTCCAACAAGCGCCGCACCAGGTAGGGCAGTAAATCTTCATGGCTGCCCACCGGTGCGTAAACGCGGCAGGCATGGTTGAAGCCCGGGTTACTCATCACCTCGCCATAGAGGTCCTCTCCCATGCCGTGTAAGCGCTGAAACTCGTAATCTAGCCGGTCACCTGCCAATTCCGTGATGATAGCGATCGTGTGGGCATTGTGCGTGGCGAACTGGGGATAAAATTCTCGACGCCGTGCCAGCACCCGCCGGGCACAGGCGATATAGGACACATCCGTGTTGGCCTTGCGGGTAAACACCGGATAGCCGCCGAACCCCTCGACCTGCGCGTGCTTGATTTCCGCATCCCAGTAGGCGCCCTTGACCAATCGCACCGGCAGGCGATGGCCTGTCTCCCGCGCGAGGTCCGTCAGGAAATCAATCACTCCCTCACACATCTTGAGATAAGTCTGGATCGCCAGGCCGAGCCCGTCCCAGCCATCCAGGCTCTTATCCCTCAACACGGCGGCAAACACATCCAGCGAGAGCATCAGCCGGTCTGCTTCCTCCGCGTCCACGGTCAACGCCACGTCCTGCTGCCTGGCCAGCAGCGCCAGTTCTTTGAGTCGGGGCACCAGCTCTTGCAGGGCGCGCTCGCGCTGGCCAAATTCATAACGCGGGTGCAGGGCCGAGAGTTTCACGGAAATACTGGGCGCGGAAAAAATATCGTCATCACCCCTGCGCGCGCCGATGGCTCGGATGCCGGACTGATAGGATTTGAAATAACGATCCGCGTCGGCCTGGGTCAGGGCCGCCTCACCCAACATGTCGTAAGAGTGTCGGTAGATGCGGTTTCCCCTCTTGTCCGCCCGGTCCAGCGCCTCGCCGATATCGCGGCCCATGACATATTGGAAGCCCATGATGCGCATTGCCTGACGGATGGCCTGCCTGATGACGGGCTCGCCGCTGCGATTGACCATCCTGCCCAGAGTCTTGCCGATGCTCCTGCTGGAGCCTTCCCCCAGGCGCACCAGCTTGCCGGTCAGCATCAGGCCCCAGGTCGAGGCATTGACAAACACGGAATTGCTTTTGCCCAGGTGTGATTCCCAATCCGCGCTGGATAGCTTGTCGGCAATCAGGGCCTCGGCGGTGTCGGCATCGGGTATGCGCAACAGGGCCTCGGCCAGGCACATGAGCACTACGCCCTCTTCCGAGGACAGGTCGTACTCCTGCATAAAGGCTTCAAGGGCGCCCTGCTCGTCTTTTCTCTTGCGAACACGGCGAACGAGGCTCGCGGCCCCTTGCGCCACCCGCTCAGCCGCATCGGAACCGAGTTCCGCTTCGGCCAGCAGCCGGGCCACGACCTCGGACTCGTCGGCGTGGTAAAGCTGACTGATCCGCTGGCGATACGAGCACTGCGCTGGCGAATCAGGCCAAATAAACGCGTTAGAATCTGTATGGCTCAAGGCATAAAACTCCTAACATTCCACTTGGCCCGAACTCGGCGCAGGCATGGATCAGGCGAGTGTAAATGACAACGTTCCGTGATGCTCGGCAAACCGCAATAGCTGGACGTTTCGTCGCAATTTTAAGCGCCCGCGGCTGTCGCACCAACCCTGGCGTCCCCAGATGCAATAATAAGGTGGTTCAATCCTTGCCGCTCCCAGTCATAGAAAGATAGAATACGCGGCTGGCGATCACCCGCACGGTCAGGCGGTGCACCGATGACAACCCACTGCGTTTTCGTGGGCTTCATATTAGTGCGCCCCGCGCTGATTGGAACCATTTGGGCCGCTCAGGACACAGCAGGGACTACACACTGCACGCGTTTGACACATCATCGTTTTGAGGCTTTGTACTTCGGATGAACAAAGAAAACTCATTTATTGTCGCCATCGCCGTTCTTGCGGCTATGTGTGCGGCTTTCTGGCTGCTGCTGGCAGCTCCGGCGCTTACCGGTAACGAGATCAACATGCCCGTCGGCGTGACGCCCCAAAGCGTCACGCACTATGAACTGCATATGATCATCCTCTGGATTTGCGTGGTTATTGGCATCCTGGTTTTCACGGCGATGTTCACCTCGATCATTCTGCACCGCAAATCGAGAGGACAGGAACCGGCGACCTTCAGCCACAGCACCAAGGCAGAGATTGCCTGGACCGTGATACCCGTGCTGATCCTGGTGGCCATGGCCGTTCCGGCAACCAAAGCCCTGGTCGTCATGGAAGACCCCAGCGGGGCTGACATGACGGTAAAAATCACCGGCTACCAATGGAAATGGAAGTACGAGTACATCGACGAGGACATTGAATTCGTCAGCAGCCTCAAAGCGGAGTCAAACGCGGCCCGCCAGCTGAACTCCGGCATCGATCCCACGTCCGTTGACAACTACCTCCTGGATGTGGACAAACCCCTGGTGTTGCCCGTGGGCAAGAAGGTTAAATTCCTGATCACCGCTGACGACGTTCTGCATGCATGGTGGGTACCTGACTTTGGATGGAAGCGAGATGCCATCCCGGGCTATATCAATGAGTCATGGACCATCATCGAACAACCCGGCACCTACCGTGGTCAGTGCGCTGAACTTTGCGGCAAAGACCATGGTTTCATGCCCGTGGTGGTTGTCGCCCTGCCGGAAGACGAGTACCGACAGTGGGTCAGCGAGCAGCGGGGCGAGGCGATTGTGGCCGCCGCCGCGTCTGAGCGTGAGTGGACCCTGCCTGAGCTCATGGAGAAGGGTGAGCAGGTTTACGCCAGTCAGTGCGCCACCTGCCATCAGGCTGACGGCCAGGGCTTACCCCCGGCTTTCCCGGCTCTGGCTGGCAGCGCGATAGCCACCGGCAGTCTCAAAGAGCATCTGGAAGTGGTGCTCAAGGGGCGTGAGGGAACGGCCATGCAGGCCTTCGAGGACACCCTGACACCCTCGGATATCGCAGCCGCAGTCACTTACACGCGCAACGCATTCGGAAATGAAACCGGCGACCTTGTCCAGCCCGCCACCATCGCAGACGCCACCAAGGGATAAGCATCATGAGCAGCATCGCAGGCAATCCTGACACGCATTCACACGATCACCACGATCACGGACACGCCCCAACGGGCCTGGCGCGCTGGTTGTTCACGACCAACCACAAGGACATCGGGACGCTGTACCTGATTTTCTCGCTGATCATGTTCTTCATCGGCGGCGCGATGGCCATGGTCATCCGTGCCGAGTTGTTCATGCCGGGGCTGCAGCTGGTAGAGCCCGACTTTTTCAACCAGATGACAACCATGCACGCGCTCATCATGGTATTTGGCGCGGTGATGCCTGCCTGGGTGGGCTTTGCCAACTGGATGATTCCCATGATGGTCGGAGCGCCCGACATGGCGCTGCCGCGCATGAATAACTGGAGCTTCTGGATACTGCCTTTCGCTTTTACCATGTTGCTGTCCACCCTGTTCATGGATTCGGGCGGCCCGGCAGCCGGTTGGACGCTCTACCCGCCCCTCAGCCTGCAGACCGGTGACAGCTTCGCCTTCGTGGTGTTCGCCGTTC
>Ga0181579_10003019_pt1 | contig 13388 bp, 14 predicted proteins | sample 071ome_24_FD_132996 | JGI IMG/M metagenome (GOLD analysis project Ga0181579, IMG submission 132996) | Coastal salt marsh microbial communities from the Groves Creek Marsh, Skidaway Island, Georgia - 071402CT metaG (megahit assembly) | ecosystem: Environmental > Aquatic > Marine > Intertidal... | reverse complement strand
GTAATTGATATACAGCATAAAATGCTGAATTAGAGAGTTTTACGGTTAGGCCGGAACTCATGGAGATCTGAGTTCGATTCTCGGTGGCCCTAGGGGCGGGGAAAAGGGCTTGTTTGGCGAACGATTAGGATGCCGCGAGATCAGGCGCTATGGGCCTTTCGGTTACGGCTTGGTTCACCGGAGAGTAGGAAGGGCGGATGACCATGACCGCCATCGACTCGGATTCGCTTTGCTTTTCGATAAATGCTCGAGCAGCCTCCTCAGCCTCCACTTTGGTTGAGAATCGATAGCCGATTTGCTCGCAGTTAACGAAGGCTCGCCAGGAGGTGATGGGAGGACGGTATCCTTTCATGGAAGTTTGGTTTGGATTCGATTGTGGAGTATGGTCTTTGGTTGGCATTCACAAGAGATATTCCAACTTAGCATACCTGCTGTAGCTGTCAAGGGTCTGGAAGAATGATATCGCCCTTGGCGATCTTGGTGATTGTATCCGGATAAAGACTATGCTCCAACTCGAGAGTCCGGTCTTGCAGTGATTTGGGCGTTTCGCCGGATCGGACGTTTATCGATCGTTGTTGCAGAATGGGGCCATCGTCGTAATCTTCATTGACCAAATGTACGGTGGCTCCGGTTTCGGCTTCTCTGGAGCGGATCACTGCCTCGTGGACACGGATTCCGTACATCCCTTGTCCTCCGAATTTTGGTAGAAGGGACGGATGGATATTTAGAATACGATTGGAGAAGGCTGAGAGCGTTTGTTTGCCAATTCGTTTCATGTATCCAGCCAGCACTACGAGGTCGATTTGATGGGCGATCAAGGTTTCCTCGATTGCCTGATCCAGATCGCTAGGATCTGGATGCGTTTTGCTATTGAGAATTTTTACGATCAAACCGGATGCTCGAGCTCGGGTGGCAGCAAAAGCAGTTGCATTGTTGCAGATCAAGAGGGAAGGCGACGCCGAAATGCGCCCGTCAGCGCAAGCGTCAATTATCGCTTGCATATTGCTACCGTTCTTAGAGGCCAAAAATCCCAATTTCATCAGCTAGAAATCATTGAGAGCGGGGCTTCCCAAGGCAATCGCCATTCGCTCTTGGGCCGTGCCGTGATCTAGCCAGCCTGAGGGATAACAGGTCGGCGCGTGCATTGTCAAAACGGTCGAAATGCAATTTCGAGCGTACGCCTCGAAGTGGATGCTCAGGTGGGGAGGACTGTCGATGTCCGAGACGGTGCCGTAGATTGGCTCGATGGCTGAAACTTCCCAACACAAAAAATTGAAGCGAATGGCCTGCGCTTGGTTGCGGCAGCAAGCCTGCGATGCAGTCGCTTGCGAAGTTCGACTGCCGCTATCGAATTTTAGAGTCGATGTTGCCGGTTACCGAGCAATGAAAGGCATGTCTGCCGAGCCTGGGGCCACTTTTGCAGTGGAGTGCAAGCAATCTCGAGCCGACTTTCTCCGAGACGCGGGCAAGGAATCGATGATAATCGACAAGCGGGATGGCTCTTTCCGGAGGATGGAGCGATTGCGTGGTTTGCTGTCGACACATCTACCCCAGTGTCGACTCCAGCAATCCCTTTTCGCCGAGTACGATACTTACGACTTTTCAAGTTGGAGGCATGCGACCTGGTTTAAGCTAAACGCCGAGTACCTCCGTTTAGCGAGAAAGGCCTCGCTGGGCGTGAAGTTCGACAAAATAGCCCGCTTCGGCAGCGCCCGGTTTTGCTATCTGGTCGTCTCCCAGAATGTCGTCAGAAGCGAAAGCGAATTGCCTTTGGGTTGGGGTTGCTTGGAAGCGCGGCGAGGGAACTTGGCCCTGTTGAACAATGCCCTCCCTCTGGCAACGTCGGTCAGCGCGCGTCTCAAATTGCTTGAGAGAATAGCCCGAGCAATGAGCAGACCAAAATTAGAGGAAAACGAAATGAGCGGCAATCGAGCCCAGTCCAACGACGCCGCAGTAATAAGCGAAGTGAATCAGTTTTCCTTGAGTGACGATAGTGATCATCCATTGGCAGGCGAGAACGCCGGAAACAAATGCGGCGAGGAATCCAGCCAATAAGGGGATGGAGGATACATTGCTGTTCGCCAGGCCGCCGTCTAGAATATCCTTAGCATTGGCTCCGATGATGGGAATCAATACCATCAGGAAGGAGAAGCGGGCTGCCTTCTTCTTGTCCACTCCCAGCAATAAAGCCACAGCGATGGTAGAACCTGAGCGAGAAATGCCAGGCAGTACCGCGAAGGCTTGGGCGATGCCAATTACAAAAGCTTTAGTCTTGCTGACTTCTCTTCCCTCTTGGGGTGCGTAGTAGGTAAAGGCGAGTAGACCGCCCGTGATCAGCAGCATGCAACCCACGAGAAGAACATTGTTGCTAAACAGCGATTCGATTTCTTCCTTTAAGAGCAAGCCAATCGCGACAACGGGAATGGCGGAAATCAAAATCTTGGCCACATAGTCGGTCGGCTCGTTCCAGCGGAATTGGAAGGCGCCCTTGACCAAGTCGACAATGTCGCGATGGAAGACCACAATCGTGCTGAGAACGGTAGCCCCATGCACGACCACGGTGAAAGTGACGTCACTGTTTGCCTCGATACCGAGAAGCGATTTGCCAAGCTCCAAATGTCCGCTGCTGCTGACCGGAAGAAACTCGGTCAGGCCCTGTATGATGCCTAGGAGGATCGCTTCTAGCAGTGTCATGTTGGATGGCGATTTAACTGAATGGTTGGACCGATAAGCGAGTGGGAATGGAGATTATCAGGAGTAATCGACCCGGTTTACCCATTCTTGACGAGCACGGGGGCCTTAGTTTCAGCCGATATATCTTTATTCATTTGTTGTAGGACGCTCGCTCGCTTGTGAGCGATGGTTTTCCTGCAATGGATCCTCATTGATTCGCTCGCAAGCGAGCTTCCTGTATAGAAATCGACTTAAATCACATGCCAAAAGCTTTCAAAACCTTTGGCATGCGGTATTAAATTGACGCCGATTCGCCTCGGCTGCTCGTAGGCGTGAAATCGTCTTTATCTCTAAGAATGCCTCGTGGCTGCTCGACGCCTAGTCAAATTCCGGCCAGAAGTTCAGAGGCCATAGCGGATGCCTGGAGATCGTAGGGGGAGCCAAATAGGTTGTAGTGGTTTAAGCAGTGGTAGAGATTGTACAGCGTTTTTCTTTGCTCGTATCCAGAATCTAAGGGATGGGCGTCGTTATAGGCGACGTAGAAATCCGGACTGAATCCGCCAAAAAACTCGGTGAAAGCGAGATCGGTTTCGCGATCGCCATAGTAGCAGCACGGATCGAATAAAAAAGGCTGCCCTTGCTGATCGAAGGACACGTTTCCCGACCACAAGTCTCCGTGGAGGAGAGAAGCTGCCGGTTTGTAATTCTGGAAGAAATGGGGGAGCGCCTCTAGGAGCGTTCCGCGATTTGCAAATTGGAATCCGTTCTGGGCCGCCAACTCTAACTGGAATCCCAGTCGCTGCTCCTGGTAGAAAGCTACCCAATCATCGCAGGGCTCATTTCGTTGCGGCGTCGCGCCGATGGCATTGTCGCGATTCCAGCCGAAAGCAGGGTAAACGTTTTTGTGAAGAACCGCTAGCTGTTGCCCAAGGATTGCCCAGCTTTGCTTTCCGGGTCTCCCTGGCTCAATGTATTCCGCTATCAGGTACGAATGGTTGGAGCTTATTCCGGACGCAATGGGAGTGGGGATTCGAATGGCCCCAGTCGCGGCGAGTTCTTTCAGGGCAGCGATCTCGTCGTCGAATTGAGATAGAAACGAAGCTCGATTTGTTTTAAGAAAGTACGACTGCTTCGCGCCGGCGAGCTTCTCAGTCCGATTGATGCTGCCTCCGCCGATGGGCGAGCGCCGCAATATGCGAAACGGTCTCCCGGTAGCTCGGGTGATAGCTTCCTCGATCGTTTCGTAGAAATCCATGTTGCAAGGTCAATCGCCGCCCCCGCGAATTTCTTCTAGGATTCCGTGGCACCCATCTTCCAGAAGATCCAGAACTTTCTCGAAACCATCCAGTCCGCCATAGTAGGGATCTGGCACTTCGGTCGCATCAAATTCTCGGCAGAACTCGCAAAACATGCGCACTTTGCTCAGTCTGGCTGTTTTGGGAGCAAGGCGTTTCAGATCATCGAAATTGGCCTGATCCATAGCTAAAATGAGGTCGAAATTGTGAAAATCCTCGGGTTGCACGCCTCGGGCGCTCCCGGTCATGGGAAGACCGCGACGCTTCCCTGCTGCAGACATACGCGCATCGGGCGGATTCCCCCGGTGTGCATCCATGGTGCCCGCCGAATCGCAGCGAATATTGGAAAGGCCAGACCCCTCTAGAAGTTGGCGCATAACGTTTTCCGCGCTCGGAGAACGGCAGATGTTCCCCCAGCAAACAAAGAGGATGGAGCGAATCTCAGAATTAATCGATGACATAGGATGGATCAGGTGTTGCATATTAGTAGAGCGCCAACTCGGTGGACGGGCAACTTTGAAGACTTCACCCTATTTTATCGATTGCCGTAGTCGCTTTCTTTGATCATAATCGTTTTCGTTATGATAGATCTAATAAAGAAAACCGTTCTTGCTGGTGTGGGGGCCGCAGCTTTGACCAAGGAAAAAGCGGAGGGGGCCCTGGGAGAGTTGGTAGACAAGGGTAAGCTATCGGCCACCGAGGCTAAGGAGACTGCGGAAAAAATAGCCGAGGATGGCAAGCGCGAGTTCGAGTCGGCGACCAATCAGTTGCAGGAAAAATTCGATGAGCTCCTTTCCAAAGCCGGTTTCAACCAATCCAAGCGTATAGATGAGCTGGAGACGAAGATCGGCGATTTGGAAGCCCGCTTAAAAGCCTTAGAAGATTTCGGCGCGGAATAGCGTTCACGCCAATTAGCGACATTCGCTGGCATTGTGTGGCGGCCAATAAGCCACCACGAGTCTATGGCATGGCAATCTGAATACCTGAATTCCTATTAATACTTTCGATCTACTTTCCAATTTCTCTCGTGTAAAAGAGATCGTCACTGTGCTGGCCAGAAACGGCTACGCCGATGTGCTCCATCGCTTGGATTTGCCACCGCGAATTCTTAGCGCTTTCGGTAACGGCTCGAGCGAAAAACTGAATCAATGGGAGCGCGTCCGCTGCGTTCTCGAGCAGCTTGGGCCGACTTTCATAAAGTTTGGACAATTGCTTAGCATGCGTCCAGACGTTGCTCCGGAATCCCTGATAATCGAGCTGAGAAAGCTTCAAGAAAGGGTGCCGCCGGCCGATTTCGATTCTATTCTGCCCCAGATTGAGCGGGCGCTGCCTAAGCCTGTAGACGAGATTTTCGAATCGATCGAAGAGACGGCGGCGGCGGGAGCGTCCATGGCTCAAGTCCATTTCGCGGTACTAAAAGAATCGGGGGATCGGGTTGCCATAAAGGTTCAGCGGCCGGGTATTGAAAAGACTATCGATGCCGATTTCGACATACTCATGTGGTTCGCTCGCCAGGCCCACGAACGATTGGAGGAATTGAAACCCTACGATTTGCCGGGAGTGGTAGAGACGCTCCGAAAGGGTCTGGAAAGGGAGCTCGACTTCAGGTTCGAGGCTCGAAGCATGGCGTACTTCGAGCTTCAAAATCCGTATCCAGAAACGGTGCACGCGCCAAATGTTTACGAATCCCTCTCGTCTAAACGAGTTCTGGTGATGGAGCGAATTGACGGGAGGCGCCTGTCTGATTTGGATACAGATAGTCCGGAGGCTAAATCTCTCGCTGAAAACGGGTCCAATTCGCTTTTCCATCAGATTCTAATCGCGGGATTTTTTCATGCGGATCCGCATTCCGGAAATATGAGGTTGCTGGATGACGGCCGCCTCTGCCTATTGGACTGGGGCTTGGTAGGCCAGTTGACCCGACGAATGCGCTACGGACTGATGGATCTCTTTTTGGCTTTCGTGCAAGGAAATGCAGAAAACGTGGCTCGCACGGCCATCAATTTGGCCGATTCGGGCACGGCGATCGATGAGCGAACCATGGAGCGGGAAATCATGGTCGCCATGCGCGAGCACTATAACCCGGAGACAGGAAAGGGCGATATCGGGCGAGCAATTCTCCAGCTGCTGCACATTTTCGGGCGCAACGGGATCGATTTGGCCAGAGACTACTCCTTGACCGCGAAAGCCATTCTTTGTGTGGAGGAAATGGGCTATCAACTAGATTCCCAATACAACCTGCGAAAGGCATTCGAACCTGCTTTAATGGAATTGATGAAAGAGCGGCGGGATCCTTCCCGTTTGTGGACCGGCGCCAAGCTCAGCGCCTTGCAAGGTTTGCAATATCTGCAGGGGCTTCCTGAAGAGCTGAGGCGTATCCTGAAAAAAGTGGAGAAAGACAGCCTCAAAGTTAATCTGCAGCACAAGGGGCTAGACAAATTGGACTACACGATCAGCGACGCTAGCAATAAGATTACTTTGGGGATTATTATCGGCTGCCTAATCGTGGGCTCGTCACTGGTTATCACCACGGATGTCCCGCCGCTCCTATTCGATATACCGGTAATCGGCTGGATCGGCTACGTCATGTCGATGATCCTCGGGGTTTGGGTGGTGATAGATATTTTCCGGGGCAATCGGCGATGAAATTCGGCTGCCGCGCTTTTTGCATGTGGTATAATACCAGACCGTCCATTTGGCGCAGGTGGCTCGCTTGCGAGCGATTGTACCATTGGAATTGATCCTTGTTGATTCGCTGGCAAGCGAGCTTCCTGCACTGTAAACGCCTCGAGTTGGCGCCGATCCCCTGATTAGGTACTCAATCCTTCTTGCAGGAGCTAGGAGCCCCAAGGGAATAGACCAGCCTACGCTCAAGGCAGCTGGATAGCTCTTTTCCTTTGGCAAAGAGGTTTAGTGGGGTCAATGTTATGTAAGCTAGGCCAACAATGAGTTCTGGAGCAGACAAACCTAGGAAAGTCACGAGCCCTGAAGGGGCATTGCCTCCGCCGAAAAAGTGGGGGGGCGCCGGTTTCTACAAGAGTGGACAGACCTCGAATATCGCTGAAGAGCGACGTTTGCGCCCTCCACAATGTATTTCGCGCAACGAGGGGGCGGGTAGCGTCCGCTTTAGCTCTACGTCGCAAGAATCTGTCCGAAGAGCCCTTGGAAAATACCAAAGCGCGGCGCCAGAATTTTAGAGCGATCTTCGAGGCGTCGATACGTCGCTAGTAACCGCCTTTTTCGTAAAAAGTCAGACGATTGATCAAGGCTTGTGCCTCGCGAGGGATGTCGAACCAATCGCTCAAGACAATCTCGGGAGCGTTGTAGGGCGTGTTGTAGAATGCTTTTGTAGCGACGTTGTCGGGTTTTACCCAGCCTGCTTTGACGGCTACGCCGGCGAAAAGGCCTTTCGTCTTGGTGTAGACCAGAATATTGGCGTTTTTATAGTCGCGTCCCTCTTTACGCTCGGTCAAGACGCCGACCGGGCCAGCGACGGCGGAGGCGTCGGAGCTCAGGTCGAAGCGGCCGGTGTAGGCCCGACGCACGGTTTCGTCATCCATAATCACATAAACCGTATCAATTTCTTTAACGCCCAGTTGTAGACCGATGTTTGCTCCGCCCGTCGATACAAAAGCGGGGACGCCCCATTTTCCGTTGAGAGGGTTTTTAGCGACCAATACACCAAGACCGCCATGCCCGCCGACAAAGAAGCCGCCACGGTAGTTAAGTGTTAGAATAATCCCTTTGGCCTGCTGTAGAATGGAAGCCGGAATAGCAGTTTCCCTTTTTGCCATGATTTCCTCTAGGATGTATTCGCTGTTGACGATTCGCGTGACTAGGTTTTCTCGCTTGGGAGCGGCGAGCAGAGAATGGGCGCAGACGGAGAGACTGAGAATGATTGCGAAGTTCCGGTAAAAGCGGTTCATATTATCTTGGATCAGAGCTGTACGGGTAGGTTCCCTCACCGACAAATGTCGAATTTGGCCGAATTATTGGGTACTAGACGCCACGATTGCAATAGAAAGGCGCTGATTTGGCACAAGCGAATAGGCTGTTGCAAAAGAGCATTGATACCCAGCGGCATCTTTTCACATTCATTTAGCTTCTATGCCTTTGTCTCAAAGAACGTATTACCGAAGGTTGAGACGGAGGATGAGCCGGCTTCTGGAGGCGATGGCCTTGAATCAGCAGCGCCGCTTTTATGTATTGGCGGTTCTAATTGGCGGATTGAGCGGCCTCTCGGCAGTAGCCTTCCATCAAAGCATCCATTGGGCAGAGGAGAACTGGATCTATCGCATGGCCGAGCTTCCGGGTAGTTCGGCCTTAATCGCCCTCGTTTTGATGCCAGCGGTAGGGGGTTTGATCGTAGGCTTCTTCACAAAGCATTGGGCGCCGGAAGCGGCAGGAAGCGGAATTCCCCAAACCAAAGCGGCTTATTATCTGAAGTTCGGCCGCATTCGATTCCGTGCAGCTGTAAGCAAATTTATTCTAGGGACGATCTCGATTGGTTCGGGAGCTAGTCTTGGGAGAGAAGGGCCAACGGTGCAATTGTCGGCGGCCCTGGCGTCTTCAGTGGGCAGGTGGTTCGGATTGGCTCCGAGGCAAGTGATGTCACTCATTCCACTGGGTTGCGCTGGCGGTATTGCGGCCGCATTCAATACCCCACTAGCCGCGATCGTTTTCGCCATCGAGGAAATCATGGGCGACTTAAAGCATCGGGCGTTCGCTGGAATTGTTATGGTGGCTGTAATCGCGGCAGTGATCGAACGGTCCTTGCTAGGCGCCAGCTCTATGTTTCAGGTCCCTCCTCATCCAGATTCGCATGCATTGGGCACGCTGATTTGGAGCTTGGTTCTCGGATTGCTGGCTGGGTTTGTCTCCCATGCCTTCGTGGAAGCGCTTTTGGTGGTTCGAGAACGCGTAAAGCTGATACGGGTAAGATACGCTTGGATGATGCCGGGAGTAGGCGGTTTGGCGACGGGAGTCATTGGGGCGTCCATATTCGCGAGCTCGGGAAAATTAGGTGTCTTTGGCATTGGGTATACGGATTTGTCAGCCGCCCTCTTTGGATCATTGGGATTAGCGATTCTCATCGTTTTGCTGATCGGTAAATTCGCGGCTACGGTTTTCTCCTACGCGAGTGGCGGCGCGGGCGGAATCTTCGCTCCCACTTTATTTATCGGGGCCATGCTGGGCGGAATCGTGGGCTCTTTGGCTGATCTTGCTGGCCCGCAAAGTTCATCGATGCCCAGCGCCCTGGCTTTGGTGGGAATGGGGGCCATGTTCGCGGGAACTATCCGGGCTCCCGTTACCTCGATCCTAATCATCTTTGAGCTCACCGGCGATTACGCCCTTATCCTCCCGATAATGGCGGCCAATCTTTCATCCTACGCGATCGCAGCCAAGCTTCGCCGAGTGCCCATTTATGAAGCCTTGCTGCTGCAGGATGGAATCAATCTTAGAAAATTTCCCATCCTCAAGCCTGATCGGGGCTGGCAGAACTTGCCGGTTAGCGCCATTATGACGAACACCGTTCGCACGCTAGAAGCCCGCCTCCCGCTTGATTGGGCAAACATGGAAATCAGGAATGAGCGTTTTAAGATTTATCCTGTCGTGGATGCCGAGGGCAATTACATTGGGCTGGTGCATAGAAAAGGGATCAGAGTGGTCGGAGAAAAGCACCCGGATAAGCAAGTAAGGGAAATATTCGTGGCCAAAAAATTCCCCAAAGTGTATCCGGATATGACGATACGCGAGGTTGCTAACCAATTTGTGGATACTGAATGGAGTGCGATCCCCGTTGTTAGCCGGTTGGACGAGAATCGCGTTATCGGAATCGTGACCCTGCACGACATAACCCGCCAGCAGATCCTCCAGGAAAAAGACGCAGGGCAGGGCTAGCGTCTCGGGTATTCTCTACTCAGGTTTTGATCTGCCCGTCGCCCACGATCTTGAACTTGTAGCTGCACAATTCGCGTAGTCCCATAGGCCCGCGAGCGTGTAGCTTGTCCGTGGATATTCCGATCTCCGCTCCTAGTCCGAACTCGAAACCATCAGTGAATCGGGTACTGACGTTCCAATACACGGTGGCTGAATCCACACCGTTCAGAAAATCCTCGGCCGCTGCCTTATTTGTCGTTAAAATGCAATCGCTGTGCGAGCTGCCGTAGGTATTTATAAAGGCGATGGCCTCTTTCATCGAGTCGACGACTTTGATAGAAAGGATGAGGTCGAGGTATTCGGTTCCCCAATCGTCTTCCTGGGCCGCCACAGAATCGATGCTGTGGCTTTTCAGGATCGCTTTCGCCTGAGGATCAGCTCTCAATTCGACGCCTTCCTCCCGCAGGGCTTTAGCTATTTCGGGTAAAGCGGTTTCGGCTATGGCACTATGGATGAGGAGATTCTCGGCGGCATTGCAAACGCTAGGCTTTTGGCATTTGGCGTTGACGACGAGACCCTTGGCCTGAGCGATGTCGAGCTCTTGGTCGGCGTAAATATTGCAAATTCCATCGAAGTGCTTGATAACCGGGATATGGCTGTTCTCGGCTACAAACCGTATGAGGCCTTCTCCGCCTCGAGGTATGATGCACTGCACCTTATCGTCCAGCTTCAGAAGCTTGTTGAGAGCAGATCGATCCTTGGTGGGAATGAACTGCGATGCTTTGGGTGGGAGTCCGCTGTCCTCGAGGGCTTGGGTGACGAGCTTCGCCAGGGCCATATTGGTGTAGTAAGCCTCTTTCCCTCCTCGAAGAATGCTGGCATTTCCGGATTTAAGGCAGAGGATGGCGCAATCGACCGTGACATTAGGCCGCGACTCGTAAATGATTCCGATGACTCCAATCGGCACGCGTACCTTCTCGATAGAAAACCCTTGGGGATGTTGGTAGGTTTCCAGGATTTCCCCGAGCGGATCGGGAAGCTCGGCCACTTGCCTAGCGCCGGCGAGCATATCGGAGACCATCCGGTCGCTAAGCTCCAACCGTTTGAGCATGGCATGGGTGATTCCGTTCTCCTCTGCCGCGGATAGATCCTTCGCATTTTCCGCTCTCAGTGAATCTACATTCTGCTCGATCAGCTCAGCCAGCCTAAGTATGGCGTCGTTCTTTTGCTCGGTGGGCGCATTGGCCAGAATCAGCGAGGCATCCCGGGCATCTCCAGCGATCTGGTTGATCAATGCCTTTATATCGATTGCTTGCGTTGTCATAATCCTCGAAATTTGCAGAGGCAACGATGGAGAAAGGACCTGCGGCTGCAACCTTTTCGTAGGGCTCTATTTGAAAACAAAAAAGCGGAGCTCGAGAGAGCTCCGCGAATTTAGTGAACAGCTTGCAGGTAGTTCCGCTAGAACAGCTTCGGCACGCGCACTCCCGCTCCTTCCAGCATTTTCGCCACTTTTGCCAGAAGGTCTTGGGCGATTTGGTATTCCTTTTCTTATTTGGTCTTGAAGGACTTGAGTGCCTCGATCGTTTTCGGATCGAATTGGGCCACCATGTCCTTCAATTTCTGGACGCTCGATTCGAGATCCGGAATCTGCTCTTTTACTACCTTCAGCGCTTCATAGGCTAGCGAAGCCTATAAGGAGTCGTACTTCTCCTCGATCCCAGACATCTGGCCAGTGAGATTCTGCGTATTGGCATTCAACTCGGAAAGGAGGGTCTTTTGCGGGTCGGCAAGCCAGCGGCAACTTCCGCTTTGAGCTTGTCTGTCTGATCTCCCGCCTGTTTCTGCAGGTCGGCAAGCCCGCTCTTCACCCCGTCTTTGGTGGCTGATTCAGCCACTTGCGGAGAACCGAGAAAAGATTCAGCCGAAAAGCTGTACGTACAACTCGCTGGCTTGGCTGGCCGACAGGCGCGGGCCGAATTTCGAGACGACTTTCGATGCTGCAAGACTGGCGAGTGTACCGGCCTCTTCGTAGGTCTTGTTATGAGTTATTCCGTAGAGAAACGCCCCGGCGAACAAGTCGCCGGCTCCATTGGTATCTACAGCATTCGTCTCAAATGGCTGAATACGGATAGCGCGATCTCCATCAAAAACGATAGCTCCCTTTGGCCCTAGGGTGATGACGAAAGACTGGGCGATGCGTTTCAGCGCTTCTTGAGCCTTTTCAAGGTTTTCAGCGCCAGTGTAAAGCAGGGCTTCCTCTTCGTTGCAGAAGAGAAGGTCAACACCGTTTCCGACGACCTCTGCCATTTGATCTCTGAAATATTTCACCATGCTCGGATCCGAAAAGGTTAGAGCTGTTTTAACGCCGTGCTGCTCAGCCAGGCGTTTCGCTTCAATCATGGCAGCCCGACTATGGTCGCCGGTGACTAGGTAGCCTTCAATGTAGAGGTATTCGGATTCGCGTAGCGCTTCGAGGGAGATTTCCTTTTTGGAATAGTTGCCGGTGATGCCCAGATACGTGTGCATGGTCCTTTCCGCATCGGGAGTAGTCATGACTAGGCATTTCCCCGTGATTCCATCCTCATGACTCCCAGGCGACAGGTTTGTATCCACATTGTTGGCCGTGAGATCTTCATGGTAAAAGTCGCCCATCTCGTCGTTGGCCACTTTGCATGAGTAGTAGCAGCTAGCCCCGAAATGGGCAGCTCCGATTATGGTGTTGGCTGCTGAACCCCCGCATTGCATGTCGCTACTAGGCAAATGAATCGCCTCCACTAGCTGGCGTTGACGAGGTTCATCGACCAAGGTCATGATCCCTTTTTCGATCGCGTGCTCTTGAACAAACTCGTCGCTTACTTCGGTAACGATGTCGACGAGGGCATTACCCATTCCATAGATGTGGTACTTGTTAGGCATAATTGGGAATCCAGGCTGTAAAGGGCTGATTGAAAGTGATGGCAGTTGAGACGAAACCGTCAGTAGCGAGTCGCGCAACACAAATTCGAGATTGATCGGCTCAAGCTCTCTCGCCTAAAGTCCGTTATGGTCAACGATTTGGTCGACGAAGTGCGCAAGTTGCTGGAGGCGTATCCCCCTTGGCTAGTGATCACTTGCCTGGTAATTGTCAGCGCGGGGCTCCTTTACATTTTCTGGCGAATCGTAAAGTTTGGTATCGTTTTGGTAGTGACAGCCTTGCTCATTGCTCTGGTGGCTTTTGCGGCTTGGACCCTATTTATTGCCTAGTCCGAAGAACGTGGACTAGGTTCTGGTTGACCTGTCTCCGTCTTTTCCATTCAGATGGGACCCGAAGTGCAGAAAGATCAGCCCAAGAAGTATATTTTCGTAACCGGGGGAGTCGTATCATCGCTTGGAAAGGGGCTGACCGCCGCCTCATTAGGGGCTCTGTTAGAGGAGCGAGGCGTGACAGTTCGAATCCAGAAGTTCGATCCCTATTTGAATGTCGATCCGGGAACCATGAATCCCTTTCAACACGGCGAGGTCTATGTCCTCGATGATGGGGCGGAGACCGATCTGGAT
>Ga0181579_10003018_pt1 | contig 13388 bp, 14 predicted proteins | sample 071ome_24_FD_132996 | JGI IMG/M metagenome (GOLD analysis project Ga0181579, IMG submission 132996) | Coastal salt marsh microbial communities from the Groves Creek Marsh, Skidaway Island, Georgia - 071402CT metaG (megahit assembly) | ecosystem: Environmental > Aquatic > Marine > Intertidal... | reverse complement strand
TGAAGTGTTATTATGACATCATGTGAACGATGCTTCGCACCGTGTGCGTATGACATTGACAACCCTTCGGGCGTGCGGACAAATCATGAACAGATTGATCTGTTCACTCTTTGACACACACTATCGCCAACCCCATGCACATACTTCGACCACAAACGCTAATAACAACAAAGTTGTTTAAAATAAAATCAATTGCTAATCGTGATAGGGGTTGGGATCGAATTTACCGATGTACTCAGGATCGAAAAGATAATTAATTCGATCGAGCTGGTAGGGGTATTCTCCTTTGATAAAAACAATCGGATGTTCAGGGCCAAGACGCATAACCTCGTCAGGCGTCATGAGAAGCCGCCTATCGAGTTTTTGTGATAAACCTGAGGATTTACCTTGGTTTGAAGAAGCGCCCCCTGTAGAGAATCCTAGACCCCTATTTGAGCCTGTTGATTCTGTTGAATATTCGATCGTTGCTTGACCTAATGAATCTGAAATGTATTTGGCTGTATCGTAGTCATCCGTACCGAAAAACGTTTTTGCCGAATTGGCGAGGAAGGTTTGCCAACGAGGATAGACGTTTTTTAACTGCGATAGGTCTTGTAAAAAGACCCAAAAGGCTAAACCGTAACCACGCATCAAGCTAACAGCATCTTCGATTTGTTTCATGTAACCGAGCTGAGAGAACTCATCGAGGATGAATGCGACTCGATGACGAGGTTGTTGTGATGATTCTGTGATGGCTGAAATCACTGAGCTGATGAACAAGCGCACAAAGCGAGCATTGGTCACAATTTTGTTAGCAGGCAAAATCAGATAGATCGTCATTGGGTCAGATTTGATTTTAGTCAGATCAAAATCAGAGTATGACAGAGCGTCTGCGATACGAGGATCATCCAAGAACGCAGTATGACGACGTGCTGTAGACAACACAGAGCCTCTCTCACGGTCGCCCATGCTCATGAGGGTGTTGGCCGCCCTAGCAGGCAAACCGAACGCTGTGGCTTCGCCAGAGGCCATTTCAGCGAGGGTAGTGAGCAGGGTCTCTTCATCCGTCGTTAGCAGGCGGCGAACTTCACCTAAATTTCGATGTTGTGGTTCTTTTTCAGCCACCACATGCAGTATTAAACCTTGCAACAGTGTTTTAGCGGACTCATCGAAGTGATCATCTTTGCTTTTAGCCTCTGAAACCACTAGAGAGTCTGCCAATACAGCGGACTCACTGACACAATCAGCGTGATTAATATCGAGTCGATCCAGCACGTTGAATCTAGCGCTGTGAGTGTTATTCAGACCAAAGGGATCAGTCTGATAGACTTGATGCCCCATTTCAAGCCGAGCACGTGCCGTCACAGCTGAGTTTTCACCTTTGACATCCAGTACCAGACAAGAACCTGGGTATTCCAAAAGGTTGGGAATCACAGCACCAATGCCTTTACCCGAGCCACTGGGGGCCACTGTCACAACATGCCCGACATGGCGAAATCGTTGGTCAAACTGCTTTGGTGCATTGTGAACCCGAGCTAAGGCAAAGCCTGCTTGCTCTGGAGGATTATCAAGGCTGTAGAGGTGATTATTGCGGTGTAATTCACCCACGGTCCCCCAACGAGATGTGCCGTGAGTGGCTTTATCGGTGATCATGTTGCTGACAACATCACTTTGATTTGTATTGCTGAGTTGAGAGCGAAGGATATCAATGGTTTTACCCGTAACTCGAAGGTAATAAGCAAACTTCGAGTCGGATTTAAGACGATCAGCAAGCCCGTTGTATATTTGCCCTGCGTGGAGAAAAACAGCAAAAGTTGCCCCTAACGTAGCTGGGAATATGAACCAGAAGGGTAGGAACGGCAGTATTACCAAAGCAACGACCATGATAACCCCGGGTATTAAATACGCGCCACTAGCCGCTGTGGCTGCAACAATTGGGTTCACTCTTCGTTTGATGCCCACCCAACCGGCTAGAAACGCCACTACCATGAGCATGGTTAACCACGGTTTCCAGATCACTGATATTCGTTCGACAAACCCACCGAAATACCCTTCAACTGTACGACCATTGAGCTTATCGGCCTTAGCTTTGCGTCTTTGTTCACGTATTGCATCCGTTTGGGCGCGTACCGCCTTACCTTCTGCGCGGCTAAGCGCTATAGCAAACTCAGTACTGCGACTAATGACTTGGTTTAGTATCGAGGTTGCCAATGTCACAGCTTGGCTGTGCTGGGTGGGGGTAGTCGCTGCTGTTTCAATTTTCATAAATGCCTCATCGAATGAAGAGGGGGCTGGAAACCCTACATTTTGAAAAAAGTAATTCAAGTTTTGAGAGAAAATCGAAGGCAAGGGCTGTGATCGGGCTATCTCTGGATTATCTAGTACTGATTGTTGGATTTCTGAGAGAGTCTGTTTGGTACTAGACCAAGTTGATGCAATGGCTTTCCAATCAGAACGATCAAACGCTGCCTTGATGCTATCATTGGCCCTTTCTAGCGTAATTATTCTGGTTTTCCAACTATCGAGAATGGCATTTTCAGTATCGCAGCGCAGTTGTTCGCGCTGTTTAAAAAACGCTTGTGCTTGTGGATCACTGATGAATGACCATACGTGATCGTCTGGAATGCACTGATTGAACATCACGGCATGAGCATTGGCTACAAAAAACAAGCACAGCATGATTGGCAGGCTAATTTGATAAAGCCTGAGAGTGACGGTTTTTAAGTTAAACATCTTCAGTTATAGCGGTTTCTTTGACTAGGCGCGGTAATTCAAAGAGGTCTCGATCACGATCTGCTTTGAGTTCACTATCGAGAAGATCATGAAGCTGATTCATATGCCATTCACCCCGCTTGATCTTAGCGAGTATAGCCCCACCGATTAGAATCTTTCTTCGAGTATCTTTTTTTCGCTCTTCTTCGCGCTCTCGCTGTTTTAACTGTTGAATTTGTGCCTTAATTTGGCTCTCTTTTTCTAGTAGTGCTTCTAGCTTGTCTGAATTCTTCTTGCTCATTTTATACTCCTTACAACTTGGAATTGAATATTACTGAAAGTGGTGGAATAATACAACCCGAAAGTAATGAAGGGCGCACTTATGCAAACTTCGTTTGCGTGCGGCCAGGGCTCCGCCCTAACAACCCCTCCGGCCCTGCGGGCCTTCGCGTTGCCAAAAGGCAACATAGACAAGAGTGTACAGGCATAGACAGTTGGCAATTTATCATCTGAGTGTGAAAACCATAAGCCGCTCTGCTGGTCGTTCAGCAACGGGCGCTATTGCCTATCGATCAGGTGAAAAGATTGCGTGCGAAAGGACCGGATTGGTACACGACTACAGTCGAAAAACAGGTGTTGAGCATACGGAGATTTTCACACCCAAGGATTCACCCGAGTGGGCACAAAATAGGGCTGAACTGTGGAACGCAGCTGAGAAAGCTGAGAATCGAAAAAATTCAACTGTGGCGCGGGAATTTGAGGTTGCCTTACCGAGCGAATTGAGCCAAAAACAGCGTGTAGAATTAGTAAGAGAGTTTGCAAAAGAGCTTGTTCAGAGACATGGCATGGCCGTTGATGTTGCGATCCATACGCCAGGAAAAGAGGGTGATCATCGAAATCATCATGCCCATATTCTTTGCAGTACTCGCCGATTAACTCCTGAAGGTTTTAAAGATAAGACACGAGAATTGGACACCAAAAATAGCGGAGAGGTTGTTCACTGGCGTGAACGCTGGGCACAGATATCCAACCGGCATTTAGAGCAGGCGGGCCGATCAGAACGCATTGATCACAGGACTTTAGAAGCGCAAAAAGTTGAGGCCATTGAGCGCGGAGATAGCGAGCAAGCAACCCAACTTGAGCGCAAACCTACGATTCATTTGGGACCTAATGTGGTGCAGATGGAGAAGCGAGGTATACAGACCGATCGTGGTGATCAGCTACGTGAGATCGTTCAGCATAATGCGCATATTATTGACCTAGCTGAAGTAAGAGAGCGCATTCAAGCAGAGCGAGAAACGCAGCAAAATATCGTTGATGTCCATACAGATAGTTCTGGTAAAAATAGCTATCAAGAGACTCGAAATTTGATACAGCGAGAGCTGAATGCTGAGCTATTGAAACAGTGGTTGATTGATCGTGAACCTGAGAAAACGGCTCATGAGCTGAAGCCTGAGACTATCAAACGCGAGTGGCAGAAAGAGAAGGATCATCAATTCACTTTGGTGTCTGATAGAGCAAAGAGTATTCATACTAAAGTCTCCACACAAGTAAAACGCCAAGATGCGAAGTTGCGTGCTCATGACCAGCTTCGACCCCAAGAGCCTAGAGGGCTGTTCTCAGGCTTTAAGCAAGCCGCTCACGAGCAGGCAGTCTCTGTATGGCGTAATGTTCGTAGAGGGCTTGAGCGACGCTGGACGCAGCTACAGAAGCGCTTAAAGCTTGTGGGGGAGTACATGCGCAAAGCGGGTCCCTATGAGTCACCTACACGAGGTGAATTGCTGGCAGAAAAGAAAGCGGCTGAGTTAAGGCCAGAACTGGCGACTGATTTTCAAAAAATCGTTGAGAAAGAGAAGGCTGATCGTATTGCGGCCTATCGAGAGAAGATAGAGCAGAATAAGCTCAAACAGAAGGATCGTCACATGACAAAACGCTCGGATGATGTGAGCAAAGATCGAGAGAAAACAGGGCAGAGCAAGGAGGATAAGAAGCGAGAGATGCTGGAGCGCTTCAAGGAGAAGGTGAAGCGTGATCGAGATCATGATCGCAGTCGATAGAATTGAGTGGTTTTAATTGTGTATGTACAAGCTGAGTATAAAACCCATAAAAATATTGTTGAGATGATAGGTATATATCGCCTATGATGATCCTTGGCTGTTGTGAAAGTGTGATAGCTCCCGTGATCTACAGGCAGTAGGTATGTAGAACGGCTTCATTGGATATACTTATCAAGGATTTTAATATGCTTAAGAGAAAAGCTGTAGCTGGTGCGTTATTATCAATAATATCTTGCTCTTCAATTGCAGAAAATAGTCAATTATCATACACAAATATTAGTTTTGGGTATGCTACTAGTGAAATAGCTAATGAGGATTTTAGTGGCTTTGGGGTGTCTGGAAGCTTAGCAATTGATGATGCATTTAATTTTATTGGGTCATATACTTCTTTTTCGTCAGATGATTCTTTTGATGCAGGTTTGGGATCAGATGATATTGATGCTTCTGAGCTATATCTTGGGTTTGGTTATCATACCCCCGTTAATAGATCAGTAGACTTTGTAACTAGCCTATCATTTGTAAAGGCTGAATTAGACTATCTTGTTGTAGAGGAAAGTGGTAATGGCTATGCAATTGGAGCTGGATTGAGAGGAAAACCCACAGATAAGCTTGAATTTGGAGCAGCTATAGGTTATGTCGATATTGAGAGTGAGGATGATGTTTCATTTTCTCTATCTGCAAGGGTATTTACTCAACAGAATGCCTCATTGGGGTTAGGGTATGTATCATCAGATGATGTTGATAGTGTATCGTTTAATTTAAGGTTTGACCTCTAGGAAAACTGTACTGATCCGTTGATTGTAGTGCTATTCATCTGACCGAGAGCGAATTAAGTATGTTAAGGCAGCCTAACTAAGTTAGAAACTATTGCTTGCGGAGTTAATGATTAAATCAATGGAGTATCTCGAGGTACTATTGAGCCACCCCGTGTTTCTTTTTCTATATTCTGCTTAAATGATTATGATATTACAATGCAATGTCGATGGAATATATAAAGAGGAAGAGAGAAATGCCTTTTAAAAAACTACATATGGGGTTGCTCATCGGTTTGATTAGTTATTCTTCAATTTCTCTCGCAATACCTGTCCACTACGACGAATCGGTAAGCGGTGATCTGGTGCATGGATCGCAATATGATCAAACCACTAATATTGGTACATTGGGAGCAGGGTTAAATACAGTATCAGGATCAATCAACCGGCCTCTCGTGGGTGTAAAGGATTCAGCAGACGAGTTCAATTTTAATATTGCTACGGGTTTTGAGCTGACTTCGGTGATATTTTATTATTGGGATATGACGGGTCTGGTTAGAATGAATAACTTCCTACGTCATATTGATGATCCTACTCTACCCACCATATTTTTTAATCAGAATGAACTCATCGAGTTCACTACTGATCAATCCCCGATAAATTCATTTCAATCAGTTTTACCGGTTAACGAAGGGCTTTTCCAAATAACTACTGGCGGAAACTATGGATTTACGGGCGACATGGCATTTAGCTACGAGTGGAGATTGGATGTGAAACCTGTACCAGAGCCATCAATCATCTGGCTTCTAGGATCTGGTCTTGCTTTGATCGGAGTTACCAAACGAAAGCATAAACAATTCATAACGTGATATAGGAGTGCTAGGGTTTTTGTCCGTTTATGAGGAGAAAACCCTAGCACCAAAAATTGATCAAATAGTAAAGCTTAGGCAAACCCGACTTTGATTTATGGAATGGGTTTTCGTGATGCACCCAGATAAGGCCGCGCACTGGAGCCATAGTTATGCAATTAAATTCCTAATACCGAAACCGAGGACTCCCAGAAAAAAGAGAGGAGTTGTGCCTGGCTCAGTAACTTGAAAATTCGATTCAATCACCAGAGTAAAATCACTTATTTGTATTCCTCCGAGTAACTGCGTCGTATAAACCCCTGGTAGCAGATCTGCATATGAAAGCCCAAGAAACTCAGTCGTTGCGTCTATTTCGAAATAAGTGCTTGGAGCGACGATTGTGTCTACGATAAAACCGAAATCGTCTGGGGTCGAAGAGTCATCGGAAATACCTGCAAGAATTATTCTGCCGCCTGCGAACTCCAACGGCGAATCAAGTTGAAATAGCGGCCCAGCAGCAGTGGTGTATTCGCCAATATTGAAGAACTGCGCTGTTTGACTTACGGAATCCCCATTGGTGTAACCTGAGCCAACAAAATGGCCTTCTACACCTCCCACCCCGTTATCACTCAAAGTGAGCAACAGGCCGGCATTAGCAATTGGCATATATAACATTCCAAGCGCAAAAAGTACTTTTTTCATACTGCTCCTCATCCTTCTGCTTATTGAGAGAAAGTTGAATTTTATCAGACCCAATATCATGAATATTCGGGGACACCAAAGAATTAATATAACCCAGACACAGAAGAGTGTCGTCAAACGACCGGATACTGTTGGCGAACTCAATATGGCGGTTAAATAACGAGCCCCAACAAACCTTCGTTTTATGATATTTTGAATTATGAGATAAGTTGATGGTACTTCATTATTTAATGTCTTAGAGGTTTTCTATATGCCTGATAATAAAGGTATTTATCGGCAATAAATACACATAGTGTATCTTTTTGGTGTGTTATCAGGATATTAAACGCCGTTTAAATGCCATTTAACTTGACTTTATCCTGGTTATTATGTAGTCTTATCATGATAAACAAGAGGAAGTAGTGTTATGGAACATTTATTAACTAATTTAACAGCTTCTCTTACAGAGCTTCGTGATACCAAAAAATTGATCGAGAATTCTGGTGGAAAACCTATAGCAATTTTTAACCGAAATCAACTTGAAGGGTATTTTGTACCTTCAGCTGCTGTTGAGAAGCTATATTTTGAACAAGCATCAGATGATGCTGTAATGGATGCAATGAATAAGCGTCAGAAACAAATAAAGCCTGTTCTAGACTATCTAAAAGATAAATAAGGATGAAGACTCTTACCGTAGAACAAATTATTGCTATTCATGATCAAGTCATAGAACCACATGAATTACAAGGAATGGCATTAGATAAGTCTATTGATGCCATTCTTGCGAGAGTTAATAATCGTATTAACTACGGAATGATCAATGATGTATTTGAGCTTGCTGCATGTTACGCATGCTATATTGCCGTAGGGCATGCATTTAATGATGCCAATAAAAGAACAGCTTATACAGCAATGGATATTTGTCTTACCATAAATGGCATTGAACTAAATGCTAAGACTGAAGAAATAGGTAATATGATTATTAAGGCAGCACAAAATATTCTCAACGAAGATGACTTATCCAGTTGGCTGAGAAAGAACTGCGAATAATTTGTGTCAAAAAACGACCGTTTGATGACACAGGTGCGCCCTCCTCGGAAATCATCCAAAAACGGCCTAAAACAGGCACGCCAATTTCCCGTTTTGTCGTCTCACAAAACTAAAATCCAATAACTCATTGCTTGCCTTGGTTAATGAAACAGGTATGATGGGTCATCCAGTTTTTTAGACTCTAAAGCCAAGGAAAGCTCAGTGCCACTATACGGATATGCTCGCGTGAGCACGGATGATCAAGAATTAGACTTGCAGCTTGACGCACTCAAACAAGCGGGCTGCGATGACGCTAACATATTTCATGAAAAAGTCTCCGGCGCGAAATCCGACCGCCCTGCCCTCGATGCCTGTATCGCTAAATTAGAAAAAGGTGATACGCTTCTTGTCTGGCGACTGGATCGCCTTGGGCGTTCGATGCCACACCTTGTAGGTTTAGTAGAAGATTTACGTGAGCGCGGTGTGGGGTTCCGCTCCATTTGCGATGGCGTGATTGATACCACCTCGGCGAGCGGCGAACTTATCTTCAATATCTTCTCTTCCCTTGCACAGTTCGAGAGGCGGTTAACACAGGAGCGCACCCGCGCAGGATTAAAAGCAGCGCGTGCCCGTGGCAAGCTTGGCGGGCGTAAGCCTATCACCGTCGATGATCCGCGTGTCAAAATGGCAAAAACATTGTATGAGGATAAAGGTCTTGCAATCAATGCGATCTGCAAGCAGATGCAGGTCTCGCGTAGTACGTTTTATCGGTTGGTGAATTTGGAAAAGGCTGAACAGTGCATGAATAGTAAAGTCTGAACAATAAAACTGGATATTGATTGATGGAAAAGTTTTGGGAAAAGGCACTAACAGCTACTGGCTCTGTTGCAGTGGTTGGATTTATTTTGACTATTTTGATAAACAATTTATTTGAAGAAGAGATTATCAATCTTTTTGGAAGTGAAAAATTGTTTTATTTGATAATGGTAATCCTTTGCATATTAGGTTGTGCACTATTAATTGCTATTTTAAAAAATAATATCCAGTCACCAAAACAAGATGTTGTAGATGAGAAAAATGGAGGCACTAAAACAGCTACTATTACCAAATCAAAAATTAAAGGCGATATTGTGTTTGGTGATAAAACAGTAAACCAGGATGGTAAACGTGAGTAATACTCTAGACATAAATGACAGTAAAATTGAGGACGTTGTTTTTGGAGACAAGAAAGTATATGCCGAGGAATTACATCCCCTTGAGAAAGCAATTAAATCGATCCAGAAAACCGTATCTGACAGCCCTGAGCTTAAGGGTATAATTGAAGAACTTGCAGAGTACAAAACTAATCGACCAGACAGAGAAATCATTGGTGTTGAGGCAAAGTTGCAGAAAGGTGGCCGTGACGATTTATTGGAAAATGCTGTTTACTATAAGAACAAGTTTGAAAGAAAGATAGCTAAAAAGCAGTTATCAAGAGTCGAGCAACATGTCTATGCACATGTTTTGGCAGTAATAGAAACATCTTTTAACCAGTATGTAAGGCCGTTGATTTTAAATGCAAATAGCAAAGAGATTGTGGATGCAGCTGTGCATCAGCATATTTATGAGCCTGTTTATAAAGCTATAGTTGGATTTGACGTTTCAATCACGATGCAGCATGTTTCTGGAATGCTCTTTTTCCTTACTGGAAAATGTCACTTGATCTGGAGTGAGCGATGTTAATATACCATCCGGTACATGATATAAACCATTGTATCTATCGTCTGCTTCGCGTTTTAGAGATCAGTAATCATGCTGAGTTTCAATGGGATCAATTGAGATTGCTTGATTTCTACTCATTGTTTCCGCATTTATTGAAAAATATTAGTCCATTTCCAAGAGAGTTGAATGCATATAAGAAGGTGTTATCAAGAATTCCTGCCTCTTATGAGTCTATTCCAAATGATAAGCGTATTTTTCATGAAATGATGCCCATTCAGAATACGGCTCTGCATAACTTGATAGCCAAAAATCTTATTGACTCTGAAAAGTTCAAGCGAGGTTTAATTGCTAGAACTGATGAACCGATACCTGAAAAAATGTCACGCACTATTCGAGATGACTCTACAGCACAAGAAGAATGGTTCGCGTTTTTGGCAAATGAGCTTTGCTTAGTCACTTTTGATGGAAAAAGAGGCCTAAAGTCAAGATCAGATTTAATGGAGTACAGATATGACGGATAGTCAGGCAGGCACAGTAATATCACCTCCTTTTTTAATGATTGAGCGTTTTGTCGTTACTCGTGGCGATCAATTTGTCTATGACCAAAAGTTCAACCTCGGGCTTAATATAATCCGTGGTACAAACACTACAGGCAAGTCCACGATAATGGACTTAATGTATTTTGCATTAGGTGCTGAACTTACTGAATGGACTACTGAGCAGGAGTTATGTGACGAAACTATTATAGAGGTACACTTGAATTACGTGCCATATTGCTTGAAAAGAGAGATCACTGAGACCGGAAAAAGTGCTATGTATGTTTATGAAGGTCATATGAATGAAGCTCTCTCAGACCTATCGAAATGGTTTAGATACCCTAACGCCCGAAGCGATTCTGTACAAAGTTACTCCCAAAAGATATTTGAGTTATTGACTTTACCCTCACATAAGACTGATGACAGCAAGAATCTCACGATGCATCAGATATTACGACTAATCTACATAGATCAATTGTCAGAAACAACCAAACTACTTAAAGAAGATAAAAAATACGATAACTCTTCACTCAGACGTGCTATTGGCGAATACTTGCTCGGCATTGACAATCTAGATGCACACAATCTAAGACAAGAGCTTATTGATGCAAATTCTCGTTTCGACAAAGCAAATGCGGAATTAAAAGCCATCTATCGTTTTATTGGCTCAACGAATTCTGTTCTTCGTGAAGACCAAATCGATAACGAGATCAAAACAATAGAAGATCAAATAAATGAATTAGAAAGAAGAAAAGAAGCAATAAAGAATGAAAATATTGAAGAACTAAATGAAGAACTAAAAGGGAAGGTTCGCAATTTTTTGAAAGAAATTGACTCAATGTCGGTTGAAGCACAGCAACTTCGTGAAGAGAAAGAGGAATTGAGTACGGAAATAGTAGACACCTCTTTATTCATAAATTCATTAGAGCAACGTTTAGAAGCTTTGGAGCAGTCGAAAGCCACCAACTCTGAAATTGGCGGTCTTATTTTTAAATACTGCCCGGCATGTTTAACGCCGATTGTTTCTCAAGAGAACAATGATCATTGCGGGTTGTGTAAAGAAGATTTATCTGTTTCTAATCGACACTATGCATACATTCAAATGTCTAATGAAATTCACTTTCAAATAAAGGAAAGTGATCATTTATTGTCATCTTACAAAAAACGGGTCTCCGAAATTAATCATCGATTGTCATCTCTTTCTAGAGATATTGATTACATCAAAAGGGAATACCAAGACTTAACGACTAGCCTTAATTCAGCGGACGCACTAATTTCAGAAATTGGAAGTGATATAGGGTATAAACGGGGAATCATATCGTCTCTTGAAGATAAAAAAGAGATGCTAGGAGAGGTGGAGAGACTTATTGATACTAAGGAAAAAGCTCAAAAAGCTATTACAAAACTTGAAGAAAAACTCGCAATACTAGAGGCTTCAACTAAAAACAGGCATGATTACGTATATTCAAATATCGAAGCTATAGCCAAGGATATCCTGCAAATGGACGGTGGTTATGAAAACGCGTTTGAAAGTGTTGAAGATGTCTTGTTTGATTTTGATCGAGATAAGATGAGAATTAATGGACGTTCTAAATTTTCAGCAAGTTCAATGGTTATTATGAAGAACTCTATTAGGATTGCTATATATCTGCATTGTATTAATGATGAAGGAGCCAGGCTCCCAAGGTTGCTATTGGTCGATAATATTGAAGATAAAGGAATGACAGAATCCAGAAGTCAAAACTTCCAAAGGCAAATTGTAAGCATGTGTGATGAGCTTGAGAAAGACTATCAACTGATTTTCACTACATCCATGATCGATCCAGGTCTGGATAAAAGTGAGTATGTTGTCGGCCCGCATTATAAAAAAGGTGAGCACACTTTAGCATTGGTTAACTAAACAGCTGCAGGTCATAAATCGGCACTGTAAAGGGAAGCTTTACGCCCTACCCTACCGCTGCAATTCTCCCTCTTCTGACAACCTTCTAAAACACACTTCATAAGTATGAATTCATATTTATGAAGTGTGTTTTCATATGTTCATGGTGGCACCTCCTATAACCTCATCGTTAAGGCAAGGCAACAATGATTCCGATGCAGTGTAAGCGGTCTTATCATTACTCATCCACCTACTTATCGACTCTCGGCGAACTCTTAAACCCTAAACAAGAGAGTATAAATAATAAACCAAATATATTCATACTTATGAATTCATATTTACTAATTCATAAGTATGAATTAATCTTAGTGCCGAACAATCAGGAACTCGATACATTCTGGGAGAGGAATATGATTCTTTTAGTTGGTAGTAATAAAGGCGGCAGCGGTAAAACAACGGTTGTTTGTAATCTCGCAATTGCCTTAGCCAAACAAGGAAAAGAGGTCTGCCTTGTAGATGCAGATAAGCAAAGCAGTGCAGCCAACTGGTGTGCTGAAAGGGAAACGGCAAACAAAGAGCCATCGATTACAGTTGTTCAAAAGTACGACAACATAAGCAGTACGATTAAATCGCTTGCTGAGAAGTATGAACACGTGATCATCGATGTAGCAGGGCGCAACAGTCGAGAGATGATCACAGCCGCAGCGGTTTCCGATATCTTGCTATGCCCTTCTCAATGCTCACAACTTGACCTAGATACTCTTGGGGAACTGCAACAGCAAGTTGAGCAAGTGAAGGATTTAAACCCAGCCCTTAAGGTGCTTGTTTATCAAACAATGGCAAGCACCAATGCAAAGGTAATCGAAAAAGAGCGGAACGACTTTGAAGAATACGTGAGTGAGTTTCCAGAGTTCAAAGCATTACAAGCTATAGGGCGTTACCGAAAAATATACCGGGACGTATTTTCAGATGGCCTTTCAGTATTGGAATCAACCAACGAAGCAGCCGCAAACGAAATCATGGATTTGTACGAGGAGATTTTCACACATGGTTAAACCTCGGTCTCAACAAGCGGCATTGAAAAAAGCCACGGCCAGCACCAACGACATTGATGCACTTGCCGACAGATTAGCAGACAAGCCTTATAACGAAACCCCAAGCCGTCAGGCGCAGCCGGAGAAACCCACCAATGAAGTAGAGGAAATGGAAAGAAT
>Ga0181579_10003016_pt1 | contig 13390 bp, 10 predicted proteins | sample 071ome_24_FD_132996 | JGI IMG/M metagenome (GOLD analysis project Ga0181579, IMG submission 132996) | Coastal salt marsh microbial communities from the Groves Creek Marsh, Skidaway Island, Georgia - 071402CT metaG (megahit assembly) | ecosystem: Environmental > Aquatic > Marine > Intertidal... | reverse complement strand
TGCTCTCGAAGGCCTCGAGGATATCGTGCTGCGCTATGTCGAATTGGCGCAGGACGCCAGTCGCCAGGGCTTGTTTGAGGAAGCGGAGACTCTGTTGGGCAGGGCGCGCTATGTCAATCCGGCCCATCCTGCCATCGCCGAGGCTGGCGACCTACTGCAGGCCGAGAAAGACTCCGGCGATCTGTTCTTTGAGTTAAATGCTGGTGAGCTGGCACAGCGCTCTGAGGCGATCCAGCAAGAGATTGCTGCCATTGCAGAGCAGGCTCGAGAAAACGAAGCATTTTTTCTCATTACCGCGCCTAGTGATGACCTGGCCCGTTGGATATTCAGTGTTATGCGTGAGGCGGTATCCGGCTATCGCTTGCGTGGCAATATCGAGTTAGCCAGTCGCAGTGGTGTGCGCTTACGATTGCCAGAAGCCGAGGACTGATGCGGCACCATATTGAGTTCATCAACCATTTGCCCTTTGCAGCGAGTAACTGAGTATGTTCGACAAGTTAAAGCAGGGTTGGTCCAGCTTCATAGCATTGCTCACACCGGGTGAGAATAGTGCGGGATGGCGTCGCGGAATCCTCACTGGCATGGGGTTCTTGATTATCCTGATTCTGCTGGTCGGGATGTATTGGAGCAATGAGCCAGCGCAATTCGATGTCAGGTTAAACGCACAGGAGAAACTTGCCGGTTCAGGGCTAGACACCGTCCCTGGCGCAATCACTACTTCGGCCTTGATTAGAGTGGCGGAAACCTTGCTGGACAAGCCGGGGGGATACCTCACCAATGATGTCATGCCTCCTGGGTTATACCTGGATAATATCCCGAACTGGGAATTTGGCGCTCTGGTCCAGGTCAGGGATTTGTCGCGGTCTTTTCGGGAGGATTTCAGTCGCTCGCAATCCCAGTCCACTGAAGACCCTGACCTGATCATTGCTGAGCCCAATTTTAACTTCAATAGTGATAGCTGGTTGTTTCCGCCCACCGAGTCTGAGTATCGCGAGGCAATCGAGCGGGTGGATTCCTATTTGCTGCGAATTTCCGACCCTGCGAATGTGGATGCACAGTTCTTTGCTCGCGCCGATAACCTGGCGTCATGGTTGCTCAATGTCGAGTCGCGATTGGGTAGCTTGTCTCAGCGCCTCAGCGCCAGTGTGGGGCAGGCCCGAATTAACACTGACATTGCGGGAGAGTCTGCGGCAGTACAGTCCACGCCCACCAGTGCCGAAGTGGAAGTGCGAACGCCCTGGTTAGAAATTGATGATGTGTTTTACGAGGCCAGAGGCGCGACCTGGGCGCTGATGCATTTTCTGCGTGCGGTCGAAGTGGACTTCGAAGAGGTGCTGGTAGACAAGAACGCAATGGCCAGCCTGCGGCAGATCATCAGGGAATTAGAGGCCAGCCAGCGCACTGTGTTTTTCCCTGTCATTCTCAATGGTTCAGGCTTTGGTATTTTTGCCAATCATTCACTCACCATGGCCAACTATGTGTCGCGTGCCAATGCCGCAATTATTGATTTGCGCAACTTGCTGGCCCAGGGATAGGGATAGACTTGTTTGCTTTGAAGATTGCGACTCGGCCGCTTCTGCGGGAGCGATTGACTAGTTGAAGCAAATCAGCGCTCTTATTCGTTTCATTCCCATTCTGGGCTGGCTGCCCCGATACAATCGGGTCAAGCTGGCCGATGACCTGGTGGCTGCGGTTATCGTTGCCATCATGTTGATTCCTCAAGCCCTGGCTTATGCCCTGGTGGCCGGTATGCCGGCTGAAACCGGTCTGTATGCGAGCCTGTTTGGCCTGACGGTTTACTGTGTGTTCGGCACCAGTAATACCCTTTCCGTTGCGCCGGTCGCGGTGGTGTCTTTGATGACCGCGGCGGCGCTGGCCAAGCTGGAGTTGAGCGGCGTCAGTCAATATACCTCAGCGGCATTTGCACTGACGTTTCTGTCCGGTGCTTTCCTGTTGGTGCTCGGTTTGTTGCGTCTCGGCTTCATGGCAAACTTTATCTCCCATCCCGTGATCAGCGCTTTTATCACGGCATCGGCAGTTATCATTGCCATCAGTCAGCTGCGTCATCTGCTGGGTGTTGAAGCGGCGGGGCAATCCGTGTTGGAACTGGTGCCAGCGCTGGTGTTCGCCGTGCCCGAAACCAATCTGATCACTCTGGCCCTTGGTCTTGCCTCCATTACAGGCATCCTGTGGTGTAAGCGTGGGCTTGCGACGCAGCTGTTGAAGCGTGGCGTTTCTGAATCTTTAGCCGGCACGCTGTCGCGCACGGGTCCAGTGCTGGTTGCCGTGCTGGCAGCCCTGTTCGCTTTCCTGTTTCGTCTTGATGAGCGTGGCGTGCAGCTGTTGGGTGAAGTGCCTGCAGGTTTGCCAGACCTGCAGCTACCTGCCTTTACCGTTGAACAGCTGCGGGGGCTATTAGGGTCAGCAGTGTTAATCGCCATTATCGGCTTTGTGGAGTCAATCTCCGTCGCTCAGGTCATGGCGGCCAAACGTCGCGAGCGGATTGACCTGGATCAGGAGCTGGTAGGGTTGGGGGCGGCTAACATGGCGGTGTCCGCTGGCGGCGGCTTTCCTGTTAGTGGCGGTTTTTCCCGATCCATAGTGAATTTCGAGGCCGGGGCGGCAACCCCTGCGGCCGGTGCGTTTACCGCGCTCATCATAGCGATCGTAGCGCTGTTCCTGACTCCGGCTCTGTTCTGGTTGCCGCGGGTTTGCCTGGCGTCGATTATTCTGGTGGCAGTCTACCCGCTGCTGGATTTTTCCATGTTGGGTAGATCCTGGCGCTACTCCAAGGCAGACTTTGTCGCCGTGGCTTTAACCCTGCTGCTGACGCTTGCGATTGGTGTCGAGATAGGTGTTGCCACTGGCGTGTTGGTTTCAATACTGATCCACTTGTACAAGGAATCCAAACCCCATGTTGCCGTAGTAGGGCGAATCGAGGGCACAGAACATTTCCGTAGTGTCGATCGTCATGATGTCGAGACTTTCGAGAACCAGCTTTCAATTCGAATCGATGAAAGCCTTTATTTTGCTAACACACGTTACCTGGAAGAATTGATCTTTGAGCTGGTGGCAGACAAGCCGAAGTTGGAACATGTCGTGTTGATGTGTGCGGCGGTAAACCGCATAGATCTCAGTGCCCTGGAGACGCTGGAGAAAATTAATGAAACCCTTTCCGGGCTGGGAATCAAGCTCCATCTGTCGGAAGTTAAAGGCCCTATCATGGACCGCCTTGCAACAACGGGTTTCTTCAAATCGCTGTCTGGCAATAACTATCTTAGCCAAAACGAAGCAGTAGAGGATTTGCGCGCAGCGACTGGCACCTGATGCATAGGCAGTGCTGTGGTTGCATCGTTGAGCGCAGCAAGCCCTACCGGCATGTAGATTCTGGCCAACCCCGAATGGCAAAGGGGTCGGCCAGTTTCAAGATAGTCGATTGTAGAAGTTAAAAAAGAGTGATCTAGATTTTTACGATCATCTTGCCAAAGTTATCGCCGCTAAACAGGGCGAGAAAGGCATCGAGGGCTTTATCCAGACCTTCATAAACTGTTTCCTGATACTGGATTTTGCCGTCCTGAATCCAGCCTACCATTTTTTCCAGAAATTCCGCTTGCATCTCGCTATGGTCAAAGACGATAAAACCGTTGATGCGAATCTTTTTGCCGACAATCAGCATCAGGTTGTTGGGCCCTGGTGCCGGCTTGGCATCGTTGTAAGCTGAGATCATGCCGCAGGCCGCGATACGGCCAAATGGATTCATCACGTTGAGGGCGGCCTGCAGGTGTTCACCACCCACGTTCTCAAAATACACATCGACGCCGTCCGGAGCTGCTTCTGCCAGCGCCTTGGTCAGATTACCGCAGGTCTTGTAGTTGATGGTGGCGTCGACGCCACATTTTTCTTTTAGCCATTGCGCCTTGCTGTCACTGCCTACGCTGCCCACTACACGACAGCCCAACTGTTTGGCAATCTGGCAGACGATGGCGCCGACTGCTCCCGAGGCGGCGGAAACGAATACAGTTTCTCCCGCTTTCGGTTCACCGAATTTCTTCAGGCCGACATAAGCGGTAAAACCGGGCATGCCAAGCGCACCGAGATAGAGAGACAGCCGGTCTTTGTCGAAAGGTTGCAAGACGGTGACCGATGAATCGTCGGCCACCAGCCTGTCGCGCCAGGCTCCCTGATTCAACACGATGTCGCCGATCTTCACCTTATCAGACTGGGACTCAATAACTTCGCCAATGGCGCCGCCATACATCGCTTTATTTAGCTGGTAGGCGTCGGCATACACGGCATTCTCTCGCATGCGTCCGCGCATGTAAGGGTCTACTGACATATACAGATTTTTGATCAGTACCTGGCCCGCCGCGGGAGGAGTCAGCTCGCGCTGGACCATTTCCACGTCTGCGGCGCTGGGCATGCCGACTGGGCGATTGATTAGATGTATTTCGTTTGCGCTGTAGTTACTCATGAAGTTTTCTCAAGCTGTTATCAAGTTGTTTGTGGTTTAGCCACTGCGGTGACGAGTTGGTTGTTCTGGTGCTGCAGAAAGACAATGCCCACCAGCAAGGCTGCGCCCAGGGCGTGATAATAGATGGGCAGGGGTGTCCACATCAGCAGGAATGCGCTGACCAGTAAGGCGAGCGCCGCCGCTGGTGTTATGCGCGCCTCCAGATGCCACTGTAGCAAGCCAGCCAGGGCATAGAGTCCCATACATGCCCACAGGAATACCTCGATTCGTTCCGGCCAGGTGCCGGAGATCAGAGGCGAATAAGCGAACAGTATCGGCACCAGGTACAGGCCCTTGGCGACTTTCCAACTGGTGAGGCCGGTAGGAATCGGTTTGGTGCCTGCGATGCCCGCAGCCGCAAACGAGGCCAGGCATACAGGCGGCGTGACGTTACTGTCCTGGGACAGCCAAAAGATAATCAAATGCGCGCTTAACAGCATGCCGGTAAGCAATTCCGCCGGCAGCATTTCCTGGCGAATGAGTTGCTTCATTTCCATGGGCATTTCCTGCAGGGCGACCACTGGGTCTCCGCCAAACAGGCTGAGTGTTGCCGCCACGTTGCTGGGCAGATCGCCTGCCTGCAGTGCGGCCAACAGTTGGGACTGGCTAATGAGATCAAAAATCAGCGGCGCCGACAGCGTGGCCAGCACGATGTAAGAGGCGGTGACCGGTAATCCCATGCCTAGCACCAGGGATGCCAGGGCAACCAGGACCAGCGTGATCAACAGTGAGCCCTGCGCCCATTCCACAATCATCAGGGAAAACGCATTGCCTACGCCGGTGGTGGTGACCACATTGATCACGATACCTACGGCGACCAGCAGCAGGGCAGTGGACACCATGTTGCGCACGCCATCAACCACGGCATCGAAGATGTCCTGCGGTTTCATCGGTGTTGAGGAAAGCCAGGATGCGGCAATCACGGACAGGATGGCGAAGGCAGCCGACGAGGTAGGCGTGCGGCCGGAGATGAGAAACCCGATCAAAACACTGAGCGGAATAATAAAGTGCCAGCCTTCTTTTAATACGGTGCGTACCGATTCGCCTTCACCATCCTGCACCGGGGTCATCCCCAGTCGCTTCGCTTCAATTCGCACAAAGTAGGAAACCGTGAGGAAGTAGAGCAGGGCGGGTAGGGCCGATGCCGCAATCACAGTGAGATAGGAGATCTGCGTATAGCTTGCCAGCACAAAGGCACCGGCACCCATGACTGGCGGCATCAGTGCGCCACCGGTAGAGGCAGCGGCCTCAACGCCAGCAGCAAAGCGCGGTGTGAAGCCGGACTTCTTCATCATGGGGATGGTGATGACGCCGATGGAAACCGTGTTAGCGACTGCAGATCCGGTAACCGACCCCATCAGTCCGGACCCGACCACCGACACCAGGCCAGCACCACCGGTGAGGCGACGCGTCAGGCAGTTGGCCAGCCGCACGATAAAGTCTCCGGCGCCTGATTTAAGCAGGAATGCGCCGAAGATGATGAACATAAAAACGAAGGTAGAAGAAATATTGGCGGTGAGTCCAAACATGCCTTCGCTGGTGAAATAGCTGCGATACATGACGGTTTCCAGACTGAGGCCTGGAAAGGCAAACACGCCGCCGATGTAGCGACCCAGAAAGAGAATATAGGAAAGACTCACCGCAATAAGAGTCGGCATAAACCAGCCGGTGGTGCGGCGGGTAAACTCCATCGCCAATCCGATGGCGATTATTGAGAACACGTAGTCGCTGGCAATATATTCCGTTTCCCTTGCGTAAAGCGCGTTTTCAAATAGCAGAAGGTAAGCCGCAGCTGCTATAGCCAGCAGCGCCAATACCACATTGATCCAGTACTGTGGAGACTTCTTGCCATCTGTGAGCGACTCATTGGCCATAAACATGCAGATGGCGCCAAAGCCTCCAAAGTGGATTGCTGACAGCCATAGTTCGGAAATGCTGGCGAACACATTGCAGTAAATATGAAACAGGGCAAACAGGAATGCCGACCAGCGCAGCCAGGGTGATGTCATGGGCTGTTGCTCCCTGCGCCGTTGGCGCGATCCTCTGCTTCGGTGATGAGTAGTCGTTCGGGAATCTCCAGACCTATCTCGCGATAGTAGCGGATTGCTCCAAGGTGTAGCGGTGCACCGAGACCATCGATTGCGATCTCCATACGCATGTCGCGCGTGGCGCGATGGATATCATGCAGGGTTGACAGGTTTTCCCATATAACTTTTGTGATGTTGTATACCGCCTCATCCGGGATGTCGACCCTGGTGACGAGTACATTAGGTGAGGCCACGGTACGAATTAATTCAGTTTGATTGGGATACGTGCCGGGCGGGAACTCGTACCAGTCCCACAGTGGGTAGCGCGCGTTAATCCGGTCCAGCGATTCCTGGGTCCAGTTCAGAATCGTCATGCGGTCACCCATCAGGGCATAGGCCTGGGTGATGGAACTGACCGGTGCGCCTGCCGGGATGTTCATGCCCACTATATTGCCATCTTGAATTGCGCCGGTGGTTGGGCCGTAGCCCATATAGGCCAGGCTAAACTTGCTTTGGTAATCAATGCCCAGGGTATCGAGTATAAAACGGCCGGTCTGCTCTGCGCCGGAGTTGCGTGCACCCAGCACGTAGCGATCGCCATCCAGGTTGTTGAGATCCGCCATGGTACCGTTTTCGGTCAGGTCAGAGAGCAGCACAAAGTGTTCAACGTTTTTCCAAAGGGCACTGACGCTTCGGATATGGGTCTGGGGAGTGCTTACTGGGCCATCGCCGTCCCAGGACCAGGCGCCGAAGGGACCCTGCAAGATAGCGAACTGCGCCTGGTTGTCCCTGAGTAATTTAATGTTCTCAAGTGAGCCAGCCGAACTGATGGCGGTCATGGAGATACCGTCGCTTTCAGCGAGCTGTGCGTGGGTGATGGTAGCAATAGCAACACCGACCGGGTAAAAGGTGCCGCCAGTGGTTGCCGTGGTGAGCACATAGGGGCGGGCCCGACTCAGTTCATCACTGCAGGCTGTCAACATAGTTACGGCGAGTAATGCCAATAGCGCAGGACGCAGGCTTGAACCGTATTTCTTGAATGCGGGCACGATGCTGGATTCTTTTTTTATTTCTCTCAAACAGACGGGACAGGAGCTGTGGCTGTTGGAAACGCCTATCAACTTATCGTTTCGAGATGCTCAATCAGAGACATTCACGGTGACGACTAATGGCCTATCTGGACCCGATTTCTATTCTCTTGCCGAGCGCAGAAACCGCTTGGATGAAAGCACATTTCCCCGCAAAGCTCAATTGAAGCGGATTTGGGGGAGAAGGGAGGGATTAGCGGTCCTGCAAGGTAAACCAGCACCTGCTCTCAGGTCTTTTTGCGATCCGCGCCGAGGGTATCCTTAACCGTGCCGGCTAGCGGTTTTTCCTGATCCAGAACGTCAATCAGCTTAAAGGTGCCTCCCAATACGGTCGCGCCCAGGGTGACGCCAACGATGAGTGCAATTCTGAAGAACATGTGGATATAGATGCCCGTGTAGTAGGCACCTACCTCGGCAATTACATTGACCAGGACAAAGGAAATACCAAAGGCGGTCCAGACAATTTTCTTCATTAAAAGGCTCTTGATGAAGGCAGGCGGGTTATTTCGAGAGTAACAGTATTCCCCGAATCTGACTAGCGTCGAAACTGGTGAAGACAATGATGTCGTCGAGTTGATCGCTGTTGATTTGAGCGGCGACGAGATCACCGTTGCTGATATTGCTGCCAAGGTCGATGCTGACAGCAGCGGTTTGGCTTCTGGCAACATCGAGGTTGGGGTCTCCACTGAGTGTCACATTGTCCAGGATTTCGCGAATATCAATTTCATAGTTGTCGCGACTTCGGGAGTAGCCCAGTGCGCCAAGAAACTCCTGATCCTGGCTCGGCTCGATTGTATCTAGAAACACTTGAATCTGATTATCCAACAGCACCACCAGGTCATCTGCCTCGAGACTGCCTTCAAGGTCTGCCTCTGTCGTTCGCGCGATGCCCTGATCCTGAATTTCCTCAACCTCTGAGTTGAGGTTTTCGTACGCGTTCGCCAAACGCATAACTGAAGGGAATTTAAGGTCAACTGTCACCTTTCGCGAGGGTCTGCGAGCAAACCGTTCTCCGTCGTTAGGATATACGAAGGCTTCGATCGCTACAGAGCCCGACAGCGCCAGCCACACGAAAATATCTCCCACAGAAATTGGTTCAACTCGCCAGAGCCAGAGATCCTTGAGACCGTCTTCGTTCTCGTCATAGAGGAAGGTACTTAAGACATTGCCGCCGGAGCGCAATACCTGGCGAGGCTGCTCGAGATCCATGCCGGTGGCGCTGCCCCCGAAAAATGATACCTTGCCGCCTTCCCTCAACAGCAAGTCATGGATACCGTCGCCGTCTATGTCCTCGAGTATTTCTTCATGGGTTAGGGCGAGTACGCCGGTCAAATTGGAAAAGTCGAGGGTGTCAATGTCAAAGTCACCGAGGCGTTCTTCAATCGCCGCAATGTCCAGCGAATAAGTCGGCGAAGCGGGGAAATAGCTGTCGCCTGTCGCCGCCAGAAAAACATCCAGCTTTTCATCGGTGCGAGAAATCAGGTCGGCATTGCCGTCGGCGTTGACGTCACGCAAATCCAGTAACGGAATACGTATGGTTTGGCCAGCAGAGCGATTGAAGCGATTGATGTTCAGTTGCGTGCGCAGGCGAACTTCGGAACGAATACTGAGAGGTGGTTCGAAATTTCCCGAATCATTGATGAGAATGCTGATCTCTCCTGCGCCGGGAATCACCAGATCTTGCAAGCCGTCGGCATCGATGTCTCGGGCAAAATGTAAGCGGCTTACTCCAGAGCTGATGAAGCCGGGTAAATCGGATTTAATGATCTTTGGTTCTAAAACTGTACGATCGTCGATCGGGTAATACACCGCCTGTTTACCATCCAGTAAGGCAATAACCGTGGTGCTGCCGTTGCCACTGAAGCCATTGCTGAGATCCCAGCCTACGGCGCGTGCGCCAAACTGTATGTCGGCGAAATCGGCGCTAAAGTCAAAACCGTTGCTGGATTGAAAATATATTCTCAGACGATCATCCACCAGGGTGGACAGGTCATTCAAGCCGTCATCATTGAGATCAGCCACAACAAGAGATTCGGCGCTGGCCGGCAAGCTGAAAGCCTGCTGCTTGAAGTCGGGCACAGCTGACCATCCAGATTGGCTTAAGCCACCGAATAGCAGTGCACTGGATAGCGCGATCAAACCCCATCTGCTATGAATGATTGGCATCGTCACTCGGTCTCTGATTCTTGGTCAAGGCTGTGCCACCAACAGCGTCGTGGTCCTGCCATGGCGCAGCAGCAGGTCGGGTCGGTTATCATCATTTAACGTTAGCACTTCAAATTCGAATACCGTGCGGGGAGACACGTACTCCCAGAACGGCTCATCGGCAATCCGCAGATCTGACCCGATCTGTTTTGCGGCCAACGTGCCGTTTTCAGTCACGTAGAGTGCATCATTGGCGCCATCGCCATCCACGTCGTAACGCAGCGACATCTGTTCGGACAGGCCGCGCACATTCTCGGCGGAGAACGTTTCTTCGAGCCTGGAGTCCGGTCGGCGGTTGAACACCTGACCCGGCTCGCGGGCGCCGCTGCCGTAAAGTAACTGGATGCGGTTGATGCTGGCGTTTCGAATCGCATCGACCACCGGAATGGTATAAAAGTTGGCGTTGAGGACGACCTCACCCTCGGCGTTTTCTATGATTTCAAGATTCATGTCGAAACCGGAGAGGCGCATAACCTGATTCGGCTCAGCAAAGTTAAAGCTGCCTGCCTGGTTGAGGTAGAGTCGAGCGGTCCAGTCATCTCCGTCTCCGGAGAGACGCAATAAATCGACTTTGCCATCCTGGTTCATGTCGACAAGCTGCAGCTCACCGCTGGAATCCAGGTCGCTCTGCCAATTCGGTGTGGAGTCAAACCCGCTGTCAGCCTGTTGGAAGTGGATGTTCATTTGTCCCAGACCATTTTCGCCGGCGTTGATATACGCGATGTCAAACAGCTCATCGTCATTGAGCTGGGCCAGGACGGCACCCGGCATCCATTGTTCGCTTCGTAACAGGGAGCCTGACTCCAGCTCGGTTTCCCGCCATTGTTCGACAAAGCCCTCAAAGGGAGAGGGTAGTTCGACTCTGAGCTCCACCACGACACCCTGATCCGGATTTATCCCCAGCCTGCCGTCAAGATCTGATTCGTTGTTGGCGCGCTGAACCGGCGTGATGTCTTCATTCAGGGTGGTGAACCGGGTGGCCAGGGTGAAAGTTTCATCAGGGCCTCCGAAGAACAGCCCATACTCATCATCACCGGCAAGCAGCAGATCGACGAAGCCATCGCCATTTATGTCGGTGGGTATATTGGTGAAAAGGGCTTCCTCAAGGTCAGGGATCGCGGCGAGCAGGTCCTATTCAAGCAATAGTGTTAGATTGCTCGCTTAGTCTGCCTGAGCAGTTGACAGGTTAAACGCGCCGCTGTCCGCGAATAGCACCAGTTCCTTGCCGGGGTCGGGTCGCAGGTCGGCGAAGCCAATGGCGATAATTTCAGTCTTAACCTCAATCCGCTGCGGGGTGGCGGCAAAGCCGCCGCCGGCCTGTTGGTGGTGAATGTGAAGCTCGCGGCCGATGGCAGGATCATAGTGCGAATAGATGATGTCCTTGGCGTCATCGCCATTCACGTCTTCCAACATCATGGGGCGCCAGTTTTCTTCGCGCTCCAATTCGAATGCGGCATAGTTAGATTGTGCCGTGGCCTCAGTGAGCAGGCACAGCACAATGGTCAGACCCAGCAACGCAGCGGAGACAGGATGTTGGGTTCTGCTTGGCTTTGTCTGATGACAAATCATGGTTTGCTTGGGTGCCGTCAATTGCTGCGGTTGGTTTCTTCGGTAAGTTCACCGACGTCGGTGCTGACATTGATTAGACCAAGAATGCTATGGGATCGTTCCCCTTCGTTTTGCTGGAAACGGTACAGCGCAAACAGCCATAAATCCACTAGCGTGAAGCTGCTGCTGGCCGGGCTGAGCGAGGAATCGTATTGCAACACCGGTCCCAGTGCTATGCGACTAATACGCCTGCCAGGATTCCACAGTTCAACCTTAGGATTGGTCAGGCGCTCATTCTGTACGACGGTCATCTGCACGGTGTCGCCAGGTTCAAAGTCGGTGTTCAAGCGGTTTACCAGATCCTGGGCCGAATCCAGGTAGCGGCCGTTAAGCGCCAGGATCAGGGCTTCGGCTTCGATGCCCGCCGCAGGCAACGGGCTTTCGGCAAAAATCTCCATCACCCGGGCGGCGGCAACCATGCCTCGCTCAGGAACATTGACTAGCTCGGTGCGGTACCCGGCGCGGCTGGCAATTGGATCAACGCGATAGAGTTCTCTTGGCGGTGCGCCAGTCGATCTGGCTGCAGCGATCATGCTGGCCTCAAACACCAGAGTACCGCGCCGAACTTCCAGCGTATATTGATTGTCTGCAACCGGATTCGCCTGCAGGGCAAGCAGTGTGTCGGGATGGTCAGTCTGGGTGCCGTTTATCCTGAGAATCACATCACCAATTTCCAGGCCGGCGTTTGCCGCCGGTCCGTTGCTGTTCACTGCGCGCAATCGCACGCCGGGCAATGTCTCCACATTGAATAGCGAATCGCTTTCATTGAGGCTGACATCCATACCGAAATCCACGCCCGAGCCAGCGCTGGCTGATACCAACTCAACCTCTTCGGCGGACAATGTGATTGCCGGTAGCAGGATGACGGGTTCATAGCTGATGCAGCTTGCCAGCAAAAGCAACAGTAAGGTGACGCTAAAGCGGGTAGTGAACTTCATAAACTAGACCTTGCGTTTCTGCACTACGAAAAGTGATGCGACCACCAATAGCAGTAGCGCAGGCAGTGGAACCCATTGATTGAGTTCCAGGAAACGCTCATCCACCAGCACATCGGAATAACCGCGCACCAGTCGACCTACGTCCTGCAGGTAAGACTGATCCAGCAGTGAGGGTTGAAAGGTGGCGTAGAGATAGTAAGCATACTCACCCAGCATACCCTTGAACACATCCAGCACCAGGCTTAGTCCCAGTGCAGAAACTACGGCCTGGGTGGCGGAGTTGGCTACTACCGACACCAGCACGCCGAACGCAATCGCTGCTGGTAGCGGTAACAGGGCCAGTTCTAATCCCAGCTTGATTTCCGAGGCGATCTCTTCCTCGCCGATCAATTCAAAACCGTCTTCCACGACCGGGCCAAAATCCCACAGGCTGTCACTCACCAGGTAACTGGTCGCGATTAGTAGCAGGATCGCCAGCAGCGCCAGCAAATGCAGCTGTAGCAGTTTTGCCAGGACCACGGCGCGGCGACTGCTGCATCGAATTAACAAGTGTCGCAATGCGCCGCTGTCGCGATCCACGCTGAAGCTGTAGGCGGCCTGGGCAACCAGCAGCAGCCCTAATAGCGTAAGCCCCGTGCTCAGGCCATCAATGAAATGGCCGTAGGCATTATTGGCAATCATTGCATCAAAGCCGCCCTGGCCCAGCAGGCTGTCTCTTGCAGCGGCGCCGGTTTCACTCATTTTCACCACAAGAAATTGCAGGCTAATAAATACCGAGGGCAGCAATACAACCAGCCAGGCACCCAGCGTATAGCGCGCAATCAGCAGTTCGCTGCGCAGTGCCTTGATGAATCCCTTCACCGCGAGGTTCATGGGTTCGGTTCCTGGGTGATGCGCCGAAACAGGGAATCCAGGGAGGCGCGTTCCGCAACGATTTCGCTCACGGCAAGTCCCTGCTCAACTAGCTGGCGATTAATGTCGGCGGGGCCGATCTTTTCCGAGTTCACCAACAGT
>Ga0181579_10003014_pt1 | contig 13391 bp, 9 predicted proteins | sample 071ome_24_FD_132996 | JGI IMG/M metagenome (GOLD analysis project Ga0181579, IMG submission 132996) | Coastal salt marsh microbial communities from the Groves Creek Marsh, Skidaway Island, Georgia - 071402CT metaG (megahit assembly) | ecosystem: Environmental > Aquatic > Marine > Intertidal zone... | reverse complement strand
GAGATGTGCGGGCCGATTTTGATGTATTATCCAAAGAAAGTAACGTCTTCGGATTTAGACCAAAGCGGGTATTTTAGCGGCATTCAAATGAATTCAGTCATGGTATAATTTAATAGATAACGACAAAGAGAGAGAGAGAGAATGTGAGAGGATTGCAGTGTAACAATATATATACATATACGTACTTATGATCATACAGTAAGAGTAATGCGAGTAAAACTTTTTTTCACTCGTCCTCATTCTTCACGCGACACTTCAAAGAGAAAAGAGAGAATATGGAATCTGTGAGAAAGCGTCGTCGCCGTAGATCGAATGCGAACGCTTCTTCTTCTACTTCATCGTCATCTCCTTCTACTTCGGTGTTGCGAATATTCTACCCGTCGGATTATTTCGAAGGTGAGGAAACGACAGAAGAAGAAGAGAAAGAAGTTTACGGTTGGATATTTCCAAGTGACGATGGGCGTTTCGATACAGACGATGTAGACGACGACACAAATAAAGAAGAAAAAGAAGAAGAACGGGAAGTGTGGAATTGCGTGGTGAGTGAAATAGGTCCAGAGAAGATTGTTTTCGATGCCTCTTCTTCTTCTTCTTCTCCTTGTTTCTCTCGTGCCGTTCTGAGAGTTGTTAACGATGAGAACAACGGTAAAAGCAGCAACAGTAAAACCGTCGTCGTCGAAGCGAAACGAATAGGCAAAATAGTATTTGATGAGGCGCGTGAGAAGAATAGAGGCGACGTTGATGCGGCTTATTTCGTCACGTTTCGTTCAAAATCGCCTTCCATCGGTATGCCGTTTGCGGTGAGCGTCGTCGACTCTAAGAGACGAAAGAGAGAATTTGACGATATTCTGTTCGTCTCGGTCGCTCGCGACGCTATCGACGACGCGATGATGAATGGCAACAACAAAAGTAACCCAATTGAAAATAATATTCGAGATAGTCGTCGTCGTTGTCGTGCTCAACAACGCGCGGAGGATGAACGAATAGGAATAGATGCAATCGTAAAAGTGCTGTCGTTGTCTTCTTTCGCGTCTTATGAACGACAGAGAGAACAACAACGTGCGAGGAGAGTAAAGGAAGCGAGCAACAGCAATTACAATTTCTTCACCACGATCTCCTCCGCTATTCTCTTGCCGATGCAGAAAATGTTGGACGAATACGACATCGTGCCGTATTTTTACGGGGGCGGGAAAGGAAACAGCGGTTGGAAAGATGGACAATTGAAACTGAAACCGATATCTGGAGTAAGCACGAGCTTGCGCTTGCTCGCGACGCGAGTGGCTATACTATTGCGACGACGTGAACGTCGCGATACTCTTCTCTTTAAAGCGTTGACCGCGTTCGTGTTCGATGTTTTGCTCGCGCGACTATGTTTTACGCAAATAGCATCCCGCGTTCAAAAGCTATCTTCGGGTTTTATAAACGGCGACTATTTAATTCGCAACGCGAACTGGCTCGCCAAAGGGAACCCGTTAGGCATCAAGCTTCATTTACCGTTGAGTCGAACTTTGAGTGGGGTAGCCATACTACTCGCTGAAGGTTACGCCTCCATTTTAGGTGTTCGGCTCCATAGCATCATCCGCATCATCGGTGAACGCATGTGGTTCCTCGGTCTCACGACGCAACTCGCTTGTTTATCGGACTGCATGTTCCTGTTCACCTCCCACGCCGCCGCGTTGCATGTGTATTCGAGTTTACTCGTCACCGCTCAAGTTGCGTTTGGAAAATTTTGTTACGAAGCAGGTTTCGGTCGTCCATTATTACGACGAGAAGAAGAGAAGCATTTAACAACCCAAACAAAGCGGCAATCCACGGAAAGTCTCGTGTTTGGTGTTCTTTTCGTGCCGCCTATTTTCCTCTTCTTCCCGACGACGTTTGCGTATTTTGTGAGCTACTTGTTGTTGCACGCGGCTGCGTTGTTGGTACGAGCAACCGTGGTGTTTTTACTTTCTTCGCTCGAAAGCGCGAAAAATTATTACGTTTTACGAGTGGTGGGTGCAAAAGAAGATGAAGAAGAAGGAGGAGGAGGAGGAGGAGTATTAATACTATCTGCTTTATCAAAAGACGAAGAAGAAGAAGAAGAAGAAGAAGAGAGAAGAGAGCAACAACAACAAATTAAAGTAGTGCAACTCGCGCGAAAGAAAAGAAGAGGTATAACAACAACAACAAAAATATTTGCACACAAATACGGCAAACATGCCGCTCAGTTTTGGGGATTTTCTTTCATGGGTTCGTGTGCGAATGCTTTGCGCAGCTTTGGTCGATTGCCGGTGGCGTTGACACCTTTTTTTGAATTAAGTACGAAGAACTCTTTGAAATGATTTACAACAAAGACAACAACAACAACAACGACAACGACAACAGGTACTAGTTTTACGTGTGTTTGTGTTTGTGTTTGTGTGTGTGTGTATATGCGTGTGTGTACATGCGTGTGTGTGTGTTTTACATCTTACTTCTACAAACGCGCCTTCGCGCGACGTACCATGTCTGCTACCATGTCTGCTCCGCCTCCTCTCCATAATTCGTTCCGTGGAATAATCGTATTTTTAATGCCGATTGCACGCTCGCGTTCATTTGCAAGCAAGGAGAGAAAACCTTCTCTAATGTTCCAAAAAGGTTCTAGTATTTCACGTTGGTTAATCGCGAGCTTGATCGCTGTTTCTTTGCGTGTGGGCTTTGTGGGAAAATTTTTCTCAAGCTCCCTTGATATCTTCTTGAGAAGGTTTTGCTTCGTCAATCCCCCCTCGTTTACATTTTTATTTCTTTTACGCTCGTTCATGATCTTGAAGAGCGCTAATAACCTTGTGTTTTTAACCTTGCCCTCTAATTCACGCAACGGTGGCTTCGGTGAGTCGAGATATGCTTCCTCGCAACAGCCAAGAATAAATTCGATTTCATCCTGGGAGTAAGGTTTTCCGCGGTTATTCTCGCCGTCTTCCGGAAGATTCTTCATTCTCTTCAACGCATTCTCTAAGTACGTGTTCCACTTCGACCGAATTTGTGTTATTTCATCGTCGTCGTAATGCGCGGCCAAATCAACCTTCGCCTTCCACGCCTTACAAATCAGTCTCAGGTAGTACTCGATATGTATCAAGAGCGAATGGTACATTTTAAACGCGTTCGCATTTAGCGAAACACCATCGATGGTTGGCGGGTCGCGCAGTTTCTCAATCTCAGAACCGTCTGAACATATAAATTCCCGCACTCGGGCGTTATGGAACTTGCTCGATGCCAAGAGTTTGCGTAAAAAGATCGTAGATTTGTACTTTTCCTTCACCTTTCGGTCACCGGATTTAAGTTTCTTAAGAACCGACGACACTAAATACGACATTCCAAAGTTTGCACCCTTTCTCCGGTTGACCAATCTAGCAACTCTTGGAATCAAGAAGAAAGGACGATTAACATCCTCAGAGGTTCTTTCCGTGAGGAAGATATCAATCACCATGCGTTTCACATCTTCGCTCTCGATTTCTCGAACCGGAGTTAAGCTATATACGGCGGCGGTTTTATGCGCCATCAAACTCACCGAAACCTTTATGCCTTCTGGAAACACGGCCTCGCGCAAAAAGTTGACGTCTGCTGGAAGATCTTCGCCGTCTTTAGTCGAAATTATGACCAAGTTGGCTCGTTCTTCGTCAAATTTTTTCATTTGCTCCGGCGTTGGATTACACACAAACTGGATGGTACCCAAATCATCGCGGCAACCGAGCTCTTGTATCAAACGAAAAATTCGGTACGGCCAGGAGTATTTTCCATCGAAACCTCTCTCATCGAGCGCTTTCAAAAGATGCACGACGAATCTAGATGATGAATCCTGCTTCGTTTTTTCCGCGGCGTAAATGCCCACTAAAATTCTCGCGATGTTCTGCTGCTCGCCCGCATAGGGGAAAATGGTAGTGGTTTCGTCGTCTTTGTTGATGAAACGACTACGCTTTTTTAAGCGTATCTTTAAATCCTCCGGCAACGGAGTTTCGACGTTCGAGTAATCGCTTTCCTTATCGATAGAGATCTTCGATTCGATGACGATAACGATGTGCCTTTCTTTTAATAAATGTTGAACAAACCTTTCTTCCGGATTGTGTACAAGAACAATCAAACTCAACTCTGATCGACTTCCGAATTCGCAAATGAGCTGGCGCTCTTCCAAAGCCAACCTGCCGTCGTAAATTTTGAGAATGGCGTCGAGAACGTCGTAGTAATCGAAATCAAAATAATTCTTTTTGAAGCGCCTCTCCTTGATTTCTCTGACGACGTGATCGACTATACCGGCGATTTCGCCGAGCGCCTCATATTGGCGGTACAAAGTGTTCTTGTCGTGTTCACCAATCGGAATATCTGGATGCTTGTCCATGACGCGACGAATCGCGTGCAATCTGAGAGAGAGCGTACTTGCGGCTAAGTAGTCGTTGTCGCGAGAAGAGTCGTTGTTGGAGAAGATTTTGTGCAGCTAATCTTCTCGAGGAAGCTATCTAAATCATAAAGCACCTTCGTCGATATCGCATCGCCAGAGCCGCCGCCACCAGCACTCAACGTCTTGATGAATTTAATACAATTCATTTCCAACGTTTGATCCGAAAGGTCCTGGCTCCCAGTGCGAACGTCGCGGCGACCGTACCACGTAATCGTTCCCGTATCTATAAGCTCTTTGAACTTTTGTATCAATTGTTGGGGACTCGGAGCAAACGTGACACAGTTCAGTGGTGCGTCGCCCGTCGGATGATCAAGAAGATCAAGCTTCTTCTTGATTTGTTCTTCGAATATTTGTTTCGAGCGCATTTCTCCGTCTTCCTCTTCCTTCTCTTCCTTGTTCGCATCCTCACCCAACGTACGGAAGACTAATCGGCGCAGATAGTCGTATTCCACTTCGATACCCGTGGTATTCAGATACTCTAGCACGTTTGCTTCTGTTCCGTCTTCAACGAACTCTTCGTCGAAATCGTCGTCTCCTTCCTCTTCTTCCTCTTCTTCTTCTTCCTCTTCTTCTTCTTCGTCGTCGTCGTCGTCCTCTATTTCATTTCTTCCTTCACCCCCTCCTTTTGTCAGCGCGAGTTGTGCCTGTAATAATAATAATAATATAGAAGAATGAGAATAATAATATAGAAGAATGAGAAAGAGGGGGGGGGTGGCGTCGTTTGTTGTGAGTTTTATGAAGAGTTTAAGAAGAACTCGCTTCGTCTCTCCGTCGCTCGCCTCTGTATCAGCAAAGTACCGCGGTAAGCGATCGAGTTCGACTCGATTCGCGCGAAGCGTTTACTCGCGGTTGCGTTTTGCAGTCGCAGCTTCGAAACAGTTGAGTGCGAAGGAAAAATACGACGAACGAGGGGGATCTCACTTCTTCTACTTTGCTCACCTGTGGAACAACATCATGCTCTTCTTCGCTTTCTTCGCTGCTGTAGATCCATTTGCAAGACATAGTTGATCGATCGACAGCGACGGCACACTCACTGATGCAAACTACTGCTTTCTCTAGATTTCAACACACTTGTCCTGCGCGCGCGTGACTTTATGCTTCTTTTAATGAGAGCGATCGCATCTGATTTGATTAACCGACGACGAAGCTTCATAAAAAATACACAAGAACAAAAAGCACTTGACCAGCGAAGAAGGAAGAAGCGTATAATAGCACTCGCGCGCGATACGATCGATCGATCATGCCGCCGAAAAAGACGGTTCCGGGGCAACAATCGTTTGCAGACGTGTTAAAGAAAACGATCGAGGAAAAAGAGAAAGAGAAGAAAGAAGAAAACGAGGAGGAGGAGGAGGAGGAGGAGGAGGAGGTCATAACGCTCGGCGACTCGACGACGAGCGACGGCCCGTCGAGCGAAAGCTACGTGCCGAGCGACTCCGTGAGTAATCCTTTGGGTGATTCGGAACTCGTTCGCGACAAAGGGACATCGTTTAACGTTTACGAACAAAAAGATCGCAACGTGGAAAAAACGAGAAAGGAGCTTGATCGTTTGGTTGAAAATCCAAGTGCCGATGCAGGCGGCTCGGACTCGGAGGACAAATCATTTGACGACTGGGTTGATGAGCGTGCCATAGAACTGTGGCAGCATTGGGCGTTCGGCGGAGATGAGAAAAACGAGAACCTTGCTGCGTTTTTTGAACACTACGTGAAGATGCGCGAGAGAAACCCCCCTTCTTCGGATGAAGAATAGAGAAGAAGTACAAAGAATACACACAAACGCCATGAGTGAGTACGGGAAGGCTTTTTTGTGACCATCTGGTGAATTTGAACGCCACAAGCGCAAAGAGTTCGTCGTTTGAGAGACATCGTGTGAGAGAGAGAGAGAGGTTGTTTAGTAAACCTATCATCCTAATTAATATACACACATACATACATAATTCCAATTTAATCTTGTGAAAGCGCTTTTCCGATACGTGTGGTGAGAATTCGCTTTCACAGCCCCCTGAATTGACCGCAAAAAATGGCGCAACCAACGATGTCACGCGCCCGATTTTTCCTTAAAAAAGCACAAAGCAACGAGTAAACATCATCATTATCGATGCCCTGCGTATTGCGCGTGTTTTTGTAGCGTTCACATTCCCAAAACCATACGAGAAAGAAGTGTACGATAAAATCGGTGCCCGAAAGGAGGAATCTCCCTCAAAACTCTCTCATCGCGTACGTTTTGAGAAGTGGAGAACCAACGGCGCCATGAATTTCGAAAAAGAAGACGCGGATCGATCCCTCTGGAAACGTGTTATCCATCAGCGTGTTCTCGTTCGTGTTCTCGTGCAAAAAAAGAACGCAGAAGTCGCTGACGTCGACGATGAAGTCGACGAAGACGTCACAAACACGCCACCGCTCCGAAGAAGTAAGCACGGCCGAAATGATCTGTGCAAACTCTGTAAACTCTGTATATAACTAACAATCGACGTTAAACATCAATTTTAATGACTGATTATCTAACAACAATCGATACGAACACTATCTGCCTCGATTACATACCCCAATCGATTTGGGCATCTAAAACGGGAGGAATAAAGGAAACACTCGCCAATTCTCGTTTTTTTAAGCGCGCATCAGATCACCCTTAAATGCATCAAACAAATGTAAAACCGCCCGATCAAGTTCAATCGACTTAATATCTACCCAGAGAAACCGTCTACTTGTGCAACGCGGTCGGTCACCACTCGTATCGTGCCATTTTGAGCGCGTTTGGACCTTCGAAATTATCAAAATGTCAAAAAAACGCGCCTTTGGTGCGATATTTCAACACGTATCTCCTCGTTATAACAGCGAATGCGTTGAAATATAAATACACTAGACTCCGAGAGTATATCACTGTAAGTGATGTCGTGACTTGTATTGGGGTAATTACTCCCGTTTACTATCCGTCGCTCGTTTTCCTCGCGACTAAAAGTAGAGATATTCTAATGAAATCTCCCATCGAAGTGAAAAAAAAACTTAAGACAAAAAATTCCTTAAGTTAGCCAAAAATTCCTTAGTTAGGAACTTTCGACCCAGAAGTGCTCCTTAAACTATGTCAATCGCCGCGTAAACGTACACACATGCATCACGCAGGAAAAAAAAAGACTTAGGTCGCACTAGGATTCGAACCTAGGTGACTGGATTACATTGGACAAATTGCGTGTCAAAGTCCAGGATACTAACCAACTATATTATACGACCGAGAATACGCTTTGGGTTTGATTTAAGCTATAATTTTTTGTTATTTTTTTTTGCTATCTTCTTTACCTTTGCGTGCATGATGCTCATTTTGGAACCCTTAAAAGCTTGAAATGAAACCCTAAAACTTTTTTTCTGAGCCCCGCATACATTTTTGAAGAAGAAGGAAAAGAGGAACAACAAAACAACAACAACAACAAGACGACAATAACAACAATGATGATGTCAACAACAACAACAACAACATCGTCGTTGTCTTTGTCGTCGTCGTCTCCATCATCACCTTGGTGTTGTTGTTTACCTTCGTCTTTATCGTCATCGAAGAGAGCGATGAAAGTGAATAAAGGAATACGAAAAACTTTTTCAAACAACAACCTGAAATTCAAGCCGTCATTTTTAAACAACAACAACAACAACAAATCAAAAGCGATATCGGAAGATAACTCTTCAGCTTCCTCCTATTCTTCTTCTTCCGCGGACATATTCGCCGATTTGGTTGATTCCTCTCCCGTTTCAAATAATAATAATAGTAACAATAACAACTACTACTCCTTTGCTGGGAATGGTTCAAACGGAGAAAATATGTTGAATCAGCACAACGCCTCGATTTCGCCAACGAAGAACGTTTTGAAAGTTTTTAGCGGATCGGCGCACCCAGAGTTGTCCACGGAAATTGCCAACTATTTAGGCATGGACCTCGGGAAACTGACGATAAAGAAGTTCGCGGACGGGGAAATTTACGTGCAAATTAACGAGTCTATTCGTGGTTCAGACGTGTTTTTAGTCCAACCGACGTGCCCGCCGACGAACGATAACATCATGGAGCTGCTGGTAATGATTGACGCCTGTCGACGCGCGAGTTGCCGATCGATTACGGCTGTGATCCCATATTTCGGCTACGCCAGAGCCGATCGAAGAACGGCTGGAAGAGAATCGATTGCCGCGAAACTCGTCGCAAACTTGTTGACCCAGGCTGGAGCGACCCGAGCGGTGTTGATGGACATTCACTCGTTACAAACAATCGGGTATTACGACATTCCCGTCGATCACATTTACGGCGAAACCGTCATCTTAGATTATTTGACATCGAAAGATTTCCACCCGGACGAAGTTGTTGTCGTTAGCCCGGACGTTGGTGGCGTGCCTCGAGCGCGAGCGTTTGCCAAAAAGTTAGCCGACGCGCCTTTAGCCATCATCGATAAGAGACGTACGGGACACAACAAAGCGCAAGTGATGAACTTAATCGGTGACGTTGAAGGAAAAGTTTGCGTCATGTTGGACGATATGATCGACACGGGCGGTACTTTACTTGCTGGCGCGGAGTTGTGCCGAACGCTCGGTGCGAGGGAGGTGTACGCGTGCGCCACGCACGCGGTGTTTTCCCCGCCCGCGGTGGAACGGTTAGGCAGCGGCGCGTTTACCGAAGTCATCGTGACCAATTCCATTCCGCACACGCCGGAGCGAGATTTCGCGCAATTAACCGTGCTTTCCGTCGGGAACTTGCTCGGTGAGACGATTTGGAGAGTTCACAACGATACGCCGGTATCGTTCAATAAGTTGTAGTTTTATAATTATTAAAAAGAGAAGAAGTGGTTTTGAAGAGAGAGAGAGAGAGAGGAGAGAGTGAGACAAGTGTGTAATACGAATAACGAATATCATCACCATAAAATCAACATCAACATCATGATGCGCGGAAGAAGACGAGGGAAGCAACACGAGTACACGTAAAGAATGTCGTCGTCGTCGAAAGACAATAACAACAACAACAACCACAACAACAACAACGATAACGGCACGATGAAATCGATAATCGAATATCACGGCGAGTATTCTAAATCGCGCTGCGGATACTGCAAAAAAATCTCTTCGTCTTCGATTTCAACCGGCTTCGTGGCGCATTTTTTAACTGTTTTCGACTACGAAAGATGCATCAACAACGGGTGGAGACGAAGCGGGAGGTGGGTGTACCATCCTACGCCAATCGAAAGCAACTGTTGCGTTCTGTGCACGATTCGATTGGACGTGGGTAGGTTTAAGAAAACGTCCAAGCAGAAGAAAGTGGAGAGAAAGTTTGAGAGATATTTAGAGACGGGTGAGTTGTCTTCTTCTTCTTTGGGGAAAGAGGTTAGCAGAGACGACGACGGCACATGCAAGGAAGAAAAGAAGAAAACACCTACTGTGGAAAATGAAAGTGAAGAGGAAGAGCGAGGCTTTTTGATACAGCGCGTGTTGGATGCCATCGCGAGGTGCTCTTTCAACTGCGATAAAGACGGTGTCGACGTTTTGAGCAAAATACCACCACAACAAAAACTGGTACAGAAGACGACGAACAGAGAAGCGTTGAAGAAAGGATCGCAATATACCTCCTCAGCGTGTTTGATAATCGCAGGGAAGCTGAAGAAAGATCGAGATGAAGTAGTCGCGAAGGTTTTACAGCGATTGAATGAGAAACAGAATGAAATGGGACACTTTAGAGTGGAAGCGCACGACGGTTTCCTCAATTTTTTTCCCTCCTCCTCGGATGTTGAAAAGACGGAAAGCAAACCATCACGTCTACAGCCGCAACCGACGAAAAAGAAGGATGAGAAAGACGAAGCGTCACCACCGAGGGAGGAAAAGAAAAAGGCAAGCACCCACGCATTCACAGTGACGGTTGAAAACTCGGAATTCAGACGAGAAGATTTTGAATTATGGCAAAGATACCAGGCGAAAATTCACAAGGACCCGCCTTCAAAGTTGAAGAAGAGTTCGTACGTCAATTTTTTATGCGACACGCCGTTAGTTTCGGACGATAAAATGTACGGGTCGAAACATTTTCGATATTTCATCGACGATAAGCTTGTAGCCGTCGGCGTTTGTGATATCTTGCCGACTGTTTTGAGCTCGGTATACTTTTATCACGATCCCGATTTAATGAAACTCGAGTTCGGAAAATTGAGTGCGTTGTACGAGATTGATTTTGTCTCCATGAATCGCAACACGGCAAAGTATTCCTTGGACGATTTTAAGTACTACTACATGGGCTACTACATTCACGATGGCCAGAAAATGCGTTATAAAGGCGAGTATAAACCGAGCGAGCTGAGATGCCCGACGACTGGGAAATGGGTCAGTTTAGACGATGAAAAAACCCGGGAAAAGTTAGACGCGCATTCGTTCACGTTAGTCAGCGACGACGACGACGACGACGACGATGCCAACGACGACAAAATTTCGATGAAAGAGGAAGATAAAGATGAGCGAGAACTGTTTGGGAGCCAAATCGTTGGTGTGATACAAAATGGGCAATACTTAGGTCCCACGCGGCTGATGGGGAATGGTGCTCCCATTTATCACATGTTAAATGCATCCAACTCAGGGAAGAGAAAATTGCGAATGATGAAACAGTTTCGAAGAGACGTAGGAGGCGGTGAAAACGAGTTTGTTTATCTCGTCGATGTCACGCCTTCTTTTTCCTCTTCTTTGGATGATAGCGGCGAAGATGATGGAGATGACGAGGAGGAAGATGAGTTGTTCGTCGCGTCACCGTCCTCTTCATCGGATGGAATGAGCGCGTAGATTTGTAGATTTAGCTGTAGCGATATCATTTGGTAATAAAGCTCAGAGAGAGACAAAAAAATAACATCTATGTGATACAAACGTGCGAATTGAACAGGCATCGTTCAAATACGTGTTTACTTTTGTTCCAATTAACGATGTTATTACTCGGCATTTCTGCGTTTTCCCTTCTTCTCATACCTAACGGCTAATAAGCTTCTCCGCCGAAAACACGGTCGTTTTTGCAGAACACGTTCCTTCGGCGCAACACGAGGGAGCAGAGGGTTTCTTTTCTTCCTCCTTTTTGTGGTCGCAGCAAGAGTGTCCGTGCGAATGCACTTGTTGCCGCTCCGCTAGCAGTTTCTGCTTTTCCTTCTCGTCTTTTGCAAATTTAACACCCACTTCGTGTGAAATCTTGTTTCGTCTCGCGTCTTCTTTCTCTGCTTCGCGTAAAATCGACATGCCGTTAAAAATGACAATCAAGGCGCTGCCAACGTCCACGACGACGGCTTGCCACAATCCGGCTAAACCGGCGAAGGTCAAGCCCAAGACGATTAATTTTGTCGTCACAGAGAAGAAGATATTCTGTCGAATCTTCAAAACGCACCTTCTTCCGATATAAATCGTATCCGCGAGACGACTCAAATCGTTCGTCAACAACGCAACCGGTGCGGTTTCCATCGCCGCCGCGGTTCCGGCGACGCCCATCGCAACACCAACGTCTGCTGCCGATAATGCCGGCGCATCGTTTATGCCGTCACCAACCATTGCAATTGTACCGCGTCCAGACGTTCGAAAGATTGTTCTTTTTCGCGTCATCAACTCCTTCTCTTGCTTTTGAACCTCCTCGGTAATCCTATTTAATTTCTCGTTTGGCGTCAACGAACTGAACACGTTCGTCTGCGCATCTATGCCGCAATTTCTAGCACACATTTCCGCCGCGCCTTTGTTATCGCCAGTTAAAATAATTACGTCAATCGATGAGTTATGAAGCTTCGTGATGGCGTCTTTTGCACTCGGCCTCATCGAATCTTCCGCTTTCAAAATACCGCCAAGTTTACCGTTGATGCCAACCCACACCACCGTCGCGCCAATCTCTGTTTCCCATCGAATAGCCGTCTCGTACAACTTCAAATCAGACAACGTCCATAGTTTTTTCTCGGCCATTTTTTCGTTTCCAAGTTCAACTAAAACGTTATCAACCATCGCTCTCACGCCAATGCCGTCGATTTGTTCGTAATTCGTCACCGTACACTGCCTTGCCGCAACGCGAACAGCCGCACCGGCGTTCTTTTGAATCGCAAACGCCAGTGGATGCGATGATTTCGACTCCACCGCACACACCCAGCGTAATAGCGCTCCAACACCCAACGCAGGACGTGGCATGCTCGCATCGTCATTCGGCGGTGTTGCCAGCTTCACTTCTGTCATTTCAAACGTCCCCGAGGTCAAAGTGCCTGTTTTGTCGATGAACATTGTTTTCAGCTGTCCCAATCTTTCTAAGAATTGCGATCCTTTCACCACTACGCCACGTTTGGCGCACACGGTTAAGCCGCACACGGAAACTACAGGAGTAGACAACACGAGCGCACACGGACACGCGATGACCAGTAAGACGCACGCGGTATACAGCGACTCTTTCGCGTTATCTGTGGAAATCAAAACCGGTATGACGCCGTAAAGCAACGCAGCTAATATAACAATTGGCGTGTACCACTTCGCGAACGTTTCAATCATTCGTTCGGCGGAAGAGCGCATGGATTGCGCCTCTTCGACTAATCGAATGAGTCTCGAGTACGCCGAGTCTACGGAAACCGACGTCACGCGAACATCGATGGATCCTTTTTGGTTCACAGTGCCGCCAAAAACCTGCGAATCAACAGTTTTCGAAACCGGTTTTGATTCACCCGTCAACGCGCTTTCGTCGATAGCAGTCGAGCCATCGACGACAATTCCGTCGAGCGGAACGCGTGCACCCGGTCTCACGCGAACGATTGCATCGATATCGACAGATTCAACCGCAACTTTTTGAGTTGTTTGTGTGTCTTTGTTTACGAGCTCAGCTTCGTCTACGCGCAAAGCGAGCACGGCGCTCATTGCGTCCGATGTCTTTGCCATAGCGCGAGACTCGAGCCATTCGGATAAAGTGAATAAACTCACGACCGCGGCAGCTTCAAAAAAATCCTGTAAAGCGACGGCACCGGCGATGGCGATTGCCATT
>Ga0181579_10003009_pt1 | contig 13401 bp, 9 predicted proteins | sample 071ome_24_FD_132996 | JGI IMG/M metagenome (GOLD analysis project Ga0181579, IMG submission 132996) | Coastal salt marsh microbial communities from the Groves Creek Marsh, Skidaway Island, Georgia - 071402CT metaG (megahit assembly) | ecosystem: Environmental > Aquatic > Marine > Intertidal zone... | reverse complement strand
GAAACGCATCCAAAGCCTTCTTGAGACTTGCGTATTCCTCGCAATCGGTTCCACATATGCGCTTCAACTCATCCAGATGGATTTTCGCATTGTCGGGCTGTTTCAGTTCCAGATAGGCCTGACCGATATATTCATTGGCGCCCTTGTGCGTCGGATCGACCTTGAGGGCCTGCTTGTAATAGGTCAGTGCCTTCTTGTAATCACCGAGCTTGCGGTGACTATAACCCAGATAGTTCAGCGCGTCCGCATTCCGGCGATCATCGGCAATGACACCACGAAGCACAGATACCGCACCACGATAGTCTTTTTTATCAATAGCTTGAACTGCTTCCTTAATCTTGTCTGCCGACGACTGATCATCAGAAGAATCGCTGCCGGCCGCAAATACCGGGCCGGTTAAAAAACCACCCAGAAGAACGACCGCCAACAGGGCTCTGAATTTCAACATAAACACCGCAATCTCCTATTCAGTTTACGCCGGACACCTGTTAAATCCTGTCGGTGCAAAGAGTGGGCCTTCCAATTTCCAAAATCCAGTAAGTTTTTCGCGATCAGGCGCCACCGGAATTATGCACGAACGCGCTCGCCGAATTCCGTTCAAATGCGGGGGAGGGGTTGCGTCTGTTCTCCGATACCCCAATTCTTCTGTTAAAGCCGGATAGACCAGATGACCAAACCAACACCAACGAATTCTTCTGACGAAGCCGCAGCGCAGAAAGTCCGTCTCGGGTCGATCCGGGGCCACCTTCGCGGGTATTTTTTTGCCGGGGTCCTCGTAACCGCCCCCTTGGGGATCACGTTTTATATCGCCTGGTTGTTTATCAAGTGGGTGGACACGCAGGTCACGGCCCTCCTGCCACCGCTTTACAATCCGGAAACCTATCTGCCCTTCAGCCTGCCTGGCATCGGTCTCATCATCGTTTGCGCGGCGCTGACCCTTATCGGGGCTGTTACCGCCGGGATGCTGGGTCGATTCTGGTTTCGTACCAGCGAGAGAATTCTCGCCAGAATGCCGGTAATCCGGAGTGTTTACGGCGCGATCAAGCAGATATTTGAGACCGTCTTATCGCACCAGTCCGACGCCTTTCGAGAGGTTGTCCTGTTTGAGTATCCCCGCCGCGGCTCCTGGGCGATGGGCTTTATCACCGGCCAGACCGAGGGCGAAGTGCAGGATCTGACCGAGGACGAGGTCGTCAATGTCTTTCTGCCGACGACACCCAACCCCACCTCCGGCTATTTGCTGTTTTTGCCCCGGCGTGAACTGGTTGTTCTTTCCATGTCGGTGGAAGAGGGCATCAAGATGGTGGTGTCCGGCGGGATCGTAACACCACCGGACAAACGCCCCCTCAGCGAGCGTGGAAAAAAGAAAATCAGCCCGGCGGAAGGCGACAAGAAAACAATTCCCGCCGGACAACCCTGATCCTCAATCACCCGGATTGGAGGGTCTGCGCCATCGCATCCCGCTCAAAGAGGTAGAGCAGCACGCGCAAGGCCTTACCCCGTTCGGATTTCAGCTCCGGGTCCCGTTCCAGAATAAGCTTGGTATCGTCCCGCGCGGCTTCGAGCAATTCCCGGTGTTCCGCCAGGTCCGCGACTTTGTACTCCGGCAGACCGCTTTGGCGGGTCCCCAGAATTTCGCCGGCGCCGCGTAGCCGCAAATCTTCTTCCGCGATTTTGAACCCGTCTTCCGTCTCGCGCAGGATTTCAAGGCGCGCCCGCGCCGTTTCGGTCAAAGGCGGTGCATAAAGCAACAAACAGGACGATGCAGCGTCACCCCGGCCAACGCGGCCCCGAAGCTGATGCAGCTGCGCCAGCCCAAACCGTTCCGCATGTTCGATCACCATGATCGTCGCTTCCGGCACATCGACACCAACCTCGATCACTGTCGTCGCCACCAGAATATCCGCGTCGCCACCGGCAAACCGGGCCATAGACCGGTCTTTATCCGCCGCTTTCATCTGCCCATGGAGCAGGGCGACACGATCGGGAAACCGCTGGTTCAACATGGCGTGCCGGTCGGTCGCGGCGGCAAGGTCCACCACCTCGCTTTCCTCCACCAACGGACAAACCCAAAAGACACGTGATCCCTTGTCGATCGCGGGTTTCAACCTGCCGATAACATCGTCCATTCTCTCCACCGGAAGGACACGCGTTTCAACCGGTTTCCGGCCGGCCGGTTTTTCGGTGAGCCGCGATGAATCAAGATCGCTGTAGCAACTCATCATCAGCGTTCTCGGGATTGGGGTGGCGGTCATTACCAGTATATCGACCGGCGTCTTACCCTTTGCCCCCAGCATCAGCCGCTGATGCACGCCGAAACGGTGTTGTTCGTCGATAACCGCGAGGCCAAGATCGTGAAAGGAAACATCGTCCTGAAACAGCGCATGGGTCCCGATGGCGATTTTCAGGGCGCCGGATTCCAGATCCTCCAAAACGGCTTTGCGCGCTTTTCCCTTGTCGCGGCCGGTCAAAAGCGCCGCCTTGATACCGATTTTCGTCGCCAGAGGCTCGATTGTCTTGAAATGCTGCCGGGCAAGCACCTCGGTAGGCGCCATCAACGCCGCCTGCGCGCCGGATTCCAGCGCCTTGAGCATCGCCAGAAACGCAACAACCGTTTTTCCGCTGCCGACATCGCCCTGAAGGATACGCATCATCCGGTGCGGCGCCGCCATATCGTCGAAAATTTCCTTGAGAGCCTCATTCTGTGAACCGGTCAAGACAAAGGGCAGGGTGCCCTTGCCCCGTTCGATCAACGCGCCGTCACCGGTGAAAGCCCGGCCGGGCCGTGAACGTTGCGAACGCCGCACGAGGGCGAGCGCCAGCTGATCGGCGAGAAATTCGTCATAGGCCAGCCGCGCGCGGGCCGCAGAGGCCGGATCGATATCGCCGATGTTCTCGGGTTTATGAGCCTTTTTCAAAGAATCATGCCAGGAAGACCAGCCCTGACGGATGAGCCAGTGGGGTTCCTGCCACTCTGCGAGTGCCGGCACCTTGCCGATCGCGGCCTCAATCGCCTTTGACAATGGTTTGGCGGTCAATCCGGCGGTAAGCGGATAGGTGGGCTCCACGCGGCGGACCAAATCCGCTTCATTTGGAGGAACGACATGATCAGGGTGAGATATCTGCTTGCGGCCCTGAAAGACTTCCATCCGGCCGCTGACAACCCGCTTTTCGCCTTCCGGCAGGATTTTCAGCAGATAATCCGCCCGGGCATGGAAAAAGACCAGCTCCAACTCTCCGGTGTCGTCCCCGCAACTAACGCGGTATGGCTGCTGGCGGGTTCTGCCCGGCTGGTGCTTGAGCACGGTTACCTCAATAGTGCAGATCACCCCGGATGGCGCCTCCGCAACGGTCGGAGAATAACGGCGATCAATAATGCCGCTCGGAAGATGCCACAGAAGATCAATGATCGACGGGCCGGTGAGACGCCGCAAGATACCACCGAGCCGGGGGCCGATCCCGGGCAGGCGGGTGACATCGGCAAACAGGGGAAAAAGTATCTGCGGTCGCATTTCGTCTCCGGCGCGGCTGACAAACAGCCCCGTTTCGCCCTATATCCTATTCCGCCACCGGGGACATGCAATGACCAGTGAAGACGAAACGATCCGCCGAAAGCGGCTGCTTTATCAAAGCACCCATCGCGGTACCAAGGAAGCGGATATCATTATCGGCGGTTTTGCCCGCGAATTTCTGGATAGTCTGACAGGCGACGCGCTCGATCAGTTCGAGGCGCTGCTCTCGGTCAGTGACCCGGATCTGATGCATTGGATCAATGGTCAGGCGGAACCCGATCCCGCCTATCGGACACCCGTTTGGGATCTGATCAAAAATTTTAAAAATAAAGAATAACCAATTGTTTTTAAATAAATTTGATATCCATTCTAACCAGACTCATGCGATTGGCGGGGTACCGTCTGGTCTCGAACCCCTGCTGGTGGCGGAGTTGGCTTGTGATCATGCCAATGGTCCCGTCATCTACGTGACCAGTGACGATTCACACATGGCCTCGGCCGCCGAGGCCCTGGCGTTTTTTGCCCCCGCTGTTTCGGTGTTCGGATTTCCGGCATGGGATTGTCTCCCATATGACCGGGTCTCCCCCCGTGCTGACATTCTGGGCGAACGCGTCCAGACCCTGACCAGACTCGCCGCGACACCGATTCTTGAACCATCGGTGCTGCTGACGACCATAAACAGCTTCATCCAGCGCGTCCCGGTCGCCGATCAGTTCCAGGAAAGCGGTTTTCATATCGCAGAGCGGTCCCGGCTCGATACGGATCGGCTCATCGCTTTTCTGGAACGCAATGGCTTTAATCGCGCCGGAACAGTCCGCGAGGCGGGAGAATATGCGATCAGGGGCGGCATTTTCGATATTTTCCCCGCGAGCCACCCCAATCCGGTAAGAGTTGATCTGTTCGGCGATGAAGTGGAGAGTTTGCGCGAGTTCGACGCTCTGTCTCAAAAGAGCATCCGCAAATTGGCTGAATTCGGCCTGAACGCGGTAAGCGAACTGATCATCGAACAAGACAGTATTGAGCGTTTCCGAACCGGATATCGCGGCCTGTTCGGAGATGTCGCGGACGATCCACTTTATGAAGCCGTGTCCGCTGGCCACAGGATCGCCGGTGCCGAACACTGGTTACCGCTCTTTGCCAAGGGAATGGCGAAGATCAGCGATTATCTGCCGGACGCCCCCATCCTGTTGCAGGACCAGTTTGCGCCGGCCCTTGACGCCAGAATGGAAGCGATCACCGATTTCTTCGATGCCAGGATGAGTTGGCTTGATTCGCAAAAGACTGGCGAAAAAGATAGCGGAAATTCAATTTATCGTCCTTTGCCTCCTGACCGGCTGTACCTGTCCGGCGCTGAGATCGAGGACATGCTCCGCAAGCGGAAAATTGTGCAGTTTTCCCCGTTTTCGGCCCCGGAAAGCACTGCGACCGGACATGTCGATCTGGGCGGGCGACGGATGGTGCGTTTTTCCGATCCCGATTCCGCAGACACCGCAAGAACAACCGAGAACAATTTCGACAAGGCGGTCGGGAGCATCAAGAAGTTGCTCGATTCGAAGACCCGCGTGTTCGTTTCGGCTTATTCTGCGGGGTCGCGCGAACGGCTCAGCGTGCTGTTTGAGGATCACGGTCTCAGGAACCGGTTTCATGCCGACAGCTGGGAAGACGCGATCAAGGGCCCGGGTGATCAGGTCGGATTTATTACATTGGGCCTGGCCGAGGGCTTTATTTGCAACCGCTTCGCAATTCTTACGGAGCAGGATGTACTCGGCGAGAGATTGATCCGCCAGACATCGCGCAGAAAACGTGGAGAAGCTTTTCTCGCCGATATTTCCGAACTTTCGGCTGGTGATGTCGTCGTTCATGTCGAACATGGGCTTGGCCGCTATGAGGGGTTGGAGACCATTGAGGCGGCCGGCGCGCCGCATGATTGTCTCAGGGTTATCTATGACGGTGGAGACCGGCTCTACGTCCCGGTAGAAAATATCGAGCTGCTATCGCGGTTCGGGTCGGGCGACAGCGCCGTTTCTCTCGACAGGCTGGGTGGCGCCGCCTGGCAAGCGCGAAAATCCAAACTCAAGGAACGGCTGCGTGAGATTGCGGAAGAGCTGATCAAAACCGCCGCGGCGCGTACCCTCAGGCCGGGACGAAAACTCTCTATTGATGATCACGTCTATGCTGAATTTTCGGCCCGTTTTCCCTTTCAGGAAACCGATGACCAGCTAAGCGCCATATCGGATACGCTGGAAGACCTCCACTCCGGCCGCCCGATGGACCGGCTGATTTGCGGCGATGTCGGATTCGGCAAAACCGAAGTCGCGCTGCGCGCCACCTTTTCCGCCGTGATGGCGGGCGGGCAGGTGGCGGTCATCGCCCCGACAACCCTGCTGGTGCGGCAACATTTTGCGTCCTTCACCGAGCGGTTTCGGGGATATCCTGTGGAGGTTCGCCAATTATCGCGGCTGGTATCGGCGAAAGACGCCGCGGCGACCCGGGAAGGGCTGGCCGGTGGCGCTGTCGATATCGTCGTCGGCACCCATGCGCTCCTCAGCAAGAATGTCGGATTTCATGACCTCGCCTTGCTGATTGTCGATGAGGAACAGCATTTCGGCGTCAACCACAAGGAACGGTTGAAGCAGCTGAGAACGGACGTTCATGTTCTGACACTCTCGGCGACACCGATCCCGAGGACGCTGCAAATGGCGCTTTCCGGGGTGAAGGATATGTCGATTATCGCCACACCGCCGGTGGACCGTCTCGCCGTGCGTACCTTCGTGATGCCGAGCGATCCGGTCACGCTGCGCGAGGCAATCATGCGGGAGCGTTTCCGCGGCGGTCAGATTTTCTATGTCTGTCCGAGAATTTCCGACCTCGACCCCGTCGCTGAGGAGTTGCGCGAACTGGTCCCGGGGGTCCGGATCGCCATGGCGCATGGTCAGATGCCGGTCTCCCAGCTGGAAGAGGTTATGAACGCCTTTTATGACGGGCGGGTCGACCTTCTCTTATCCACCCAGATTGTCGAGTCAGGGCTGGATATTCCCAATGCCAACACCCTGATCATCCATCGGGCCGACATGTTCGGTTTGGCGCAGCTTTATCAGCTTCGCGGCCGGATCGGACGCTCAAAGGTACGCGCCTATTGCTATCTCACCCTTCCACCGAAGACACCATTGGGCGAAACAGCCACGAAGCGTCTGGAAGTCATGCAATCGCTGGACTCTCTTGGGGCGGGTTTCACCCTGGCCAGCCATGATCTGGACATCAGGGGCGCCGGGAACCTCCTAGGCGATGAACAATCAGGGCATATTCGCGAAGTCGGGGTGGAGCTATACCAGCAAATGCTTGAGGAAGCGGTTGCCGCGGCCCGCAGCGGTGAAGATGCCGGAACGGTGGGAGATGATGGCTGGAGTCCGACGATTTCGCTCGGCACCGCGGTTTTGATACCGGAATCCTTTGTCCCCGATCTGAACGCCCGCTTGTCGCTTTACCGCAGGGCTTCGTCACTCGAAACGTCGTCAGAGATCGATTCCTTCAGCGCGGAACTGGTCGACCGGTTCGGACAATTACCCCATGAAGTTGAGTCACTACTTCAGATTATCGCCATAAAACAGCTTTGTAAAAAAGCAGGAATCGAAAAGATGGAGGCTGGGCCGAAGGGCGCGGTTCTCAAATTCCACAATGACAGGTTTGAACCGCTTGACCGGTTAATCGGATTTATTCAGCAGGAACCCCGCAACATCACATTGCGCCCCGATCACCAGCTCGTCGTCAGACGGGATTGGGGAAGGGCTGATACGCGCCTGAAAGGTGCCAGAAAACTGGCGAAGACACTCTCTGATATGGTGGATTGATTAATTCGAGCGGTATAAAGAAGTCTGCCTGGCATGTGATTAAAAAAAATGGCTTCTTGAGGTAGGTAGTACTTTCAGTATGACTCGTAAAAATACAATAAAAACAATCTGTTAAGGTAGAATTAACCGATTTCGGAGATGATCGCGGTAACAAAACCCAGGAGTCCCCGCGATGAGATTTCTTGCCCTGCTGGTTTGTTTCACTCTCTCGCTTGTTCTTGCGGGTTGTGGGCAAGCGACTCATCCGGCAATCGCAACCACCGACATCAGCAAGAATCGGACGGATGCGCCGGTTGCAGAGGCTATCAGAATCCACTCCCGGATCGCGGAAGACGCGCGAATAAACGGGGATAGAGCGACTGAGAAAGCCGCTTATGAGGAAATTCTAGCCGTCGCCCCGGGAAATCTCGGGGCAATTCTGGGCCTTGCAAATCTTGCTGGTAAATCCGGTGCCGCCGAGCGCGAAATCGAATTTTTGACCAGGGCGATCACGATCACCGACAAGGCCGAAACCCGACTTGCTCTCGCCGAGGCATACAAGAAGCTCGGGCATTATCGTAGGGCCCGGCATCATTTTGCCATTGGCCTTGCCCTGGAACCCGATAACCCGGCGCACCGCGCTGACTATGCGCTCGTCCTCGTAAAATTGGGCGAAAAAGACAGGGCAATCCATGAGATCGACCGAGCCCTCGATCACAATGGGGCTGGCCTGCGCGAGAGGCGGCTACAGGCCCAAATATATAAGCTGGCCGGTCACCGGGAAGGTGCTTTGATTGCATTTGCCGCCAGCGGCCTGGGGGAGTTTGCGAAACCCGCCGAAACAAGGGTTATGGACGAGGACCTGGGAGCGAAACCCGGAAAGCAGGTGCAACAAAAAGAAAATTCGAAACCATCCGCGAAAAATCGGAAAAATATCGCAACAACGGTCCGAATTCAGCTCGGGGCTTTCCGAAACCCGGAAAATGTGTGAAGGGCCCCCGAAAACCTGGCAAGAATTATGCGGAAGGGAATCACGCTTGCCGCCTACGTGCCAGCCAGTCCCGACGGAACACCGATTTTCCGGATTAGAAGCGCCCCTTTACCCGACAAGGAAGCCGCAAAATCTCTGTGCAGGGAACTCCGGGCAAAGGGTCAGGCTTGCCTGCCGATTATCCACAATGAACGAAAATGGCGGAATATCGCCTGATCTTGCCTTACGAGATCTGTTCCAGTCGGTCCTGTTGCAAGAGATCGAAGATCTGAAGGAATATTTCGGGCGCCTGTGCCCCTGAAACGGCATATTTTTCCTCGATAATGAAACAGGGCACGCCGCTTACCCTGGCGCGGCGAATTAAATCATCCTCATCGAGAATTTCGCTCTCCTCCGCGCCCGATGCGAGAAATTCCTGGAGAGCACCGCCATCCATCCCGGCATCCGCACCAATCCGGACCAGGGTTTCCGGGTCGCCGATATCGCGTCCCTCATAGAAATAGGCGTGATAAAGATATTCCATAACGAGAGATTGCAGTCCAAACCGGCCGGCAAACCGGACCAGACGATGGGAATCAATCGTATTCGGCGTCCGCTTGATCGCTTCGAAGTTAAATTCGATTTCTTCCTCATGCCCCGCGGAAACCAATCGCTGATTTAGACGCCGGATTCGTTCCTCATCGCCGAACTTGGCCGCCATATAATCCGATCGGGAAACCCCGTCGCGGGGAATGTCCGGGTTGAGCTGATAGGCCAACCAGGAAACGATCACGCCTTCCGCGGGACGGAGCTTCAAAGCGCGTTCGAAACGCCTCTTGCCGATAAAGCACCAGGGACAAATCGTATCGGCGACGATATCGACTTGCACCGCGCCTATCCTTCCAGAGAAAGAAAATGGACACTGAACAACCGGTTCGCGTCGATCCAGCTTTGTTCCAGCCTGTAGCCTGCTCCGGCGGCCAGCGCTTCAATCTCCTCGACCGAATATTTGTAGGAATTCTCTGTGTGAATGCGTTCTCCCGCCGAGAAATCGTAACGCGCACCCCGCCACTCGACCGATTGATCGACAACGCTGACCAGATACATCTCAATGCGGCCTTCTTGAGCGTTATACACCGCATCATGTCTAAACGCCGAAACGTCGATGGGGACACCAAGTTCCTTCTTCGCCCGATGCAGCAGATTGAGATTGAATTCGGCCGTGACGCCGCTGAAATCGTTATAGGCTGCGTGAAGCAGAGCGGGGTCCTTCTTGAGATCAATCCCGATCAGCATACCGCTGCCGTTTCCGAGAAGTTTCGCGGCCCGCTTTAAAAATAACGCGGCGTCTTCACGGGTAAAATTTCCGATTGAGGATCCGGGAAAATACCCAATCTTGCGTGATCCGGGCGCCGGCAACTCCGGTAAATCAAACGGTCCCGTGTAATCCGCGCATATCGCCGAGACGGGTAATTGCGGATAAACGTCCGCGACCGCCACACAGGAGTCGATCAGATGATCGCGGGATATATCGATGGCGCTATAGGCGGAAACCTCTTCGCCCGAATCCAGCAATTTTCTGACTTTTTGACTGGAACCGCTGCCAAACTCAATCAGATGAATATTGTCGCCACAGAAACGGAGCATTTCCGCCGCATATTCATCCAATAACCCGAGTTCGGTTCGGGTCACGTAATATTCTTCCAGTTCGCAAATCTTGTCGAAAATTTCCGATCCGCGCTTGTCATAGAAGAATTTGCAGGGAAGCGTCTTGGGATCTGTTGACAATCCCGCAGTCAGAGCCCCCCCGAAATCTTCGATTTCCGGCTCCAGATCGCAAAAAACCGCGAGTTCATCCTGAAACGCCCTTTTGGCATTGGTACTGACGCTGTTGCTGATACCTACCTCCTTCATTCAGGCTCCGCCTTGACCTTAGAGGTGGCAAAATTCCTACGCAAGGCAACCCCGAAAACGGTGAAAACCTAAATGTTTTGCCCGGCGAGGAAGATAGGCCATAATCGCCGTCGCGAAGCGGTTAATATCAAGGTCAATTCACAATGTCTGAAGACGCACAAGCGCAGGAACAGTCAGGTGAGGGTGGCCCCGGCCACAATCAGCCAGAGGTGGTCTGGGACCGTTGGGTCAAAAAGCGGACCTTTGTCCGCGCGCTTGAAGGTACCTATGGCGAGATGAAACAGGGTCTTTACGACCAGCCGCGCGTATTCAGCACCAATGACATGGAATGGAAGGGTGGTCCGCAGGCCTACGGCAAGCACATCATCAACCCGAAAGACGTGCAGGTCGCCCAATCAATCGAAACCCACATTCATGCCTTTGCGCCGGGCGGGTACGCCCAGAATCATGGCCACATGAATACAGCGACTTTTTATGTCATGCGCGGCAAGGGGTATGACATCCATGATGGCGACCGGCTGGATTACGAGGCCGGCGACATGTTGCTGGTCGAGGCGGGGTGCGTGCATCAACATTACAATGCCTCGGACGAGGAAGAGATGATCGTCGTGGTGATGAAGGCGAAACCGCTGTTTCTCTTCATGCATATGGTGTTTCAGAAGACGGTCAAGCTGCCGCCAAAGGATCCCGTCCCCGGGATGGCCGCCTATATCCCGCCCGAAACAAGCTGGTAATAGATATCAGCGCCGCGCCGGCGCGCGCTGTGTCGTCGTCACGAAGGTAAAGAGCGCCAGCGCGACGAAAATCCCGCTGATCCAGAACACCCAGACGGGCTGGCCCAAATCGAGGAAAAACCCGAAAATCAGAGGCGCGATGGCGGCCGCGCCCATCATGCCGGTCGACAGAAAACCCATGACCTTGCCCATTGATCCATCGGGCGTGACCTGACGCACCAGCAAATCACGGCTTGGCAGCAACAATCCCAAAAACGTTCCGGCCAGAGTCATGACGGCGAACAGGCTCGTCGGCGTCATTGGAACCGTCCCGGATACGATAATGAGAACGCCCGCGCCAACCAGACTGACCGCCGCAACCCAAACTTTGGGCCCAATCTTGTCCGCCAGAATGCCGCCCGCAGTAATCCCGATGGTGCTGCCGATAATAAATCCGGTCAGCGCGCCGTTCGAATTTGCCAGCGACATCCCGTTCATGACCTCCATCGCCGCGACAAAAAATGTCCGGATGCCGGTGAACCCGAGTGTCAGAAACACGAAAAACAGCATGCACATCATGATCGGGAAGGAGAGCAGGAGCCGGATGCCGCTGCCTAACGATCCGTCATCCGGGCTGCCTGCCGCTTCTTTGGCCCGTTTTTCTTTCCTTGCTGCGGCTCGTGCCTCGCGCCCGTCATCGAGGGACGACCATTGCGTCAACATGAAGAGCGCATAGCCGACCCCGACCAGACCGACCGCCACAAATGCGCCGCGCCAGCCCCACAGCGCCGCCGCGCCAAGCATGGTGCCGGGACAGATCACCCAGGCGAAATGGCCACTGAACAGATGGGCGCCGAAGGCGCGGCCGAGCCTCGAATTATGGACAGAGCCGGAAATAATCGCGTAATCGGCGGGATGAAAGACCGAATTAGCCATGCCCGCGATCGCATAGAGAATCAGGAATTGCCAGAATTCCTCCGCAAACCCGATCGCGGCAATGCTTGCCCCCATCACGAAAAGTCCCGCGATCAAGGGGCCGCGCGCGCCATATTTATCTATTAGAAAGCCGAACGGGGTCTGCACCGCGAAGCTGGCGAAGCTGTATGCCGACAAGACCGCCGCCAGCATGGTGTAGGTAAAATCGAGCTCCGCCACCAGGAGCGGCATGATCGGCCCGAACACCATGAAATAATAATGGCTGAACATATGACCGGTGCTCACAACGGTGGTAATGCGGAGATCATGGACCAGAGAGGCGTTCAAATTTGCCATTTCAACCTTGCGCCGGGTGGGAAAATGCGTGCCCTAAATACCCGTTGAGCCGCGCCGCAGCACGGGCCGCGCGCTTGACGGTTCGGCGCGCTCTGCTGCACACTCGTGGCATTTATTTTCAGGAGATAAGACATGTTTGACGGAACGCCGGACGCGATCAATGACCTCATCGAGCCGGGACGGGTGCATCGCGATGTCTATACCGATCCAGAACTGTTCGAGCTCGAAATAGAGAGGATTTTCGGGCGGGCCTGGGTATTTGTCGGACATGACAGCCAGATCCCCAATCCGGGCGATTACATAACAACGGAGATCGGCCGCCAGCCGGTAATCCTGATCCGCCACAAGGACAGTTCGGCGCGCGTATTGTTAAACCGCTGTTCCCATCGCGGCGCAAAAGTACTTAACGACGCATCCGGCAACGCCAAGAGCCTGATCTGTCTTTATCATGGCTGGAGTTTCGGAACCGACGGGGCGTGCCTCGGCGTTACCATGCCGGAAGGCTGCGCCGCCGATTTCAACACAAAGGATTTCGGCCTTTCGACCGCGGCCCGGACCGGCACTTATCGCGGCTTTATCTTCGCCAGCCTGTCGGAGAAAGGCCCGAGCTTCGAGGAATTCCTCGGCCCCATGACCGCCAATATAGACGATCTTGTTGATCGCGCCCCGGATGGGGAGATCCTGCTGGATGCGGGGATGCACCGATATTTCTTCCGGGGAAACTGGAAGCTGCAGGTCGAAAACGTTCTGGATTCCTATCATGTGCCGTTTTCCCACGCCTCTACCGTGAACAAAAAGGGGGAGCAATTCTCCCGCCGCGAGGGCGACAAGGGCGGCGCCCAGGTTGTCGATGAAAAGAAGAAGAAAACCTCTGATGCGTGGAAGGGCCGGCGTTCCTACGTCGTCGAATTCGGCCATGGCTGGACTAGCAACACAGAGCTTAAGGACAAGGAACGTTCCAGCCCGGCCTGGAATGCCTATAAGGACGCGCTCGCCGCAAAGGTCGGCACCGAGCGTATGGAAGAAATCCTCACCCCGGAATTCCACAATACGCTGCTCTACCCCAATACCTCGATCATGGGGCTTAATATCCATGTCCGCGTCATCAAGCCGATCGCGGTCGATCTGACCGAGGTCAATGTCTATCCCATCCGCCTCAAGGGCGCGCCGGATGAGATGAATTTCGGCAATAT
>Ga0181579_10003004_pt1 | contig 13422 bp, 18 predicted proteins | sample 071ome_24_FD_132996 | JGI IMG/M metagenome (GOLD analysis project Ga0181579, IMG submission 132996) | Coastal salt marsh microbial communities from the Groves Creek Marsh, Skidaway Island, Georgia - 071402CT metaG (megahit assembly) | ecosystem: Environmental > Aquatic > Marine > Intertidal... | reverse complement strand
GCGGGTTCGGACGCGGAACAGGTAGGCGGACAGACCGAGGTCGACCACGAGGACGCCAGCGGCGATCATGGGTGCGAAGTAGAATCCAACGCCGTAGGCGGTGGCGATGGCGGCGAATGTGAGCTTGCGGTTTCGGTTGGCGAATCGTGCGATGCGGTTCATACCCCACGCTGCAGTGGCCAAGTCATAAAGGTGTCGGTGGGCGCCATGTGGATCAATCATCCAAATCCGAGAGATTGAAAGGGGAGTAGAGGCGTGTGGCGGGGAAATCGATGTCCCCACCGGTTCGTTCCATGTGGAGATATGCGTTAGCAAGTTGAGTCCCCAAGGCATCGGGGCTGGATTTGAGATTGATCCTGAGTGGGATCCTCTTCCCTGGCATCGTATCGAGGACGAAATGGACGAATCCGTTATTGTTTCCAACCTTAACGCGGACGGGCATATCGGACTGATTGACGAGATCGATGAAGTCGTGAATCAATCGACGCTTCTCCGCATTGGTCGAATTGGCTTGGGTGGCCCTGTCTCGAAGTGCTTGTCGTTGGGCTTCGATCTCTGCTTTGAGGTCGGTCATGACACGCCGAGCGGGCGCCACCCCTTAATGGTTTCGCATCACTCGTTGTTGAAGAAAGGCACCACGCGGGTCTCGCGGTTCTGGATGTTGTAGACCGTCAGCAGACACTTCTTGGCTCGGTAGCCGAGCATGTTCATGAAATCGGTCTCGTCCTGGAAGGTGCTGGAGACGATCAACGGCATGCCCCGATGCCACTCGACCTGGTGGGCGTGCGTGTGTCCCGTGACGAAGAGATCGGGAACATCGTGGATCACCATCTGATCCTCCTCCTCGGGACTCAGCGCGTTCCTCTCGCCCCACATGGGCGCCAGGTGTCGCTTCTGCAGCATCAACTTCATGGCCTCGGCGGGCGCCTCGTAGGTGACGTGTTCCATGCGCGGCACGATGTCGTCGATCCCCTTGCCGTGATACGACAAAACGTCGATGCCCGACAGGTTCACCCTGGCAGGATTGCCGACGTGCACCGTCGAATTGAACCGTTGCTGGATCAACGGCTCGAGAACAGGCTGCGGCTCCGCTGGCCTGACGGCATCGTGGTTGCCGGGTAGGACGATCGGGGTGATGGCATCGGGCAACTCGTCGAGCTTGCGGGCGAAGAACTCGTATTGGTCGTAGACGTTGGTCATGTCGTGCTTATACGAGTGGTTCTTGGATACGGATCGGCCGAGATTGCGCTCGTGTCCTGGGTAGACACCGACACCGTCGACCACGTCGCCGGAGCAGACGAGATACTTGATGTTGGTAGCGGTCTCGTCGTCGGAGTTGAGCCACGACACCATCTTGTCCCACTCCTTCTCCATGAACTCCTTGGATCCCATGTGGATGTCGGAGACGAAGGCGACCGAGACGGGATCGAACTCGGCACCACCCTTGTTGACGTTGGTGTGTAGCAACTCGGGGAACTGGATCCGTTCGCACCAGAATAACGTCGGACCGTCGGCACCACCGAACTTGCGGTAGGATCCCGTGACGCCGATGACATCGTCAACCACGATGGTGGCGGAGAGGGGGTTGGATGAGGGCACGTAGATACGCAGGGATCCCGTCTTGTCCTCGAGGTCGACGCGCAGATTGCCCGTTCCCGTCCGACCGAGACCCGAGACCATGCCGATCAGGTTGACCGACTTGGGGTTGCCGCGGGACGAGGTGTATTCGTGGATCTGGGTGCGGACGCGCTTGATGGTGGTGGTCTCGACGAAACCGCACTGGCGCCGCAGGATCTTGTGGAGCTTGTCGTAGCGATCCTGGAACATGTTGACGATGTTCTCGAGCTTGCCCGAAGCCTCGGATTGGCCGACGGGCGAGCCACGTTCGATCTGGTCGGGGTAGTCATCGGCACGATGCTTCCAGGAATCGAGATTCTCGTCGACCCGCCTGGGTTTCCAACCGGGGGTCGTTCTCACGCCATCGTCTCCAGCAGATCACGAAGTCGCTGGGCGGCGATCTCGGCATCCTCGAGAGACGAGCAACCCGTGATGACGCACTTGCCCGACGAGAAGATCAAGCAGACGGCATGCGAGTCATTGACGTCCTGGCGGTAGATCAAACCAGGGAACTGCTCGGGTTCGTATTCGGTGTGGGTGAAAGGAAGGTAGACGGACAGGCTCTTGAGATCGAGGTCATCCTGATTGAGGTGGTCGACGACGACGAGGTTCTTAACCTGCACATCGTGGTCACCCTCCCAGATCTCGAAATTGCCGGTCTCGAGGTGTCCGCGCATGATGTTGAAGGCTGCCTCGGCATCCTCGATCTTGCGGGCGCCGACGACGACGGATCGACCGCTGGCGAATGTGAGGATGGTGGCCTTGGGAAGTGGAGGCTCCCCGTCGGCGACGGGGTGTTCCTTCATCTTCCAGATCATGCCAGGGAACTGCTCGGGTTCGAAGGTGATGCCGATGTGGTCGGCGAGTTCGTGCAGATCGATGTTGGTTGCGAATCTGGTGCTTGCGACGATGTTGACGACTTCAGCCATGGATGACGTTCTGTGTTGCGACCTACTTAAAGGAGGTGGGCACTGACACGAGACCAGAAGTCGGTCATGATCCGCTCGTAGTCGTCGCGACAGTAGACATGACGTTCACGGATGACGCGTGGTCCTTCCCGACGTTCGCGGAAGAACGAATCGGGAGCGATGTGGCTGGCGAGCGATCCTGGCGAACCACAGATCTCGCAGAGTTCCCCAATCCGAGATGGCTTCATCGGAGCCACCGACCGAGCAAACGGATCGTGAATGCGGGTTTGCCCTCGGCAGTCTCCCGTTCGGTCAATCGTGCACTCCAATCGTCAAGCCAGTCAGTCAGGTATCGGTCCATGCGTGCGAGTTGACGTCCTACCACTTGAACCCATAAGTGAGTCTGCTCACACCTAAGCGTAGGAGGGATCGTAATCGTGGGATTCTCCATCGACCTGCTCGACCGAGAAGAAACGATTGATGCAGGCGGGAACGAAGTCAACAAGGAACGCACCGATGACCGTGGGGTGCACCGATTTGACGTTCTTGTCGATCCATTCCGCGAACGATCTACCGACCTCGGCGAATATCTCGTTGAGGGCGTCCTCGTCGATCTTGACGTCCGTGGGGATGGAGGTGCTGAGGATCTCGGTCAGCTCGGGATTGAGGAGTCCACCGTAGGTGTCGCCCTTCGTGGCTCCCTCAACGAAGACCACATCGAAAATCCGCTGGGTCTGTCGGAAGATCTGATCCCTGGAGAATCGTGTGCCGTCAATCTCGATGCTGCCATCCTCGTCATCGGATGAAATCTCGCTCATGACGTTCAGTTGTCGGGGGTGCTACCTGAAGGTTCCCAGGAGATTCCCTCGGTCGTCGCCTTCCGACGACGCTTCTGTCCCGGCTTGTGTCCAGAGACCTCGAAGACCTGCTGGCGGGCGAGTGCCCAGACGCGGGCGGTCAGCCGGCAATCCTGGATGCAGTAGTCCATGACCTCGCGGTAGCGATTCTCGGACCAGGCGATGGGAGCCTCGGCAGCGGGCATGGACTTGCCGTCGGACGGATCCGTGCCCAGTAGCGTCCGGCATAGGTCGGAGAGGTGGATACGCAGACCAGTGTGCTCGAATAGGCGGGCGCAGGTGTCGATGTGCAGACCCCTCTCCGCATACCCGCTCACCGCCTTCGCACATCCGGCTCCACCATCCACCATCGGTTTAGCGATGATCGGCAGGTCGAAACCCTCGCCGTTATGGGTGATAAGCGGGATCGACCGCATAAGCCAACCGTTCATGTGCATGGGCAACATGGCCAGGGGGTGCACATCGTAATCGTCGGTGTGCCCAACCGTGCCCATGACGGAGCCGTAGTCGTGCACATACAGGCGATCCTTGGCGGCGCCCACGAAGTGGACTCCCACGCAGGAAACACGCCAGCCGGTGGGGTCGTCGAAGGACAGACCCTCGGCATCCATATCCAGGTTAGAGGTCTCGATGTCGAGTGCTACGGCGGTGAAGTCAGTCATCCACGGTCTCCTCCTCGGGAGCGGAGAAGACAACCTCGACGGATTCGGTGGAGACCTTGAACTCACCCTCGATCTCGTTAGCCTTGATGGTGCATCGCTTCTTGGTGGCCTCGATGACGGTTCCACGTGCGATGACGCCCTTGCGGATCTCGGTCTCGACCAGGTCGCCGACCTTGACCTCGGGGTATTCCTTGCGATCCTCGATCAGAGCCTTGATGGCCTCGGCCAGCTTGGTTAGGTCGGATGTCTCAAGTGTCTCGATCTCGTCGATGATGCTCTCAATTGCGTCGGTCATGGTGATTGCTGAGTGATAGCACCCTTATCAACAATTCCCTCGATGACGGCGGTCATGGCGGGCGGACAGACGCAATTGCCGAGAGCGAGCGAGATGTCGCGCTTGTTGGCCGAGGGCGTATCCAGGATCAGCCCCGACGGGAAACCGTTGAGGATGGCGATCTCGTCGAAGGTGAGCAAGCGAACCCGCTCGAAGTCCCCGCTGGGGAGTTGGCGTCGGATCGTGGGATTCTGTCGCGTGATGGTGCGAGACGGTTCGCCCCATGGAGCATCCGAGGAGGCGGCACGCTTGGATCCCGACCAAGCAGCGCCGACCATGTTGAGAACGGAACCGACGGGAATCGTGGGATCACCCAGAGCCTCGTTCCACGAAGTGCGTTGGTCGGAGGTCGTGATCTCCCAACCCTCGCCAGCGAAGAAGCGACGGCGAGCCTGCGGGGCGCCGTGCTGGGCAGCGTTGATCATGACGTGGGGCAGATCGGGATAGTGCTTGCGAGTGGCGGGGACATTCTCCATGGACCAGGAGTCGCAGAGGTCGCGGGATTTGAGATCCTCGACCAGGGCCAGATACCAGTCGACGTTGACCTGCCCCTCGGCGGTGCGATTGAGGCCAGCGGTCGAGAACGCCTGGCAGGGTGGCGATCCGTGGATGTGGATGTGAACGCCCTCGCGATCGTCGAGGTATGGTGCCAGGGCATCGAGGATGATCTTCAGGTCGGCATCGTAGTCGACGCCCAACATGCGCTGGACGAAGGGAACATCGGGGAAGTTGGCTTCGTGGAGCTCCTTGGCGACGATCCATCCGTCGATCGACAGGATCACGGTGGCTCCCGCATCAATCATTCCCTGGGTGGCGCCACCCATTCCGCAGAACAGGTCGATACAGATCACTTTCTTTCTAAGCATGATCCTGGTGTGGGTTAGCACCTATTTGAGCATTCTGGTAGCCCCGACCGGATTCGAACCGGTGTCCGTGGATTCAGAGTCCACGATGATGGACCACTACACTACGGGGCTCTGTTGATGATCAGACGTTGTCTCGATACTCCCTGCTTCGGGCGTAGGTCTCCAATTCCTTGATGACGCCGAGGGTCATCCAACGGTCGTCATGAAGTTGATCCATGGCGACCCAATCGCCGATGCGATCGGGACCGTCCCAGACGATGTCCCCGACCACGAAGCGGTCGGACTCTTCGCCCGAGGAGTATTTGGTCGGCCATTCGTAGGTTCTGCCGATGCGGGTCTGCAGATCCATCCAGGTGGGGTCGTATTGCTTATCGGGCACAGCGACCCGCTCAAGCCTGCTCAATCGCTGCTCAATCTGCTCAACCCTCTGCAGAATCCTGCGTAGCAACTTGCAGACGTCGCAATCCTGTTCCTGCATATCAGCACCCCGTGTAATGGTCAAGCCGTGATTGGTCTTTTGCAGGCACCTTCTGCTTAGGGATCTCGATGCCTGCGGCCTCGAGTGCCTGCTCAAGGGCTTCGATCCGTCGCGCCAATGCTACAACCATGGCCTGTGTGGCGGGTTCGTGTTCGACCATCAAAAGTCCCCCTTGGTGCTCACTCCTCTTCACCCTCGGCGAGGGTCTCGGTCATGGTTGGAACCGGAACCTCCTGGGCGATCCGAGCGTAGGTCTCCTCACGCTGCAACTGCTTCTTGGTCGGCTTGCGTGGCTGACGGAAGCCGACATTCTGGGGGATACCGGAACGGTTGACGGGTGGGCGTTCGGCACGGATCCTCTCGATGGGGTTGCCGTATTCGTCGGTGCGAACCCGGTAGACGGGCTCGACCACGCCACCCTCGGAATCGTATTGGGTGCACTCGTGGCACAGCCCCTTGTGCCTAAATATCGTTCGTTCATCGGGCGAACACTGCAAACACGCGTAATTCTTCATCATTCTTCCTCCATCAGTTGGGTCTGGAAGTCGTTCAATTTCATGGTGAATCCCTCGTCATCAAGGTGCTCCTGGATCAAAACGAGTGCTTTGCTCGGGGGCAAAGCGAGAAGGATCTCGAAAATGATGTCGGGAATGTCGCCCGTGCAATCGAATCGAACCAATTTGGCCTTGGGGTAGCAGTCGATGGTGAATGCCAGGTTCCCGTGGGACGAATGACCCGTGTCATCATCGTATTCGATGCCCAATTCCTGGGCGATGAGTGGGATGGAAGGGAAGTCGTTCTCCCCGAAGTCAACCGTGATTGTCGTCATGACTCAAACACCCGTGAACACCTATATGAATCATCCAACGACGGTCGTCGTGAGTGTGCAGGCCAGATCGCGGAGGATGTCCGCATCGAGTCGCTCCCAGGGGAATGCCTCGGGATCGCGGCCAAAATGGCCACCCCATGCGGTGTGGGCGTAGAGGCATTCGCGCAGTCCGAGGGACTCAATGATGGCGTTGGGTTGGAAGTCGAAGAGTGCCTTGATCCGAGCCTCGATGGCCGTATCTGGGATGACACCCGTGTTGAAGGTATCGACGTGGATGGACAACGGCTTGGAGACGCCGATGACGTAAGCCAACTGGATCTCGCATCGGGCGGCGAGCCCCGCGGCCACCACGTGCTTGGCGGCCCAGCGAGAAGCATACGCGGCGGAGCGATCCACCTTGGACGGATCCTTGCCCGAGAATGCGCCACCACCGTGGCGGGAGATGCCCCCGTAGGTGTCGACGATGATCTTGCGACCAGTGACGCCAGCGTCACCATGCGGTCCGCCGATGACGAACTTGCCGGTGCCGTTGATGACGATGTCGGGACGGGCGTGGATGCCGAACTGCTCGAAGATCACGTCGTGAACGACGGATTTAGCATGCTTGATGTAGGTGGATCTATCAACATCCTCACGGTGCTGGATGGCCAGAATGACCTTGTCGACACCGATGAAATTGCGATCGGAATCGTATTCGGCGGTGACCTGGCACTTGAAATCCGGTCCGATGCGACCGACCATGGGGTGGTCGGGTTCGAGATTCTCGAGTGCGATCAGGATCCGATGAGCCATGATGTGGGGGATCGGAGCCAGGGAAGTGCGAACGGCGTTGGTGGCATCGTTGAGCTTGAGAGTCTCGTTGGTGGCGTAGCCGAACATGATTCCCTGGTCGCCGGCTCCGCCGTGATCCACTCCCTGCGCGATGTCGGGAGATTGGGTGGTGAGGAGATTGATGACCTCGATCTCATCGGCGTTGCAGCCCTTGGCCCAATCGTCGTAGCCGATCTCGCGGAGGACTCCACGGATGGTGGAATCGATCGATTCCTCCTTGATCCTATCCATGTCATAAACGGTGATCTCGCCCGCCACGATGACCTTGCACCAGCCCTCGCCACCCTTGATGAGGGTCTCGACGGCGACGCGTGCCGACGGGTCGATAAGCAGGCAGTAATCGAGGATGGCATCGCTGATCTGGTCGCAGACCTTATCGGGATGTCCGCGCCCAACCGCTTCCGCACTCATGAGGTTCTTATTCTTGCTACTGCTGTTCGTCATCTGATTCATCTCCCTGTTTGGTGGAAACGAGGTCATCAATGTCGGTTCGTCGGATGCGAACCGCTGCGGATCGACCCTTGCCCAATTTGAGATACGGCAACTGTCCTTTCCGGATGTATGAACGAACCGTGGATTCGCTGATCCTAAGCAGATCCGCGACCTCTCCGACGGTCATGAACTCGTGTTCCATGAACCAAAAGACCGCGAACACCTATATCAAACATCGGTGAGGTTCATCCGATAACGATGAGGTTCAGCAAGGTTCACAACCAGTCGATGACGTCGCGCAGGGACTGGTCGTCATCCGTGATCTGCCCATGATTGGGATCGGCATGGTCGATCAGGTGGAGCTGATGACCGGAGATGACGAAGTTCCAAGGGCGGATGTCACCGTGAGGGGTGGACGGCGGATCCATCATGATCAAGGATTCCTCGATGGTCTCGAAGGTGGGGTATATGCCACCGTAGTGCTTGAAGGTGACGAGGTTGATACCAGGAATCCAATCACGTTCCTCGGGCTTGTGATCGAAACGGATCACCTTGCGATAATCGCTGGACTCGACCCGGTGGCCGGGGACGAGATCGTCGGGGCAGCCGATGTAGCGGGAACCGAACCGTTCGCGGGATTGTTGCATGGCGTAGATGTCGCGGGTGGACGAGGCCAGGTGCGAACGACCCTTGCCGATGTGCTTCCAATCCCAACCGATCTCGGTGCTACGCACCTGCTCCTGTCCGCAGGCATTGTCCTCATTGGCCACCTCCATGATGACGTGGTCTCCGAGATCCCTGACCAGATCGATGGTCTCGTTGACATCGCCCTTGATGTGGTGGACGATGGACATGGCAAGAACCAGATCGAAGTGCTCGACCTGTGCAAGTTGACGGAGGGATTCCTGTGTGAACTTGTGCTTGAAGACGATCGCCCGTTCGCAATCATTGGCCTCGACCAGACGGCAGAGTTCGTGGTAATACTCGGGGATGCACTCGCCCATGACGGCGACGCAATCGAAGTCCTCCATGAGTCGGATGCTGAAATAACCAAAGTTGGCTCCGATGTCGAGAACCGTGAATGGTCTCTCGAACCGTTCAGCATATTTTCGGATGATCTCGTAGCGATCCGCGCACTCACGAACGCCGGAGATCTCCTCTCCCTTGATCCAACGGGACTGATAGTCTTCCATGAGCCCACCACCCGTTGGGACCCACTTAAAGCAACCCCTCGATGAACGAGATCAATTCGTCGACCTCACGTTCCTGCCGTTCCGCCAACTGACGAACGCGAACGAAACCCGCCGAGATCCAACGCTCACGCTCATCCAGAATGATCTCGATGGCGGAGTTCCAGTCATCGGACGATGCGAATGGACTCATGAGCAAAGCTGCATCACCGACACCCTCGACGGTGGCCGGATGATCGGTGGAGACGACGGGGATGCCGCATGCCATGGCCTCGATCGGCGCCATCCCGTAGCCCTCGAAACGGCTCGGGAACAGGAACATGCCATCGTTGGCCAGCGATCCGAAGAACGAACGAATGTCGGGGACGAAACGAACCACGTTGATCTCGCAAAGACCCTGATCCTGGGTCTTCTGGACGATGTCCATGAAGTGAACCTTGCTGGCATCACTGTGGCCACCCTTGAGCCAGACATGACGCAGATCCCGAAGGGTGCAAGCAGAATCGTATGCGACAGCACGACCCTTGAACGCGATGGGATTGATGAAACCGACCTGGTAATCGGTTCCGTCGAACGAGGGGTGCCGATCCGCATACGCATCGAAGTCCATGAGTGGGTGAAAAGCCAATCTGCTGGGCACATGACCAAGGGGATCGAGGTGTTTGAGCGACCATTCCGAGCACGAGATCATGAAATCGGGCTGGTGCACGGAAGGCAACTCGTAGTGGTGGCAAAACTCATCCCACCGATTCTCGTCGTGGAGGTCGCGTGCCAGGTCCATGAACTCCTGGCTGGCGGCATCCCAATCCTTGCCCGCGATGCGCCTCTCGGCGAGGAAGGCATTGGTGGCAAGGTTGAGGTCGTAATGGATGAATCCGAATGTCAGGCCACGGTGGCGGGTCGTCTCGTAGATGCGCTCCAGGATCCCTCGGTGCATGTTGCGAAGGTAGTAGGTGGCGGGCGATGCGAACACGACGAGATCGATATGACCCAGCGAGTCCAACCATGCGGAGTAATGTGGCGTCCAATCGAGAGCATAAGCGAACCCCAGTTCGGAGTCGGGAGGGACGCGAGTGATGCACGATTCGGGGAGTCCCGATGTGCCGACGTATGAATCGGGATCGGCGGCCGTGGTCGTCAGGATCCGTATATCCCAATCGGTGCGTTCGAGGAAGACCCCGACCATACGATCCATGTATTGCTCGCCACCACCGTAGGCAGGTGGCCAATGTGGGACGACCAGAGCGATGGTCACCAAGGCCAATCACCACGAATGATGGTTCGGCATCGATCCTCCCAACCGGACCCGAGGAAACCGAGGGAAGGCTCGGAGATCAACTCCTGGGCCCAATCGTGCCATCGCATGGAATAGAACGCCCTATCGCGTTCGAGACGCTCACTGCCCGTGGAGTGCATCTCGTTGGAGACCTTGTGACCATCACGAAGCCAGTCGAGCCAGACACCCGCGAAGGGCACCTGCTTAAAGCTTCCCCCTCCCTCCCCTGTGCGAACCCCTCCCTCCCGCAGAAGCAGACTAAATAGCGCGACATCCTCCTCGTAGCGGACGGGCGGAAACCCTCCGACGGCCTCGAAGAGGGCGCGCGTGAACGAGACGACGCTCGGAACCATGCAGAGACCAGGGTAGTGGGTGGCAAGGAGCCATTCGCAACCGAACGGGGGTGCCTCATCGACGATCTGCAGGTGGAAACGGCGTCGGAACACATTCTTGCCCTCCGACCAGCGGTAGTCCTGGTCGTATTCCCCGACGGTGCAGACGATGGCTGCGTGGGGAGATTCCTCCCAGCCCCCGACCAGTTCCTCGAGATGCTCGGGATACCAGACGTCGTCCGAATCGAGTAGAGCGATGTGGGTGGAATTGCCGACGGATATGGCTTGATTGCGAGCACCGGATAGGTGAGGGTGGAGCGTGTGATCCTGCTCGATCAAGCGGATGTCATAGTCAGGGTAGCGATCGATGAAAGCCAGAACGATGTCGCTGGTCCGATCATCGTCGGATCCGTCAACGACATAGAGTGTCCACGAGGGGTATGTCTGCGCCACCACGGATGAGAGGGCGCGCTCGACGTAATCGTGTGAGTTGTAGGTGGGGATGATGACATCAAAATGGATGTGTTCATGCGACTTCATACACTTGGAACCCCCTCACGTCGGTGCTGGACTTGAGATACGTGTCGCCAATCAAGCGATCCAGGATGTCCTGGACCCGGTTGCGACCGCTGATGCTGTCGTTGCCGATCAAGGTCATGAGTCGGGATCGACTCAACGGACCGTTGACGTAGACCGCCTCATAGACCTCTCGAACACGCTCATCCTCACGAACGAAGTCCTTGGGGGGTCTATCGGAGAGGTAATACCGACCCCGCTTCTCGGTGCCGACACGGATGATGGTGCCGTTGTCCAGGAGGTGGGACAGAACCTCGTTGCGATAGGAACGCCACTTGCCGTAATTGGTGTTGGTGGCGTCGGATATGCCGACCCGCGTGAGACCATCCGGGGCGTTATCGAGGGCGATCATGAACTTGTCCCTGAGAGCCACCAGGTCGGAATCCCTCTTGGGATCCCTGCCTCGGATGAAATCGGGTTCCTCGGATCCGAGGATCTCCTGAAGAACCGACTCGGCATCCTTGTGCAGTTCCATCATGCGTCGACGGTTCGGAGCGGGTTCACCACGGATCTCGAAAAGCGATAACTGGTAGTCAACGATGCTATCGAGGAGACGTTGGCGGGATGCGGCCTGCTTCTCACGGTAGTCGTGTGCACGAACCGCGACCTCGAGGTCATCGGTGGAATCGGAAGCGCGATCGGTCAGTCGAATCTGGATGTCGGCGCCCGTGGAGGTCAGGAACGAGTTGAGCTCACGCCGTGCATCCTCGATACTGATCTGGCACTGGGTGGCGACAAGGTCAACGGTGCTGTCCATGGCACGGGGATCGTTGACGAGTTGCTCCTGACGACGGGCGGGTATCGTCCTTTCGAGATACGACCGCACTTCCGACGTCATGGTCATTGGACATGGGGGCACCTACTTGAAAGAAACGGCCGATGCCTTTATGAGGTGATGAGTGCAGGAAGAACCATGACCCGAGACATGCGAGGCAAGAGGTTGGTGCAGGAAGGCAAGGTTGAACGAACGGGGAGGCACACCTGGCGGGTGCTCGCCTCCGATGGCTCCCGCCACTACCGTGTGACGGATTGGCAGGATGCCAAAAACCGCTTCGAGTGCGAATGCTACGACTTCCGTCGAAACAAGGCCAAGTGCAAGCACATCGCCGCCATCCATTTCATCCTCCTCAAAGACGAGTTCGGAATCGACCTGCTGGGGGATAACTGATGATGGAATGCGGATGCGGTGAGCCGACAGACGTGTTCCTCGTAGTGAACATCCCGAGCATCCAGGAGGAGGAGATCCGAATGCCCACCTGCAAACCCTGCATGCTTAAGGCAGAAGATGTCTTCAATCAGTTCGTGGACGAGGAATGGCTCGATGGAGATCAGGACGCATTCTATCTCGAGGTCACTTTCGCCAATGACGACACCACCCCTGCCACATGCGAAGGTGGTGTCTAAATGGCGAAAAAGCGACCCTGGTTGATCGACGCGTTGCGACTACTCGACGAACGCGGATACACATCGGCGGAATTGAGCGATGCCCTACGTGAGAAGTATCGGCGAAACGGTCCCGATTCGACGCAGATCACGCTCATCCTCAAACGCGATTCACGTTTCCGACTACTCGACGAGTGCACGACATCATCACTGATGCGAAGCCGATCCCACAAGCTCCCCGTGTTCGGTCTCAGCGAACGAAAATACGAAAGCAACCACCCCTACCGACGACTGTGAGGTTGGGGCATGGGAACCGAAGGCGAGATCAAAACCGTCAAGCCCGGCGAAGCCATAACGGGAGACCAATTCTACGATCCCCAACCGCTGGCGCTGACCTACGAGATCGAACGCTTCGGGAACAAAGTGGAGTTGCCGATCGCGGCATACTGCCCATTCTGCCGCAACGAGTTCACGGAGGATCGCCACGGAAGGCTGGTGCCGAACCAAGGCAACACGAGTGCCTCCGACTACTGCTTCGATCTAACCATCCACCAAGGGAACGATGGCGAACCGTTCGCCAAATGCGGGCGCTGCGGAACGACGACCAAGCAAATCAATCCCGATCCTGGTGCGGATGCCGATCAACTGCACGAGATCTCCCGCGCCACCGAGGCGCCCGAACTGGCGTTGATCATCGAAGGCGCCATCGAATCATTCGGCTCCATCATCATGCCCATGGACGAGTTCAAACGTGTGGGCAAGGCGCTGGCCAAGGATCCATCGATCCATGCGGTAGCGGTGGTGGGTGGTCGACGACTCAAAGTGGACTGGCACACCATGAGAACCCAGGT
>Ga0181579_10003003_pt1 | contig 13427 bp, 8 predicted proteins | sample 071ome_24_FD_132996 | JGI IMG/M metagenome (GOLD analysis project Ga0181579, IMG submission 132996) | Coastal salt marsh microbial communities from the Groves Creek Marsh, Skidaway Island, Georgia - 071402CT metaG (megahit assembly) | ecosystem: Environmental > Aquatic > Marine > Intertidal zone... | reverse complement strand
CTGTGCGCGGCCCCGCCAGTAACTGGTTCGAGCCTTGGTTCCCTGACCGGAGGCCTCACGCTCGGCCCAATAGGCGACTTCCGCCCACTGTTGATGAGTAATGGCTGCGTTCAACAGGCCTTGAACCGCAAATTCCGACTGGATTTTTTCGCGATCTGCGATGGCAGGAAAACGGTTGTCTGTGGCAAGGCCAAGGGCGATCTGATCATCAAGTCTCTGACGCTGGGTTGGGGTAAAGGAATGACTTAGGCGAAAACGCTGCCAAGTGGAGGCGGCCTTCTGGGGCTGTCGGGTGCTTAACCGGGTTATACCGAAGCTAATCCCGTCACGGTTCTCGGCGGTATCGGCGGAAAAAGCGCCTCGCCAGGAAATTCGCTCAGGTTGACGCCGAAGTTCGTAATAGGCTTTGGCGGCCTTTAGGTTGTCGCCCGTCATATAGCGCTGAAGGTATCGTGCCAGTACATATTCCCTAGCGGCCATGGCGCCGCTGAAGCGCTGCCAGATTAGTGATTGGGTAAAGCGCGGCGTGTTTCGCCAAACGGTGAAGATAGGATCGCAGGCCTTCGGCTGAGACTTGGGCTTGGCCCACAGTAGCGTAGTGTTGTCCAGCGCCTCGGTCTTTTGTCCAACACCGTATTGGGCTCGCACGAAGTAGCAAGCCAATTCAGGGTTTTGGGTGTCGTAGCGCCGGGTATGTAGGGTTTCCCACTGGCGCCGCTTGCCTTGAATGACCAGCCAGCGCTGGTACAGCAGCGGGGTTACCGGCAGATCGGGATAGGTTTCACGAAATGCGTCAATGGCGGCTTGGCTCGTTTGGCCCAGACTGTTGTTAAGCCGGTGATACTCCAGGTACGGCCTTAGCGGGTAATCCGTCAGTTTTTGTTCGGCGGCTCTGCTGCGGGAGAACTGACCTTTGCTGATGTATTCCAGAGCCTGAAGATAGTCATCGCGCTGGGTAGAGGCTGCTTGGGGGACCAATGGTGCGGACGTTAAAACGAAGATTACAGCGCCTAATAAAACCGCACGCGGCATGTTTTTGAATCCTTGGTGGTGGAGCGTATAGCTTAATCTGGCTGTTCAGCCCTCGCCAACCCGAACGGCTAAAACATCACATGGCGCGCTATCCATAACACCATTGGCAGTCGAGCCTAAAAGGCGGGCTAGGCCGCTGCGCGTATGGCTGCCCACGACGATTAGGTCGGCGTCACACTCTTCTGCGGCTCTGTGTATCTCGCTTTGGGGTCTGCCGAAAATCAGATGCTGGCGATCTTCCGGAATACCTAACTGACGCCCGAACTCCGCGAGGTGGGCCTTGGCCTGATCTTGGATCTGATCTTGTACAGGCGACAGATCCATTGGTACGTCGCCGCCGTAGGCGGCGCTCAATGGTTCGATAACATGAACGATATGAACAGCGCAGGGTTTGTCTCCAATGATCTGCTTCATCCGGTCGGCAAGCAAAGTGGATTCTTCGGTGAGATCGGCGGCGAGAACGACGGTAGAGTAGGGTGTCATCATGATGACCTCGACTTGTTGTCTTTGAGCGGAAGATACCCATAGTTTGTCGCCGCAACAATAGGTCAAAGACCGTGGTTTGGCGCTTCCACTCGGGCCTAAAAGGGGACAGACTGCGCGATTAGTTTGCCGCGAGTTTTGTCAGTGGAATGGTTCATCATTGTGTTGGCTCTGGGCGTCGCTATGGGCCCAATTCTCTACCTCATGCCCACCGAACGCGATCGTTACATAACGGGCCTGCGGGCACAGGCTCGCAAGATCGGCTACACAGTTCAGCTGGATAAAGTACTCAAGCTCAACCCAGACGCCGACGAGCGCGTTACCGCTGGTGGCAGCATTCGTCAAATAGCGGTGCCCTGCACCCGTTACCAGTTACCTCTCGGCGTAACGGTCAATGCGGTATCGCCAATCTTGCTGCTGCGAATTCCGAGTAATCCGACCATTCCGGTTGAGCGTCTGTCGCCTTCTTGGGGCGTGAATGGCTTAGATGCTAACCAGTTAAAGTCCGTAAAACGGTGGCAGACCGATAGCAGCAGCTTGGCAGACCTGGTGGCGGTGTTGGATCAAATGCCAATAGATGTGCTGGCTGTGCAGTTAGACAAACGCTTTATCGCCGCATTCTGGCGGGAGCAGAATCCGTTGGATCAGGTCAATGCGCAAGGTGGGGCAGGCAAGTCCGCCGGTAGTCTGGCCCAGTTGCCTTGGTTTTGGCCCTCATCGAAGGCGAAGCCGCCAGCAACTTTGGATGATTTGCCGGGGCTAGCGGCGCTGGATCGGGTTATGCGCAGTTTGCTCAACACGGTGAAGAAGCATTGGGGCACTGCAGGTCAATGAACCGCTGAGAGGCCCCGGTAGCGCCGCCAACTCTCTCTCAGATTGGTGGGTTTGGCCGCAGTCGTAGAGGTTTCCTTTCGCTCATTTCTTGACACACAGGATCGCCAGAGCCTATAAATCGCCGACCTCGAGATTGACGAGGAGTAGTTTTAGGAAAGAGCTGCAAAGCTGATACCTCCACAATAAGGGTTTGTAAAACATGGCACGTTCTCTCGTCATCGTAGAGTCTCCAGCGAAGGCAAAGACCATAAACCGCTATCTGGGTAAGGATTTTGTTGTCAAATCCAGTGTTGGTCATATCCGAGATCTGCCCACCGGAGGAAAGGCCGTTGACCCCAAGGCTCGGGCGGCTGAAGCGCAAAAAACCAAGGCTCTGGCGCCGGCAAAGCGCGAGGCTTATAAGAAAAAGCGCGCCCGAGAACAATTGGTTCGACGGATGGGCGTTAATCCCGACAAGAATTGGTCAGCCCAATACGAGATTCTGCCGGGCAAAGAAAAGGTCGTGGACGAACTCAAGAAGCTCGCGAAAAACGCACCTGCGATTTATCTGGCGACAGACCTTGATCGAGAAGGTGAGGCCATTGCTTGGCACTTGCGTGAAGCCATCGGCGGAGATGAAGGCCGCTATCGTCGAGTTGTTTTCAATGAAATCACGCGTAAGGCCATTGAAGAGGCTTTTGTAGATCCCGGCGATATCGATATGGACCGGGTGTATGCCCAACAAGCCAGACGCTTCTTGGATCGGGTCGTTGGATTCGAGCTGTCGCCCTTGCTCTGGGCAAAGGTCGCCAGAGGCCTCTCTGCCGGACGAGTGCAGAGTGTAGCCGTGCGTTTGATCGTGGAGCGTGAACGCGAAATCCGGGCGTTTGTGCCTGAGGAGTATTGGGACGCTTTTGCTGACTTAGGCCGTAATGGCGATGCTGCACCGGTGCGATTTCAGGTGTCCAAGTATCAAGGTCAGACCTTCCGGCCCACCAACGAGTCCGATGCCCTGGGGCTGATGGAGATTTTGCGCGAACAATCTTTCGCTATCGTCAAGCGCGAAGATAAACCCACCCGCAGTCGTCCTAATGCGCCCTTTATTACCTCGACGTTGCAGCAGTCGGCGAGCACGCGACTGAGTTTCTCGGTGAAAAAGACCATGACCATGGCTCAGCGGCTCTATGAGGCGGGCTACATCACCTACATGCGTACGGACTCAACCAACCTAAGCAGCGAGGCAGTTGACGCTGCGCGTAGCTTGATTGGTAAGGAATATGGGCCGGATTATTTGCCTGATAGCCCCAAGCGCTACAGTTCGAAGGAAGACGCTCAAGAGGCGCACGAGGCCATCCGTCCCTCCAATGTGGGTACGAAGCCAGAACACCTTACGGGAGTAGACGGGGACGCCGTGCGTTTGTACGAACTGATCCGCAACCAGTTTTTGGCCTGCCAGATGACGGATGCGCGATACCTGAGTACGAGCATCAAGGCACATGCAGGGGATTTTGAGCTGTCAGTGCGCGGCCGGATTCTGCAATTCGATGGCTTTACCCGGGTTATGCCCGTTAACGCGAAAAAAGATGAAGACGCCACCCTGCCAGATTTTCAGGCCGGCGATGCGCTCAATCTGGCCGATTGTCAGGCGACCCAGCACTTTACGAAGCCCACCCCTCGTTTCGGTGAGGCCAGCTTGGTGAAAGAACTGGAAAAACTGGGCATCGGCCGCCCATCCACCTACGCCAGCATCATTTCTACCATCCAAGACCGAGGCTATGTCCGTTTGGATGCCAGACGCTTTTACGCCGAAAAAATCGGTGAGCTGGTAACAGATCGCCTGATGGAGAATTTCGATAACCTTATGGACTACCGGTTTACCGCCACGATGGAGGAAGAGCTGGATAAGGTTGCTCAAGGCCAAGCCCAATGGGACACAGTGCTAAACGAGTTTTACGGGGATTTCAGCGGCAAGCTTGTTACCGCAAAGGACGTTGAAAATGGCATGCGGGTCAACGCACCTACGGACACGGACATCGTTTGTCCGAATGCCGACTGTGGTCGTCATATGCAGATTCGCAATGGCTCTACCGGGGTATTTTTGGGCTGTTCCGGCTATGGCCTAAAGCCTAAGGAACGCTGTACCAAGACGGTAAATCTTATTCCCGGTGAAGAAGCAGTAGATGTTGAGCAGGATGAAGAAGGCGAATCCAAGCTTTTGCGAAAAATGCGCAAGTGTCCTACCTGCCAAAGCGCCATGCTCAGTTACCTAGTGGATGAGACCCGAAAGCTGCACATTTGCGGTAACAATCCAGATTGCTCCGCCTTTGAAATAGAAGCGGGCACGTTCAAAATTAAAGGCTATGACGGCCCGCTGCTAGAATGTGACAAGTGCGGCAGCGAAATGCAGCTGAAATCAGGGCGATTCGGTAAATACTTTGGCTGTGTGGAATGCCCCAACACTCGCAAATTACTCCGAAACGGAGAACCCGCTCCGCCAAAGGCGGACCCAGTACCCATGCCAGAGCTTCGCTGCGAAAAGGTCGACGACTACTATCTGCTGCGTGATGGTGCATCGGGGATATTTTTAGCGGCAAGCCAGTTCCCAAAACACCGGGAGACTCGTGCGCCTCTGGTGGCGGAGATAAAACCCCACGCTAATGAGTTAGATCCCAAATTCCGCTACCTGCTGGCGGCTCCAGAGCAAGATCCCGAGGGTAATCCTGCGATCATCCGCTACAGCCGTAAGACAAAGGAGCAATACGTTCAATCTGAGATTGAAGGTAAGGCCACGGGCTGGAAGGCCTTCTATCAAGAACCGAATTGGGTGGAAGAGGGCGAAGTGAAGAAACCGGTCGCTAAGAAGAAAGGGACGAAGAAAAAGGCGGCGACGAAGAAGTCGGCGTAAACAGCCCTACGGGGCATTGTGCCGGGGTAGGGAGCGTTCTTCCCTACCTCCGTCGTATACCGCCACAGGTAAACGTGGTCGCGCCTGCTCCGTGATCTTAATCCGTCTTGATCGGTTTTGATCGATCTTAATCGGCCTAGATCTTAATCGGCCTAAATGTGCTGTCGTATAACGCCTACGGACAATCCCTCAATGGCAAAGCTTTGCTCTGACAGATCGACCTCGATGGGGTCATAGGCTTCGTTCTCAGGCAGTAGCAGGACCTGATTTCGTTTTCGGGTTCGCTGAAACCGCTTCACCGTGACTTCTTCCTCGATTCGGGCGACCACGATTTGTCCGTTGGTCGCCTGCTCGGTTTTATGAACCGCCAGCAGATCGCCGTCGAGAATGCCCGCATCCACCATGCTGTCGCCCCGCACGCGCAGCAGGTAGTCCGCATGAGGTCGGAAAAAACCGGCGGGTAGGTCGATTCGGTCTTCGATGTTCTCTTCGGCCAAAATGGGGTTGCCGGCAGCAACTCGGCCAACGATGGGCAGGCCTTCGTCAATCAGCTCAGGCAAACGAATGCCCCGCGAGGTACCCGGAATCATCTCGATGGCGCCTTTGCGCGCCAGCGCTTTCAGATGCTCCTCCGCCGCATTTGCGGATTTGAATCCAAGTTCCGCAGCAATGTCCGCTCGGGTCGGGGGATATCCGGTATCGCTGATGTAGCGTCGAATCAACGCCAAGATTTGCGCTTGGCGTGGTGTCAGGGTCGCCGAAAGAGGTTTCATACCGTTCATTACATTCCTGAATATTTGTACAGTGCTGGCAGTATAGACAGGCTACTGAATTTTTGTACAGTGCTAATTGTTTGTTTTTTCGCGGCATTGATTAGATTCCAAGAACGGTATCGGGTTTTGCTACCATGCTGGGTCGGGAGGGCGCGCTGTCCGTTTGTGACGCTGCGCTTGAACACAATCTTGAGCAACAGGAAGATGACGTATGGATGCGCTCTTAGCATTGACCGAGGAGTATGGCTGGGTATTCAGGGCCTTTGGAGTTTTGCTGATCGCGGCGGCTATGCGTTTTGTGGCGGGCAGATTGCTCGTCAAAGCCGAGGCCCAGGCCCAGCGCACGAACAACGACTGGGACGATGCGTTAATAACGGCTGCTCGCAAACCTTTGTTTTTGGGCATCTGGGTCATGGCTATCTCTTTTGCCGTGGACTCCATGAATCTGCAATCTCAGGCAGAGGTATTCGGTCTCACGGATAATCTTCGCGACATTGCCGTAGTTTGGCTGCTGATTTGGTTTGCGGTGACCTTCACGCAAAACGTGGAAGCTGCCTACGTTGACGGGCGCAACGGTCAAAAGGTCGATCCCACAACGGCCGCCGCGGTGGGCAAGCTGCTCAGAGCGACCATTGTGATTACCGGCGTGTTAATGGCCATGCAAGCGCTAGGATTTTCCATTTCCGGGGTGCTGGCCCTAGGTGGAGTTGGGGGCATCGCTGTTGGTTTTGCCGCTCGTAGCCTGCTGTCCAATTTTTTCGGTGCCCTGATGATCTTCTTGGACCGGCCATTTTCTGTAGGCGACTGGGTGCGTTCACCAGATCAAGATATCGAGGGCACGGTGGAAGCCATTGGCTGGCGCGTAACGGTGATACGCACATTCGATCAGCGTCCGCTCTACGTTCCGAATTCCGTATTTACCGAGATATCGGTGGAAAATCCGTCTCGTATGCACAATCGCCGCATTAATGAGACCTTTGGTCTGCGTTATAGCGATTTGCCGAAAATGCAGGCCATTGTCGATGACGTAAAGCATATGTTGGTCAATCACACCGACATTGATCAGAACAGAACGCTAATGGTGAATTTCGTCACCTTTGGCGCCAGTTCCCTAGATTTCTTTATTTATACCTTCACCAAGACCACGGATTGGAGCACCTTTCATCAAGTGAAGCAGGATGTCCTGCTGCGTATTGCGGACATTGTTGCGGCCCATGACGCCGAGTTCGCTTTTCCCACACGGAGTTTGCATCTGGAGTCGCCGGAAACGCTGGCTGCTCTGGGGCAGGGTCAGGAGAATCAACGGGCATCGGACGCCGCCGGTAATGGATAACAAACTGTCGGATATTTTGGCCTTGGCGAGCTTGCCCGAGAAGGTGTCCCGGGTTATCCACCGCGCCGAAACGGTGGTCAATTCGCAGGAGGTGGACGCGGCCATAGACCGTCAGGCGGTTTTGCTCACGGCGCTGGCTCAGGATCGCAACCCAGTGCTGTTAACCTTGATTCCCGGTGGTGGTTATCTGTCCGGGGTATTGCTCCGGCGTACGATCTTTCCGCTACAAACCAGCTATGCCTACTGGCATGAGGCGAATGGGCAAGCACCTTGTTGGGTCTTCGCTGGCGGCTCGCCTGAGTTGAATGATCGACTGGTGATTGTCATAGATGGCGGACTCACCTCGAAGGATGAGTTAGAGGCTCTGGGGGAATGGCTTCAAGAGGCGGGCGCTGCCGAGGGTTGGCAGTGTTCCATGGTTGGTAGCCCCGATACGAGCGTTAATACAGGCGCCTTTTTCACTCGGCGCATGTTCGCCATAACCGCCGAGCTTGAGGGTCTGTTCGGGTGCGGGTTGGACGTGCACGGCTACTGTCGCAACCTGCCAAGCTTGTTCCGTGCATAGCTCTGGAGCAGGACCGTGGCAGCCGTTTAGAGCGACTTCGTGACGCTCCGTGCGCGCTTGAAGAGCTCGAACTGATTGGTAATGGCCTCAGGGTGTTTTACTTTGTCGATACGCACCAACACACCAAAGAGCGGGTGATCAAAGTAGTGGAGTTCACCGCTGCGCATGCGTCGGCTTTGCTTGAGCTGCGCATAGGGGCGTTGGGTGTCGAATGGAACGGCCGTGCTGCGACTAAGCTGGGAGTTGTCTGCTTGCCCGGTGGGACTAAACCAAAGCGTGGCCGCTGTGTGCAGATAGCGCCCCAAGGTCACCGACAGGTATCCCCGAATCTCGTCACCCAGATGAATGTAAATCGGCTGCGGCGCGTTTCTATCTGGCACTGGCTGATGCCAAGCAACATGTTCCATTACTTGCAATTCACCCGAACCCTCCAGCCTCCGGGCTTGGCGGCTCAAGGTCAGTGCAGCGTTGGGGCGTCGTCGATACTGGTCCTGATCGACGAGTTTGGCGAAGTCAGTTAGCTCTTTAATCAGCGTCAAATAGGGTGTGACCATCACCGCCGACTCGCCTATGGGAATGGGTCTGGTTGCCACAAAGACTGGCGATGGGTCATCGGCGAGATCTTCTGAGTTTGTGAGGTCGGCGGGCACGTTGTCGATGTGGGCAACGACGCCGATACCGTCAGGCGGGACCAATTCGGATTCGTCCTCCGGTAGCAACCCAGGATCGGAGGCGAGTTGGGCGGACAAACTGAGTGAGGACTCAACACTCTGCATTTTAACGGATTCCCAATGTTGCTCTGTGCCGCGGTTCAGGCTTTCCGCCGTCGACAACGGAACTGTGTCCGGCATCAGGGGATCTGGGATCGACCAACATTGAGGCTCGTCATCTGACGCCGATATCACCGCTTCAGCGTCGTCACCCTTGGGGGCGCTGAGTGCGTAGAGATTGGCCGGCAGTAGGCGGGGGACGTTCCGTAGCAGCGGCTCTCGAGAATCGATAGAGCCGTCGGTCTGATAGCCCGCGTTGCCCGCCGTATTACCTTCGGCGCTGCTTTGCAGGACTGTGGGCGGCTGAGCTTCATTTTGCGGCTGGCCAAGGCTGTCGGCGGTAGCCAACAGGGATTGGGAGGTATCCCAACGCTTAAAAATAATCACTTCGATGGCATATAAATTGGCGGGTAGCAGCTCATCTAAGGATTCGAGGGCGCTCAGTTCACTTAGGCTGTAGTCGGGTAGGGGCGGCAGCGATGTCTCGCTTTCAGCGAATCCCTCCCGCGGTGACAGCAGTGCGAGCAGCATCGCCGCGGCGGCAAACCGTGCTAAGAGGCCGACCTGCTGGATGCGGCGAATTGCTGGTGATGTTGGGTAAATCACGACGCTTGTATGCTGCCTCGGCACATAGGGTTCAACAACGCTGCCAGAAAGTTCAGGAAGCTGTTCCAGACAATACCTTAAACAGCGCTTCAACAAACGCGACCCGGTCAACAAATTCAGGCAGTTGCTGCTCTACTCGCAAGGTTGAAGCCCCGTCTAAACGGTAGGTATTGGCCTGCTGCTGAACCAGACGGACGATGGCGATGGGTTCCACAGTCGTTGTTTTACTAAACTCGAGTTTGCCCTTGGCCTCACCAATGTCGACTTTGATCACGCCCAAGGCCTGCGCCTGCAGTTTCAGGGCTGTGATCGTAAACAGATTCTGCACCGATTGGGGAAGCAGCCCGAATCGATCAATGATTTCGCTCTTCAGGTCGTTCAATTCCGCTTGATCGGCTGCGCCGGCGATGCGTTTATAAAGAATCAAACGGCTCTGGACATCGGGCAGATAGTCTTCGGGAATTAAGGCTGCGACGTGAAGATTGACTTCTTGGCTAACCGGTTCCAAGGGCGTATCCCGATCGGGGATCTTGCCCGCGCGCAACGCTTCTACGGCGCGATTGAGCATGTCCATATAAAGCGAGAAGCCAATAGACTCGATTTGCCCGGACTGATCGTCGCCAAGCAGCTCGCCGGTTCCCCGTATTTCCATGTCTTGGGTCGCTAGGGTGAAACCCACGCCAAGGTCTCCAGCCGCCTCGATGGCCTCCAGACGCTTTACTGCGTCCGTGGTCATGCTTTTGCGGTCGGGGGTGAGCAGATAGGCGTAGGCCTGACGATGACTGCGACCGACTCGGCCCCGTAACTGGTGCAGCTGGGCCAAGCCAAATTTATCCGCCCGTTCAATGATAATGGTGTTGGCGTTGGGAATGTCGATGCCTGTCTCAATGATGGTTGTACACACCAAGACATTCAGGCGGCGGTGATAAAACTCGCCCATGACCTGTTCCATCTCAGAGCTGCGCATTTGGCCGTGAGCGATACCAACGCGCGCTTCCGGCACCAGTTCTTCGAGGCTGGCGGCGGCTTGCTCTATGGTGCGCACTTCATTATGCAGGTAAAAAACCTGGCCGCCGCGCATAAGCTCACGACTGATGGCTTCTTTGATTCCATGTTCCCTTCTGGGCTGGACAAAGGTTTTGATCGACAGGCGTTTTGCCGGCGGGGTAGCGATGATGGATAGATCTCGCAGGCCGCTCAACGACATATTCAACGTCCTTGGAATAGGCGTTGCCGTCAAGGTGAGAACGTCGACTTCGGCTCGCAGCGCCCGTAGTTTCTCCTTTTGCCGCACACCAAACCGGTGCTCTTCATCGATGATGACGAGGCCTAAATCCTTAAACTGAAATTCCGGACTCAGCAGCTTGTGTGTGCCAATCAAGATATCCAAGTTGCCGCTTGCGCAGCGTTCGGCAATTCCATCAACATCAGCCTGACTGCGCTGACGGGAAACCACGTCGATGCTGAAGGGCCAGCTGGCAAAGCGATCGCGGAACGAGTCATAGTGTTGCTGGGCCAATAGCGTGGTTGGCACCAGCAAAATAACTTGTTTGTCACTTTGTACCGCGGCAAAGGCAGCTCGCATCGCGACCTCAGTCTTACCGAATCCCACGTCGCCGCAGACCAACCGGTCCATGGCCTGCTCTTGAGCCATGTCCGCTAGGGTTTCTTCTATAGCGATGCCCTGATCCTGCGTCACCTCAAAACCGAATTCCTCGGCAAAGGTTTGGTAGTCCGACTCGTTCGCGCTGAGCTGATGCGATTTTTTTGCCGCGCGGCGCGCGTAAATATCCAGCAGTTCGGCTGCCACATCGATAACTTTTTCCGCGGCTTTTTTCTTGGCGCGTTCCCACTGGTCAGATCCCAATCGATGCAGAGGCGCATGCTCTTCGTCCGCGCCTGCGTAGCGCCCGATAAGGTGCAGGGAGGTAACAGGTACATAGAGTTTGGCGTCGCCGGCATAACCCAAGGTCAAAAATTCCTCAGCGGCATTATCGATGGTCAGCGTTTGCAGCCCGAGATAACGGCCCACCCCGTGCTCTACATGCACCACGGGGGCGCCCATGCTCAGTTCGGTGAGATTGCGAACGATCTGGTCAGGGTCTATGACTCGTTTGCCGTTCTCGCGACGCTTGGTCGCAGGTTTGGTGCCCAAGACCTGGCTTTCGCAGACCACGATGGCGTCCTGAAGAACCATACCTTCTTGAACGGCCCCGACGCAGATGCTGGTTTCCCCGTTCTTAGTGTATTCCGCAAAACCTTCAACGTGTTTAGCGTGTATTTGGCTTTTGCGCAGCAGTTCATCAAACACTTCCCTGCGGCCGGCGGATTCAGCGACAAACAAAATAGGTTTGGCTTGTTCGGCTGCGAAGCGCTGTAAGGCGGAGGCGGGCACCTCGGCCTTGGCATCTAGATGCAGATCAGGCAGCTCATTGCTGTTGAACCCAAGCTGATGTTTGGCGTAGTCACCGCCCAAAACAACTCGGCGCTTACGCTGTAACTGCTGGTTAAGGTGATCGCATCCCAAGTATAGCTGAGACGGAGGCAGGATCGGGCGCTCCACATCGTGACGTAGCGACTCGTATCGGGTTTTGACCTCGCGTTCAAAAGCCTGAGCCGCTTCGGCAATCCCGTCTTCGGTGAAATACAGGGTTTGTTCCGGGAAGTAATCGAAGAGTGAGGCCAGTTCGCCGAAAAACAGCGGCATGTAGTACTCGACCCCGTTGGGCACGAGATAGCTGCTCACGTCTTGATAAACACTACACTGGCGGACATCGACCTGGAAAGCGTCATGCCAGCGGTCACGGAAACCGGAAATAGCCGCGTCATCGAATGGAAATTCTTTTGCAGGCAACAGATTCAAAGCGCTAATGCGCTCGACGGTACGCTGGGAGTCCGGATCAAACGTTCGCAGAGTATCGATTTCGTCGTCCAGTAGATCGATCCGAACCGGCAGTTCCGCCCCCATGGGATAAATGTCCATCAAAGCGCCACGCACGGCATATTGGCCGCGTTCAGTCACGGTCTCGACGCCTTGGTAGCCGGCTGCCTCTAAGCGCAGTCGCTCACTCGCCACGTCAAAGATCTGCCCGCAGGCCAGTTCGAAGCAGGCGCCATCGAGATAGCTCACTGGCGGCACTTTTTGCATCAGCGTAGAGACCGGTACCGTCAACACGCCGTGGGTTGCCTGACGAAGGGTTTGCAGCGTGCTCAAGCGTTCAGAAATTATGTCCTGATGCGGAGAAAATGCGTCGTAGGGTAACGTCTCCCAGTCGGGAAATCGAAGATTCCCGAGGCCAGATCCATCGTTGTCGGTGTAAAAAGCAATGCCGTCTCGCCAGCGATCGGAGCGGGCGGGCTCTCGGGTAATGACCACGCAGAGTTGATCCACCTGTTTTGCCATTTGTACAACGGCCATCATGTCGCTGCTGCCAGCCAAGCCTGTCCAGTGCAGGCGCATGCCCGGTTGCTGTGGCAGAGCAGTGGCAGGGCTAAGTTCTAGCGGGTCCAAGAGTATTGAGCTATCTGTCGTCGGCGCGGGCGTCGTGGGCAAAAATTTTGGTCCTTTGGGTAGGCCAGAAGCACGCTGGCGGGGGCGCGAATTCTACCCTCCGCGAACTGGGATGTCAGTGCCGCAACCCCAAGCAAGGGTTGGATTTTTCTTGGCTAAGTTAGGTCACTATTTTTTCTGTGCGTTGCGTGAAAATAGTCCCCGGCGGGTACTAGCGTAACAACTGAGGCTGGGCTAGAGTCGCAAGGTCCAGTCAAGCGGCATAACATGCAGTACATCAATTGAGGGGAGGAGAGGCCCAAGATTCAGCGCTGCAGCGCAGAGCCTTGGTATGCATAGCATTTATGGAACCGACCAATATTTTTGATCCAAACTACTTTCATAAAGTAGTCGATTGCCAATACGCCTGCCCGGCCCACACACCGGTGCCAGAATACATTCGGCTGATTGCGCAAGAAAAGTACACCGAAGCCTACATGCTGAATTGGGATTCCAACGTGTTTCCCGGGGTTCTTGGGCGAACCTGTGACCGCCCTTGTGAGCCTGCCTGCCGACGTGTGCGGACGGAAGAGACCCCGGTGGCCATTTGCCGGCTCAAGCGTGCAGCAGCGGATAACAAGGGCGACGTCAGCGCCT
>Ga0181579_10003002_pt1 | contig 13428 bp, 13 predicted proteins | sample 071ome_24_FD_132996 | JGI IMG/M metagenome (GOLD analysis project Ga0181579, IMG submission 132996) | Coastal salt marsh microbial communities from the Groves Creek Marsh, Skidaway Island, Georgia - 071402CT metaG (megahit assembly) | ecosystem: Environmental > Aquatic > Marine > Intertidal... | reverse complement strand
TGGAGAAAATGTGGATAACCTTCTCTGGACGGTTCTAGGCAAGCGGTGCAATAGTCCCGCACGATTTCACTCAATGACCAGCGCTGGTGACCTTCTGTGCGTCTGACATCCTTGATTTCCTTCGTATTTGACTGGTGGCACCGCGCCACTTGGGGCACCTGGATTTACACGGCGCGACGCGGACAACTGGTCGGCCAGGACGCCGCTGGCAACCGCTACTATCAGGAGCGCGGAAAGCCCGAGGTCGGGCGCTACCACTGGGAGCGCCGCCGACGCTGGGTGATCTACGCAGATATAGCCGAAGGCTCGATGGTGCCGCCGGAATGGAACGCGTGGCTGCAGCACAATGCGAGCGAGCCGCCGACCAACCCGTCAACCGATCACGCCTGGGAACAACCGCACGAGCCGAACCTTACCGGTACGGCAGGGGCATATCGCCCTGCGGGCCATGTACTCGGTGGGGGCGCGCGCAAACCTGCGTCGGCGGACTACGAACCCTGGCAACCGAACTAGCGCGGGGAGCCTGGCATGAAGGGAAATCTGTTTGAGGCCTTGATCGGCGCGGTCGTTTTGGCGGTTGCCGCAGTGTTTCTCGTCGTTGCATTTTCGACCACGGATGTTGGCGCGGTCGACGGGTATGAGGTGACGGCCACGTTCGACCGGGTCGACGGGGTGAATGCCGGTGCCGACGTCCGCATGAGCGGGATCAAGATCGGTACCGTGACGAAACTGGAACTCGACCCACAGACGTTTCTCGCGCGGGCCACTCTAAATATCGATAGTGCAGTCGAATTGCCCAGTGACTCGTCCGCGGAGATCACCACCGAAGGTCTTCTCGGTGGAAAGTACATGGCGATCGTACCGGGGGGTGCCGAAGACGTCATTCCTGACGGCGGACGGATTCAGTTCACTCAGTCGTCCCTTAGCCTTGAGGGTTTGATCGGGCGTTTCGGTTTCGGACTGGGCGACAGCGACTCCAAAGAGAGCAGCGAGTAGTGGAACGCCCGACCCAAACGCAAGATCCCGCACAAGATTGGGACCCGGACGTTTACGCGACCAACGCGCGCTTTGTTGCCGATCTCGCGGGTGCCGTGGTCGACCTACTGGCGCCACGGGCGAGGGAGCGGATTCTCGATCTTGGTTGCGGTGACGGTGCGCTAACCCAAAAGATCGCCGAGCGCGGCGCCGATGTCCTGGGTGTCGACGCCAGCGCCGACTTGGTGCGTGCGACACAAGAGCTCGGCCTACCTGCGCAGGTTGTGAACGGGCATCACCTTGCTTTTTCTCAGGAGTTCGATGCGGTCTTCTCCAACGCCGCCCTCCACTGGATGCGCGACCCCTCCGCGGTTCTCGAGGGTGTTCGCCGGGCCCTCAAGCCCGGCGGGCGTTTTGTTGCCGAATTCGGCGGCGCCGGCAATGTCGCCAAGCTGATCGGGGCCATCGACGAGGAACTGACGGCCCGCGGACAGCCTGGCTTGAAGGGGCACCCCTGGTATTTCCCGACACCCGAGGCATATCGCGCTTTGCTCGAGAGCCACGGCTTCGAGGTCGAACAGATCGGGTTGATCGATCGCCCGACCAAGCTGCCGGGCGACATTGGCGGATGGCTCGATACCTTTGCCGATTCTTTTCTCCGCGTGCTGGACCCCGGCGACCGCGCCGCGGCGCGCGACGCCATCGTCGATCGCCTGCGCGACCGTATTCGGGACGACGAAGGTGTTTGGTGGGCCGACTATGTTCGGTTGCGGTTTAAGGCATTCCTAGCGTCTTAATTCAACGGATCGTCCTGGGTGCGGCTGCCGCCGTGCTGGCCGCATTGCCTGCGTTTGCCCAAGACAGACCGGTTGCCGTGCTTCGCGCGTTGGATAAGGTCACCGCACGCGTGTCGACCATTTCGGCGCCGGTCGGTCGCGAGGTCCGCTTTGGCACGCTTCGCATTTTGGTGCGGACCTGCAAAAAACGCCCTCCCGAAGAGCCGCCGGAAACGAGCGTTTTCCTGGAAATTCTCGATCTGCGGCCTCGCGGCGCGCCGCAACGCGTTTTTACCGGATGGATGTTTGCGTCCAGCCCGGCCCTCTCCGCGATGGAACACCCGACCTACGACGTGTGGCCGATCGACTGCAAGGCGTCTTCACCGCTGAAACCTTCCGGCAGCGAATAGAAATCGGCTTCATGGCGCATCGCGGCTTCGAGCCGCGCATGATAGGCCTCTCGCGGTATTTCGACGGCACCGAATGAGGCGAGATGATCGGTCACGAATTGGGTGTCGAGAAGGTGGAAATCCCCGGCGCAAAGGCGCGCGACCAGGTGGGTTAGTGCAATCTTGCTGGCGTCGGTTTCGCGGCTGAACATGCTTTCGCCGAAAAATGCCGCCCCCAGCGATACACCGTAAAGCCCCCCGACCAGATCGCCGGTTTCGTTCCATGCCTCGACGCTATGGGCGTGGCCGAGGCGGGCGAGGCCTGAGTAAAGAGAAATGATTTCGTCGTTGATCCAGGTTGTTTCGCGGCCCCGTGCGGGCGCCGCGCATGACTCGATCACCTGCACGAAGGCCTTGTCGATCGTGATGCGGAAAACGTCTTGTTTGATCTTTCGCGCCAAGCGGCGCGATACGTGAAACGATTCAAGCGGTAGAATCCCGCGTGCGTCGGGATCGATCCAGTACAAGGTGGGGTCGTTTCGGTCTTCCGCCATCGGGAAGACCCCGCTCGCATAGGCGCGCAGAAGGATCTCTGGGGTTAGCTTCATCAGCTCAGCGAGTCGATGTACTTCTCCAGCCAATGGATGTCGTAGGTGCCGTCCATGATGTCTTTGTTCTCGATGAGATCGAGGTGTAGGGGGATCGTCGTATCGACGCCGTCGATTACGAACTCAAGTAACGTCCGACGAAGCCGCATCAAGCATTCGTTGCGATTCGCGCCATGTACGATCAGCTTGGCGACGAGGCTGTCGTAATAGGGCGGAATCGAATAACCGTCGTACAAACCGGAATCGACCCGCACGCCGAAGCCCCCGGGTGCGTGGAAGCTCGTGACCGTGCCGGGGTTGGGCGCAAAGGTCTTTGAATTCTCGGCGTTGATCCGGCACTCGATCGCGTGCCCGTTAATCACCACATCCTCTTGCCGAAGGCTCAACGCTGCGCCCGAGGCAATCCGCAACTGTTCGCGCACGAGATCGACACCGGTGATCATTTCCGTCACCGGATGCTCGACTTGGAGGCGCGTGTTCATCTCGATGAAAAAGAATTCGCCGTTCTCGTAGAGGAACTCGATCGTGCCGACGCCAAGGTACCCAAGTTCGCGGATCGCGCTGGCAACGCGCTCGCCGATCTCGGCGCGAGCCTTGGCGTTGAGGGCGGGAGAGGGCGCTTCTTCGAGAATCTTCTGGTGCCGGCGCTGCAGGGAGCAGTCGCGCTCGCCCAAATGGATGGCGTTGCCATGGGTATCGCCGACGACCTGAATCTCGATATGCCGCGGCTTCTCCAGATATTTTTCCATGTACAGCGTGTCGTCGCCGAACGCCGCCCAGGACTCGGCACGGGCGGTCGACAACACCTCTGACATCTCGTTGGCCGAACGAGCAACCTTCATGCCTCGACCGCCGCCGCCGGCCGCCGCCTTGACGATTACCGGATAGCCGATTTCCTTCGCGACCCTTTGCGCCTCGTCTTCGCTCGTGATGGCACCGTCAGAACCCGGGACGACCGGGATGCCGAGCCGCTTGGCGGTTTCCTTGGCGACGACCTTGTCGCCCATGAGGCTGATGTGTTCGGACGTCGGCCCAATAAAGGTGATGCCATGTTCTTCGACGATGGACGCGAAATTGGCATTCTCGGACAAGAATCCGTATCCCGGATGGATCGCGTCGGCTTCAGTGATTTCTGCGGCAGAAATGATGGCTGGAATGTTGAGATAGCTGTCGGTTGCGCTGGGCGGTCCGATGCAGACAGCCTCGTCGGCCAAACGCACATGCATTGCATCTTCGTCGGCGGTAGAATGCACCGCGACGGTCGCAATACCCATTTCGCGACAGGCACGCAGGATTCGCAGCGCGATCTCGCCGCGATTGGCGATCAAGACCTTTTCGAGCATCTATTCGACGATCATCAGGGGTTGGCCGAACTCGACGGGTGTCGCGTCGTCGACCAACACCTTCGACACCACACCGGCGCGTGGCGCGGCGATCGGGTTCATGGTTTTCATCGCTTCCACGATCAACAGCGTTTGGCCCTGCGCGACGCGGTCGCCCTCCTTGGCAAAGGGGGCGGCGCCGGGTTCCGGTGAGAGGTAGACGGTTCCAACCATTGGCGATTTGACGGCGCCCGGGTCGTTCCCGGCATCCTCGGGAGTCGTGGTGGCCGGGGCGGGCGCTGCACTCGGGGCGACCGGCGCGGCCGCCGCGACGACTTGGGTGCCACCGCGCGACACGCGAACGCGCTTGTCGGCTTCCTCCCATTCGATCTCGCTGAGGTTGGTTTCGTCCAGAAGGGACGCCAGTTCGCGAATGACGTCCGAATCGATGGAGAGTTTTCCCATGCGTTACTGCCTATGCATTTTTGATGAGCGATGAGAGGGCATCGACCGCAAGGTCATAACTCTGCGGCCCGAAGCCGCTGATCATGCCGGTGGCGGCCTGGCTGACGTAGGAGTGGTGGCGAAATTCCTCACGGCGGAAGATGTTCGACAGATGAACCTCCACGATCGGGAGATCGACGGCGCGCAAGGCGTCTAGCAGCGCCACGGAGGTATGAGTGTAGGCTCCCGCGTTGACGATCAATCCAGCCGCCCGGTCCCGGGCACCCTGGACCCAATCGACCAACTGGGCTTCACTATTGCTCTGATGAAATTCGACTGCTAGGCCTGCATCGGCAGCGCGTTGCCGCACCGAGGCTTCGATATCCGCCAGCGAATGGGTGCCATAAATATCGGTCTCTCGAGTTCCCAACAGATTTAGGTTTGGACCGTTAAGAACCAGAATGAGCGTCGAATGGGGCATGACCGAAATACGTCGTGCAGGACAATGTCCCGCCTTATAGCATGGCGGCTCCGCGAAACAATAGTGCGGCTATGGAGTTCGGAGCGCCATCACACGTGTTGAACGCCACCGAGCGGGACCCCATACTTGGATCTGGTTGACGGAAAACGCCCCCATGGAATTGACGATCAATGGCGAACCGCGGCGCTTCGACGCCCCGATTTCGGTCGCCCAGCTGCTCGAAAACCTAGATCTGGACGCCCGAAAGGTGGCGCTCGAGCGAAATCTTGAGATTGTGCCGCGTAGCGCCTTCGAGACCACCACGTTGGGCGACGGCGATAAGATCGAAATCGTCCATTTCATCGGTGGCGGCGATGCTACGAAGGAACCGAATGCCGAGGACACCTGGACCGTCGCCGGCCGCACCATGCGCTCACGCCTCATCATCGGGACCGGGAAATACAAAGACTACGAAGAGAATCGCCGGGCCGCTGAAGCCGCCGAGTCGGAGATGATCACCGTCGCCGTACGGCGCGTGAATCTGACCGATCGGAATCAACCTATGTTGGTCGATTCCCTCGACCCCAAGAAATACATCTTCCTGCCCAACACCGCGGGGTGTTTCACCGGCGAAGAGGCCGTGCGCACGCTGCGGTTGGCGCGCGAGGCCGGCGGGTGGGACTTGGTGAAGCTCGAGGTGTTGGGCGATAAGAAGACCCTTTACCCAGACATGCCGGAAACGCTGCGCGCGGCGGAGATGTTGGTGAAGGAGGGATTCCACGTCATGGTCTATTGCAGCGACGATCCGATCCAAGCCAAACGCCTTGAGGACATCGGATGTTGCGCGATCATGCCGCTAGGCGCGCCGATCGGATCCGGGCTTGGCATCCAAAACCCTGTCGCCATTCGGATTATCGTCGAGAACGCCAACGTGCCGGTAATCGTCGATGCCGGCGTGGGCACGGCGTCCGAAGCAGCGGTCGCGATGGAACTTGGCTGCGATGCGGTGATCACCAACACCGCAATCGCCGAAGCCAAGAACCCGGTGCTGATGGCCTCGGCGATGAAACACGCGGTTCGGGCCGGCCGCCAAGCTTATCTTGCCGGTCGCATGGCGCGAAAACGCTATGCCGACCCGTCCTCGCCCCTTGGGGGGTTGATCTAAGCTACTGGCAGCTTGCGCAATGTTCGCGCGCGCGCGCGATCAATTCTTTGAATTGCTCGACTGGGATGAGGCCCGGCACGACCGCATCGCCGATTAAGAAGCCCGGGGTGCCATTCACACCGATCGCTTGCGCTAGTTGCAGGTTCTTGCTGATGAGCTGGCCGACCTCGTCGCTTTCGACCGCCTCTAACAGGCGCGTCCGGTCGACCCCGACCTCGGTTGCCGTCTGAAGGGCGATTTCCGGGCTAAGCCGACCGCGAGCCTCGAACATGGCCGTGTGATAATCGAGGTACAGGTCCGGCGCCAACAAATGGACGGCAATGCCGACCCGAGCGGCGAACACGGAGGCTTCGCCGAGAACCGGGAATTCCTTGTAGACGATGCGAATATTGGGATCGTCTTCCATCAGTTGGGCGAGCACCGGATGGGCGTCGCGGCAGTAGGGGCAGGCATAATCGAAGAATTCGACGATGGTGACGTCGCCATCGGGATTGCCGCCGACCGGGGTCGCAGTGTCGTGGCGCAGTGCGGCGTTGTTCGCCGCTACGGCGTGGACGGCGCGTTCCCCTGCGGCAGCTTGTTCGCGCGCCTGTAGGATGCGGATCGCCTCAAGCACGATTTCCGGATTGCGAAGGATGTAGTCCCTAACAATCGCCTCGGTTATCCGGCGCGCCTCCGGGTCGACCGACTCCAGAATCTTTTCGTCGGTTTGCGGGGCACTGTGCTGGGCGAGAGCAGGGGCAACGAACAAGAGCGCGGCCATCACCGCGGGGACAAATCTAATCATGACGCTAGTGATATCAGCGTCGCGGCTTGGCTGCGCTCAAGATATCTTGAGCACGCAAATGACCTGGAGATCCGACCGGCAGAAGTCGCTCCGCGCGTGTGGCGTGGGCGCGGGCATCGCCTGCGCGTCCGGACCCCATGGCTTGCTCGGCGCTAGCCAAGCTCGACATGCCAAGCTGTTGGTCGCGCCCATAGGCAATGGCCAACTGGCCCCAAGCGCCGGTCAATGTCCGATCGATCCGAACGGCTTCCTCCAGGTGGACGATCGCTTGTTTCGTCAATGCCGGATCGTTCATGGCGACAAGAGCCTGACCCAAAGCGAGCCGGAGGAGAGGTTCGTGCGGTGCCAGGCGGACGGCTTGTTGAAAGGGTGGGATCGCATCGCCCCGACCGCCATTTTCGAAGATGATTTGGCCCTTCAGTTCATGGAAGAACGGATCGTCGGGAAAATCGGCGATTAACGAGTCGATTTCCGCGATGGCGCGATCGGGGTTCGTCAGTTGGTGATTGGCCGCCGCCCGGGCGTAGCGTGCCGGCACGCTCGTATCGGTCTCGCCGTATTCTTTCATCGCCCGCTTGGGATTTAGAAACGCCATGACCTTGGCGCGCACCCGATCGAAGGCGGCTATCTGCTCCGGAGTAGGCTCTGCGTCGCGCGAGGGAGAACTGTTTGTCAGCCTCTCTAGCGCAAGAATGCGGTCTCGCGAGAGCGGATGGGTCCGGCCGTAAGAAGTCTGGTTTCGCCGCAATAGCGCTTCCTGGTCGCCCAGCTTCTGCAAGACCTCGATCAAGCCGCGCGAGGATTGCCCGGTATCTTCCAAAAAACGCACGGCGGCTTGATCGGCGGCCGATTCCTGGACACGGGAATATTTAAGAATTGATTGGCCGGCGACCTGGGTTCCACCGCCGACGACCGCCGCACCCGCTGCACCGCCTCCACCAGCCACAGCTGCGGCAACGCCCAAGACGGCAGCTACCACGGCAATTGCGTTGGCGCCGCGCAAGGCATCTTGGGTTCGCGCGAGGTGGCTGCCTGAGATATGGCCGGTCTCATGTGCCAAGACGCCGATGATCTGGCCGGGGTGATCGGCCTCGACGAGCAAACCCGTAAAAAGGAATATCCGTTGACCGCCCGCGACAAAGGCATTGAGGGCGCGGTCATTGACGATATGGACCGACACGGAATCCGTGGTAAGACCAGCCGCAGCAAACACCGGCGCAGCGAAATCCCGGATCATGCGTTCCGTTTCCGCGTCGCTAATCAGGCTCAGATTCTGGGCGAACGCCGGTCTGACGATCGAGGTAATGAGAACGGTGAGAACGAGCAACCGGCAAAGAAGGCGCGACACATCAGGCTCCGCACGGGGGACTGTCTTAGAACGTAGGCAGCGAGGCGGGGGCCGTCAATTCGCGGCGCTAGGGCTTTTGCTGATTGCCGCCTGTACCCAGACGACGCCTCAAAGCCCCGAAGCGACCGCCAGCTTCCTGGGCGGCGTGACCGCCGACGAGCCGCGAGCGACCCTAGCCGGACTGTCCGCGCTCGAGGCCGGGGGCACGGCGGCGGACGCCGCGGTCGCCACGTTCTTTTCTCTAACGGTGACCTATCCTCTCGCTGCGGGCATCGCTGGCGGCGGAGCGTGCGTCGCCTACGATTCCGTCACCGGCACGGCGGAAAGCATCGACTTCTTGCCAACCGCCCCGGTATTGGGTGGCGCTGTTGCCGTGCCAGGTGCCGTCAGAGGCATGTCGGCGCTTCACGCGAGATTCGGGCGGCTACGCTGGGCGCAACTGATACTGGACGCCGAGGAAAAGGCGCGGTTCGGGTTTCCGGCCTCACGCGCCCTTGCGACTGCCGCTGGCGAGTATGCCGGGACAACGGGAGCCCGCGACCTCGGGCCCTTCATCCAGGCAGGCCAACCCATCAACGAAGGCGCGGTCGTCGCCCAACCCGCCCTCGCTGATGTCTTGAGCGCTATTCGGGTGCGGGGCGGCGGCGACGTCTATTTCGGCGACACTGCGCGGAACCTAGTCCTTCGCGCGCAGAATGTTGGAGGCCGTATGACGGTCGACGACCTGAAGCAGTTTCTGCCGGCGTGGGAGCGGAGCAGCCGAACCGCGTTTGGTGATTTGAGCTACTTCACCTCAGCAAAAGGGCCCAGCGGTGGGGCCCTGAGTGCGGCAATCTGGACGATGCTCACCGACCAGCGGCGCTATGCCGGCACACCAAGTCCTTCCCGGGCGCACTTGATTGCCGAGGCCGCAAATCGCGCCATTGCGGAGCGTGCCGGCGGTGGCGACGTGTCGTCCTTTCGCGCTGCGGCCCTCATGACGGACTACGATCCGGCGCAGCATAGGCCACGCGCCGCATCCGACGTGCCGGACCTTGCGCCATGGATCGGTGCAGGCAAGGACGGAACGACTGGTTTCGTGACCTTGGATCCGACGGGTTCCGCCGTCGCCTGCGTCCTCACCATGAACGCGCCATTCGGTAACGGCAAATGGGACCCCGACCTCGGTATCTTCTTTGCACCTTCGGTGCCCATTGGATCCCAGGGTTGGCTGCGCAGCGGTACTGACTTTGTCACTCCGATCGTCATCGCCAATAGCGTGACCGGCGAGTTCGTGATGGGGCTGACGGCCACGGGCGGCCCGGCCGCGCCGGTGGCCGCGGCGAGTACCGCGGCAGTCGCAATTCTTGATGCGCAACCGTTGCATACAGCGGTCAATGCAGCGCGTGTGTTTGCGCTGCCAAATCCCGATACCACGGTTTTGGAACGCGGTAATCCCGCGGCGACGGTCGAATCACTGCGCGCCGCAGGACATCGCGTCACCGACGGAACGACTTTTGGAGTTGTCAACGCGATTGCGTGCTTCGGCGGCGCAACGTTGGATCCGAGTTCCTGCCGTTTCGTCGCGGATGGTCGTGGTTTTGGTCTTGCCGACGGCGGCACGCAGTTCTAGTCGCGCCATGAAGATTTCTTCTCGCGCCGATGTCGCGCCGTTCTATGCAATGGAGGTTCTAAAGGCCGCTAACGAAAAAGCGGCGAAGGGCGATTCGGTCCTTCACCTCGAAGTGGGCGAGCCCGGACGGGGCGCACCTGCCGGCGCGATTGCCGCAGCGCATGCCGCGCTAGACGAAGGCGGGATCGGTTACACCGAGGCCTTCGGTCTACGTACGCTTCGCGAACGGATTGCCCGCTACTGCCTGGAAACGCACGACGTCGATGTGCCCATCGAGCGCATTGCGGTGACCACCGGGTCGTCCGGGGGCTTTGTGCTGTCCTTGATCACTGCCTTTGACGTCGGGGATCGCGTGGCGCTGGGCGTACCGTGTTATCCCGCGTATCGAAATATGTTCAAGGCTTTGGGGATCGAGCCGGTGTACTTGCGGACCACCATGGCGACCCGCTTTCAACCGACTCCGGAAATGCTGGCCGAGGCGGGACCGGTCGATGGATTGTTGATCGCCAGCCCGGCCAATCCGACCGGCACCATGCTGGTAGGACAACCGCTCACCGACATTGTCGATTATTGCACGCGTGAAGGTGTGCGTTTGATTTCCGACGAGGTCTATCACGGGATCACGTACGAGCATGCAGCCGAAACGATCCTGGGCCGGGCACCGGGCGGAATTGTTCTGAACGGGTTTTCCAAATTCTATGGGATGACCGGCTGGCGACTGGGTTGGATGATCTTGCCCGAAGACATGACCGCGCCCATGGAGCGCGTGGCACAGAACCTTTACATCTCCTCTAACGCCGTGTCGCAGCGCGCGGCGTTGGCCGCATTCGACTGCCGTGACGAGCTTCAACGCAACGTCGAGGTCTATCGACGCAATCGCGATTTGTTGCTTGATGCGCTCCCGCGCTGCGGCATCACCGAGATGGCCCCAGCTGATGGCGCGTTCTACATCTTTGCCAATGTCAGCAGATTGACCAACGACAGCACCGACTTTTGCGCCCGTCTGTTAGATGACACCGGCGTCGCGGTTACGCCGGGCATCGACTTTGATGCCGAACAAGGCCATGCCTACATCCGTATTAGCTTTGCGGGCGAAACCGATACGATCCGCGAAGCGGCGGATCGTATCGTACGTTGGCTTAGCTAAGCGCGCGGCTCCACCAACCCCGTTTCTTCGGCTTCGCCGGCTCTTCGCTGGCGTCCGGCTCGCTTACTGGGGCAGGGGAGTTTTCCATCTCTGATGTCGCTGCCTCTGCCGCAGCCGCAACCGGTGTGGGTTCGGATTCGGATGGCGTTTCTGTAGGTTCGACCACGACGTCTTCGGACGGTTCGCTTAATGCCGGTTCCGCTGCAGTTCCCGCAGGTGCTTCTTCGCCCTTGTCCCCCGCAGTGGTTCCCGATTCTTCGGTCTCGTCGTTTCGGCTGTCGTCATCGCTCTTGGCTTCGGTGCGTTCGCCCCGACCGCGGCGACCCCGGCCGCCGCGTCGGCGGCGAGACCGTGGCTTTTTCTCGCGCTCGCCGTTCTCCGCGTCGCCGTTCTCCGTGTCAGCGTTCTCCGAAGCCGCTGCGTCGTCGGTTTGCGTTTCTAGTTCGGTACTCTCGTCGCTCCCCGCAGTTTCGTCCTGAGAGTCACCGTTGCTGTCCCCATCGCGCCGACGCCGTCTGCCGCCACGCCGACCGCGCCGACGCCGTTTGCGCGGTTGGCCGTCATCGTCGCCAGAGGCCTGGTTGTCGGCGTCATCGGAGTCCGATTCCGCTACATCGTCATCGTCGGCTTCGTCGGGTTCGTCGTCCTCGGGCAAGTCGGGTTGGGCTACCGGTTCGCGCCGGCCGCCGCCGCGTTCAACACGGAAGTCAGGGGCGATTAGACCGTCGTCTGAACGCACGAGAATGGTCAACCCGTAGCGGTCCTCGATCGACGTAATGGACGCCCGCTTTTGGTTAAGGAGGTAGAGGGCGACCGGTGTCGGTACGAAAATCGAAACCTCGGTCGAGCGACCGCGCAACGCTTCGTCCTCGAGTGCGCGGAGCGCCCGCATTGCCGCCGATTCGATCGAATACACGATGCCACTGCCGCCACAGGTGGGGCAGGGATCGCTACTTGATTCGAGAAGGCTGGGCCGCAAGCGCTGCCGCGACATTTCCATCAGTCCGAAGTGGCTGATCCGCCCGACCTGAATACGCGCGCGGTCAGATTTCAGGCATTCCTTGATTTTGCGCTCGACCGCTCGGTTATTGCGATTTTCATCCATGTCGATGAAATCGATCACGATCAACCCAGCCAAGTCGCGCAAGCGCAGCTGACGGGCGACTTCTTGCGCCGCTTCGAGGTTGGTCTTGAGCGCGGTCTCTTCTATGTTGCGTTCCCGAGTCGAACGGCCCGAGTTCACATCGATGGCGACCAAGGCTTCCGTCGAGTTGATGATGATATAGCCGCCGGATTTCAATGTGACCCGCGAACTCATCATTGAGTCGAGCTGCGCGTCGACGTTGAATTTCCGGAAAAGCGGGACCGACTCCTTGTAGGGCTGGACTCGCTTGGCATGGCTGGGCATCAACATGCGCATGAATTTTTTGGCCGATTTGTAGGCGTCGTCGCCTTCGACCAACACCTCATCGACTTCTTTGGTGTAGAGGTCTCGGATCGATCGTTTGATCAGATTGGCTTCTTCGTGCACCAGCGCAGGGGCGATCGACTGCAGCGTCGTGTCGCGAATCTCGCTCCAAAGCCGAGACAGGTACTCGTAGTCGCGTTTGATTTCTGGCTTGGTGCGTTGGGCGCCGGCGGTGCGCACGATCAGCGCCATTTCCTTCGGAATGCTGATGTCGCCGACAATGCTCTTCAGTCGTTTGCGGTCGCCGGCATTCGTGATCTTGCGGCTGATCCCGCCGCCTCGTGCGGTGTTCGGCATCAGGACGCAGTAGCGACCCGCCAGCGAAATGTAGGTCGTTAATGCGGCTCCTTTGTTGCCGCGTTCTTCCTTGACGACTTGGACCAGGAGGATTTGGCGTCGCTTGATGACCTCTTGGATCTTGTACGACCGCATCATCTGCTGCCGGCGTCGGGTTTGCTGTTGTTCGTCTATCTCGTCGCCGCCCATATCGTCGGGTTCGGGGGCTTCCTCGCCGTCTTCGCCATCTTCGGATTCTTCGCCAGACTCTTCCGCGTCGTCGTCGGCATCGCCGGTTGCCTCAGCGGCAGCGGTTTCACCTTCCGTGGCCGAATCGGCTTCGTCTTCGTCCGCCTCGTCGTCTGCGCTCGCTTCGGCTTCCGCGGCGGCCTCTGCCGCCGCCTCGGCCTCAGCCTGCTGTTTGGCTTCGGCGGCGAGCAACGCCTCTCGGTCGGCGACCGGAATTTGATAATAGTCGGGGTGGATCTCGTTGAAGGCGAGGAAACCGTGCCGGTTACCGCCGTACTCGATAAAGGCCGCCTGGAGCGAAGGCTCCACACGGGTAACTTTTGCGAGATAGATGTTGCCCTTTAATTGGGCGCGACTGGTTGCCTCAAAATCAAATTCTTCGAGCTGTTGCCCTTTGACGAC
>Ga0181579_10002998_pt1 | contig 13438 bp, 15 predicted proteins | sample 071ome_24_FD_132996 | JGI IMG/M metagenome (GOLD analysis project Ga0181579, IMG submission 132996) | Coastal salt marsh microbial communities from the Groves Creek Marsh, Skidaway Island, Georgia - 071402CT metaG (megahit assembly) | ecosystem: Environmental > Aquatic > Marine > Intertidal... | reverse complement strand
CGCAGGTAACCGCCTGCCCCTGAAACAGCTTTCCCGAAAACAAAAAGCCAGCCGCGGGGGGCTGGCCATGTCTGAACCTTATCAGCTGCGCGCTGCTTACCCTTGGCGGGCCTTGAGGCGCGGATTTTTCTTATTGATCACATACAGGCGGCCACGACGACGCACAACCTGACAGTGCCGGTCACGATTTTTCAAGGTTTTCAAAGAACTGACGACTTTCATGACGGCCATTCCTGTATAACAACGCTAATCAGTGCCGCGCAATCTAGCGGCAAGCAGGCGAGAGGTCAAGCCTTGATTTCAACGATAGGCCACCCCGCAGCCGGCCAGCCCGCAATAGCCATTCGGCACCTTGTGCAAATATTGCTGGTGATACTCTTCAGCATAGAAAAACTGCTGCGGGCCAGTGATCTCAGTCGTAATGCTGGCATAGCCAGCCTTGGCCAACGCGGCGCCATAATGCTGGGCAGAAGCCTGCGCAGCGGCCAGCTGCTGGCCCGCACTGCAATAAAGCGCAGAGCGATATTGCGTGCCGCGATCATTGCCTTGGCGATAGCCTTGCGTGGGGTCATGCTCCTGCCAGAAAAGCTGTAAAATATCATCCAGTGCCAGACGCGCCGGATCATAGAGAGCCAGCACCACCTCAGTATGGCCAGTGCGCCCGGAACAGACTTCCTCATAGGTCGGATTTTCGGTTATGCCGCCCGCATAGCCGACGGCTGTTGTTATCATGCCCGGCAGCTGCCAGAACAACCTTTCCGCCCCCCAGAAACATCCCATCCCCAGCAAAATCTGTTCAGCCCCTTCAGCAAAGGGCGGGGCCATCGCGCTGTCCAAAACCGCGTGCGGGCCGGGCTGGGTAATCGGCGCAGAACGGCCGGGCAAGGCTTCTGCTGGGGTTGGCAGGCGGTCTTTGAACGGGTTGGCAAACAACATTTTGTCAGATCCTCATCTTCGCAAGCCGGGCGGGCTGCCCTGCCTTGCCGTTAAATTTAGGGCGATGCCGGTCAGGCGGCAATCCCCCTGTTCAGCCCCTGCCCTATTCAGCCCCGGCCCGGTTCAGCCCCGGACCTGTTCAACCCCTGCCCTGTTCAACCCCGGCCCGGTTCAGCAAGCACCGCGATACCGGGCAACTCCCGCCCTTCCAGCCATTCCAAAAACGCCCCGCCAGCCAGCGACATATAAGAAAGCTGGTCTGCTACCCCGGCATGATTGAGGGCGGCCACCGTATCACCGCCGCCCGCGATGCTGACCAGCGCGCCCTTGCCTGTCTGCTCTGCTGCGATGCGGGCCAGCGCAACAGTCGCTGTATCAAAGGGCGGATACTCAAACGCGCCCAGCGGCCCGTTCCACAGCAGGGTTGCAGCCTTTTGAATCTGCGCTGCTGCCGCCTTGATAGAGGCCGGGCCAATATCCAGCACCATCTCATTTTCTGCCAGCGCAGCATTGGCAACAGCCCGGTGCGGCACATTAGCCCCGAAAGAGGTTGCCGCCAACCCATCCTCCGGCACCAGGATATGACAGCCCCGCGCATCTGCCTTGGTCAGAATATCGCGCGCAGTTTCAAACAAATCCGGCTCCATTAACGAGGCCTGCATATCCACCCCGCCTGCTGCCAGAAAGGTATTCGCCATGCCGCCGCCCAATATCAGGCAATCCACCTTGTCGGTGAGAAAATCCAGCACCGCCAGCTTGCTGGAAATCTTGGCCCCGCCGACAACCGCGACAACCGGCCTTTGCGGCGTATCCAGAGCTGTTTGCAGGGCGGTGATCTCAGCCCGCAGCGTCGGCCCGCCATAAGCAGGCAGCAAGCGGGCCAGCCCATCAATTGATGCGTGCGCCCGATGTGCAGCGGAAAAGGCATCATTGATATAGGCATCTGCCAGCCCGGCCAGATGCCTTGCAAACCCGTCATCATTGGCTTCTTCTTGTGGCCAGAAGCGCAGATTCTCGGCCAGCATCACCTCTCCGCCGCCAAGGCCGGAAACCGCATCTGCCAAACCATCTGCCAGAACATCCGGGGCAAAATGCACTTTTTGGCCCAGCAATCCGGCCAGATGCTCAGCAACCGGGGCAAGCGATAAATCAGCGTGTTTCTGGCCTTTCGGGCGGCCCAGATGAGAGAACAGAACCAGCCGCACCCGTTCAGCCAATAGCTCTTTTATCCCCGGCAGGGCAACACGCATCCTTGTATCATCGCGAACCTGGCCATCCTGCATCGGCAGATTGAAATCCACCCGCATCAGAATCGTTTTTCCGGCCAGCTGGCGGGGGTCTGCATAGGGAAGTGACAGGGCCATTTTTTGCGTCTTTCCGTTGCTGGTTTGCCTGCAGACTGTCTAATCCTTTTCCGGCTCTTGTGCAACGCTGCCAGCCCGGATAATCTGTGCCGCAACCAGTCAGGGGGAGGTCTTTTTGCCAGCCAGTAACAGCCAAAAAACAAGCAGTCGGGCAAGTGAGTTTGGCAACGGTATTCTGGATGAATTGCCGCTGCAGATTGGTGTTTTCCCGTTCGGGCTGGTATTTGGCATCGCTGGGCTGGCAGCCGGGCTGACCCCGCTGCAGGTCTGTGCGCTGTCCTTTATCCTGTTTGGCGGGGCCAGCCAGATCGTCTTTGCCCAGATGGTCGGGGCCGCGGCCCCTTTTGCCGTGCTGACCGGATCAGTCGCTGCGATTAATCTACGCCATCTGCTCTATGGGGTGGCGATAGTGAATTATCTGCGCCATCTGCCGATCAGCTGGCGTATTGTGCTGGGCTATCTGCTCACCGATGAGGCCTGGGCAATATCCATGCGGCGTTTCCGCAGCCAGCCTGCCAGCCCGGTGATGCATTACCATTTGCTGGGCGCCGGGGTCACCTTATGGGTGTGCTGGCAGGTCTCAACGCTGGCCGGCGTGCTGTTGGGTGCGACCATTCCAGAAGAATTGCAGCTGGGCTTTGCGGTGCCGCTAACCTTTATCGCGCTGATCGTTCCGGCCCTGAAAAAGCGGGCTGAGATCCTGGCGGCCCTCAGCGCGGGTCTTGCGGCCCTGCTGCTGCAAGATTTGCCGTTCAATCTCTGGCTGATTGCCTCAGCCCTTATCGGGATCGGCGTTGGTATGGGGGCCGGCCAATTTGATAAGCCGCGGGCAGACAGATGATTTGGGCAGCGATATTCCTGAGCGGGCTGGCCACCTTTTTGATGCGGTTTTTGCCGCTGTCGCTGCTGGCTGGATGGCAAATGCCGCCGGTCTGGCGGCGGGCCTTGCATTTTGTGCCGGCCTCTATTCTGGCCGCGATCATTGCCCCGGCCGTGCTGATGCCAGAAGGCAGTTTGATGCTGACAGATAATCTGCGCCTGCCAGCTGCCATTCTGGCGGCCGCTATTGCGCTGCGCACCGGCTCAGTCGTGGCAACCTTGCTGAGCGGGCTGGGATTTATCTGGCTGCTCGGCCTTTTATGAGGCGGGCAGGCAGCCGCCCGTCCAGAACCGCCATGCCTATCGCAACCACGCCAAATCCGGCTAGCACCGGCAGGCCCGGCAAGACGCCCAGCAACAGCGCATCCAACGCCACCGCAAAGACCGGAACAATAATGGTGACCAAGGCCAGATTGGAGGCTCCGGTCAGCTCCAGCAAACGGAAATAAAGCCAATAGGCCAGCGCCGTCCCGGCCAGCCCCAGCGTCAGCATCGCGCTCATAAATCCGGCATCAAACAGCAGCTGCGCAGGCGGCAGGCCATCGCGCCACAAAACCACCGGGGCCAGCCACAGGCTGGCACAAAGCAGAGTTGCACAGGCTGTCTGCAACACATCCCGGCCAGCCAGTTTCAGCTTGCCCCACACACCGGCCAGCGCATAGGAAAAAGTCGCTGCCAGCACCGCCATCTGGCCCCAGAGCTGCTGATCTGTTCCCGCCATCTGGCCCATCGCGATGATATTTTCTGGCCCAATGACCAGCACCACGCCGAAAATGCCGATCACCACCCCGGCAATGCGATGCAGGCGCAATGTCTCAGACGCGATAAAAAGAGCGGCAATCCAGACAGCAGCAAAGGCGGTATGGGCGTTCAGGATAGCAGCCATGCCCGCGCTGATAAACAGCTGCCCCCAAGCGATCAGGCAAAAGGGCAGGACATTATTGAGCAGACCCATTATCGCTGCCCGCCCCCAGAATTGCCCGTCAAGGGGCAGGCCGCGCCGACTGGCCAGCAGGAACAAGAGCAGGGCTAACCCGCCAGAGACCACCCGTATCAAAACCAGCGTCATCGGCGGGACCGAAGCCAGCCCCACCTCAATGAACCAGAAGCTGGCACCCCACAGGGCAGACAGGCCCAGCAATAAAGACCAGCCAAGCAACGACATTCCTGCCTCCCCCCCTGTTGAGTGGATACGATCCTCGCATTTGAATTCTGTTCTTTATCCTGTTTTTGCCGCCTTGGCCAGCTGGTCAATCTGGCGGGCCAGATCTATATCCAGCCCGGTCAGCCCGCCTGCATCATGCGTGCTGAGCCGGATATTCAGCCGGTTCCAGACATTTGACCAGTCCGGATGATGATCCAGCTTTTCTGCGGCCAGCGCGATCCGGCTCATCACCCCGAAACAGTCTGAGAAATCCTCAAAAACAAAATTTTTGGACAGGCTTTTGCCTGCCGCGTCCAGCTGCCAGCCGGGCAGGGTTTTGATCTCTTCGGCCAGCTTTCCGGCATCTAACAATGCACCCACGCTACTTGCTCCTGTCATTTATTTCAGCGCATAATCAGTTATCCGCCCGTCTTGAATAAGGCGTAATTTCTGGCAAATGACAAGGCCCCTATGAAACGCTTGCTGCTGACTGCCCATGCTCCGTCCGAGAATACTGCCCTTTTGCTGGATAGCGCGCGGGCAGGGGTAAAGGAATTTGGGCACGGGTTGGAGCTGATCGAAAAACCGCCCTTATCTGTTGAGGCGGAGGATTTATTGACCGCGGACGGGTTGCTGCTTGGCAGTCTGGAGAATATTGGCGCGCTGGCCGGGCTGACCAAGGATATGTTTGACCGTTGCTATCATGACTGGCTGGACAAAAAGCCGGGCCTGCCGGTCGCGGTCTATATCCGGGCCGGGCTGGATGGCACCGCCAGCAAACGCCAGATAGAAGCGATTATCACCGCCCAGAAATGGCGGCTGATTGATCGGCCCTTGATCCTGAAGGGGGCCTGGCAGCCCGCATTTGAAAAATCGACGGCGGAGCTGGCCGCTGCGCTGGCAGCCGGTATGGAAGCCAATATTTTCTGAGAAGCGATAAAAGCCTCGTCCCGCCCTCATCCTGTTGACTGGATCGCTGCGTAAAGACTCTGAGTGATGTGATACAAAGGAAAGCTGATGCGCCTTTTTTCTCTGGCAACCGAAATCCTGCCGCTGGCAGCCCTGTTTATCGGCAACAGCCTTTATAATATTTTCATTGGCGCAGCGGCCAGCGTCGCGCTGGCAGGCGGCATCCTCTTGATTACCTGGCTGCGCGAGAGGAGGCTGGCCCGATTTGTCATTTTCTCAGTGCTGGTCTCAGCGGTCTTTACGCTGGTCGCCTTTTGGGCCGGGGATTCCCTGTTCATCAAGATTCAGCCCAGCCTGTTTAACGGGCTGATGGCGCTGGCGCTGCTGGCGGGCTGGCTGCGCGGCCTGCCGGTTATGCAGCTGTTTTTTGGTGCGCAATTCACCCTGACCCAGCCAGTCTGGATGCAGCTATCCCTGCGCTGGGGGCTGTTTTTTGCTGCGCTGGTTCTGGCTAATGAATGGGCCTGGCGCCATTTGGAAGATGATGGCTGGGTAGCGTTCAAGGTGTTTTTTGTTGCTCCGGCGACCGGGCTGTTTATGCTGGCCCAGCTGCCGCTCACCTTGCGCGGACAGGCAGCAGCGCGCAAAAGCCAGCCGCCGGATGGCGGGGCTTAAAACCAGTCTTTATCGAAGCTGTCCCAAGACCGGTCACCCAGCCAGCCGATCCGCCAGCTGATCCAGCCGTTCCACCCCCAGCTGCAACATGGCATTTTGCATTTCCTCGGTCAGGATCGCTATCGCATGATCCGCCCCGGCCTCTCCCAACGCGGCCACCGCATAGAGAAAACCACGGCCGAGCAGCACAAAATCGGCCCCCAAGGCCAGCACCCGCAAGACATCCAAGCCGGAGCGAATTCCAGAATCGACGATAAGCGGGAAGTCTGGCCCGACTTGCCCGCGGATAGCTGGCAGCTGGTCTATCGGCACCGGGGCGGCATCAAATTGCCGTCCGCCATGATTGGACAGCACCATCCCATCCAGCCCGATAGCCTTGGCCTGGGCGGCATCTTCCACGGCCAGCAACCCTTTCAGCAGCATCGGGCCAGGCCAGACCTGCCTGATCTCTGCCATATAATCCCAGTCCAGCGCGCCATGCAGCTGCTGGCCGATAAAACTGGTCAGATTGGCCAGACCAGAGGGCGGGGCATATTTTTCCAGATTGCGAAAGCGCAAGGACCCGTTACGCAAGGTGGCCAGCGCCCAGCTGGGATGCTGGAGAAGCTGGTAGAAGATGCGCGGCGTTACCTGACTGCGAAAACTGCCTAGCGGGGCCCCGGCAACCCGCATATCCTCGCGCCGACTGGCAGCTGGCACATCTGCTGTTACCAGCAATTTTTGAAAGCCGGCCGCCTGGGCGCGGGCCAGCAAATCGCGCATCATCGCACGATCCTGCGGCGGATAGAGCTGAAACCAGCCCTTATCGCCTGCCAGCGGGCCAATATTTTCAATGGAGTCCCCGGCCACTGTGCTGAGACAATAGGGAATACCAGCCTTGGCGGCAGCCCGGGCCAGCATTTTTTCTGACCCCGGCCAGATCAGCGAGGAGAGCCCAATCGGGGCCACCCCCAGCGGCAGGGCATAATCATGGCCCAGAAAACGCGTTGCCAGCTGCGGCTTTATCGCGCCGCGCAGGAAACGGGGGGTGAGAATGACCTTGTCCAGTGCCTGCAAATTACGGCGGGCGGCCACCCCCTTGCCAGTGCCGGAGGCCAGATAGGCCCAGGCAAAAGGCGGCACCCGCCGAGAGGCTTTTTTCTCCAACTCAGCAAAACGCGGATAATCTTGCATCAAATCCATGGATAGCCTGCCTCACAACCGATCTTCATCTACCTTACCGGCATCTTGAAATGAAACCCTTTCATAGCATAAACCGGTCTGCGAAAAAAAGCCGCAGATGATTTGCCTGTTGTTGAAGCTAAATGGTATGACAGGCCAGCCCTTCAACCCCAGATCAGGAACCAGCGATGACCCGCCGGACAAACAGATTGCTGATAACCGTTTGCGCCGCGCTGATATTGGGGCTGGCTGGCTGGCTGATGCTGAATGCCTTGCGCGATAATATTGTGTTTTTCTATAGCCCGGGGGAGCTGACCAGCCAGCTGAAAGATGGGCGCCAGCTGCGTCTTGGCGGGCTGGTTGAGGAAGGATCGGTGCAGATTGAAGGCCTGCAGGCGCGGTTTGTGCTGACCGATGGCGAGGGGCGCACCGAAATCCGGTTTGATGGCGCGCTGCCCGACCTGTTCCGCGAGGGGCAGGGCATTGTAGCAGATGGCCGCTTTCAGCCAGACGGACAATTTATTGCGGCCACGGTTCTGGCCAAGCATGATGAAACCTATATGCCGCGCGAAGTGGCAGATAAGCTGAAAGAGCGCGACCTCTGGCAGGAAGGGGCAGGCCAGTGATTGCTGAGCTGGGCCATTTTGCGCTGATCGCTGCCTTTGTTCTGGCCATCGCTCAGGCGCTGGTGCCGCTGCTGGGGGCCAGCCAGAGGGAGGCCGGGCTTATCGCCGCTAGGCTTATGACGGTCGGGCGCTGGCTGGCGCTGCTGTCCGCCGGGCTGGTTCTGGCGGCCTTTGCCGCGCTGGTCATCAGCTTTATACGGTCTGATTTTTCGCTGGCGCTGGTCGCAGCCCACTCACATTCTGCCAAGCCGCTGATCTATAAAATTTCCGGCAGCTGGGGCAATCATGAAGGCTCGCTCTTGCTCTGGTGCGTGATATTGGCTTTGTTCGGGGCCATCATGGCGAGAGAGCGGCGCCCGGAGCAGCCCTTGCCAGCCCATCTTTTGCCAGCCCATCTTTTACAGGCCCGTCTTTTACAGGCAAGGGCGATTGCCGTTCAGGGGATGATACAGGCGGCCTTTCTGGCTTTCAGCCTGTTCACCTCCAACCCGTTTTTACGGCTGGCTGCACCGCCGCTGGAGGGGCGCGGGCTCAATCCGGTCTTGCAGGATCCGGGCCTCGCCCTGCATCCGCCGATGCTTTATCTGGGCTATGTCGGGCTGTCAGCCAGCTTTGCCTTTGCAGTTGCCGGGCTGATAGGCGGGCGCATTGATAGGGCCTGGGCGGCGGCTATGCGGCCTTATGTCACGCTGGCCTGGGCGGCGCTGACCTGCGGCATCGCGCTGGGCAGCTGGTGGGCTTATTATGAGCTGGGCTGGGGCGGCTGGTGGTTCTGGGACCCGGTGGAAAATGCCTCGTTGATGCCCTGGCTGGCGGCGACCGCCCTGCTGCATTCGGTGCGTGTGGCCGAACAGCGCGAACAGCTGAAAAGCTGGACTGTGCTGCTGGCCATTCTGGGCTTTTCGCTGTCTTTGCTGGGCACCTTTATCGTGCGGTCCGGCCTGCTGACCTCAGTGCATAGTTTTGCCAGTGATCCGGCGCGCGGACTTTTTATCCTGCTGTTGCTCGGGCTGGCCATCGGCTTGCCGCTGCTGTTATTTGCTTGGCGCGGCCCACAGCTGGCAGCCCGTGCTGATTTTCCGCCGCTTAGCCGCGAGGGGGCGTTGATCCTGAATAATATCCTGCTGGTTTCCGCCAGCGTGATTGTGCTGGTCGGCACTTTTTATCCGCTTGCCCTAGAGCTGGTTTCTGGCGCGCGCATCACAGTGGGCCCGCCATATTTTGCAGCCAGTTTCAACCCGGTGATGGCGCTGCTGGTAGCGGCGATGGGGATTGGCCCGCTGCTGGTCTGGCGTGGCGGCTGGCGACCGAGGGCTGGGCTGACGCTGCTGCTGGCCGGCGGGTTGGCCCTCATCGGAACAGGTTTTTTCCTGTTGTCTAATCTGCTGCCCGGCCTGCAAATTGGCCATAAGATCAGCCCGGCCGGGCTGGCCGGCATTGCCCTGATGCTGTGGCTGGGCGGGTCTATCCTTGCCGATATAGGGCTGCGCTGGCGGGCTGGCAGCTGGCCAAAGGGACGCGCCAGACGGGCATTGTCCGGTATGTGGCTGGCGCATTTCGGCATGGTGGTTTTTCTGGCCGGGGCGCTGGGAGAAGGGCTGTTCGGCTCAGAGAAAATCGCCCGCCTGACCCCAGGAGATACGGTGCAGCTGGCCGGACGGCTCTGGCAATTTGACCAGGTTGTCCAGACCAATGGCCCGAACTGGACCGCGCGCACCGCCCGGCTGAGTGTGCAGGCCGACCCAGCTGGCCCGGCCAGACAGATGCGCCCGCAAATCCGCTTTTATCCGGCCAGCCAGCAAAGCACGACTGAGGCAGCTATTCACAGTTCGGTCAGCGGGGATGATTATGCAGTTCTGGGCGAAGGAAGCGAGGAGCGCGGCTATATCCTGCGCCTCTATCGCAAGCCGCTGGTGGGCTGGATTTGGTTTGGCAGCCTGCTGATGGCCCTCGGGGGTCTGCTGGCCTTGAGCGGTCGCCAGAAGCTGCCGGAGGCCGGATGATGCGGCCTCTCTTTGTGCTGCCGCTGGCTGGCTTTGCCTTGCTGCTGCTGCTTTTTGCGGCTGGTCTCTATACCCAGCTATCAGGTAGCCGCCAGCCGGATCAGCTGCCCTCCATGCTGGTTGGCCAGCTGCCGCCTGATCGGCCCCTGCCCGGCCTCAATGCTGAGCCGCCGCGCCGATTGCTGGACGCAAGCCGCGGCGACTGGCTGCTGGTCAATTTCTTTGCCAGCTGGTGTGCGCCCTGCCGGGCGGAGGCCCCAGCGCTGGCCAGCCTGTCGGAAAAAATGACGATCATCGGCATTGCCTATAAGGACAAGCCTCTTGATACGCAAAAATTCCTCAACCAATTTGGCAATCCCTATCGGCGCATCGGTGTTGATCTGGATGGCAAGGCGGGGCTGGATTGGGCCATTTACGGCGTTCCGGAGAGCTTTTTGCTGGCCCCGGACGGGCGTGTTGTCCTGCGCCATGCCGGGCCGGTGGACCGGGCCTTGCTGGAGGATATAGAGGCCAGGCTGGAGACCGGCAGATGAAACGGGCAGGCTTTGCAACGGTGACTGGCCTGACAAGGGGGCTGGCTGTGCTGCTGTTCAGCCTGATGCTCTGGCAGGCGGCCCCGCTGCAGGCGCTGAGCCCGGAGGAAATCCTCTCGGACCCGCAGCTGGAAGAACGCGCCCGTGCCCTGTCCAAGGAGCTGCGCTGTCTGGTCTGCCAGAACCAGTCGATTGATGATTCAGATGCCCCGCTGGCCCACGATTTGCGCCTTGAGGTGCGCCAGCTGCTGGGCGACGGGCTGTCTGATGGCGAAGTGCTGGACAGGCTGCAACAAAGATATGGCGATTATATTCTGCTCTCCCCGCCGCTGCGCCCGGCGACCTATGCGCTGTGGCTGGCCCCGCTGGTGATACTGCTGCTTGCCGGATTGCTGGCCCGCTATAATTGGCGACCGCCTGACAAGACCGGGCCAAACCCGCAGCGCGCAGACCCGGATGCCGCCCGTTCTGACCTTGGCGCACAGACCACCGGGCGCCCGGCCCGCTTTGGCGCGCCGCTGCTGTTCAGCCTGATGCTGGCAGGTGGGCTGGGGCTGGCCGGGCTGATTTATGCCACGCTCGGCAGACCGGATTTGCCGGATAGCCCCTTTGCAGCGCGGCAGGCTGAGCGTGAACAGGCAGCCATTGAGGCCCGCCAGATGCAGGCGAATTTCGGGGCCCAGCTGGAACAGGCTGAAGCTGCTGCAAAAGCAAATCCGCAAGCGGTGACCAGCTGGCTGGATCTGGCGATGGCGGCGGCCGCCGCTGGCAAAGCTGATATTGAAATGGACGCACTCGCCAAGGCCCTGCAGCTGACCGGGCCGAACGCGGCGATACTGGCCATGCAGGCCGAAGCGTTGAGCCGCGCCGCAGATGGCCAGATTACTGCCCCGGCACGCCAGATAATAGCCCGCGCCCTGAAACTGGACCCGGATGAGCCGCGGGCGCTGTTCCTGACTGGCATGGCCGCCTGGCAGGATGAGGATTTTGCCAAAGCTGCCGAGATTTGGCAGCAGGTTCTGCAAGCGGCCCCGCCCGGCGCTCCTTGGCGTGGCCGGGTGCGCGAAAACCTGCAGATGGCTGCTGACCGGGCCGGTATCGCACTGGATTTGCCAGATGCTGCAGAACAGGCTGAGATGATTGAGCAGATGGTCGCCGGGCTGGCCGAAAGGCTGCGGGATACGCCGGAAGATACCGAAGGCTGGCTGCGTCTGGCCCGCTCTCTGGAGGTGCTGGAGCGGCCGGAACAGGCTTTTGAGGCGCTGGCTGGAGCCGCCAAATCCGCCCCTGGGGAGACTGGCCTTGCCATTATGGCACTGGAAAAGCTGCTGATAATTACCCCTGACCCGGATCAGCTGGTCCTTGCCGGGCAGCTGGCAGACCAGCTGCTCACACAAGCCCCGGACCGGCTGGAAGGGCTGTTTTTCAAAGGCCATATCCTGCGTCTGTCCGGCGAGACTCAGGCGGCCCGCCAGATTTGGCAAAAGCTGCTGGCCAGAATGCCGGCAGACGGGCAGGCGGCCCGGCTGCTGCAAGCCGAGCTGGCTAAATTGCCAGAGTGATCGCGCCCCCCCTTCGCGGCATATCCCGGACTGGCTTACCTGATTGCAGGCCCGATTAACGGCCCGAATAAAGGCCAGAGTTACGGCCAGGTCACGGCCCGAATAAAGGCCAGAGTCACGGCCCGAATAACAGCCAGAATATCAGCGAAACCAACCGCTGGTTCAGCTGCCCGTTCCCCCGCTAACAGGCCGGTATTTTCAGGCTGCCTGCCGGATCCCAGAGCAATTTAGCCTTGACTAACTTCATAAGCACGCTATTCTAAACAGCGTATCTGTTAAACAAAAAAGTCGTAACCACAAAAAAGGCAGCGGACCGATCCGAAAAACAGCGCCCCTTATAGAATATTTAATCAAATTAATTTTTCCTGAAATGAATTTCTACTGGACTGGATTATTGAGTGATGAATAACAGATCTGCCATGCACCAGACGGTTGCCCGCCGCTTTCCGGCCGGGTCAACAGCCGGGCTGGTTCTGCTGGCGATTTTGTTTATTTGGTGGCCGCAAGAAGGGCTGGCAGAAGTTATCGCTCTGGCGATTTCAGATGCCTATATTCAGGTCTCTACCTTTGTCGGCGCGACCCTGTTCCTGTTTTATGGCATAGAGCGGGCCTTTCATCTGGATTTAACCGAAAAGCTGGCGGCGGCCGGTCGCTGGCAAGTGCCGCTGGCCGCCTTGCTGGGGGCTCTGCCCGGCTGTGGCGGGGCTATTATTGTGGTGACCCGCTTTGTGTCTGGCCGGCTCAGTTTTGGCTCGGTTCTGGCGACTTTGACGGCGACTATGGGGGATGCGGCCTTTTTGCTGCTGGCCAAGGAGCCGTTGACCGGGCTTTTTGTGTTTGTGCTGGGCTTCGTTGTGGGCACGCTGACCGGGGTTTTTGTGGATTGGCTGCATGGGCCAGATTTCATGCGGCCCAAAAAGACCCAGCTTCCTGACCCGCTGCCGCAGGATCCCCGCCATCTCACCTGGTCGCATCCGCTATTGGAGAAATGCTGGCTGCTGCTCTTTCTGCCCGGGCTGATGATCGGGGTTCTGACCGCTTTTCAGATAGATGTTAACCAGCTGATGGCGTTTGGGGAATGGAGCCGCCCGGCCAGTTTTCTGGGCTTTGTAGCTGGCTCATTATGCCTTGTCATGTTCCTGCTGCCGCGTCTGGCAACGCTGCCGCAGCGGCCGGATCAGGGCGGCATATTGGCCCAGACCATCACCGATACCAATTTTGTCACCACTTGGGTGGTGGCTGCCTTTTTGATGTTTGAGGTCACTATCTTTCTGTTTGACCTTGATTTGCAAAGCCTGTTCAGCGGCTTTGTGCTGATCACGCCGCTGCTGGCTGTGCTTGTCGGTTTTCTGCCCGGATGCGGCCCGCAGGTGGTGATAACCTCGCTTTATCTGGCCGGGCTTATCCCGCTATCAGCCCAGCTGGGCAATGCTATCAGCAATGATGGGGATGCGCTGTTTCCGGCCCTGGCCCTGGCACCGAAAGCAGCGATTCTGGCGACTCTCTATTCGGCGGTGCCTGCCCTTCTCATCGCCTATCTGTGGTATTTTCTGGTTGAGGGTGGCGGCTTTTTCACTGGCTGAGCGCGGCAGTCATTCCCGTGTCGGCCCCAGCTCTATCACACCCTCTTCTGCCAGCTTTGCAAT